>SMUX01233645.1_pt1 | contig 12666 bp, 12 predicted proteins | sample 2456431 | NCBI WGS metagenome assembly SMUX01 (sample SAMN11095930, study PRJNA526329) | marine sediment metagenome | biome: Marine sediment; feature: Surficial sediment; material: Deep marine sediment; isolation source: Hadal surficial sediment | place: Pacific Ocean | collected 2014-11 | depth... | reverse complement strand
ATCTGATCGATGCTTCCGGGAAAAATAATTGCCGGAAGATTTGTATTAGCTTTTACTTTTTCAATCATCATTTCAAAATTACCACTCAGCATCAAACTGCCGCCTACTAGAAAACCATCAACACCTGCATTTGCGCAATGTTTTAGAAACAATTCTGATTTTTCAAATGATAATTTATCGGGATCGAGCAAAACAAGATATGTTGCCCCTTTACTTTCAATTGTATTTAAAATGTGATTATATGTTTCCATAACAGGTAATGTATTAATAAGTAATATAGGAAAATTGAATCACAGAAAAAAGAATGCCCAACTTTAAGTGAACAAAAAAATTAGTTATTTTTTAATATTCTAGAGATAATATTACATCTTGAAATAAAAAATAAAGGAATTAAGATGGCAAGAATAATAGTGTATCATAAGCCAACCTACAATACCAGCAGAAAAGCCGTTAAAGCTTTAACAGAAAAGGGATTAGATTTTAAAATAGTGAAATACTACGAAACCGCCTTTACTAAATCATTGCTAAACGATTTACTAAAAAAAATGAAAATGAAACCATCTGAATTAATGAGAAAGAAAGATAACATTTACAAAGAGCTTGATATAAAGAATAAAAATTATACCGAAGCTCAAATATTAAATCTGATGTTGAAATATCCGGATTTGATTGAAAGACCGATTGTAAGGAAAGGTGTTAAAGTAATATTAGCACGACCACCGGAACGCATTAACTATTTAATATAATTAAGGAACAGTTTTTCTAATCGGTAAAATGTCTCCCACCCTCTCCCTTTAAAAAGGGAAAGGGAATAACGGGAGACTTAGGGTGAGGGATAGTAATATATAGCTTTATTACTTCTCTTTCAACAATAAATCTTCCGCTCTATTTAAGTTGGCAATTTTTCCTAATTTAGGTTAGAATCTTCAGGTTTTAGAAATTTGTTTACCCGCTATTTTTTAAAAACCCCATATTCTCGTTATAACAAGAGCAATTCCTATAACAGCTATGGCAAATGAAGCATATGATACCAGTAAATCTTGTTTCTTTTTAATTTGCACAAACCTAATAACAGGATAGATAAGTAAGAGTACAGCAAATTGACCAGCCTCAATTCCAAAATTAAAGCCTATTAATGGCGACCACATATTGCCTATTCCAAGCACACTCTTCAAAAGTTCTGTCAGATGAGCTGAGAATCCTGCTCCGTGAATTAGACCAAAGCCTCCGGCAATAATCCACCTGAATTGCATCCTTTTCCTAATTAGATTTTCAATTCCTACGTATGCAATTGATGCAGCTATTAAGGTTTCAGTAAGTGTTGGATTTAAGGAAAGTATACCGAGAGCACTTAAAATTAAAGTAGTTGAATGCGCAATTGTGAACGCAGTAATTACCGGGAACAAACTGCGCAAGTCTTTTGCAATTATTATTAATCCAGCAAGAAAAAGCAGGTGATCATAACCATCCAGTATATGACGGAAACCCACTTCAAGAAATAAATTAAAATTTTCCATACTTTCTGTAGATATTATAAAATAATTTTAATTTTTGAATTTGATTTTTTGAAGATTTTACTCTGTTCTCTGTTCTCAATACTGAATACAAACATATTCATCTGATCAGTGTAGAGCTCGAATAAAGCTGTGCATACAATAGTTATAGCATCAATATGTTTTTCACTTGTAAACCGGAAACTAAACCAGATGGAAGATTCATCTTCCTGATTATCAGTTATAATTAACTTCAGAAAATCGTTTTCGTTTACTTGAACCGTAAAGAACCGACTTAGGTATCTGTACTTAAGCTTATCATACTCTTTATTATTCAATCCATTAAGGTTCCCGTCGTTTAGTTTTTTTAATGCTTTCATAAAATCATCCTTATAGAAGTTAATTTTTCCGGAAATATGAGTTGAAGAGATTTCAGCTTTCCCAAAGCTAATGTGAATGCCATGTATCAGGTTTGAACCTGTAAACGAAAGATTGAGTAAAACATTTAATATGTAAACTGCAATAATCATTTATGAAATATTAATCCATTGGTTATTAATGTACAGAAGCCATTTGTTCAAGAGCTGAAATTTGGGACCGTGCATCTTCAAAGGCTAAGGGGTGGAGATACAGAAATTCATCAAATGATTTTTGAAGATATTCCAGCGCATCCTTATTCTTTCCGGCATCGGTAAATATAACCCCGGCATAATAGTAAAGCATAGGATCATACCTCCCAAATGTCATCGCTTTTTTAATTAAGCGCAGAGCTTTTTCATTTTGCTTGTTTTTGTGCAACAACCAGGCATACAACTTTAGCACATCATAATTGTCCGGACTTTTTTCGTATTCGCGCTCTGTTCGCTCCAATGATTCGCTTAGTTTAACATTATGAATTGAACAGAAACGTGAAAATTCTCTGTTTACATTCCACCCATCACTTTCATGCTGTTCGAAGGTCAGTAATACTTTCTTAATCATTTCTTTTTCACTCTCTTTTTCATCGGTAATTAGGTAAATGTATGCGAGTTGTTCAATAAAAGTATGAGCGGGAATAATTTGAGATGCTTTAACGAGATATTCAATTGCTTTTGTATAATTTCCTTTTGCGATCATTATTTTCGATAGTCCGTTATAAGCATAAGCATAATCTGGTCTTTCTTCCAAAATACCGTTATAGATAAAAGCAGCAGTGTCTGTCTTACCGCTTATAAAATACAGATTGCCCAAGTTATATAACGCCCATGCTCTGCTTTCCAGACCTGTCATACCGGCATCGGCAGCTAATTTCATTGCTTCAATAGAAGCATCTAACTGACCGTAAATTTCACGCAAATAAGAAGCGCGTGAATATGATTTAATATCCGGGCGAATGCTTAGCATTTTATCACATGTTTTAACAGCGTTTTCATAATCACCGATTTCAACATAAGCATCACATAACACATTATAAGCGGAAGAGTTATACGGATTTTCCTCAATTATCTGTGATATTGTTTCTTTGGCTTCATCAAAGCGGTGATAGATCATAAGTATTGCAGCTTTTGTTACCAATGCTTCAAAGTTATCCGTATTTACATCAAGTGCAGTGTTTATCAAATTTTCCGCCCGTGGTACGTATTCATGATGACGTCCTGTTATTCTTGCTTCTTGCAAAAAAACTTGTGCGAGTTCTATATAGTTTTTGGGGTTATCGGGATTTTTATCAATTTTTTTCACATAATAATTTACAGTCCGTTGGGCATTCAGATATTCTGCAGATACATTTGAATCACCAGAACGCGGATACAGGAAAGGAGCGGGTGATGATCCATCTGTGCCAGATAGATAGATTATAGTGGTCATAGCTATAATAACCGCAGACATCGTTAAAATTGTATATAAAAAGTTTCTCTTCATTTCTTCTCCTGTGAAGATAATATTACGGATACCGCTTTAGAATGATGTATTTTCCACATCACTTTTCCAGCAGTATCCGTAATAGATTATTTTAAATTCACTTATTTAATAAGTACTGCTTTCTTAGTAACTACATCCCCTCCAACTTCGAGTCTGTAGAAGTAAGTCCCGCTGGCTAAAACTGAAGCATTCCAATTAACATTGTAAGTTCCCGGTGACTTATGTTCGCTAACAAGCGTTGTAACTTCCTGTCCAAGCATATCAAACACTCTAAGATTTACGAAATTTTCTTTCGCAACATGATAACTTATAGTTGTTGAAGGATTGAATGGATTTGGATAGTTTTGTTCAAGAATAAATCCTTTAGGAATACTTAATCCTATTGGATCTGAACCAATAGAGGTTACGGTTCCCGGTTCTGAAGCAGTGAGTGATTTAACATAATCATAACCTCGATGCGGATTTACAAGGAAGGGATAGTCCGGCAAGAGCACAATATCATTCTGCGTTGGACCAGCATTATAAGTAACCTCAGTAACAAGCATCGGCGAAGCGAGATCAGAGTAATCCGGTTCAACCGCATCATCAAAAGGTAAACCGACGGCAGCAAGTACAAGTCCACCAACGGTTTGCAGAATTATAGTTGTTACATCATCCTCAAGTCTTCTACCATTAGGAAACCCATCCATATGAGGAATAAATTCCAAATCGGCAGTTGTATTGTAAGGCGCTACAGTTAAACCCAACACAGCCGCTCTTATCAATCCTTTAAAAGCATTCTGAGTATATTCTTCTGTACCTCTTTCAGTTACGGGAGTAGCCATATTCAATCTCATCATCTCACCGCCATACAAGGTACCGTTATCATCTGTTAAAGGCAGAAAGTTATGAATAAATGGCTTCCCGGCACTTAAAGGTCCACCTGTTTTACCAGTTGCCAGATGATAAGGAATAAGGTTTGGAAAACCGAAATAAAATATGGGATAAACATCAATTAATCTCGGCTCACCCGGACCAACCAATCCTGCATTAATGTTCACGGCAAATGCAGTACCTGTTAAATCCGGAGGTGGATCGAGTTGTGTAACTGCCCATGCACCGTCCTTAAAATTTCTAAAATCGAAACCGGGCATCGTGTAGCCAGGTATTATCCCTATACCCGGGTAAGACATCGTTTGAATTCTTAAAGGCTCCAGTCCGGGAATTGCCGTACCAAACTGGCTGTCATCCATATACAGTGCAAACTCAGGGTTCGAGAAATATTGAATAAAGTTTTGCTCATCGGTGCTGTAAGGTGTTACGGCATTCCAATGATCTTTCTCTCCGATTGGGATTATTGCTTCATTAACAAGAGGGTTACCCAAACGCGATACTTGTATCCATGGTCCGCTATAAGTTGGTTTTTCTCCAATGGGTGAGAGAGTTGTTATTTGCTGCCTGCTTGCAGAAGCCCAGACACCTATAACAAAATCAGGATCGAGTATGGTTGTTGCCTGACCGACAGAATAGCCGTCCTTCTGCAAATTGCTTATAGATATCTGCATAATGATTGAGTGTGTATTAAATCCTGCAACCGCATCTCTCGCGTAATTGGAATTCGAAGGGTCGGAACCGTACTCACTTCTTGTCTCCCCAAGGTCGAACACGCCTCCTAAATCTACAAAGAAAGGATCATCGCGTGGTCCGCAAAAGATTTTTTCTCCTGTTGATGCAGTCATTATTGCACTCTGAACTAAAGCTGAATAAGTAGTGCTCAGTCCTACGCCTCCTTCGATGGATCGGGGACCAATGTTATTTGGAGGAACCATTCCGTTAGACACTATTGTGACGAAAGAGTTTCCCCCATCTGTGCTCTTTTCAGCAGTATAGGTAGTTTTAAGATTTTGCTTACCAAGACGAATATTAAAGAATGTTGTAGGATCTTCGTTCGTCTGGCTGAATGTAAACCGGTAGGTTATATCGTCCTTTGCTGTTCCTAAAGGACCTATTGAGGTTTGATTCTTAATATGAATCTCATAGCGAATTCCTTCACCAAAGGATGAATAATTCGGTCCTCCTTCCGGTAATTCAAGCGGCACATAGTTTGCCACTATAGTTACTGTGTTCGTATTATCCGGTGATCTGAACACATAAAGATCAGTGTTGTCAGCAAGCGGATCAACACTTATCAACGGCGCTTCGCGGTGACTTGATGCGTCTGATTCAAGCGAAGTAGTTATCAGTACGATCATCAATATTGCAGAAAACAATGTTGATAAAATTACTAGCTTCTTCATCTCTGCTCCTTTTGTTAATTGATTTATATAGTTAATTGTGATTAAATGAGTATATCACTGATGTGCGATAACAATTCGTTCATCTTAAACGGTTTGGTTATATAAAGATCGGCATCGGTTTTTAGACTTCTCTTTATATCCGAATCGGCTGCTTTAGCAGATAAAAAAATGAACGGTATAGAAAATGTGTGATTATCTTTTTTCAATGCTTCTAATAATTCAAATCCGTCCATTCCGGGCATCATAATATCCGCAATGATTAAATCGGGTTTTACTTCTTTCGCTCTTGCTAATCCCGATAATCCGTTATCTGCCTCAAAAGTGCTGTAACCATATTCATTCAACTTATCTATAATGTTCTCTCTCATATCTATTGAATCTTCAATAACCAATATTTTTTTCACTAAGCAGCATCTGCTTTTCGTAATTAAGATTATTTTTGATTGAAATATCGGGCAGGGAACAAAAAATCGGGTGGAAATTGTAATAAGATGCAGAATAATGTAATATCCTGCTCTTTTACAGAATGAAAGGAAGTTTATTTATTTAAAAAATGAACCGTTGATGAAAAGTATTTATATTTTACAAAAATGAACAATAATCTTAAGCCATATATTTTTTCTTTAATTCCGATGAGTATTTACGGCTTACGATTAAGGGCTCGTTATAAACTTTCAATTGGATCTTTAAAGTATTATTGAACCATTTGTCAACTTTTTTAATACATACTAAATTTATAATGGCAGATTTTCTTATCCGCAGGAATGTTTTATTCGGCAATGATTCTTCCCACTCTTTAAGCAGTTTTCTTACAAGTATTTTATTTCCATTAGTACAATAAACATTGGTATAAACACCATCCGAAGTTATACACTCAATATCTTTTACAACAATAACCTTATAATTTTTCCCGGAAGGTAGAAAAATGTGTTCATCTAAAGTTAATTCTTTCTTAACCGGATTCGGTTCATCAACTTCGGGCTCAACTGCACGAACAATTTCATTCTTCTTTAACCTTGTGTTAATTGCGGTTATTAGTTCCCTTACTGAAAAAGGTTTAGTGAGATAGTCATCAGCACCAAGATTCATACCCTTCCGTAAATCCGTCATCTCAGCTTTTGCCGTGAGAAAAATAAACGGAATACACCTTGTAGTCTTTCGTTTCCGTAGTTCTTCCAAAATCATATAGCCGCTTATATCAGGCAGCATTATATCACATATTATTAAATCCGGTTGAGATGATTTTGCAGCATCAATCCCATCCATTCCGTTTGAAGCTGTAACCGTTTCAAATCCTTCCTCTTCAAGTAAAGTATTCAGATTTTCGAGGTACGGTTCTTCATCATCTATTACTAAAATTTTGGTCATTCAGATTATAACTCTCAATTATCAAATGTTACTAAGCTTTAGTTGTTCTTCAGTATATTCGATCGGCAGTTCTACTATAAATGATGTGCCTTTCCCAGGTCTGCTATTAAACGAGATTTTACCATAATGAAGATCAACGGACTTTCTTACAATAGCTAATCCCAAACCACTGCCGCCCACCTTTCCTATATTTCTCCCCCTGCTAAAGGGATCAAATATTTCTTTCATATCCTCCTTTTCAATTCCAATACCTTCATCAGCAACTTCACAAAGGACTAAGTCGTTTTCTGTGCTAAGTGTTACATAGATGTTCTTTTCTGTATTAGTGTATTTAATTGCATTAGAAAGAAGATTAATAAAAATATGCCTTAATAGTTTTTCATCGGCTGTAATATTAATTTTTGTATTGCTTGTACTAAAATGAATTGTGGGATATTCTTCTGCTGATGATTTAGCTTCTTCTATAATTTCTTTTAGGAAACTTACAAGTTCTATTCGGATTGGCGTTATTTTGAGCAGCCCCGAATCTTCCTTGCTTATCGTCATTACATCTGTCAGTAACGATGTTAGGTTTTCAACAGCTTTTTTAATTCTACTAAAATGTACGGATTTTTTTTCTGCCTCCCATTTATCACCATATATCTCAAGCAATTCGGCGGAAGATAGAATTAACCCCAATGGAGTTCTGAACTCATGAGAAACTAAAGAAATAAAACGGGATTTGAGCCCGCTAAGTTCTTTCTCTTTTCGTAGCGCCATTTGAATATCTTCTTCTGCTTTTTTACGAAGACTGATATCTTCAGCAATCCCAACAGTTCTGATTAGCTTTCCATTTTTAAATATTGGAAATGTGCGGGCACTAATCCATAGAACAGAGCCGTCTGTATGAATAATTCTGTATTCCTCGTTAGAGACCCCCTCCTTCATATATTTTTCCGATCGTAAACTCTTGAAGACTCCCGCTAAATCATCCGGATGAATAGCTTCAAGAAAGGACCGGGGACGATTATAGATGCTCTCGCAGCTTCTGCCAAAAATCTTTTCAAAAGCCGGACTAATGTAAAGAATATCCTCACCACGACTTATCCAAAAAACATCATCGATATTTTCAGCAAGCTCACGAAATTTTTCCTCGCTTGCTTTTAGTGCATCCACTGCTTGTTTTCTTTCTGTAAATTCAATTACCCACACTGCAATTTTTTCTACATTTCCTTCAGAATCAAAAACAGGATGAAGATAATTATCATAGTATCTGTTGTTGCGGGAATCATCAAAGCGTACTGGTTTACCGGTTCTGATTACTTCATCGACTTTTTCCCTTCGGTGTTTGGCGATCTGCGAATCCAGATATGAGAATATATTTGTGTTGATAAGTTCCTCAGGTTTCTTGCCGAATCGCTGTGCGGCATTTTCATTTACAGCTATAAAATGCCCATCAGTATCCAAGAGGAAAAATGCTTCTGGATTTGAGTTCATTAATACACGCAAACTTTCCTCGGTCTGCCAAAAAAGATCAGCATCTAATGTTATATCAGTTGGGTGCCTGCTGATTTTTTTACGCAGCTTACTTAATTCATCAATTAGCTGGGCTTTTGTTTTTTGTGAGTCTGTCATAGAATTATTGTTCTGATATTATGTTTATGCTTTTACCTTAGACTCAAATAGTGCTGAATATCAACAAGAAAGAATATAAACAATAAAAAAATTATTTGCGCTGACTAATCGTCTACAAGTTTTTTTCTAATAGTCTTCAAATTTGCAATCTCATATTTGGATAATTTAGGATAGGCGGGTTTTAACTTTTTCATTGCCTCAACAATAATTTCCGAAACAGCTAAACGAGTAAACCATTTTTTATCTGCCGGAATAATGAACCATGGTGCATAAGTTTTACTTGTTGCTGAAATCGCTTCCTGGTAAGCCTTTTGATAATGGATCCAAAAACCTCTTTCTTTAATGTCTCCCTCAGAAAATTTCCAGTTTTTTGCAGGATCATCTATTCGCATTAAAAATCTCTTTTTCTGTTCATCTTTTGAAATATGTAAGAAAAATTTGAGTATAATAATACCGTTTTCATAAAGATATTTTTCAAAATTATTTATCTGCTGAAACCTCTGCTTCCAGATATTTTTGTTTCTAAATTTAAGTGGTGTTATTTGATCGCTGATAAGATCATGTACACGTACAACCAAAACATCCTCGTAATGTGAACGGTTAAAGATTCCTATTCTTCCTTTTTCAGGCAGAGCCTTGTTTATCCGCCATAAGTATCCATGATCTAATTCTGTTTTTGATGGCTGCTTAAAACTATAAACCTGGGTACCTTGCGGATTTAATCCACTCATAACATGCTTAATCGTTCCGTCCTTTCCGGCAGCGTCCATGGCCTGAAATATTATTAACATAGCATACTTATCCTGTGCATAAAGTTTGTCCTGCAGTTCAGCCATTTTTTTAATATTTTCTTTCAGCCTGGTTTTTGCCTCTTTTTTAGAATTAAACCCGTTTGTGTCTGAAGTACTAATTTTTGAGAGATTGATTTTTGTGTCTGGTTTGATCATTAAATTAATGTATTTCATCGCTAATTAATTTTATTTATAAAATAATTTTTTCAATATTGAATAAGGAGAATAATTATAAAATTCAAAATCTTGTTGACAGGAAACTTTAACTCAAATAAGCTTTCATCTTATTCTGATAAAACAATCTCTATTTCTGAATAAATCTGATTATTGGTATTTTTCTTTATAAATTATGTTACATTTCCAATATATAATTAAACGAAACGAGTCCCGATTAATAATGACGAGTTCCATACGCCCTTAATTTAAAATTATAAACAGATGAAATTAATATGATTAACAAAGACCTTTTAGATATTCTATGCTGCCCGGAAACAAAAGCCGATTTGGTTCTGGATGGTAATACGCTTGTTTCTGCCGATAAGAAAACCCGTCGCCTTTACAGAATTGAAGATGACATTCCTATAATGTTAATTGAAGAATCTGAGCAGCTAAGTTTAGAAAAGTGGGAAGAGATAATGAAAAAACATGGGAAACCAATTCAATAAATGCTTGTGTAATTTTCATAGTCCATTATAGTCAGTATATTTTGCATGCCATCAACAACAAACTAACTAACCAAGAAAATCATTATATTTATTTCAAAAAAAATCATTTATGGATCCAATAAGTATAATTGTCGGTTTAAATATAATTGCTACATTCGGCGCTAATGTTTCAGGGGCTAAAAAAGGTTTTAGGGATAAAATAGGGGCAGCTAAGGAAAAACCAAATACATATCTACAAAAATTTCCGGTTATTCTTTCAACGTTAACATTAATAGGATTAATACTTGGTGTGTTTCAGCTTGGCACTTTAGAGTATATTACCGAGTATAATTCAATACAATATATTGGGCTGTTAGTTTATTTAATTTTCTCATGGGTTCAGATCTGGGCTTTCAAAACTTTAGGCGAAAATTATTCACAAGATATTCTTATTAAAAAAAATCAGCAGCTTGTAACAAAGGGACCGTTTAGAATTATTCGTCATCCCCAATATATGTCTCAAATATTGCTTGACCTTGGAGGTGCTGCTGCAACGTTAAGTTATATTGTTGCACCAATTGCTGTTATACAAATTTCGTTTATTCTTTTAAGAGCTTCGGTTGAAGACAAACTGATGGCAAAACATTTTGGCAATGAGTTTTCTTCGTATAAAAAGAAAAGCGGATTTGTTTTACCTTTTATCGGTTAAGTAATTACTTCTAATATTCAGCATATGAGAATATTACTTATCTACATAAAACTTCTTCTCTCGACAGCTATAATAATTGCACAACCTCTTGAGAAGATATCTGTAATCACGGAAAAAGGTATTGCTGATATTCCTATTTTTAAAAGAGAACAAACAGTTTATTTTTCAATAAAAGATTTTGCCGAAGCAACTTCAGTTAATTACTTTTTTAATGAGAAGAACAGAAAAATTGAACTTAAATTTGATAATTTTCTTTTAAAAATAACAGCGAAGAATCCTTATTATGTTATCACCGAAAAGGCATCCGGCAAACAAGTTATATATCAATTACCGACTTCCAGTTATTATTTCGGCAACCTGATTTTCATTCCCCTACTTTTAAGCATTGATCCGATAGAAAAAGCTTATGGTAAACAATTAACCTTTAGCTCCCCACACAAGCTAATTGTTGGAAGTAACATTCCCCCAGGCCAAATTAATTTGTTTAATGATATAAATGAATCGGGTTTGAATACTTCGTTTAACATTACAGGACTTGATGTATCTGAAAGAACAAATGGCACATTAATAAAAGTTCATTCCAACAAAAGGATTCCTTCCTACTTCAGTTCACACAAAAGCGGTATTCTTACAATTATTTTCAGACAAGTTAACGCAGATATTAATAAAATTAACCGTGTGAATGTTGGTGGATTAGTTAAAAATGTTATAGTAAAAAATATCGGGCCGGATACAGAGTTTAAATTTGCGGTTGGAGAGGAGTACTCTACTAACGAAGTAATGAATGAAGATGGGACAAATGATATTTTCATTACAATTCATAATAAAATTTTTACTAAAGCTGAAGATGAGCAAAGAACCAGAGACAAGTGGGATTTTGATGTAATAGTAATTGATGCAGGACATGGCGGAAAAGATCCCGGGGCTATAGGTATAAATAATATTAAGGAAAAAGATATTAATCTTAAAGCTGCTTTAAAGCTTGGTGAGTTAATAAAAAAAAACATGAGAGATGTTAAAGTAGTTTATACTCGGAGCACAGATAAATTCGTCGATCTACATAAGAGAGGCAAAATTGCAAATGAACATAATGGAAAACTTTTTATTTCTATTCATTGCAACTCAACTAAGAAAAAACCATCTGAGGCAAACGGCATAGAAGTATATTTATTACGACCAGGAAGAACCAAGGAAGCAATATCTATTGCTGAAAGAGAAAACAGTGTGATAGAATATGAGGATGACCCCGGCCGTTATGAAAAATTAACCGATGAGAATTTTATACTTGTAAGTATGGCACATTCTTCTTATATGAAATATTCGGAAAGTTTTGCGAACATGCTTAATCTACAATTTAAACATAATACAAAACTTAAGGCCCGCGGTGTAAAGCAAGCCGGATTTTATGTGTTAGTTGGTGCATCTATGCCCAGCGTATTAATTGAATCGGGCTTTATCTCAAATAAAAAGGATTCAAAATATCTTAAAAGTTCCACCGACCAGCAACAACTTGCAGAAGCAATGTTTGGTGCAATAAAAGAATACCGTCTATATTACAAAAAGCAAATGGAAGCTGAACTGTAATAGTTTATACCATTCTAGATTATATTTAAAATCAATTATTGTTTCTAATAGGAATATTTCTGCCTGGATTTTCTTCACCTGATATAGATTTGGTTATTGTTTAAATATCCTGATTCACTCAAACATAAATATTTGGGCAATTTAGGCACTTCTACAAATTAATTGTGATCTACATCAACAATATTTGAAACTTTATTAATTTTGAAACATCTTATCTTGCAAATTCAAAATTTGAAACACAAGGATTATTTAATATGAAAAACATAGTAGAAGGAACTGATCTTAATT
>SMUX01124399.1_pt1 | contig 12672 bp, 12 predicted proteins | sample 2456431 | NCBI WGS metagenome assembly SMUX01 (sample SAMN11095930, study PRJNA526329) | marine sediment metagenome | biome: Marine sediment; feature: Surficial sediment; material: Deep marine sediment; isolation source: Hadal surficial sediment | place: Pacific Ocean | collected 2014-11 | depth... | reverse complement strand
CAGGACCACGTGCACACCGTTGTGCGCACTCCCAATGGCAACGACTACGGTAAGGACCTGCTGCGCCAGCACCTCTCCCAACACGGACACTGAAGACGCTGACTATCGACAATCAGCCGTTTTTGGACTTGTTAGAACACAACGTTCAGGAAAACCGCAACCAGAGGTGATGAAAACCGCGCAGCAGATGCGAAGGCACCCGTTCGTTTTTCCCGGATGCTCGTTCGACTGAACCAAATCGCGCGACGAGCGCCTGCATTGCCGCTTTCGCCTCCATCCGTGCAAGCGGCGCTCCGATACAGAAATGAATGCCGAAGCCGAAAGTGTGGTGGTGGTTCCGCTTACGGTCGAGTCTGAACTCGTGCGGTGCATCATAGTTTCGTGGATCACGGTTCGCTGCCGCCATGATTACATGCACATTATCGCCGACAGCCACATCCTGACCGTGATAGTGCATGGGTTTCAGCGCCTGGCGCATCAGGAACTGAACCGGGGCATCAAAGCGCAGTGTTTCTTCGATGCCCGCATCAATGAGTGTCGGATCGGCGGTGAGTTGGGCGTATAGATCAGGTCGGTCAACCAGAACGTTGAGGTAGTTGCCCAGCAAATTTGTCGTGGTTTCGTTACCTGCGATCAATAGAAGAATGTTGAAGCCGACGATGTCCTCATCCGACAGCCGCGCGCCGTCGATCTCCGCATTGACCACCGCGCTCACCAGATCACCTCCAGGACGACTGCGCCGCTCGGGGATCAGTGACTGAAAGTAGGCTGCCATCTCGAAGATATCCTTCTCTTGATCCTCGATTGACGCGCCAGCCAGCGTACCGGTCAGTGCGTCTGACCAGCGTTTGAAGTCTTCGGCTCTCTCAGCCGGGATTCCCATCATCTGGGAGATCACCGCCACCGGCAGCGGAATTGTGAGAGCCTGCGCAATATCAACGCCCTCGCCCTGTGGCAGATCGCCGACCATCTGCTGCGCGAGCGTGTTCACCGTCGCTTCAATGGCTTTGAGCATTCGAACGGTGAACGCCCGGTCCACGAGTCCGCGAAGCTGGGTATGCCGCGGCGGATCATCGGTGAGCAGCGGCAATGGAAATCCGCCTCCCTGCTGTCCCATCGCGATCGATGAATAGTCCGCCGAATTTTTCAACACGGAGCGGATATCGTCATGGCGCGTCAACACCCAGGCGCCGGTTTCCTCATCGCGCCAGATCGGCGTCTGCTCCTGCCACCGGGCGTAGACAGGATACGGATCTTCTAGAATCGCGGGATCAAGTAGTCGCACCGCACCAACTGGTCAAGTTGCAGAAAAATTGACGTGAGACCTGCCGGGATACGTAGGTTTTTCCGACCCAGATGTAGTAGAGAGTCACTACTCCCGGGCTAATCCATAGATACCAATCCGTATTCATGTTCCGCCTCGCTGTACCTTTACCAAGGACGCATGGTAGGTAGTCTACCGCACGGTACTGACCAGCTAACTTTTTCAATCGAATATAACTATCTCCAATATGTGATTGAGTTCCCGGCAGTTTTCGTCGCAGTCCGCTAGCGTTCGACCTACGAATGCCGTAAGGACAACGGAGGCGCTTATGCGATCGTATTTCGGGATCTCAATCGTTGCTTTTTTAATGGCTGGCTGTGGCGGTGGTGCAACCGTCAGCGAAAGCCAGTGTGTAGCAGGTGACTGGCAAACTCTGGGTTATCGGGATGGTGTTCGTGGATACCGAAGCTCCCAACTGCTTGCTCATCAGGATGCGTGTGTTAAACACGGTGTCATTCCAGATCGGCATGGCTACAGGCTTGGCTGGGAAGAAGGCATCCGGGAGTACTGTGAGCCGTATAGTGCTTTCTCGATAGGCGAGTGGGGCAAAGGGCATAACAACGTCTGCCCAACGGATTTGCGCGCAGAATTCATACGCGCATATCAGGAAGGCCGCTCACTGTATCGCGCGAGGGTGGAAGTGGCGAACCTCGAAAAAGCGATAGCCCAGAAAGCGAATCGCCTCGAGCAAGTGAAGGCGGCGATCGTTTCCACAGCTACGGCACAACTGAACCCGGAGTTGACGACCGGTCAGCGCGTTGAACTCTTCGCCACAACCCAGAGGCTCAATACAGAAAGGAATAGAATAAAAGCCGAAATTCCCGCACTCGAAAATGAGCTGGTACTCAAAGCCCGACAACTCGATGCACTGAATCGGTCGTTGGTGGCTGTTGGTTCCTAGGTTAGTCGGATACCCGAATTGGATCCTCTCAACGCCACAGAACATAACCCTAAGCCAAATCTACGTTCGTCTCGGTCAATAGGAAGAGGCGTTGGCACCTCACAATGCCCCGTTGGCCAGCCAGTGTGCCAAATCAGGGGTCAGTCGCTCGGCCGCGAGCTTTTCATAATTTATTGACTGTTCCTCGGATATGAGATTTTTCCAACGTTGGTTGGTACCCTTATGGAAAAATTGGCTATTGTCTTTCCATATCCCTTGCGTTGAGCCGGGCGCCATCGCATCGGCATTTGCCTTCATATGTTTAAAGGAAATACCCTCTAACAGCGATGGCCATACGTCCTCGTTTACCGGAATATCCAGATAGGCCGACAGTTTACGCATTTCACCATCAATATCTTTCAGCATGTCACTGAAGTGCATGAAATGAATGTTTGGCAGGTGCTTAAAATTCCACCAGGTCTGGGCGTGGTGTAGATGTGACCAGAATGGGTAGCCATCGGCCTCCCAGGGAAACGAAGATTTGTGCAGCCAGTCATCGAAAGCCTGCTGAACAGAGTCGCCCGGGAGTGGAAGGGTGGGCCCTTTTCGGTCCGGTGCGTTGTTTAACTCGTGGATAAATTCTGGTTGCATATTGTTCCAGTGATTCCACATGGAAGTGAATACGTCGCGACCGTCACGGCCAACGAATATGTATTTTACCTCTTCAAAGTATTTACAACCGTCCAGTGCGCAGTGGGTTTTGATGTACCGGCGATTCTCCAGTGCATCGATTTGCGCGATAACCTCATCAATGGGGGCGAAATTTGCATCAAGCCATGGGGTTAATTCATCCTGTGACTTGGGGGGCTGAGGTTGCTGAAAAACAAGCGCTGCGCAAATGGCCTGCAGCCATGTGGTACCCGCCTTGTAGGAGGTCGTGATAATGATGTCGTCTTGACGCGGTTGATACGCATCCCAACGATCGGTATCCATCACCGAATTTTGATAGTGATGAGTTCGTTCAGGTTTATTCATATCCAGCTACCCGTCTATATAATCTTGCCTGTATCCTAGCTGTCAGCGATTTGGTGGGCAATCGGAGTCTCTACTGCCGATTGATACTTCGTTCAGAATTGGGCTTGTCAATCATTCCGTGTTGCTGGCTTGTTTTACTAGCGCAGCCAGCCGGAGACAATTTACCGGTCCTGCTGGAAAACCGATACAACCCGAGCGCCGCTCCCCTTGAGCTGTGACCTGCTATCTCGAGTAAAGGGCCGGTAGGGGATCTTTCCTGGTTTTGGCAATCGGTGCACGCAGAGGTCTGGCTGCCGCCAATATATCTCGGCCGCGAACATTTGTGTGACCGGTTCCATAGAGTGCCGAATTCAGCCGTTGCATCAGTTCGCGATTTTTCGGAAGCGTTTCAAAACGCGCGATGGCGACCGCACCAGGTACTTGATAGTGGTCTACGAGGAATGCCGTCAACGAACTTCGGATCTCGTGTAGATCGTCTCCTTTGCAAGCTCTTTTTAATCGTGGCCACGTGCTCACCTCGCTTGAGGATGGTCTGGGTAACAAGGTAAACGGCGTTTTGATCTTCAAGTAAGTGATCAACCAGCAGAGGCTCGTGAACAATACGATCCCCAATAACCACAACGTTAGCTTGCTTGTTGTAATGCTTGTTAGAATCTCATCTATTGTAAATCTGGCCTGGCTTTCTGGTTCGCTTGCTATTTCGCTTCTTAGGGCTGTTGGTATTTCGAGTGCAGGTGTTGGCGGCGTTGTCGCTACGCTGCCGCTGATCTCAACGGTAATCCCGGCGAGTTGGCTGACACGTACCTGCTTGTTTTTCGTATCCCACCAGGTGAGCTCAATAGGTGGAACGTAAACCTGCCCGGGGTGGGTGGGTATGATGGAGAAGCTCTCCAGACGAGCGCCTATCACCGTATCTGCGGAGCTATCGTCCTGCAGAATAGGCGTCTCCGGGTACAGACGAAAGTTGCTCTCCGGCAAGGTCACGCCTAACGGTGGGATGGCGGAGCCAACGTTACCGGTGGCTAACACAATGATGGCACGCGTAACCGGGTCGCCGATCTCGTAGCTCGGGATGTCTGGCGTCCAGGTATCGTTCATGCGAATGCGTGTGGCAGGTAACCAGGGCTGATCGGCGGGATAACTACTCGGTATTGGCAGCACGTCCACGATGATTTCTTCGGTACCTATGCGTACGCCGGAACGGCGGATTCGATCGCCGCTCTGCACCCGCACGCTGCTGGTTACCGCGATCGCCGGAATGGTCAGCGTGCCGCTGCGTTCAGGATAGATCGCGAAACGCTGTTCAATTATTCCGTAACGTTGACCGTCGCGTAGCATGTTCAGCGAACGCGTGTCTCCCAAAGGCACAACTACCGCATCGGGAACTTCCGGTGTGCCGGGTAGATCGCTGTATATCTGCACACCATTGGAATAAAACAGCCGACGGGTCAGCACCGTTTGCGCCTGCACGTAAACGGGGTTCGGCGACACCTCCGTTTCGAAGAACACCATCCTGTCGATGGCCTGTTTTACCCCGGGATCGAGCGCCCTCACCGTCAAACTGAGCGGCCGGCTACTTTCTCCACCGATGTCGATCGGGGGTATGGTAATTTCCCCCGATCGTTTAGGTCTCAGGTTGATTTGATACTCGACAAAAGATTCCACCCGGCCGTTGATGGAGTGGTACCGGCTTGAGGTTTGCGTGCCGAGGACTTCAAAATCGGCGTGTAGCGGTGTCAGGTCCAGCTTCTCGGTGCGCCGCGTGTCCGAGGCACGTAAGGTCAGACGTACGGTTTCCATCTCGTCCACAATGCGTGGGGTAATGGTCGCGCGCAGTTCCGCGTGGACCGCGCCGTTTGCGATAACCACCAGCGTAATAAACACATAAGCGTTCAGAAAGGTTCTTCCCACTACCAGATTTTCTCTGTTTCCCGGTACTGATAGTCGCCACGGCGGCGCCTTTGGTTGGATTCGTAGCGGAATTTTCTGCGCAACAAGCCACCGGGGTCGTCTGGCACCCGGCGCAGCCACTGTTCGAGAGCATCCAGCTTCTCATCGCGCGACTCGTCGTCCATCTCCTGCTCTGTCGGATCCGAGTTCTCATCCGTCTGGTTTTCCTGGTCCTCGGAGTCCTGATTTTCCGGCTGCTCGGGATCCTGCCCCTGCTGTTGATCGGGTTGTTGCTGCGCGTCGCTACCGTCTTGCGGTTCACTGGAATCTTGTGGACTCGAATCGCCCTGTTGTTGCTGCTCGTTGCTATCGGATTCGGACGATTCCTGCTCTTCGAGGAGTTGTTCCAGAAGATCTTTGTTGAACAACGCATCCTCGTGTTGAGGATCGGCCTTCAATGTTTCTTCGTAGGCACTGATTGCCGTGGAGAAATCGCCAAGCTTAGCCAGCGAATTACCAAGATTGTAATAACCGTCAACGCTTTCATCGACGCTGAACCCCTCCGCAGCGCCTGGGAAGTCGCCGCTACGATACTGAGCGCTCGCCCGCCATTGCGGGTCGGTGAACAACAAGGCTGCACGATCGGGGGCACCTTCCAGCATGGAGTGGTGAGCCTGTTGATCACGACGCTGCCACAGATCCTCCCACAGGCCGGCGTGTGCCGGTGGTGGTAACACGGCAATACACAACATGGCAAACAAGCCACGCCGGAAACCGAGTAACAGCAAGGGTAACAGGATGACGCACACCCAGTACCCCGAATCTGCCCAGACGTCGAATTCCCTGTCTACTTCCAGTGTTTCATCATCCTGGGGCAGCGGAGCCGCCAACACATGGCGGATATCGGAATCGTTCAGCGTGAGGGTTCGGTAGCGACCGTGCGACAGCCGCGCGATGTCGGCGAGCCGTTCTTCGTCGAGCCTGGCAATAATGGCATCACCTTGGTCGGATTGCAGAACACGCCCGGGTTGGTTGACGAAATCCAGAGGTATGTCAGCCCCGCGCGTCGTACCGAGACCAAGAATGGATATGGGAAAGCGCGGATCCCGAAACTTCGTGACGTCGGTAATTCGATCGACACCGTCTGTTACCAGCAAAATTCGGCCCTGGTTGACATGTGCGTTTGCAAAAAGCTGATGGGCGACTTCCAATGCACTGGAAGGCTGGCTGCCAAAAACCGGCATCATCTCCGGGCTCAATGCCGCCAGCAGATTTTCGATGGTGTGGGTGTCGTCGGTAAGTGGCGCTACCGCGTGCGCGTCACCGGCATAAGCCACTAACGCCGTGAAACCTTCGTTACGTAAACGCAGAATATCGGTGACTTTTTGTCGAGCCCGAACCAGCCGCGAAGGGGCAATATCTTTTGCGAACATCGACAGCGAGAGATCGAGGGCAATGATCAATGCATCGTTCTTCTGTTCTACGGGTTGAGGCACTCGTTTCCATGTGGGGCCAGCGAGGCCAATTGCACACAGGGCGAGAGCAAAGGCCACGACCCAGGCGAGTATGCGCATCCTGCTGCCTGTGTTGGTCTCCAGCAGCACCGCCAGCAGTTCTGGAGCGATACTCGCCTCCCAGTGCGAACCGCTCACTCGATGACGCGCCCACGCAAGCGTAAGTGCGATCGCGGGAAGCAACGCCAACAGCCACCACGGTCTCAGGAAATGCAGCGCCTCAGTCATGGCCCCAACCCCGCCAATCGCAGAGGATCAACCATAGAAATGCGAGCCAGGCGATGGTCATTGGCCAGTGAAAAAGAGCGGCCGTCGGCCGGTAAGTTTCGGCATCCTGCTCAATAGGCTCTAGTGCATCGATGATGTCGTAGATTTCTACGAGTTTCTCTGTGTTTTGTGCACGAAAATAGCGGCCACCGGTTTTCTTGGCGATGGCTTTGAGTGTTTTCTCGTCGAGTTCCGCCGACGGATTGATAATTCGCGAGCCGAGTAGACCGAACGCGCTCTGCAGTCGCATTTCGTCCGCTCCGACACCGATGGCGTAGATGCGAATCTCGTCCTGCTTTGCCAGTTCTGCCGCCTTGATTGGGGCTACTTCGCCAACGTTGTTGGCGCCGTCAGTAAGTAATATCAGTACATGATCGCCGTCGGGTCGCTGTCGCAGGCGCTTGACGGCGAGCCCAATCGCATCACCGATCGCCGTCTTGCCACCGGCGATGCCGACAGGGGCTTCGATGAGCAGTCGATTGACGGTCTGGAGATCGAAAGTGAGTGGGGCCTGCAGGTAGGCGTTGGTTCCGAAGAGAATCAATCCCAAACGATCGCCTTGACGGGCTTCGATGAAGTCGCTGACCACGCTCTTGACGACGGTCAGCCGATTCACCACCTGGCCGCCAAGTTGCAGATCTTCGGTACCCATGCTACCGGAGATATCAACGGCCAGCATGAGATCTCGCCCGGTGGTAGGCAGAGTAACGGGTTCTCCAGTCCATTGGGGACGAGCGAGCGCCGTTACCAGTGCTGCCCAGACAAGCCATAGAAGTAACGCGCGCCAGGGCATTGCGCTTGCCAGCATACTGCCGCGACTGGTTTCTTCGATCTGGAAGTTGGTGATGTCAGGGACCGCTAGCGCCGCCTGCTGCCGTTGCAGCGGTTTCCAGAAGCTGCGTAACAACACGGGTAGCGGAATCAGCGTGAAGGCGAACGGCCAGACCCAGTCGATCATGGCCTAACCTGACGGAAGAACCGTTCCAATAACGGGTGCAGTTGTTCGATGTCTGCCTGAGGCCGCGGTCGAAACCGGTCGTTACCGAGTGCCTGGCCGGGCCCATTGGAGAACTCCGTGCCACCATATTGGGCGTCCAGCAGAGCCAGCCACCGCCGGTCGTTGGCGGCGGGTGCTGCAGCGATGTTGAAGCCGTGGATCATGAGCCGTTTGAGAATCTCGTTGCTTTCATGCACGAATACCTCTTCGCTCAAAGCCTGGTTACGAAGCTCGCTATAGAGCCCGTCGTATAGTTTGCGCGCACGCCGGAGCGGACGCCGTCGGGAAAACCAGTCACGAGCGTAGCGGACCGCAAACCACGCAAGAGCAATTGATCCGAAGATGAGCAACCACCACCCTGGTGCGGGTGGCCACCAGGAAGGGTCCAGTGGTAGGTGGATGTCGCGCAGTTGCGCTAAGGGATCAGCTTCCATCAAACGTGCTCGCTAACGGGTGGGCGTCACGCAGACACTTATACATCACAGCCAACCCCCAGCGATGTTCACGGGCTCATTGGTCGCAATCGCCTTGTAACGAATCGCGACTTGCCCACATAACTGTTTGAACTCCGCTTCATGCGCTTCGAAGCGTGAGTGGTACGCGCTGCGCAGGCGTTGATTGCCAGCATGGAACTGCCAGCGTGATAAACCGTCGCTGACGGTGTAACGATCCGATGGCGGCAGGTCTCGCTCCAGCGGGTCGAAGACGCGCACCGCGATCACCTGATTGTGGCGGCTCATCGCGTGGAGTGTATTACGCCAATGGGTGCCCATCGGCTCAAAATCGCTGATGAAATATATCCGATAGTTGGTATGGGCGAGGCGTGCTACCTGGGTAAGGCGTTCGGCCATGTAAGAGGTGGGCGTAGACGGCCCTGAACGAGAGAGCGACTGGTTGTAACGCGCGAGATCCGCGAGAAAGCGTGCTATGGCTTTGACGTTGCGGTACGGCTTGTGAATCGCAACGTCATCGTTGCCGAGGATAACCCCGCCAACTCGGTCGTTGTGATTCAGCGCCTGCCAGGCGGCGGTGGCGGCAATTTCCGCGGCGGCTACAGATTTCAGCCGCACTTGGGAGCCAAAAAACATGCTCTGAGTTTGATCGACGACGACCAGGGTAGGTCGTTCGCGCTCCTCGCGAAAGAGTTTGGTATGCGGTTTGTTTTTGCGTGCTGTTACTCGCCAGTCGATGGTCCTGACATCATCTCCGGGTTGGTAGGCGCGAACCTCGGAGAAATCGATCCCGCGTCCTCGCAATTTCGTTAACCGGCTGCCGGAAGGCGAGTTAAAGACGGGCGGATTTCGCTTATGAGCGATCATCGGTCGCAGGCGCAATGCCAGCAACTCGTCCAGATCGGTGTATGCCCCTCGCAGCACAGGTTCGGTCATTGGGGCGGTGGCTGTCTCATCAAGGGACCGGCACACGCTCGATCAGCTGATCGATGATGTGATCGGTGGTAATACCCTGCGCCTCGGCTTCGAATTTGAGAATGAGGCGGTGCCGGAGGACGTCGTGGGCGATTGCCTGCACGTCTTCCGGCGTCACAAAATCCCGATCATCGAGCCAGGCGAGGGCTCTCGAGCACTGGTCGAGCGCTATGGTGCCGCGAGGGCTAGCACCGTAATCGAGCCATTTCGCCAACTCGCCAGTGGCTTGGCGCGATGCCATGATCAAAGCGACGATGTAACGTTCGATGGGTGGGGCCATGTGCAGGCTCAAAATGGCTTTGCGTGCCGTAAAGATGTCCGCCTGGCTGAGTCGGAAGGGGGGCACTGAGCGCTCGTTTGGGCGGCCGGCTTCCTCGCGTACCAGATGCAGAATTTCCGTTTCCGCGGATTCATCGGGATAGCCGACGTTCACGTGCATCAGGAAACGGTCCAGCTGGGCTTCGGGTAATGGGTAGGTGCCTTCCTGCTCGATAGGGTTCTGGGTCGCCATGACCAGAAACAGGTCTGGCAGAGGGAAAGTGGTCCTGCCGACACTGACCTGATTTTCCCCCATGGCTTCGAGAAGTGCCGATTGAACCTTCGCGGGGGCACGATTTACCTCGTCTGCGAGTATTAGGTTGTGGAACACCGGCCCGTGTTGGAATTTGAACGAGCCATCTTCCGGACGATAGATCTCGGTGCCGGTGATATCACTCGGAAGCAAGTCGGGTGTGAACTGAATACGACAGAAGTCTCCATCAACAGCACTCGCCAGCTCCTTGATCGCGCGGGTTTTCGCGAGTCCGGGTGCGCCTTCCACCAACAAGTGTCCACCGCAGAGCAAGGCAATCATCAGTCGCTGTAACAGCGTCTGCTGCCCGATAATGCGCTCGCTCAGCCAGCTGCTCACAGCCCTTACGTTGTCCTGTTGGGACGATTTAATCGCTTCTATGGTCATTCGACTCTCTACCACGGCTTGTTGGCTATTGTAGCCACACACGATGGAAAAACGAGTCCGCTCGTTGAGGCTCGCCGGAGAACGCTATAGTTAGAGTATTCTCGACACACGGAGTTTCCTTGCGCCAGCGTTATATTGTCGATCTCGAAATCTCAGCTGGAGCGATGCTGCGCTATTACAGCGGTTACGCTTCTGCGGTTGTCGCCTATGCACGGGGTGGCGAACGGGTGCGTTTTCCGGCTGAAGTGCTCCGTCCGTTTGTCAACCACGCCGGTGTCAGGGGTACTTTTGCCTTGAGCGTCGATAAGAACCATAAGTTACAGCGCATAGAACGTATCTATTAGCGGTCTCAAAATGAGACCGCCAATAGAATTTTGGTCGCGCGCCCATTATCGGTGCAGGCGGTGTTTGAAGCGCAGCAAGGGCGGGTTATGCTGCAAAACGGTGCGTTATTACTGCAGATTTACACCGGATTTATCTACCGGGGACCAAAGCTCATCAAAGAGTTGTCGAAACTCCATTAGTCAGTGGTAAGCCTGCGAAAACTCAAGTACATTTCCGGCTGGAACCGGTCTCAAAAATAAGACCACTAGTAGTGCTCGAACTTATCAAGCGATACGAGCGCCCGGGAATTAAAATTAACGCAACGTAAAATACTAACGATTCAAGTGGGGGGATCTGGATGAAACGTTCGATAGTGGGGCTTATTGCCCTGGTGCTCAGCGCGCCTGTATTGGCGGATGAGGTGAACGCCGGTGATACGGCGTGGATGTTGACCGCTACCGCGCTCGTACTGTTCATGACTATTCCGGGCCTGGCTCTGTTTTATGCGGGTATGGTCCGTTCCAAGAACGTACTGTCGGTGTTGATGCAGTGTTTTGCCATCACCTGCCTGGTCACGGTGATCTGGGTGTTGTGGGGTTATAGCATCGCTTTTGGTGGGGAAGGGGCGCTTTGGGGTGGCTTGAGCAAGGCGTTCCTGGCTGGCGTCGGCGTGGATTCAGTTTCAGGCACCATTCCAGAGACCGTTTTTGTGACCTTCCAGATGACGTTCGCGATTATCACACCCGCGCTGATCGTTGGCGCTTTTGTTGACCGGATGAAGTTCTCGGCGCTACTTGTCTTCATCGCACTATGGGTGACACTTGTGTATGCACCGATCGCTCACTGGGTTTGGGGTGATGGTGGTTGGCTGTTGGAAAGAGGCGTATTGGATTTTGCCGGTGGCACGGTCGTTCATATCAATGCGGGAATCGCCGGCCTCGTGACCGCGCTGGTTTTAGGCAAACGGCAAGGATTTCCGGGTACGGCAATGCCCCCGCACAACCTGCCCTTGTCGGTCATTGGCGCGTCTATGTTGTGGGTTGGTTGGTTCGGATTTAACGCCGGCAGCCAGTTGGCGGCGGACGGCGTCGCCGGGATGGCGATGTTGGTGACGCAAGTTGCCACGGCCTGTGCGGCGCTTGGCTGGATGATCGCGGAGTGGATAACCCACAAGAAAGCCAGCGTGCTGGGGATGATCACCGGAGCCGTAGCAGGATTGGTTGCAATTACACCAGCGTCGGGTGCCGTAGGACCGATGGGCGCACTCGCCATCGGGCTTTCGGCCGGTGTCATCTGTTTCTTCGCCTCGACGACGCTGAAGCGGGCGCTCGGATACGACGATTCCCTCGACGTTTTTGGCGTGCACTGCATTGGCGGAATAGTTGGCGCGATGCTTACGGGCGTGTTCTGCGCAAAAGCGTTGGGCGGCGCTGGATTCGGCGTCGAATCCGGGACGATGGGGGGGCAACTGCTGGCGCAAGCGACAGGTGTCCTGGCAACGCTGACCTATACCGCAATCGCTACCTTCATCATTCTCAAAGGGGTGGATATGGTAGTTGGCTTGCGCGTCAGCGAAGAGGACGAAGCGTCCGGCCTGGACGTAGCGCTGCACAACGAAACCGGATACAACCTCTAACTGAAATTTTTCGCAGGAAAGAAGCGCATGATGGGATCCTAAAGATCCCGTCATCGCGGCCGTTAAGTCGTACAGATCGACATGGAAGACGGCCCCTATGGAAATGCAGTTTGGATTCGCAGCTGGTTTTATGTCCTATCAGACCAGCCATTTTGAACCGGCGCAGGCGGACAGTCTGAGCTCGCAAGCGAACGGGTCCGAGCCGACGACATCACAATTACCCGTAATCCGAGAGCCCGTGGAGTCCTCCATGATGATGGATTTCATGAATCACTACCTCATGGTGTCACGGCAGATGGGGGTGATGGCCGGATCGGGCATGATGGCTAACCCATTCGATACCGGCACAGATGGGTCGAGTGCAAACGGCGAATCCATGGGCGGCTTGACCACGAGTTCGTTTGCCCAACCTATGACGTT
>SMUX01321665.1_pt1 | contig 12697 bp, 12 predicted proteins | sample 2456431 | NCBI WGS metagenome assembly SMUX01 (sample SAMN11095930, study PRJNA526329) | marine sediment metagenome | biome: Marine sediment; feature: Surficial sediment; material: Deep marine sediment; isolation source: Hadal surficial sediment | place: Pacific Ocean | collected 2014-11 | depth... | reverse complement strand
GAGCACCTGCCCATACCAGGAAGTGAGACCGAGTGCCACAACAATCATGACCGTGCCAACTGCAGCGGTAATTCCATATCTCGGAAGCTCGGCATCAGGGAAAGTCTGGAGGTATATGTAGGTGCTGAAGAGGTAGACCCGATTACCGAGTCCGAGAACAGCAGGAATATCGAAGGTCGCAATGCCGATGGTAAAAATATAAATAAGGGCCGCCAACGTGCCCGGTGTAGCCAGGGGAAGCGTGACGCGCCGGAAGGTCGCGGCGAAGCCCATGCCTGCGGTTCGTGCGGCCTCCTCAAGCAATGGGTTCATGGCCCGGAACATCTGGATGGTCAAGATAAAGGCCAGGGGCGTGAGGTTGAGCCCCTGCACGAAACCCATGCCGAAAGGAGTACCAATATTGATCGGCCCACTCTCTAAGCCAAATAGGTCTATCAGCCAGAGGTTTACAAAACCGATGCGCGGGTGGGCTATGAAGGTCCACCCCATAGCGATAAAGATGCCCGGGATGAGCAAACCGAGCGTCATGGTGGCATAGATGAGGGGTTTCCCGCCGATAGTCGTCCGCTCCGTCAACCAGGCAATGGGAAGTCCTATCACCATCGCAAAGAAGGTTGTCGCCGTGGCAAAGATCAGTGTGTTCCCGATCGCGCTGTAGATTAACCGGTCGGTGAAAACATCTCGATAATTCTCCAGCGTGTACGATGAGTCAGCCGTGCCGATAGTTCCGGTTAGAAAACTCACCCATAAAATGACAAAAATGAACGCGAGCAGAACGAGCATTGGTGCCATCGCTATCAGCACCAGAGGGGAGACCTGTACTCTTCTAAAGCTAATGCTGGGGAAACCCGACAATCTCAGCGCAGTCTGCACACGCCGGCTCCTTACTAGTGGTTGCGGTTCAGAATCACGAGGTAGCGGTGGAGGGGCGGGCCGTCCCCTCCACCACCCTGGATCCTACGGCCTTCCTATACGCCGCCCTGCTTCAGGATCTTGACGAACTCGCGCTTGATACGATTGACTTCCTTGTGCCCGATCTTGAACTCCCGCTGAACCGTATCTATTATCAGCTTCCCCTTCTGGGCAATAATCTTTTGCACCGGCGCGCGCGTGTGGGCGTCGTGGTAGATATGGAGGTCATGCCCCGCCAGATCCCACTGGAGAGCCTGGCCCTCCTTGGTGTTCAGGAAGTTTGAGAACAAGATAGCAGCATTGGGATTCTGGGCGTGCTTCGGGACACCGAAATAGATTATGTTAACCCGTCCGATCTCCTTGATGGTGGCATGGCCCAAAGGGGCGCCGCGCCTCTTTAACCTGAGCGAGTCATCGTGGCCGCAATCAAAGACGAGCATCAGGAACTCCCCGCTGGCAACGCGCTCCATCGTGTTGCAGCTGAATAGCCCGCCGATCTGCTTGGCGAGTCGCTTCGTGTAATTCTTCATGAACTCGTAACCCAGCATGTCCTTTGCCGCAAACTGATACAGCCCGGTCGCATAAGGGGTGGACCCGATCTTGCCTTTCCACTTGGGCTTGAAAACATCTTCCATACTGGTCGGAACGTCGCTGCCTTTCACAAATTTCGTGTTGTAGGTGATACCCACAACCCGAGAGGCGATCATGAGGCCCGCACCCTCGGTTGCTACCCGGTTGACGTTGGCGTCGGCCGGGGCCGGTCGCTCCAGGATCGAGTTCCAATCGATCTTCCTGAGCATCCCCTTTTTCAACCCACCTGAGATATGATTCGAGGTGCCCAGCTGGATATCCGTGCTCGCAGGGCGGTTTGCTGCCTTCTCCTGAAGGAGCTTGTTGAGCATCTTGGGAAAGTTAGGGCCGGGCGTAAACTGGAGCTTTATGTTTGTCCCGTACCTCTTATTCATGGCGGTGACCATCTGCCTGATGCCGGCATCGCCTCCTATACGGCCCGCCGACCACTGGATCTTCAAGACCCCTTCCTTATTCGCCTCCGCGATCACCTTCTTGAGCTCAGCCGACTGTGACCCCGCGGCAGCTTTCCCGACTGCATGCGGAGCCGCAAGGAGACCGATCGCACCAATGGCAATCAAAAGGACCCTTAGCCCGGAAAACATGATTTTAGCACCCATGTAAGAACCCTCCCTTCTATTGTTTTAATAGGCCGGCTCTATCACGGGTGAAATAAGGTGTCAACTGTAATATAGCCTATAAATCCGGCACCAACCCACTGCGTCGGGCATATCGCCAACAGAGCACCAGGAATGGAACAAAGACCGCCATCATCAGCACGGTGACGGCTGCAGCTGAATTCGGCGCTCCCTGAACCCAACGGCCCCAGACCAGGAAAAGATCAGTGCTCGAAGGCTGCTTGGCCCGCTACTCCTGGGTGAGCCGCCCGAGGTTCGCGGGAAAGCTCCCCCCTGGGTAAACTGGAGCTTTATGTTCGTCCCGTTCCTCTTGTTCAGAGCATCGAGCATAGCCCGAAGCCCTATATCACCGCCGAAATGGCCTTCCGTCCACAAAAGTTTCAACAGCCCTTCTTTTTTCTCCCCCTCGATCACCTTCTCGAGGACTGCCGAACCTGCAGCCGCATCGTGTGGCAGCTGCGCAGCCACAAGAAAGACAAGCGCGCTGACTATGACAAATAGATATCTCAACCCCGATAAAATGCTTTTTTTCTAACTTGTGAGAAAGCCTATGAAACCACACCACTTAACCCCGATCCGAAATAATAATCGAGGCATTTCCGGTGTTGAGCGGCTTAGGACACCAGTTACCGGCATTTTGACCCCGATCCGAAAAAATATTCGAGGCATCTACGGTGTTCACCACGCTATGACAGCAGTTACCGACATTTTGATCTTCGGTTTGCAACTATACTAAAGGTGTGTTGCTGACCCCGATCCAAAATTTCCAATGCAGTGCGTTACACCTATATCGTAGAGAGCGGTAATGAAAGAATGTGGTACAGAGGTGCGACAAGCGATTTGAACCGCTCCCTTTGGATCGGGGCTGATACACGCTGCGAAGGGGTGATTGATGTGCTCTGATGCTCAACAGGGAGAATTCCTTCCCTTCGAGAACCTCAGGGCCGTGAGCCTGTCGAACCGGGGTCTGACTAATTTCGGATCGGGGTTGATCGTCGGTCTGCAGCTACACTAAAGGTGAGTTGCTGATTCATGCTTGACACAGGTATTTGTCGCGGTCTGATGCTCATCGGGGAAGATTTCTTTGACTGATTAATTTCGGATCGGGGTTAAATGTGCCCTCCTATCAGCTCCGCCTTACGGGGGCCAAGCTTGAAAGGACCCCCTCTCATGGGATAGGGGTTTCAGAGAGGGGACCCATGCCACCATATTATAAGGAGAGTAAAATATGAAAGCCCAAAATGAGAGAAGGATGAAGAGGTTCAAAGAACAGAGATGGATCCTTGACAACATCATAAGGTCCGTGGGGATCGACTGGGATCAGGGGAGGACTCACAGATTACTCGCATACATAGGCCTCTCGGGACAACAGGACGTAACCCAGGTGAGGGAGAGAGTGACCAAGTTCAAAGATATCCCAAGGGAATTTGAGAGGGTAGCAAAGAGAAGGGAGGAGATCGCCAGGAAGGCTGAGGGTGAAGGCAGAACGGTTACCGCGAGAGAGAACTATTTTATGGCAGCCCTTTTTTACGTTAATGCCCAGTGGGGAATCTTCGAGGATGACGATGAGAAGAAGATCCGCCTTGGAGAGAAGCAAAACAGCTGCTACGACAACTACATCAAAGTCGCCGACCACAGGATTGAGCGGGTAGAGATACCCTTTGAAGGAAAGACCGTCCCCGGGCTTCTGCATTTCCCAACCTCCTCGACCCCTCCTTATAGCTGTGTACTTTCCATCCCTGGGATGGATTCCGTAAAGGAGGACATGCCCCTTTACGGGGATGCTCTTCTTGAAAGGGGGATTGCTACTTTGAGACTCGACGGACCCGGGCAGGGGGAGAGCAATCTGAGGAAGATCAGGGTAACGGAAAACAACTACGAGGTGGCGGGCAAAAATGCCGTCGACTATTTAGTTTCAAGGGGCGATATCGACAGGGACAGGATAGCCCTCCAGGGGGTCAGTATGGGGACGTACTGGGGTTTTAGAGTTGCGGCTGCTGATCACAGGTTCAAGGCTGTAGGGCTCACAGCCCCTTGCCTTGAGCCGGGAATGTATAATCAGCTAAGCAGCGCCTCGCCTACCTTCAAGCTAAACTACATGTACATGACAGGCTACGAGGACGAGGACGAGTTCGACGAGTTCGCCAAGCGACTCGACATCAGGGGACTCGAAAAAAATATCAAGGCGCCATTTCTCCTGGTGGCCGGCGAAGATGACGAGCTGTGCCCCATAGAGTACACGATTGAGGCCTTCCAAAATGTTCCCCATCCCAAAAAGCTAATCGTCTATGAGGGAGAAAGGCACTCTCTGAGAAACCCCTTCCACAGGGACATCGCCGCGGACTGGTTCAAAGACCGCCTCGACGGAAAGCCCATGAAATCAGAAAAGGTCTATGTTGAGATATCCGGGAGAGAAATAGTAGAAAGCATAGGGCCGAGTTAAGTTCGAGTGCCGCCACCCGGGTGATCAACCCTCAGACCAGGAGGCCTTCCTTAATTCTCAATCCAAAATGGCGAAGGGTGTTTAGCTCAGCACCGCGCGAACCGCATCCGCAACGCGAGACTCTGATGGACTGATGAACTCTTCGAGCGGCGCGCTGTAAGGTACAGGCACATCCAGTGTCGTGACCCGCCGGATCGGCGCCTGCAGCTTGTCGAACCCTGCCTCGCCGATCCGCGCTGCCAACTCCGCCGCTACCCCACAACTCTGGTGACACTCGTCCACGATCACCACCCGTCTGGTCTTTTCAACCGATGCCATCAGGGTCTGAAAATCAAGCGGGACCAGCGTGCGCGGATCCACCACCTCCACCTGAATTCCCTCATTCGCCAGACGATCCGCGACAGTGAGGCAACGCTGCACCATATAAGATGTGGCAATAACGGTCACATCACCGCCCGCTCGCTTGACATCCGCCTGACCAAAGGGAATTGCCTCATCCGCCTCAGGAACCGGACCCCGCAGCTCAAAGAGAAGCGTGTGATCGATGAAGATCGTAGGGTTATTGGAGTTCACAGCGGTCTTTAGAAGTCCTCTCACGTCCCGCGGCGAGGAGGGAAGGACTATCTCCAATCCAGGACAGTTCCACAGCATGGCCTGCGGGCTGTGCGAGTGCTGGGCGGCACCGCCACCACGCAGACCGTGCAACATGTGGAAAACGACCGGGGCACGCGTCTGCCCGCCGGACATGTACAGGGCATTAGCCGCTTCATTGACGATTTGAGGCCAGGCCTCAAAGGTGAAGCTGGCCGTAGACAGATCCACAATCGGCCGCAACCCCGCCATGGCCGCCCCGATGGCAAGTCCGCAGAAGCCGATCTCAGAGATGGGGGGAGCAATCACCCTGTCAGGGTAGTCTTTCACAATCTCTCGAAAGAGCCCTCTATGCTCGCTGAGTCCTAAAAAACTTTCAGCGAAAAGATGGACCCTCTCGTCGGCGGCTAGAATCTCCCGGAGTCCCTCCAGCTTCGCCTCGTAATAGACTAGTTCTCGCATAGCTCTCCTTTCCACCATCAGGCAAAGACATCCTCCAGGGCGGTCTCCGAATTGGGATAAGGGCTGTCGAACGCAAACTCTACAGCTTGGGAGACGACGCCAAGGATGCCTTGCTGGATCTCGGAGATTTCCTCCCTCGACACTTGTTTTTTCTCCACAAGCTCACGGATGAAGATCAGGACCGGGTCGCTGTCGCGGTACCACTCTCGCTCGGCTTCCGGGACAGAGGTCACATCCCAGGCTATAGCAGCATCTGTGGCTATCGGGACCACAGGCCAATTTGTCACGCCTCCGGGCCAGCGCACGGTCTGCGCCTCGATAAATTGCGGACCTCCACCCTGACGAATTTTTTTTACCGCTTCGGAAACCACGCCGTGGACAGCCCCCGCATTCGTCCCGTCCACCTGCTGTGCTGGGATCTTATATCCTGCAGGTAGATCCGTGAGCGGATAGACTGCCATGGTGGAAGACCGCGCTGTACCGGCGGCCTTGCCTTGACCGTATTTGCCGTTGTTCTCGCACAGATAGAGAACCGGCAGCTTCCACAGCGAGGCCATATTGAAGGACTCCGCAGCAGCCCCTTCTTCCAGGGCCCCATCCCCGAAGAGGCAGACACTGATCCGGTCGGTTTTTTGCGCCCTGACAGCGTAGGCAGCGCCCGTCGCTAGCGGGATGATCCCCCCTACCACCCCGGACGTTTGAGGAAATCCCAGAGAGGTTACATTGGTATGGAAAGAACCCCCCTTCCCTTTGTTGTAGCCGTCGCGGCGTCCCAAGATCTCAGCCAGCAGACGTCTCGGGTCCGCGCCTCGCGCCAAGAGATGTCCGTGGTTGCGGTGGGTAGTGAAGAGATAGTCTCCTACCCCCAGACAGGAAATCGCAGGCACCCCCGTAGCCTCCTGCCCAATATAGACATGGTAGTGACCCTTGAAGCGCTCCTCATTATGAAGACCGATGAGGGCCTCTTCAAAATAGCGAATGAGAAACATCTTCCGGCATAACTCGATCAGGCTTTCACGCGGTAGCTTCGGCAACATCTTTCATCCTCCCCGGTTCCATATTCGGAAATTATGGTGTTTTGAGGAAAAAAACCTGACCTGTTACATTCTTGGTTGCATCGGAGATCAAATAACGGAAGAGGCCCACGATGTCCTCAACCGGAGTATAGCCGCCGAGGAGAGGCGAAAGAGCTAGCCGCCTCTTCCGTTCTTCCTAGGTGAAACCTGCCTGGGACATTGCGGTATCCGTCACCCCCGGAGCCATCGCGTTAACCAGCACATGGTGAGGAGCAAGCTCCGTGGCCAGTGATTTGGTGAAGGCAATGACACCGGCCTTGGAGGCGGCATAGTGGGCCGCACCGGGTGCACCAGCGACCCCCCGGCCGGAGGCGATGCTGACGATGCGCCCCTGATTTATTTTGACCATGTGCCGGGCAACCGCTTGGGAACAGAGAAAGACCCCCTTGAGGTTGATCCTTAGCACCCTGTCCCATTCCTCCTCGGTAATGTCCTTTACCTGATTCCTCGGCATGATCCCGGCCCCGTTGAGAAGGACGTCGATCTTGCCGAAGCGGTTGAGCGACTCCTCGACCATCCTGCCAACACTCTCTTTGTTGCCGACATCGACCTGAAGGGCTACGGCCTCCCCTCCGAGATCCTTCGCAAGGCGCTCTGCCCCCTCACGGTCGAAGTCTGCAACCACGATCGTGTGGCCGTCATTGGCAAACCCCCGGCAGATTGCAGAACCGATTCCCCCCGCACCCCCGGTAACGATGACTACTTGAGACATCAGACCTCCCCTAACCGCCCGACTTTTCTAAGGACGGTGATTTTCTCTTCATGGCATCTCTTCCAATAACCGCCCGAAGCCCTTTACCGGCTCGCGGAGATGAAGGTGCTTCTGAGTGGCCCAGACATCAGCCGGCACATTGGTGACAACAGGCACGCCCAGATCGTGTTCTAATGGCTCGATTGCGGGGAGACAGTCCCAACCTGCTCCCAGAAGATAGATACAGTCTCCGCCTCCCACCTCAAGGAAAATCCTCTTTGCATGGGTGTAGATCTCCTCCCCCGGGACCTTTCCCAGATCAGAAAAAGGCACGTCAAGACATCCTCGCATAGCGGCCACCTCAAAGCCGCCTTCCTCAAAGAACTTTCCGAACTTTGGATTCAGATCGTCCTTGAAATAGGTGATCCCCACTATCCGCCGAACCCCCAGGGCTTAAACGCGTCGACTTGCGTCAAAGTCGCAGTCAGCACAGGCACCCCGTACTTCTGCTGGAGGGTCTTTCTGATCTCTGCATCAAAGCCGTATCCCCGCAGCATAATCGGGGGGACTCCCTGGATGACTACGACGTCCACTCCCAGCTTCGCCAGCTCAGCCACTCTCTGCTCGGCAATCGCCAGGGCCTCTTCGAATTCCTTCCCCGTCCCTGCGCGTACCCCTACATACCGAGTTATCACGCAAACCCCATCCGGCATGAGCCGAATGAATCTCTCCAAAGATCCCGGCCGGTAGGTCGGTTTTACCAAGCCGACGATTCCTCTCCATCCGTACATTGTGGTATCCTCCCCTTTTAAGAGGCCTTCACCTTTAACATCCTCTCTTAAACAACTCCTCAGCTTCGCGCAACCCTTGTCTTGCTTGACAGTAGCCGTCCTTTCCTTCACACGTTCCCCTCAACGGGACTTATCTGCTCAGGGGCTCTATTCGGCAGGGCACAAGACTCTTTAGATAGCCTCGGCGTCAAAGGATCTTCTGGATTATCGAAGGCTGGAAGGAAGTTAGGAAAGACGAAGTTGGAATCGTCGAGCGCCGTGGCACCGGTGATCTGGATGGCCCTGCTACGGCTGGCGACCGACGGCATACTGGCACAGTTTTCGGGAAAGCGGGGTGCGGCCCGAGAGCGTTACAGACAATTCGTAGCCGAGGGTATCGGGCGGGAGAGCATCTGGAAGGAACCAGGGATCAGGACATCGTTGCGGCTTACGAAACGGGTGAATACACCTATCAGCAAATTGCCGAGCATTTTGGGGTCCATTTCACCACGGTCGGACAACTCGTGAGAATTGCTCGTACGGCAAGAACTTGCGCCCGGCGCAGCCGATAAGAGAGAACAAATGATCTAGCCTGCTTCTTCTACGACTCTTTTTGAGGCTGAGCTACGACCCTAGACCCGACCCCGCCCACTTGAGGGGTCGGATCGTTTAGGGTCAAGAGGAGTGTGCCGTCGGCACCGCTTATCACAAAGGTCTGACCTTGGTCGGTCGTGCCTTCAACGTCTTGCAACGGCGCGCCGATCAGGAGGTCAGGTGTCCCATCTCCGTTGACATCACCGACTTCTGCTATGGCCGCGCCGAAGTTAGCGCCGACCTGAGGATTGGGATGGTCAAAGATCAGGGCCGCGTTAGTCGTTTGTGGTCCAAGGGCTATCGCAATAAAAATCGCAAATGATTCAAGACAAATGAATTCTCTCACTCTCATACCTGATTTACCTTTCATCATCTGCGACGAGAAAAAGGAAAAAATTTGATTAGTTTCGTATAGGCAAAGCAGTAATCGTGTCAGTCGAATAATTGTGGCAGGTCGCCTTTTCGGAGTGAATCAAGGGTACTGTAGGGAACAAAGTGGAAGATAATTCAGCCAGCCCGCCCTGGACAAATGCTCCACATTCAGGCATTAGTGCCCGATGATTTCCCAAATTCCCCGAACGGCATTCTGCCTCTAGGAAATCTTTCAGGGGCAAGTTGCCTATAGAAATAAGCACGTTAGAGAAATAAAGGGGCTGGGTCTTGCAGCGATGCCCTATTAGGAATGAATATTGCACTGAATTAACTAGCCCCACGGGGAAGATAAAAATGTTGCCTTAACGGAAGGAGCGTTAATATGCATTACACAGTGATAGAAGATTGTGGCTGCTATAATGTTTATCGAGTGGATTCTAATACACCCGAAGAGGCCAAACAGATGGTAAAGGAGGGAAAGGCGATAGCCGAACATCACTGTGGTAAGAACGAGGTGATAAAGGTCTTGTCTGAAGAAGGAACACCAATATCCACATAAGGATTGGAGGGGAAGGCGTTATCTTAGACGAGCTCGCGGATATACTTTTCTTTGGCCAAATGCCAGAAAGAGACCAGGAACGCCGTTAGGGGTATAGCCAAAATCACATCCAGAATCCCGCCCAGCGCCACACCCCAGAAGAAGATGTCCACGATGATTGCCATGAAGTGAGGACCGGTGCGATTGCCCATGATCTTGGGCGTCAGCACATAACCCTCGATGAGTTGCACCACAGCAAAGACCGCAAGAACCCAGAGCAGTGTATCCCACCCCCCTCCCTCCTGAAAGTAGGCAACGGGCAAGGCAATGCTCAAGCCGACGATGCTTCCCAGGTAGGGAATGATGTTGAGGAAACCGAAACCCAAGCCGATGACGAACCCGTATCGCAGCGCAGCCCTGCCAGGGTAAACCCAACGGCAAAGAGTACTCCCTGAAGAAAGGCAATGATGAGCTGGCCGCGGAAAAAGACCACGATGATGTTGACAAATTCCTTTATCAGGTAGACGACATCCGAGCGGGTCTCAGGCTTGAGGAATGGCAGAAGAGACTCAGTGTTAACTTTCCTGGTTTCCATTGTCAGAAAGAAGCCGAAGTAAACAGACAACACGATCCAGCTCAAAACCGTGCCAATGCCGTGGAGGAATACGGCACCTACTGAAAAGGCTGTTCCGCCCATTGTCTGAAACCCTTGAAGAGCGCTTCTTGATGTGAAATGAGGACCCCGCGAATGCGTTGCCCCAAAGGATTCGTCTGCGTGAATTCGACGACCTTGGGCCATCGATCCCTGACGAAGTCGGCGAGGTTGTTCAACCACTCGGGAAATTTGGCCGCGAGATCGGAGAGCTGAGCCAGCTTTAGGGAGCCGAAGAACCAGGAAAAGCGCCAACCGGTAAAAGGATCGAGAGGAAGACGATGGCCAGAGCGATGGGCGCAGGAAGCCGCACTTCCTCGTTCAACCACTTGTAATAGGGCCGGAAGACCAGAGCAATCACGCCCCCCACTGCGAGGGGGAGAAACACGCTGGAGAACGTGCGCAGAATTGACAGCAACGCATCGACCAGCTCGTCACTGATCACGGTGAAATCGCCCGCCAGCTCCGTGGCGAGGAGGCGATCGGATTGATCGGCCTGGCCATCACGGAGAATTTCCAGGAACATCTTGCCGGCGCCTTCCGGCCAATCCCAAGAAGGGGTGTCTTTCAAGGTCTTCAGGTCCATTTTGCTCCCTCACATGCTTCGATCCCTATGGCTAAATGATGACGCTCCGGAATCTCCCGATTCGAACCCTTCCTCCCTTGGCGCACCCGAATCCGCTCCCCTGCTGAGAATGTCATAAATCATGCCTGTCTCCACTTTCTAACTAGTCCCTCCTCACGTCCAGGCGCAGATTACCATTACCCTAGGCCGGAGGAAACGCCCAAGTCTGCCTGGGGGCCGACCGCGGGATCATACGACAGCCCACCTATCAGGGTAAGGAAAAAAGTACCTTAGATAAAGTGGGGCGTCATTTGTTGGTCACTTGCAGGACCCTTCATGCTATTGACTTAGTTTACTAGTTAGTTTAATACATGACCATGATTCGGCTGAACATTCACGAGGCGAAGACCCACCTCTCTCGCTATCTCGCCAAGCTGAAAGAGGGCGAGACGATTCTTCTCTGTAAACGGAATAAGCCGATCGCTGAAATCCGCCCATTGCCTTCTCCACCTGCCAGGAAACGACCGATCGGGCTGGCCAAAGGCCAACTTGCCCTTTCCAAGGATTTCTTCGAGCCTCTCCCTGAGGAAGTCATTGAAGCTTTCCAGGACGGAGCCCGATGAAGATCTTGCTGGATACCTGCACTTTTGTTTGGATAATCACGGATGCCGACGAGCTCTCTACCACCGCGCGGCAGCTCTTCGTGGACCCGGGAAACGAAATCTACCTGAGCATTGTATCTATCTGGGAGATCCTGATGAAGTTCAGCCTAGGCAGGCTGTCTTTACCTGAGCCTCCCGAGCGTTTTATCCCGAAGCAGCGTGAGCGTCACGGCATCGCTGCCCTGGCCCTTGAAGAGCGCGCTCCGCTGTATCTGTATAAGCTGCCGTCTCTCCATAATGATCCTTTCGACCGCATGCTGGTCTGCCAGGCCATCCAGCATGAACATACCCTTCTGACGCCCGATCCCCTCATCACGCAGTACCCGATCCGTACGGTCTGGTAACGCTACTGCCAACTAACCTCTGACCTTTCACTCGCGCTGAGGTGTGGTGGTAGCATCTACTGGGGCGAGTGACCCGACAAGTTCAAGCGCCACGCAGCGTCTGCAGTGGAGTTGCTGGAACAGGACCTCAAGGTCAAGGTCGTCTGGGCAATTGCGGCAGAGATGTGGTTGGCGTACCACAAACTTTCTATTGACCCCGATCCGAAAAAATAATCGAGGCATTTCTGGTGTTGAGCGGCTTAGGACACCAGTTGCCGGCATTTTTATCGTCGGTCTACAACTACACTAAAGGTGAGTTGCTGATTCATGCTTGAAACAGGTATTTGTCTCGGTCTGATGCTCATCAGGGAAGATTTCTTTGACTGATTAATTTCGGATCGGGGTTAAGTAGTAGAATCATGGGCACAGAGTTTAAAGGGCTAGGGGTTTGCGGGATTATCGCTGGGTAGATCTTACCCCCTACGCAACCGCACCAGCAGTCTTAGCCAAGAGGACAGGCCAAAAAACTTGAGCGCTTCATAGTTCACCTCCTAATTAAATTCAACGATTCCTATCTGCAACCGAGCCTATTCTCGTATGACTTAGGTATAGTCCCTCCTTCCGTGTAAAACCCCAAACATAAGGACCTTACCCGGCCTGCTTTTTGGCTACTACCGTTCTCCCTGTCAAGCCTTTGTGCTTCTCCCCTTGGCCAAAGCCCTTACATCAGTTTACCCCCGAGTTCTGTGTAGATCACTTTGATGTTTCGAGCAATGTGCTTCTTCCTCCCCCACTTCTTATACTTCCCAAGATCAATCCCCTTCTGGATCTCTTTCAG
>SMUX01319834.1_pt1 | contig 12714 bp, 7 predicted proteins | sample 2456431 | NCBI WGS metagenome assembly SMUX01 (sample SAMN11095930, study PRJNA526329) | marine sediment metagenome | biome: Marine sediment; feature: Surficial sediment; material: Deep marine sediment; isolation source: Hadal surficial sediment | place: Pacific Ocean | collected 2014-11 | depth 0-1... | reverse complement strand
ACAGATGTGGAACCAGAAATGCGCATTGCACTGGAGGAGATTTTTGGACCGGTTCTCTGTGCTATCCCGTTTGAAACTGAAGAGGAAGCAGTTGCAATCGCAAATAAAAGTACCTACGGTCTCTCCGGATCAATCTGGACAAAAAATATCGAGCGAGCTTTGCGAGTCGCTCGAACAATTGAAACAGGTGTGATTTCTATAAACACGGGTCACAGCGTGCATTTGGAAGCGCCATTCGGCGGGGTCAAACAAAGCGGGGTTGGACGCGAGCTGGGCCTGGCAGCACTGGATCACTATAGCGAGTTGAAAAGTGTGTTTATTTATACTGGAGGCTAGATGCTGGATGCTGGTTGCTGGATGCTGGTTGCTGGTTGCTGGATGTAGTCTGCGGGAAGTCGATTATTACTGACTGAGTGATAGGAGGGTGGGGCAATGGCAAAGAGCTATCGGGATTATGAGATTTGGCAAATGGCGCATGAATTGGCGGTTCGAGTTCATAAAATGACATTGGCGAAATTACCAAAGTTTGAAATGTTTGAGGAAGCCAGTCAGATCCGTCGCTCCTCGAAGTCGATTTCAAGCAACATCGTCGAAGGGTTTGGCAGGAGGAGGTATAAGAATGACTTTATTAGGTTTCTGATTTATGCGCTTGCTTTTTGCGATGAAACACGCGATCACGTGGAGTTTTTATATGAAACAGGTTCTTTAAAAGATGAATCGATTTTTCAGGATCTGGGGAAGCAATATGATATTCTGGGAAAGAAGATTAATACCTTTTTGAAAAGGGTTATCGAACAACATTTAGCTCCAAAAGAAGTTTCTGGACAATAACCAGTATCGAGAATCCAGCATCCAGCATCAAGCATCCAGAATCCAGCATCCAGCATCCAGCATCCAGCATCCAGCATCCAGAAACTATTGTTTTGTCTTCGAAAGCGCTTCATAATATTTCTCAACCAAAGCCTCGTACTCAGGTGGAATTTTTTCTTCCCGGGCCAGAAACAGTTTTTCTTTATTTTTCATCATTTCTAACTTATGCGCCAGCTCAGCTTCAAAAGCTTTCAACGGGTCGAGCACCTGTTCTTCTATCAATTGAAATCTCTCCGGAAGTCCGCCGCTAAAACTGCGGATGATACCCGCCATATTTTGACTTAACTTTCGAAACTCCCGGCTGAGCGAACTGTCACCTTGAACCGCCCTTTGAATATGCTGCAGATTTCTTAAGTTTTCCGCCAACTGTTTATTCCAGTCCAAACTCCGCGCATCGACCGTCTGCTCAGGCCCTCCTCTCTCACCCTGACCGGCCTGGCGATTCTCTGAACTTTGTCCCGATTGGCCTGGCTTTTCTTCTTGACTATTCTTTGTTCTTGCAAGACCTTGAGTTTCTCTCTTCATGGATTCCAGTTTCTCGCGCAGGCGACGGGTTTGGTTAAGCGCTAAATCAAGTTTTTCCTCATCGGTTTCTGCAAATATGCCACGCAGATTGGTCAGTTTTTCGCGCAATTGTTCAAGACTAGTTAAAATATCTTTTTCGGCCTGCAGCGCAGAATTTAACCGATTCTGCTGTAGAAGATTTTCAGCGCTTTCCATTTTTTTGTCTAAACCGGCCCGTTTCATTTCCTGCGCTAATTTGTTTATTTCACGCGAGAATTCTTTTTTATTTTCGCGCGCTTGACGGGATAATGAGTTGACCTGACCCTTAGCGGTTTCAAAATTATCCTTTAAAGTTGTTTGTTTTTCTCGTGCTTCCCGAAGTTGGTTCTGGTTCGGTATTTCCTGGTTTTTTAAATCTTCCACGTCTTCAGTCAAATTTTTCTGCGCTTCAACCATTCGCTGGAACTGCTGCTCGAGACTCTCAATTTGCCGCCGCAACGACTCTTTTTGATTTTGCTGCAGCTTTTCCTGAAGACGTTTCAACCGATTCAACGCCTGCGTTCCTTTCGCCGCCGCCCTGTTCATATTGTCCTGGCGGAGATTGTTCAAGGCCTTGTTCATTTCATTTGCTGCCCGCCTCAAATCATCCTGGACTTCCTGCGGTAGATTTGAATTGCTCTGACCCTTCCGCTGCATCTGCCTGGTTAATTCCTGAGTTTTCCGGCGAATATCTTCCTGCTTGCGCCGCAATTCTTCAATCTGGCGTTTCTTCGCTTGAAGCGTAAGCTCTTTGCGCGCTAAGTCGCGAGTTTGCCGGTTCAGTTGCTGCTGTCGGCGAGCCAGGTCCTTGATTTTCTTGAGCGCATCATTCATCTGTTCATTTTTCTGCTGCTGTTGATTTTGGCGCAGAGTCTCATACTTATTCTTGAGCTTATCCATTTCATCATCAAAGAGTTGGGCCAACTCGTCCATTGTGGCCTGACTTCCTGCCCCCTGCCCTTGCGCGCGCTGCAACTGGATTTTCTTCAGTTGTGCCTCGGCCCGCAACAAACTTTGATACGCCTCTCGTTCGGGAACCAAGGCGTCTTTTATCTGTTTTGAATCAAGCTCGACAAGCGCCCGCTCCATTGCTTCGATTGCCGTAGAATAAAACTTCGGAATTTCGCCGTCCGATTCCCGTGAAAAGAAAGATCTTTGCTGCATTTGCATCAGCGTGCTTTGGGTGACATCACGCAAGTTTTTTTGACTTTCAATGATAATGTCTATATTATTTGCCGCTTCATCCGCATCAATTTTTTGAATTTTCTGCTGCAATTTCCAGGTAGCGACAATAATTTCTTTCTGAGTTTCCGAGAGCCGGCCCCCCATCCCACTTGAGCCACCTTGCCCTCCTTGCGACATCGAACGATAAAATTCCTTATCAAACGAACGAACTGAAATAAAAAATATCTCTGAAGTTACTGATTCCGGATTTTTCGAGTCTCGGCTATCATCGGCTTGAATATGGTAAGTCAAAAAATCGCCGGGCTGAACTTTCAGGTCTTCCAAATAAAATAAATATTCCGCTGTAAATTCCTGAGTCTGCTCGAATTGTCCGGATGAATTCTCCCTTGAGGTTTTGCGTGTGCTCAATGTCAACTCTTTTGAATCCGATCCGTTTACAGTATAGAGCAGTTTTAGCGAAGGCCGCCCGTAATCATCTCTCACTTCAATTTTAATCGGCACCTCTTCAAGCATGGAAGCTTTTATGTCGTGACCCGGTCTCTCGATCGTTAAAACCGGCGGTTGATTTGGCAACGCGTGGATGTAGTATTCCGGGGGCGGATCATTGGTGAGTCCATCTGTGTCTGTAATACGGATTTTATAAAAGCTGTCGCTGGTTACTTTGAACGAGGCCGTCACTACTGAATCCGCTGAGATGGAGGTCTCGAGCTTTTTCTCGTTTTCCCCGAGCATGATTTCGGCTTTATAAAGACGCTTATCCGCTACTGCGGTCATCTTTATAATTGTGCCTTCCGGGGCCCAGACATCACCGGTGTCGGTTTCTTTTTTCGATTTGAGGCCGGTATATTTCGGGTAAATGTAAGTTAAATCGACCCGAGTTACTTTTGGAGCATCGTATACAGTAAACGTAAAAATATCGGAGAGTCTCTGGTCCGCTTTCACATAATATTTTGTTTCGTTTTGAATACTAAAGAAATTGTAGACAAAAACACCTTTATCGCCGGTGATGTCCATCTCTGATTTTTTCCAAGAAGAATCTCCTTGGGAATAATACAAAACCATCTCTTCCGGCTCGAAGCCGGTTATGTCGGCCCTGATTTCCCGGGCCGAGCCTTTCGGGATGCGTATGTTGCCCGGTGACACTTCAAAAGTGGGAAAGAGTTTTGCATTCCGAAACTTCCACGGTGAAAAGATACGATTGGTTTTCAAAGCAAAAAAATCGAGATTCGCGGGGATCATCGCTCCCAAAAACAACAGAAGTGCCATGGCAAAGCTGCTCCAAACAACTGCGCTTTTGCTGCGAATGGATTTTGATAAATTAAGAGGTTGTATATGAAAACGGGCGTCATCCAAAAGTTGCGCCAGCAGACGGGGTGACGCTCCGGGATTTTCAGCACCGCCCAATTCAACTGCAGTAACCAGACGGTCTTCCAATTGCGGGTGCTTTTCTTCTAAATAACGGGCGAGCTGAATTTCAGTGGGAACATTCAGAAACGGCCGCACGATCGTCCAAAATAAAGTTACGACAAAAGTGGTGACAATTCCTGTCATCAAAAAGAACCGGGCTGCTCCCTCTAATTCCAAAAGGAAATCCAACAAAAAAACAAACAAGAGAGCTGTAATTGTACTAAGCAAGGTGATCGAGCCGCCCTTCAGTAGAATCAACATTTTCCAGTGTTGACAGACTTTGTTGATGCGTCTTTTTAGAGTTTCATGTGGGGCGTTCATGTAGAAATCACCTGATTAAAAAACCTTTCTTTTAGAACCCACCAAGCGCCAGTGTTATTATCTGGAGTCATTACGATACGCTGTCATTTAAGTAAGATATCTTAACAACTTTAAATAATGACGCCAACAGTAAATGACCTAATGACTTAATGACCTGTTTTGTCATTTGTTTCACTGTCAGCCAATTTTTCTACCGATATGTCCTATTTGCTAACCAGGTCTCCGCTATCAAAAGTAGAATTACTCCCAAGATCACAAACCGCCAAATCTTTTGATTTTTTTCCTGCTGCTCGTCCAGCTTGACGCCGGAGAAGGAAACGGATTGGATGTTAGTCTCCGAAACCCGGGCAACCAAGTCCTGAAGTTCATCCGGCGGAATTGGCGTCAAGTCGGATTCCCGCGGGTCAACATTGACAGCAACGTAACTCGTCTTGCTGTTTTTCCGAATTTCATAAATACCCGGTTCGGAAGTGTCATAGAAAACATCTCCCTCCGGCACGACTTTTTTACCCGAAGGGTATTTAACTGCACAATCCGAATTATTTAAAGGGGTTAACTGTGCATTTCGCAAAGGTACTGAATCTCCAACTAACAGTGACTTTTGACCTTTTCTCTCCGAAGCGACATAATCTAAAGTTTGATAAATCAGTGGAAGAAATATTGCTTTGACCGGCAGGTTATTCCATTCGGCGTCGAGGCTCGAGGTAAAAAGAATGACTTTACCAGCCCCGACTTTACGTTCCAAAATCGCCGGATTGCCATCATCAAAAAAAGCGAGGGCGGATTCGGGGGTTAAGGGTTCTGTTTTAAAATATTGATAGAATTGTGCGGAGCTAGGGTCGCTCTGACCGGGGTCTGCAAAAAGTCTAAAGATCGAATGTTGAAAATCAACCTCGGCCAGAATCACACTGGTTTCACGGTTCACAGATTTAAAAGCTGGTTCCGTCAAAGAGGCCGGGGTAAGGTCAGCAAAGAACCGGTTAAACGTCCTGGGCTTCACATTATCACCCAGTGCGATAAGAAGCCCACCGCCGGCCCGTACATAGTAAGTCAGTCGTTGTAGTGTTTCGCGGTCCAGGTTTTTAACGTTGGCCAGAATGACCGCCCGGTAGTTGCTGAAGTTATATTCTCTGGCTTTTTGGGGACTCGTCGTAATTAAGGAGTATTTAGCCAAATCCGGAAGATTGATCGCTCGTTCCAAAAAGAATAATTCGTCTTGAACAGTATCTTTATGCGGCTCTCCGTTAATCGCCAGCAACTGAGCTTTTGTTTTATCCTCCAGAACAAAAAAATAGCGATTATCGATTGTTATACTTTCATCTTCAAAAACAACATCTATATTTCCGGAAGCGTTTCCTTTCGGAAAGCGGACACGTTTGAATTGTACAATTTGTTCCTCATCCGCAGAAACAGTCACATTTCTTTGTGCGATTTTTTTATTATTGATATTTAAGACCACCTTAAGTCGTTTTTTATCATTGCCGTAGTTTTTGATGCGCGTTAACACATCGCCGGTTTGAGCAGAACGATGCTCTCTTGAAATGTGCACATCTACAACAGCGATATTGGAAAATTCAGATACTTCAATCGGCACAAAATTCAAGTTAATTCCGGCCTGGACTGTCCAGTGCGGGTTCAAACTCTCGCTGGCAGATTTCTGGAAGTCGGATATCAAGTGAATGGTCTTCGAAGCTAACTGAGATTCGAGCAGAACAGTCTCGGCGGTCTGGATGGCGTTTAGGTAATTCGTACTTTGTTTGGAAAGCGAAAAACGATCTTCAAAATTTAATAACCCGGAAAAATCATCTCCAGTTTCAGCAATTGCTTCAGTGGTCTCGGAAAACTGCATGATAGTGACCCGATCGCCCGGTCGCGCAGATCTCACAATTTCCTTTGCCTTGGCAATCGCCTTTTTGAAATTGTCTTCATATCCCATGCTGAACGAATTATCTACCAAAACAACAAATGCTTTGGATTCATCGCCCCAAACAGAGCTCCCCTCAACATTATTAAAAAAGGGACGAGCAAACGCAAAAGCAAGAAAGGCAAAAGCCGCTATCCGCATTAGCAAAAGCAGCAGTTGCTTTAGCTTTTGAGACTTGAACTTTTTTGCAGGATCGACTTTCAAGAAGCGCATCGCCGCAAAGGGAAGTTTAATCGCACGATTACGCTTAATAAAATGAATAAGGATCGGAACAGACGCAGCTGCCAGTCCCCAAAGAAATAAAGAGTTTAAAAAAGTCATTGCAAAGATCGGTTAGTCTTTTCGACTGCGATGATTCAAGTAGCTGAAAAGTGCAAAATCCAGCGGCTTAGAAGTTTCTAACAAATGGTAATCAACGTGCATCCTGCCACAGCCTCTTTTTAGCCATGACATATGCGCCCGTAATTTTTTCATATAATTATCACGAACCAAAGAGGGTATAGCCATAAATTGTGAATCTCCTTCCATATCAACAAACTTCGTCGCGTTTTTAAAAGGAAAGGTCAATTCTGTTTCATCCATAATATGAAAGATGATGACGTCATGACCTTTAAAACGGAAATGCTGCAGCCCGCGTAATATGGCAGCAGGGTCATCCAGCAAATCGGAAATTAAAATAATCAGACCCTTTTTATTGATGGTCTCGGCAATCTGGTGCAGCGGCATGGACATCTCGCTTTCATTGGCCGCCTCTATTTTTTCGAGGTAGCGCAAAATGGACAGCATGTGCCCTTTCTTATTTCTGGAACGAATAATCTGGTTAATCTGGTTATCATAAGTGATGAGCCCGACGCCGTCGCGCTGCTGAAAAATCATGTAACCCAGGGACGCCGTCAAGTAAGAAGCGTATTCCAACTTCGTCAGGCCGTTGCCGCCGTAATTCATGGAGGCGCTGGTGTCCAGCAAAATGTGGCAGTTCAAGTTGGTTTCTTCTTCGAATTCTTTCACGTAGTACCGGTCGGAGCGGGCGTAAACTTTCCAATCGATATGGCGGATGTCGTCTCCCGGGGTGTACTCACGGTATTCAGCGAACTCCACGCTGAAACCCCGGTAAGGACTGCGGTGCAAGCCATAAATAAAGCCTTCAACCACGGTACGGGCGCGCAGCTCCATGCCGGAGATTTTGGAAAGAATCTTCGGGTCTAAAAATCTTATCTGGTTCGCCATAATTCAAAAAACTAATTACAAATGTCAAATTACAAAACAAAGAAATTGAAAATTTGTAATTCGAAATTGGGATTTATAGTCCTGACTTCGGTTCCGGAACCGTTTCCAAAAGCTTGCTGACAATATCCTCCGAAGTAATTTTCTCTGATTCTGCGTAAAAATTTGTTAGGATACGGTGGCGCAAAACCGGCAAAGCCAAAGCTTGGATGTCTTTAATAGAAACGTTATATCTGCCTTCCAGAATCGCTCTTGCTTTGCCGCCTAAAATGAGACATTGAGAAGCCCGCAGTCCTGCGCCCCAGCTTACCCACTTTTTAACGAAGTCAGGAGCTTTTTCACCTTTCGGTCTACTGGCAGCGACCAATCGAACCGCATATTCAGCAACTTGCTGCGACAACGGCACTCTACGAACAATTTTTTGAAACTCCATCACTTCTTTGCCGGTAATGACGCGCTCAAGTTGCGGCACATAATCGGAAGTTGTGGAAGTTACAACCTGCACCTCCTGATCTTCAGGCAGGTAATCTACAACAACGTTGAACATAAAACGGTCTAATTGAGCTTCGGGAAGCGGATAGGTGCCTTCCAGTTCAATGGGATTCTGAGTTGCCAGAACAAAGAAAGGTTCCTCAAGGTCATAAGTGTTGCCGCCCGTTGTGACTTTGTGCTCCTGCATGGCTTCCAAAAGCGCGGCCTGTGTTTTCGGCGGCGTCCGGTTGATTTCGTCGGCCAAAATAATGTTCGCGAAAATCGGTCCTTTAACAAATTCCAAAGTGCGGCGGCCTGTTGAACGGTCTTCTTCAATGACGTCAGTGCCAATGATGTCTGACGGCATTAAATCCGGCGTAAACTGAATGCGCTTAAATTTGAGATCTAAAATCTGTGAGATGGTTTTAATCAGTAGAGTTTTTGCAAGACCCGGCACACCCGTGATTAGGCAATTACCGCCTGTGTATAAAGCCAGCATAACTTGATGAATAACCTCATCCTGCCCAACGATAGTCTTTCTGAGTTCGCCGATGATTTTCTTATTACCATCCCGCAGTTTTTCGATAAAGACCAAGTCCTCGTTTTCATCAACTTTTGTCACTGATTCTAACATATTTTCTCCACTATAATAGTCTGGATCATTCATAAATTTCACCGCAGAGGCGCTAAGACGCTAAGAACATATAAGATATAAGACGATTTTTAATAAATAGCTAAAAGATAATGAATTTGATTTAATATTAATTTTGTCAATACTTTGCGTTTCTGCGTCTTTGCGGTTCATGAATTATTCAGCTTAATGTGTTAGTCCATAAATGACGAAATTAATCCCTAACTTATAGGCCTCTGCTGAATATTCAGTTGGATACCGCGGATCATAAGTATGTTCCCAGGCGTCTCCCATGTCCATATTTCGAAGTACCAGGACCATGAGCCGATCCTGATCATCGAAGATACCCATACAGCGCGCTTCAATTCCGCCCTTTTCATAAGTTCGTCCGCCCAACCATGAACCCAGCCCGGGAATTTGTTTGATCTTATCAAAATCATAAAAGCAGTGAAAAATCGGATGCGCCATTGGAATGTCGACAATCTCCCGGTTTTCAAAAACCATTTTCATCTGATTTACAAAGCTTTCCCATTCAAACGGGCCGTGAAAATCGTCCACCATGAGATAACCGCCTCGCAAAAGCCACTCACCTAAGTTGTCCGCTTCCGGCTGAGTTAACACCATAAAACCGACTTCAACAATATAAGCGAATGGGTAGCGAAAGAGGTCAGGATCGAGAAGCGACAAGGAAACGGGATCATCGGCTACATTGAGAGATGTCCAGTTGCTGAGGCCTTTCATTAAATTCTGCTCTGCAAAAGGGTAGTCCACAGTCCAACTCTGCCAGTGCGGGCCCATGCGATTGCGAAGTGTGTAATTGGCGCCGCCGGAGGTGTATTGAATACGGACAAAGGTAAACTCGTCCCCGTTGCCTCCCTGGGCTTCTACTTTTTCAGAAAAACAAAAAGTTAGAGGTAGCAGAAATAGAGAAATTTTTGAAACCATCCTTGTCATTACCTAACTTCTCAGTGGGTCAGTGCATAGATAAGGTAATTAATACCGAGTTTATACGAGCGGGTTGAAAAGTCCGGGGTCTCTTTGGGCAATTCCCAGCCGTCACCCACGTCGTTATTAAAATTGATCAGCACCATCAATCGGCCGGTATCATCAAATAATCCCCAATACTCCGGCAATTCATTTAAATAAGGAGTTGGCACATTAATGTCATTTATGTCAAAAAAACAATGAAAGATTGGATGACTCACGTCGAGTCGGCGGAGTTCCTGATCGGGCAGCACTTTACGGATTTCTCTCATCCAGTTATTCCATTCATGACGCCAGCGAAAGTCATCTACCATCAAGAAACCGCCGCGGAGGAGGTATTCTCTGAGATTTTGGACCTCTAAATCTGAAAGAGTCAAATAACCGATTTCACAGGCATAAATAAAGGGATACCTGAAAATTTCATCGTCGTCAAAAGTCAAAACTTTGTTATCTTCCGAAACTTTAATATTTGTCAGTGCCTGAATCGTCAGGTTCAAATTTTTTTCAGCTTGGGGAAAATCGTGAGCCCAGGGCGGAGCGTTCGTTTCGAATACGTAGCCGTATCGAATATTATTATCGGTCCAACGGATTCGAACAAAGGTGAAATCCTCGCCGCTGGGGAGTTGGGCTGATGCAGGCGTGAAGTTTGCCAAAATTAAGAAACAAACAAGAAACCCTCCCCTAAATCCCCTCCAAGGAGGGGACTTTTCATCTCGTGCCGACAGTCGCCGTCGGAACGTAAACCGGGGGCACAAAACATCTGTTCTACTCCATGCTCGCAAGTAAAATCTCCTGGGCTCGTTCGTAACTCGGGGCTATTTCCAAGGCGGCTAAAGCGGATTTCTTCGCTTCAGGTTTTCGGCCCGCCTTCAAAAACGCACTCGCTAAATCGCAGTGCGCGCCAGCCAAATCCTGAGGTTCGGTATGCAAGTTAATCTGCAACTCAGTGATAGCCTGCTCGAACTCTCCGAGAGCCAGGTAGGCGCTGGCCAATTTCTGGTGCACTTCCGGCTCAAACGGCGTAATATAAATGGCTTTCGTCAAGGCTTCAACTACACACTCGTTATTATTTGATTCCAGGCACAAATCAGCCAGCAAGTTAAGCGCTCGTGCATCCTTCCCTTTTAAAGCGGTTAATGCGCTCAGCTCTTTAATTGCTTTTGACTTCTCTCCGGTTTCGATATAAATTTCGGCAAGCGCTTTGTAAGGATTTTCTTCCTCAATAAAGTTCGGAAACTGGGACTTTGCTTTTTGAAAATAGGGAATGGCGGTCTCAAAGTCGCCTTCTTTTTTATAGTACATACCAAACTGAAAATTTAGAAATGGATTGCTGGAATTTTCTTCCAATTTTTTCGACAAAAAAACCACTAAATCATTCGAATGAGCAGCAAACTCACGCGGGTCGTACGAATAATCAATTTCGTCTAATTTATATTTCTGCACCACAAACAACTTAAATTCTTCATCAAAGGTGTTGACATTTTTGCCAAAAACTTCTTCGATAACTTGATTGGTTCCCAATCCGGCTTTGAACTTCGGAAACATCGCCAGCAATTTTTGCTGACCGTATTTTTCGACGATAAATTCTACAATCAGCGAGGCCTGAAAATAAGACAGCGTCACTTGTCCGGGGTTGGTGGGTCGATTGAAGCCCGAATCGAGATCTTTCAGCGGCAAGGTTCGGTTGCTTTTAAAAGCTGAAATAAACGGCACATCCAACCCCATTTGCCAATGCGGTTTCAATTTAGCTGTTTCATAGACGGCAATCCCTTCGGCTAACCAGCGCGGGATACGGTTTGCCGTCATTTTTAAGTGGGTGACATGTACCAACTCGTGCCAAAGAGTCTGCCCCCAGACAAAGTCGCCTTTCGTGCGGGCGCGTGGGGAATCCATTGCGATCAAATTGCCAAAACAAATCCCGAGGAAGGCCTGTGCCCCGGGCAGTCCAAAGCACCGCACCGCGAAATCGTCGTGTTCCGGAAAAATTTCCAAAATCACGGATTCTTGAGTATCAAAAGGGTACTTCTTATTCAATGCAGCAAAACTTTCCTCCACTAATTGTTTGGCATAGGTTGATAAAACTGCATCATCTTTCTCGTGGATGCGAATGGTAAAATGTTTTGTTTGGTGGGTTTTGTATTGAGGAAATTCATCAAAAAGGGTCAGCAAATTACCAACGTATTTATTGAATGGATCTTTTGCAAAGGCCTTCTCAAGCTCTTGTTTAGCGGCTTCCTCTTTTCCCAATCGGCTTAGGCTGGTGCCAAGTCCGGCCCGGGCAGCCCAGTTTTCGGGATCGAGCTCTAACGCCTTTTCATAGTACTCGACGGACTCTTTAAACAAATAACGTTTCGAAAGAACTTCGGCGGTTTGATAATATAAATAACTGTATTTCGGATTGATCGCCAGAATTCGCTGCTCTTCCTCAGCAAACTTACTCATTTTTTTCATGAAGAAAAAGCAGATGGCTCGCAAAGTTCGCGAGGAAAGCGAATTTGGATTTGTCCGAAGCGGCTTATCTAAGATATCTAAAGCCCCGTCGTAATTTCCGAGAGTGATTTCCAGTTCGGCTAAAAAATCATGAACGGCCACCAAATTTGGATTAATGGCAAGGGCTTTCTCAGCCATAGTAATTGCGTTCTCAAAATTTGACTTGCTCAAACACTTGGCCAATCCCAAAAGCGCTTCGGCAGCATTTGGGTTGATTTTCAAAGCGTCGTCAAAAACGCCCTGGGCGTCCGGGATGTTGTATTTCGACAGAAAAAGCTCACCCCAGGGAATGTAGGCCTGCCACAAATTTTTATCCATCTCAGTCGCGTCGGTAAATAAATTGTTCGCATCACGGAAACGGTCGAGGTAGATACATGCCTGAGCAATAATTTGCAACTCACCGCCGGTCAAATTCGGCTGGCTTCGATAATAATCGACGAAATATTGCAGGGTCTGCCGGGCAACAGTTTTTTGCCCCCACTCCCATTGCATGACTCCCAAGTTTAAACGTGCTGAGAGTTCGTCGGGGTTTTGTTCCAACGCTTTGCGAAAGTTTAACCGAGCATTTTTATAGTTACCGGTCAGATTAAAGACCTTCCCCTGAAGTGTTAAAGCAGCCGCATTTTGGGGAAACATTTTGAGAGTTTTTTCACTTACTTTTTGT
>SMUX01122442.1_pt1 | contig 12730 bp, 7 predicted proteins | sample 2456431 | NCBI WGS metagenome assembly SMUX01 (sample SAMN11095930, study PRJNA526329) | marine sediment metagenome | biome: Marine sediment; feature: Surficial sediment; material: Deep marine sediment; isolation source: Hadal surficial sediment | place: Pacific Ocean | collected 2014-11 | depth 0-1... | reverse complement strand
TGGCGGTCGCATGGATGTGAACAGCTACGGCGGCATAGTCGGGTTTTCCACATTGCACCGCGGGCTTGCCGGCTGCGTCATCGACGGCGTGACACGTGATGTCGATGAGCATCAACAGCTCGGCCTGCCGGTGTACGCGCGCGGGATTATCCAGCAGTCGATCCGAAACCGTTGTGCGTTCGCCGGTCAGGGCATCGAAGTACAACTCGCCGGCGTCACGGTTCGCCCCGGCGACCTCGTGATGGCAGACGACAATGGCATCGTGATTGTCCCTCACGAGCAAGCGCAAGAGGTCTTGAAGATTGCCAAGGAATACAAGACCATCGAACAGCGCATCGTGCAGGCGATCCGAAATGGCGATGACCCGGTCGAGGCGCACGAACGAGTAAACTACGACTCGTTGACGACAGGCTCGCACTAAGCCTCGCCCATCATAACCAGGAGTTGGTCTATGTCCGTAGTTGAGCGCGCGCAAGTGCTGTTGCTTCGATCCATGTACCATTCCGACGGCGAGGAGCTGCTAACGCGCCACGTCAAGGTCCACCGCCTGCACGCGCCGACGCAAGAAGCGATCCATGATGCAATCCGGGCGGCATCGGCCGTGGTTGTGCGTTATCCCTGCCGTCTGAGCGCCGCCGCCATTCGCGCGGGAATGAACCTGGTCGTCATCAGCACCTCGGGGCGTGGTACCGACGCCGTGGATATCGATGCAGCCAGCGCTCAGGGCGTCATCGTAGTCAATAACCCGGGCTTCGGCACGGTGCCAGTATCGGAGCACACGATAGGACTCATGCTCGATTTGTCGAAGCAGATCACGCGTTCGCACAACGCGGCGCGTCAAGACAAAGGCTGGGGTGAGGGCCACAAGTCGACTCGTTTTCACCTCGAGGGGCGCACGCTCGGTGTCATTGGTTGCGGCCAAATCGGTACCGAGGTGGCGCGCAAGTGCGTTACCGCCTTCAACATGGAAGTTCTGGTTTATGACCCGTATGTGCCGCCAAGCAAGGCGCAAGCGGTTGGGGCGACATGGGTACAGGATCTCATGCAACTGTTACGAGAAGCTCAGTTCATCTCGTTGCACCCGGAGTTAAACGAGGAAACGCGCGGCATGATCGGCGAGGCCGAGTTCCAGCAGATGCGCCGAGACGCTTTCCTTATTAACACCGCGCGCGGCAAGATCGTGCAACAGCCGGCGCTGGTTCGCGCGCTGACGGAGGGTTGGATCGCCGGGGCTGCACTGGACGTGTTCGATCCCGAGCCACCACCACCAGATAGCCCGCTTTACGCGTTCGACAACCTCATCGTCACACCGCACGTCGCCGGGCTCTCGATCGAGGCCAGGCGCGAGCTGGCCTTATCGGCGGCAACACAAGTGTTGCAGGTGCTACGCGGTGAGCGGCCGCCCAACATGGTAAACCCGGACGTTTGGGATAAACTCAAACAGCGGCCGCCAGACTAAGGGGGTAATCTAGTAATATCAAGCCATGTGTCATACCGTCCTGTTGATGGCCGCCACGATAAAGCTTCCCTTCGGTAAGCAGCGCGATTGGCAAGATGGTATAACGTAAAGCGTTGACCCTCTATGCGCTCTATGCGCAATGTCGCTAAGCAGGACCTGACGCCCCGCATCTACTCCAGGGTGTAAATCCTGACATTACGGAAACGGCTGCTATTGTTCCCTGGGGCGGCGTCCTTGTCGTTAACCAGCATCAGGCGGAAGCCGGAGCCGGTGTAGAAACGTCCCACCGGGATGACGAACGTCTTGAAGGTGCCGATGTCGCCGCCACCGTACGGTTGGAACCAGTCGATGTCACCGCTCCAGTTCTGCGTGCCGAATATCTTGAATAGGCGCGGGCCGTTGCTGAGTGTGTTGTCCTCATCAAAGCCGAGACCGTGAATCTCGCCCTGGGAAGTGCTCATAAACTCAAACGCGACCATGGTTTCCGGCGCGATAATGAAGGACTGGTCGCTCCTACGCCAGCGGTTGCCCTCCATAAAGAAAGTGAGGCCGCCGTCTTCGACCGCGATCGTACCCGAGATATCCTGGTTGGAGTACGGGCCGGTGGTGACTAGGTTGAAATCCAACGGCGAAACGTTGGGTGCGCTCTCGAAGATCCGCACATTACGAAATCGACTCGTGTTATTCAGAGTTCCGACATCCTTGTCATTCACCAGAACCAGGCGCAGGGCCGATCCCGTGTAGAAGGCACCAACCGGTATTCTGTAGGTAGTGAAATTGCCGACCGTGTATTGACCGTTATACGCCTGAATAGCTCCACCCCAGGCTTGGGTGCCGAAGAGCTGAAAGATACGTAGGCCGTTGTTCAGCGTGTCATCCTCATCGAAGCCGATGCCATGGATCTCGCCTTGGGATGCGCTCTGGAACTCAAACTCGATCACGGTGAAGGGTGTGACGGCAAAAGTCTCTACGGTCCTTCGCCAGCGATTACCTTGCATAAAGAACGTCGCCCCTCCGTCTTCAATGGAAATTGAGCCTGCCCGGTCCTGGTTGGAATATGAGGTAGTGGCAGATGTATTCCAGTCAATGGTATCGGCTGGTCCGCCCGGCTCGATGACAGAGATGGAAACGGCGCTGGAGCCCGCTAGCTCGCCACTGTCCGTGACGGAAGCACTGATGGCGTGCGTACCAACGGAAAGGGCGCTCGTGGAAAAGGAACCACCGGCGCCGATTTCGCCGTCCAGACTTGAAAGCCAGCGCAGCACTGCGGTCAGGTCGCCATCCTCGGCGTCAGTCGCCGTTCCGATAAAGGTAATCGAAGTATCTTGCGTGAACGTCGCGCCGTCGGTAGGCGAGTTAATTGTTACGCTCGGTACTGTGTTGGCCTGGACGTTGACCGACACGGCGTCGAACCCATCAAGGTTTCCGCTGTCGGTAACCGACGCGGTGATAGTGTGCGTGCCTACCGACAGCGCAGCTGAGAACAAGCGACCGGCTCCAATCACACCGTCGAGGTTCGACTCCCAACCGAGGCTTGAGCTCAGGTCACCGTCCTCGGCGTCCGTGGCGGAGCCGGCAAAGGAGATCACCCTGCCTTCGACTACTGTAGTGCCATCCGCCGGCGAAGTGATGGTCACCGCCGGTGGTGTATTGCCGGGCCCACAAGCAGAGGTGCCCGTGACGACGACATCGTCGATGAACCAGCCGGGGAAGCCGTTCGCAACAGCGTCGACTGAATCGAATCGGAAGCGTACGCGGATAGACTGCCCCGCGAATGCGGCAAGAGAAATGGGGCTACTGTTGGTCCATGCGGCGTTGGACGCGTCGGTGGAGTCGAGCGTGAAAACCGTCATGGAATCGTTGCCGGTGACGATGTCCACCTCGGTGCGGTCGAAGGAGCCGCCTGCGAAGTTCTCAATCACTCGAAAGTAGTCGAAAGACAGCGTCGACTCGCTGGTGATGCCGTGAACGAGCGGCGAGGTCAGCTCGCCGCTGTTGGCACCGCCGGTGTCATAGTTACAGGCGCCCTCCTGCCCATAGTAGAAGGCATTAAGCGGCGAGGAGTAACCGGGGTTGGGAGTGGCGCACTGCGAGTCGTTTGCTAGATGCCACAAACCGGTTGCGGCCCACCCGGTCGTGCCACCTTCGAAGTTTTCGTCGAGGCCACCGGTGCCGTCACCAACGAAGACGGTCATGTTGTCTTGTGTAGCACCACAGGCCGTGGTGGCGGTTAGCGTGTAGGTCGTCGTGGTCGGCGGTGATACCGATATCTGCGCGGTCGTCTGTCCTCCAGGCGACCAATTATAGATATGACCCGGCAGCGCCGAGGTCCCGATGGCAGCAGTGTCTCCTGGGCATATGTTTTCGTCCGGACCGGCATCGACGACCGGCAGGGGCTCGCACTGACAGCTCGCGGGAACCTGGAAACCGTTTGTCGGATTCGTGCTGTTGGCACCGCCGCTCACCGCATCAACGCCGAGGCCAAAATCGGCGAAGGTTTTCCAAAGCAGACAAACATCGGTGCCACCGAAGTTGTCGACTGCCGCTTGAATGATGCCGTCTCGTGCCTGGGTGAACGACGGAGAGCAAGAGGTATTCTTCAGCCCCTCGTTCACGTACAGCAGAGCCCTGTGATTACCGGCCCCCGCCGAGACATCATAGAGGTCAGGATTGAAGCCATACCTATTGACGAGTGCCCAATAGACCTTCCACAGCGCCTGCCCCCAGACCTCACCGACCCCATGTGGAATGGCCATTCCCCTGATACTTTCGTACGTGTGGTTATTGCTGGCGGGGTCGGTGCTATACGGCTGTGTGCGGATGCCATCGCCATCTGTCGGTTCGCCTAAGGCATAAGTACCGATGCCGCGACGATCAGTGCCTTTGTCGCCCGCTTCCGCTGTGTAAACCAGCGCAAACCAGTCGCTCCACCCCTCGCCCGGTTGCTGGTTGTTATTCAGGCAGCTCGAGTTGGACGGGCCGCCTACCTGACGAATCGAAATACCGTGCCCGTACTCGTGAATAACAATGCCATTGTCCAGGTCGCCATCCCGGTCCGGATTAGCCAGGTTCCACAGGAACATCTGCATGCGTGGCCGCGAGCCGTCTGGCGGCGTGAAAAAATTGGCGTTGTTGGTGCCGCTGCCGTCTTGTGCTTCGGCACGGACGTTGTCCCCACCTGCGCCGCCGTTAGCGAAGTTATTCACCTGAAAGTTGCCGGCCGGCTCGTCGAAGCCGTATCGATACTGTATGTCGTGGATGACGTTGTTCCAGTAAAACAGGTTGGCCACGGCCGCAGCGGTGTAGCTCGAAGGCGGCTGATCAAGACTAATAGGAAAGTCGCAACTGAGCGAGCTCCCACAACTTGGTTGTGAGCCAGGGGGCTGATTGTTGTCCTCTTGATCCTGATAGGCGTGGACGTTGTTACCCCGCATGATGGTAAAGCTGCTGCTCCCCGTGTTGTGCCAGCCGAGCGGCGAGGCCGAGGAATCCGCGGGGTCCACCACTAGCTTGCGACCATCCACTGGTGGCAATGGAGTGCTGTGGTTCGGCGACTCGGACGGCAGCGGATAGACGCGATACTGATCCGAGCTGACCCAGTCAAACCGGGTCCAGACCTTGGCGGATACGGCATCGACGGTAAAATCGTATACGTGACGTTCGTCGAGCGTATGAATCTGGAAGTTCCAAACCAGCCGTGCGTCACCGCGACGGATCGGTAAAAGCATGAGCTGTGCCCGGATCTCCTCCCGGGAGATATCCGGGTAGTCGAGCCGGGTGATTTGTTGCGGTCCTTGTCCTTTAGACAGCAAGCGTGGCGCTGCGCTGAAGCCCAAGCCCAGATGGTCGGCGGCGCTAACGACCGCCTGAACTGCATCGATCGCGGGCGTCATCGCTTTGGCAGCATCAGCCACCTGTGGCATGCACGTGTTGTTCACACTCAGGATGCGACCACGTCGATTGACGGTGATTTGCAGTTGACCGTTGTAAACGGGCAGACCTCGATAGCGCTGGCGCAAATAGATATGAGTCGCGCCGGTCGCCTTCGAGTGGATCGAGTCCGCGACATCGTACTCGGCGAGATCCGTCGCAGACAGCCCCAGCAGTGCATAGTTCGCTCTGGCGAATCGTAGGACAATGTCCAGGGCATCGGTACCGGTGTCGCGGCCGGTAAGATAACCGGTGCGGTTGTTCAGAGAGAGGCTGACACCCGTGTGTGGATCATAGGTTATAGCGAGCCCGGGAATCCTGGCACGCAGCGTGTCGACGGCTCGAGACTGGGACAGGTTGGTTGGGCTGACAAAGTCCTGGTTGTACTCCACGCGGGCGTCAAAGTTTCGCGGCTCGTTTTGGGCATTGGCCCGGGGGGTTACTCCCACCAAAAGGGCGAGCGACACCAACGGCAGAACGAGGAGTCCGTGCGCTAGGGAAGAACAGAGGACTCTCAGAGGTCGAGCAACGACAGAGCACTCCCGCATTTTTTCCTCCTCCATGAGGCTATGTCTTTTCTTTTATGCTTCGTGACCCTGACATTAAGGTCATCTCGCAGCACTTAGCAGTTTGCAACTAAACTAATAACACAGCCAGCGGCTTTACGACAAACGGCCCGCGTTTCAAGACCAAAGGATCAGCCGACAGGGAAGATAGAAGGGTCAAGCCTCGGTAACTGTCTATTTGCCCGCCGTGTGCCATCTCCACCTCCGCCCCGCACTAGCTCCTCATGCGCATGCTCTGCGCACAGCCCGATATTTAGGATCCTCGTCGAGACTTCACTACTCAACGCAAAGGCACGAGGACGCGAAGGGGCTTCTGCCTAAGAGGCTTTACTGCGATTAGAAACTTTGCGCCACGAGTTTTACGCCTGTAAAGGGCTCTGACCCCTTATTGCGCTCCTATCTCTGTTTGTCCGCAATCCTCGTTTTTCATTACCGGCGTTGTTTCACGGGTAACAAAAGCCAGCGATGCCCGCCAGGCAGTTAGAAGTTCCCCGCGGCCGGCATTTGTCGGTGTCGAGGTAGAAAGCGCAGTCCCGGGTCTCTTGATCACCAAACACGATGGAGTGCGCGTCGCAGGCTTGGACGTCCCTATTCCACGTATGGCAGGAAAGGGATTCGTCGGAGTCATCGGCGTCGCTGTTGTTGCAGTCCTCTTCACAACCCGCTCGGCAGTTGGAGGTGCCCCGCGGCAAGCACATACCGCTACAGAAGTAGTAAGCACAATCCTGCGTAAATTGGTTGCCGAAAACGATCGAATGTGCGTCGCAGGCCTGGACGTCCCCGTTCCAGGTGGAACAAGGCAGATTCTCTTCATCATTGAAATAAGGAGAGGCGTCGTTGAAGAACGATGCAGCGAAGATCGTAGCCTTCGCATTGTTACAAGGTATTGATGCACTCGGAGAGTAGCCCAGTTTGAGGTTAGCGATGCCACTTCTGATACTTCCAGATGTTTCGTAGATGTTCTTGTAGAGAACGCTGTGGAGGTGAGGAGAGAAGGAGCCATCGTTCTCGCCGGTCCCTCCGACGGTTCCGATCTCCGAACCGAAATGCACGTAGTCGTCGACCTCAACCGCGATGGATTTCAGGTGAGCATACCGGTAAGCGAATTCCATGAGGTCGCCGTTCTCATCCACGACTTGTACCACTACCTGGTTGCCGTAACTATCGAAGGACTCACCTGCTGCATTCCTTCCAGCAAAGATAACGTAACCGGGCGCCGCCGCCATGGCAAGTTTCCCTTCATCGTCATCTCCAGTGCCCCAATTCCAGTCATCGGCGTGCTTCTCATCGCCGTCGTGACACACAGAGCCTGTCACGACACGCCAGTCGGCCTCGGCGAAAGGAAAAGCAATATGGGAGGTGCCATCCGGATCCAGCACGAAGTCGACGGAGTTTAGAGTCACCCGTGCGCTGTCAGTAGTGGTGAGTGTGTCAGCGGAGTCCGATGTGGAAGAACCGCACGCTGAGATCGCGAGGCATGCGAGTAGAGACGTTGTAGTAACCCAGCCGCTGTTAGGTGTCATACCTGTGCCCTACCTGGTAACGAACAACCAATGCCGTCCCGGTCTCTCAATGCCAGCTCCCCTGAGAAGGAGAAAACATTACCATGAACACAAGAGACGCAAGGGGTGAGCCCGCATGTCTCAGACAGGTGGCATAGATGGATAGATCAGTGGTTAGTTTGCTAGACGATAAGGTATGCATTGCATATCGTCAGGATCGGGAATTTCGAAAACCTAAGAAAGAACGGCTGCGGGTTAGATCTGTCCCGACGATCTATTCTGTTCAGCAAAGGTTAAACCTCCGCCACCTACACTGGAGCCACAAATCAATCAGAGGTTCGATCGATGAGACTAGTAAGAACGATAGGGTGGCCAGTCATATTGAGCTTTTTCTTGGTATTTGTAAGTCATGGCGCAGAATTCGCTGACACATCATTTAGAACCAATAACGGGGATCTCCTTACCAAAGGCATGAGCAAGGCTGAGGTAATAGTAAGGTTCCGTAGGCCAGATGAAAAAGACGTGATTACGAGCGCTTTGGGATGTCAGACCAAGATTGAAGTGTGGAACTATAATCTTAAGTCCAGGCTACTCATCGTCACCTTCACCGGGAACCAGGTATCGAACATAAAACTCGTTGACCTGCGATAAGCAGGATGGTTGCTGCTATTCTTGCGCACGGCTTGGTTGCTGAGCTTCTTATCGGTTTCTACGCGCTTACGTAAGCGTCTACCTGCCACTTCCTTTTCCTAGATCGCCGGGTTCAAAGAAGACGGGTTCCCGGCTCTAGTCACGCTCAACGACATGCACCGCAAAAGGTGTGTGACTTCTGATCGGCCAGCAGGTCGAAGTCTCTCTGGACGAACCGCTCCAGGAAATAGCTGTTGAGCCTGCGATCGCGGTAGCTGTGGCTGAAGTGGATCTGCTGCATTCCCAGTCGCTTTTTCTGTCCGCTTACCCCGATCACCCGATTCTATAACATGCCGATGCGGAGTATAGGACGGATAGCCGGCGTGGCTTTGAGTTGCTTTGAGCGAGATAAGAGGTCAGAGCCCTTTGTTAGGCCTTTGAGGCCGACCGCGCCTGGCTTGGCCGACCTGACAGTGCAGCTTGCGCTCAATCTTCGCCTTGAAGGCATCGTTGCCCAAAGGCGTGCCCGTCTGGCACGCGGCGCAAATATCCATCAGCCCGCCCGCATCGATAGGGGCATGAAACAAGGCTGGGTAGCGGTCGTGGCGCTTCGTCCGTGTGCGGCCCAAGGCTTAGGTTAACGGATGCGGCCTGACGAGGCTATCTGGTTTTCCCAAGGCATTGGCGCGATTGTAAAGGGCTCTGATCCCTTCCCCCGCGAAGGTTGTGGACACCGCTCCCCTTCCCCGGGCGGCAAAATCCGCTCAGAACCGGTTGGGCCGGTAGGGCACCAGATCGATGGGTGGTTGTCGCCCGGCAACAAGGCTGGCGATGATCCTGCCCGTGGTCGATGCTCCCGTCATGCCGTAGTGACCATGGCCGAAGGCGAGCAGCAAGCGGGGATGGCCGGGCGCAGCACCGATTACCGGTAACGAGTCGGGCAGGGAGGGCCGATGACCCATCCATTGCGACACCTCGCCGACCGCGAGGGCGGGGAACATGTCCTTGGCCAGCTCGATCAGGGCCTCGGCGCGGCGGAAGTCCGGCGGGGCATCGAGACCGGCAAATTCCACCGTCCCGGCGAAGCGCAGGCCGTCCTCCATGGGCGTCGCATAGACCTGCGCCTCAGCCGAGGCCACGGGCAGGACCGGTGCGATTCCCGATCCCCGGACCGTCGCATGGTATCCGCGCTGGCTTTCCAGCGGCACGCGGACGCCGAGGCCCATGATCAACGTAGCCGACCATGCCCCCGCGGCGACCACGACGCGGTCGGCGATAAGCTCGCCGTCTGTGGTCCGAACGCCGGTAACGCGGCCTTCCCGGCCAATGATCCCGGTCACCCGGTGGCGTTCCAGGTGTCCGCCGTCGCGCGCGAACTGCTCGGCCAAGTTACGAACCAGGCGGTAAGGGTTGGTGACGAATCCGTGGTCGGGCAAGAGAACCCCGTGTTTGTAATCGGAAGACAGTTCCGGGACCAGCTCGCGAAGATCACCCGCCCCCAGCACCCGCTGGCGTACCTGGCGTTCCTCGCGCAGGCGCCGCTCGCGTTGGCTTTCGGCCAGGCTCCTGTCCGTCTTGTAGACGGTGAGTGTCCCTGTCCGCCGAATCAGGTCCTGGCAGCCCGCATTCCCAAGAAGGGGCCCGTAATTCTCGAACGTGTCGGCATGGAGCGCCAGCAGCGCGTCGGCAAGGCCCGCGATTTTGGGCGCCCGCCCGGCGAGGACGAAACGGATAAGCCAAGGCAGGGCGGTCGGCAGATAGCTAGGCCGGATTCGGAGCGGGCCCAAGGGGTCGGACAGCCACCCCGGAATCTTGGTTAACATCCCGGGTCCGGACAACGGCATGCAACTGCCCGGGCTGAGGGCGCCCGCGTTCCCCTTCGAACAGCCTTCGCCCGGCCCCTTCGAATCGACGAGCACGACGTCGTGACCGTCGCGCAACAAATAACTCGCCGAGCACGTGCCGACAATGCCGGCGCCGACCACAACGACCTTCATCGCACGGTCCGCCGCGCCGGCCCCACTGCCGGCATGCGCCGGCGCTTGGGCAGATGATAATGGTTATCCATGAGACAGTAGGCGTGGGTTTGGACACCGAACGTGTTTTGAAGATCGCCAAGCAGGGCCAGAAAGTAGGCACGCTCGGAATTTGTCGGGTAGATCACACGTCGTCCCGCCCCGCGGTTCATAACATGATACCAGCGCCTTGGTATTCGATTCGAAGCGATTTGATCCTTTTTTTCTCTTCTCGCGCCCATCTCACCTCACCACCCGTCACATTACCGATTTCGGCGCTACCCATCGCAGCTGCAACGAAATTCAGACGCGCACAGCATCCGCGGACCGCGATCTCCTGCACGGGCCGTGACGGTCTCAGGCACATCACTTTTAGGCAGTCAAGAGATCTTTTCAAAATCGCCGTGGCGACGGCGGCCACTCTTGAATCTCGCGGCGCCTGGGGCGCCGTCTTTGCCCAATGCTTCGCGGCCGTCGTACCAGTCTTGTATCATTGCGTCGCGAACTGGGAGGCCTGGCTTTTGATTACGGAACACCGGACATCTTCAGCACCGACCTAAGGGTCGCAGTTCACCTCCGAAGCGTTCACGGGCGTGCTCAAGGACCACGGGATAGCCATTAGCATGGACGGCAAGGGTTGCTGGATGGACAACGTGATCGTCGAACGCCTATGGCACAGCGTCAAGTACGCGGACGTGTACTGCGTGCCTACCAAACGCCCGCCGAACTGTGTAAGGGATTGGCTCGCTACTTTGAATTCTATAACACCAGGCGCCGTCACAGCGCCCCGGACCGACGCACCCCGGATGCGGTGTGCTTCGATCAGGCTACCCACAAATTGGCAGCCTGGCACCCAGGAAGATTCCACTTACGGCAGCATCCAAGTTTCCGGGTCCATTTCTTAGATTTATATTAAGAGGAAGCAGTGAAGGGGATTCTTATAGCTGCTGGACGTGGTCAGAGGTTGGACCACTTAACCCTAGACCAGCCTAAGTGCTTTACAGAAATCGGCGGCAAGCGCATGGTCGACTGGATTCTCGAGGCCTTTCATCAGGCTGGGTTGATGGAAAATATATTTATCGGCGGTTACTTAATCGACTTGGTCAGAAAAGAATATCCACGATTACAATTTGTCCATAACGATGATTGGCAAAATAATAATATTCTTGCGTCCTTGTTTTACGCGGAACGGTACATGGACCAAGGATTTGTTTGTTCTTATTCAGATATCCTCTATCACGGTGAACTAATTAGTAAAGTTCTGGCCCATCCAGGTGATATTGTTTTGGGTGTGGATACAGATTGGCGTAATCGCTATATCGGACGTACAGACCATCCTGAAACAGATGGCGAAAAAGTAATCTTCGAGGGGGACAAGCTTGTCCACATTCATCGCGACATTTTTCCCGGGGATGCCAATGGTGAATATACCGGAGTAGCCAAATTCTCGGCTCGCGGAGCTCAGTTATTAAAGCAGCACTATTTTACAGTGAAAAAGAAATTTACCCAGCGCCCATGGCGAGAAGCCAAAGTTTTTGAAAAAGCCTACAAGATTCTACTCTTTCAAGAAATGCTTGAGCAGGGAACCGAAATGAATGTTGTTTGCATCGACGGCGATTATATAGAAGTTGATACCATACAGGATTATGAGTACGCGCTGGCAAATTGGAATTGAAAAAGGAATGAAACTATGAGTGCGAATGACTATGGAGTACTTTTTCCCACAAGCGTCGTTGGCTCGATGCCAAGACCGGATTTCGTTAAGGATCTAATTTCCAGAGAACCGACGGTTACCAGCTCCGAGTATAAACAAAGAATGGAAGCGGCCGTGCGTTACGTCATCGCTTTACAGGAACATGCCGGGCTCGATATTGTCACCGATGGTGAGTGGTGGCGCAAATCTTACATCGGTGTCATCGCCGAACTGGCCCATGGTTTTGAGCTTGGTGTGAACCCAAAAGATGGACGCCCATGGACCATAGTCGTGGATAAATTATCCCCCAAAAACCCAGGATATATTGCTCAGGAAATTTCATTCTTGAAAAACTGTTGCCACTCAATGATTAAAGCGACATTGCCGGCTCCAGCTTTGCTTGGTGAACGCATGTGGAGCCCCGAACAATCTTCTACTGCCTATCCTAATCGTGATGATTTTGTTCGGGATTGTGTGCCCATTCTGCGTCAAGAAATGTTACGACTAAAACAGGAAGGCGTGACCATCATTCAAATCGATGACCCACACCTCTGTCTTTTTGTCGATCCCGAAGTCAGAAAACAATATGATGACCCTGATCGTGCAGCCGACTTCGCTGTTGAAATGGTCAATGAAATGATTGATGGAATTGACGGTGTAAAAATTGCTCTTCATCTTTGTCGACGAGCAGGAGCCCGGGTTCGTGGAGAAATTAAGCACGCTGGTGGTTACGGACCAATTTTGCAGCAACTGAATCGATTGAATGTGCACCATTTGACCATGGAATTTACAACTCCAGCCGCTGGCGACCTAGCTATATTTAAGGACTTACGTGATGACTTCGAAATTGGTCTCGGATGTGTCAGCTGTGAGCCAGGAAATATATCAACGACAGAGGACATAGTTAATCGGGTTGACCAGGTCTGTGAATACAT
>SMUX01039526.1_pt1 | contig 12760 bp, 10 predicted proteins | sample 2456431 | NCBI WGS metagenome assembly SMUX01 (sample SAMN11095930, study PRJNA526329) | marine sediment metagenome | biome: Marine sediment; feature: Surficial sediment; material: Deep marine sediment; isolation source: Hadal surficial sediment | place: Pacific Ocean | collected 2014-11 | depth... | reverse complement strand
GACACCATAGCGGGCGTCATTGCGGGCCGGTTCCTGCAAGGGGCTGGCGCCATCTCAGCAACCTTGACGGCCTTGATGGCGGACGCGACCCGGGAGCAGGTCAGGACGCGCACGATGGCTGTGCTCGGCATCGGCATAGGCGCGTCATTTCTGCTGGCGCTGATTATCGGCCCCATCATTGCCGCGCAAAGCGGGGTCCGCTCACTGTTCTGGATCGCCGCCACTCTGGCGCTCGTAGCGGGCCTCTTGCTGATGGCCTTGCCTGCCGGCATAGAGAAGCCGAAGGCTTCGGTAGTTTTACGGCCGGCTGCGGTTTTGCGTCCCGAACTGCTTCGCCTTGATCTCTATATCTTCGTATTGCACGCGCTGCTGACGGCAAGCTTTGTAGCATTGCCTTTCCTCTTCCGTAATCGCCTTGATCTTGTCCTGACGGAACATTGGAAAATCTACGTTGGCGCCCTGATCGTGTCGCTGGCGGGAACCATTCCGCTGATTCTCGTGGATGACAGGCGCGGCCGTGCGGGAACGATCGGACTGGCTATTGGCTTGCTGCTCATCGGGCAGCTGATTCTGGCGTTCGGTAGTTTCGCCGTGTTACCTGTGTTTATCGCCCTGGCGGTGTTTTTCGCCGGCTTTAATTTTCTCGAGGCAGGGCTGCCGGCGCGCCTCTCGATCCTGGCAGACGGTGAGCTTCGCGGGGCGTCCCTCGGTGTTTTCTCGAGTTCTCAGTTCCTCGGGGCTTTTGCCGGCGGTCTGATTGGTGGGATATTCCTGGCCGGCGGGCAGCCGTCCCGGGTATTCATGGTCTGTGCGGCTCTGGCCGGCGTCTGGCTGCTTATCCATCAGCTCGGCGGTTCCGGGCGGGGGCAGCAGAAAAAGGCCTGAAACAGCGCGATTTCAGGTCAAACAGCCGGAAATCGGGCTGGTATTTGGTGAGGCAGGGCCTAAAATAGGCACCCCTCGCGCATGCGGTCGCGCAAAAGCCCCGGCATTTTGTTTGGCCTCACGATCGAGCAATACACCACCAATAACAGGGAACCAGCTATGGCCCGTGGGGTAAACAAAGTAATCATCATCGGTAATCTCGGGCAGGATCCCGAGACCCGGTACATGCCGAGCGGATCAGCCGTGACCAATTTGCGTGTTGCGACCAACGAATCGTGGAAAGACAAGCAGACGGGGGAGCAAAAGGACCGCACCGAATGGCATCGCGTGGCAATGTTCGGGCGGCTGGCCGAGATCGCGGCAGAGTATCTGCGTAAAGGCTCTCAGGTATATATAGAAGGCAAGCTGCGCACACGGAAATGGCAGGACAAAGACGGTAACGATCGTTATACGACCGAGATCGTTGCCGATGAAATGCAAATGCTCGGCGGCAGGTCGGGCGGCGGCGCGCCGGCCATGAGCGATTCCCCTCCGGCAAGCGCCGCTGTGCAGCCATCCGGGGACGATTTCGACGACGACATTCCGTTCTAGGAAAGCAAATTCCCAGCGTCCGCGAGCGACCAGATCACGATGCAATGTGTGATACGGGTCAACGCGCGTTGACCACACAACGACTACCGTGCACGCCCATTTCTACCACTAAGAATTACTGGAATCTACTGGACAAATCATTATGGGCGCATTCAAAGAACCACATGGCGGTGAGCTAAAAAACCTCTATCTTTCTCCGCAAGAGGCAGAACAGGAAAAGGCCAAGGCCAAGGACTATCCTTCCTGGGACCTGACACCCCGTCAGTTCTGCGACCTCGAACTTCTGCTCAATGGCGCATTCTCGCCGCTCGAAGGCTTTCTGAACGAGGGCGATTACGATTCCGTCGTCAAGAAAATGCGCCTCGCGAACGGTGTGCTCTGGCCGATTCCGATCACGCTGGACGTCAGCGAGGACTTTGCGGCCGACCTGAAATCCGGTCAGCACATCGCGCTTCGGGATCCGGAAGGCGTGCTCATCGCCACACTTCAGGTCGGCGATATCTGGACGCCTGACAAAAAGGCCGAGGCGAAAAACGTTTTCGGTACGGCAGACGAAACGCACCCCGCTGTTAACTATTTGAATAATATAGGGAATTCTATTTATGTCGGCGGCAGGCTGCTGGGGGTCGAAGCGCCGACTCACTACGATTTCAAGCACCTTCGCGACGGTCCTGCTGAACTCCGCGAGCGCTTTCGCAAGCTTGGCTGGCGCAAGGTCGTCGCGTTCCAGACACGCAACCCGATGCACCGGGCGCATCAGGAGCTGACACTCAGAGCGGCCAGGGAGGCCGAGGCAAACCTGTTGATTCATCCGGTCGTCGGCATGACCAAGCCCGGCGATATCGATCATTTCACGCGCGTTCGTTGCTACGAGCACATCGTCAAGCGTTATCCTGAGCAGACCAGCATGTTGAGTCTGTTGCCGCTGGCGATGCGCATGGGCGGCCCCAGGGAGGCGTTGTGGCACGCGATCATTCGCAAGAATTACGGCTGTACGCATTTGATCGTCGGCCGCGATCATGCCGGCCCCGGCAAGGACAGCAAGGGCAAGGATTTTTATGGCCCTTACGATGCACAGGAACTTCTGAAGAAGTACGAGGAAGAACTCGACATTACGATGGTGCCATTTCGCCTGATGGTCTATGCGGAAAACCGTGCCCAGTACGTGCCGATCGACGAAACGACCGACGACGATCATGTGCTGAATATATCGGGGACGGAATTACGCCGGCGCCTGCAGGAAGGCCTTGATATCCCGGACTGGTTTTCGTTTGCCGATGTTGTCGAAGAACTCAGGAAAACGCATCCGCCGCGCCACCTGCGAGGCTTCACCGTATTTTTCACAGGGCTGTCCGGATCGGGCAAATCGACGATCGCCAATGCGTTGATGACCAAGCTGATGGAACTCGGCGGACGGCATGTCAGCTTGCTCGACGGTGATATCGTCAGAAAGAATCTGTCGAGCGAGCTCGGGTTTTCGAAAGAACACCGCGACCTCAATATTCTTCGCATCGGTTACGTTGCGAGCGAGATAACGAAAAACGGCGGTATTGCGATCTGTGCGCCGATTGCACCGTATGCCCACACACGCAGAATGGTTCGCGAAAGCATCAGCCCGCATGGCGGGTTTATCGAAATACACGTGGCGACGCCGCTGGAAGTCTGCGAAGATCGCGATCGAAAGGGTCTCTATGCAAAAGCGCGTGCCGGCGTCATTAAGGAGTTCACGGGCATCAGCGATCCTTATGAAGCGCCCGAATCGCCGGAAATGGTGATCGATACGACCGCGATTTCACCGGATCTCGCGGCACACCGGGTGCTAGTGAAGCTGGAAAGCATGGGTTTCATTCGCTGATTACAGGGACAGACTTAATTTTCCGGAATTTCTGGATTTACTTCTTTTTATTCAGTAACTTATTAATCAAATGCATGGCTAACAAGCTTTACATCAAGACTTTCGGCTGCCAGATGAACGAGTACGACTCGGAGAAGATGGCGGACGTACTGCGCGAGTCGCACGGCTATGTGCTGACCGAGAAGCCAGAGGACGCGGATCTGCTGCTCGTCAATACCTGTTCCATTCGCGAGAAGGCGCAGGAGAAAGTGTTTTCGGAGCTGGGCAGGTGGCGTATTTGGAAAGACGAGCGCCCCGATTTGCTGATCGGTGTCGGTGGATGCGTCGCCAGCCAGGAAGGTGAGGGCATCAGCAAGCGGGCACCGTTCGTCGATATTGTCTTCGGCCCGCAGACCTTGCACCGTCTCCCTGAGATGATTGATGAAGTGCGCAACAAAGGCTTGCCTGTTGTCGATATCTCTTTTCCCGAGATCGAGAAATTCGACAATTTGCCAGAGCCGCGCGCGGAGGGACCAACGGCCTTCGTTTCCGTGATGGAAGGCTGCAGCAAGTACTGCACATTCTGTGTCGTACCCTACACACGTGGCGAAGAGGTCAGCCGTCCGCTGGATGGTGTCATCACGGAAATAGTCAGCCTCGCCGGCCAGGGCGTTCGCGAAGTCAATTTGCTCGGCCAGAATGTCAATGCCTATCGTGGGCCGATGTATGACGGACAAATTGCCGATCTTGCTACGCTTATATATTACGTCGCTGCTATCGATGACGTCGACAGAATCCGGTTCACGACCTCTCATCCTGTCGAGTTCACCGACAGCCTGATTCAGGCCTATGCGGAAGTTCCGAAGCTCGTCAGTTTCCTTCATCTGCCAGTGCAGAACGGTTCCGATCGCATTCTTGCGCGGATGAAGCGCGGCCATACAGTCATCGAGTACAAGCAAAAAATTCGCAAGCTGCGCGAAGCCAGGCCGGACATTTCCATATCGTCAGACTTCATCGTTGGTTTTCCGGGTGAGACCGATGCTGATTTCGAGGCTACGATGAAGCTGATCGGCGATATCGGTTTCGATCAGTCCTTCAGCTTTATTTACAGCGCGCGTCCCGGTACGCCCGCGGCGAGTCTTGCCGACGACACGCCGATAGCCGTCAAGAAGAAGCGCTTGCAGATCCTGCAGGCCCGCATCAACCATCAGGCGATGGCGATCAGCAAGGCTATGGTGGGTACGATACAGTCCGTGCTTGTCGAGCGGCCATCAAAGAAAAATCCAGCCCAGTATGCCGGCCGGACGCAATGCAACCGCTGGGTGAATTTCGACGGCAATGCCTCCTGCCTGGGGCAGTTCGTGGACGTTGTGATCACTGAGGCTTTGCCGAATTCCTTGCGGGGACGTCTCGTAAGCGCTCAGGCTGTCGCGTAAACGCTTTATTTGTTAACTCCGGTATTCCATGTGGCCAGCCTTCGGGGTAGGCTTGGAAACGTTGAACTAATGTGCCTGGACAGGCACTAAATACCGTAGCAAGAGGTCAAATACCCAAACATTGAACACCGTACAAGTATCTCAGGACATCGTCCTGGAACCCGTCGATAACAACCGCCTGGCTAATCTTTGCGGCCAGTTTGATGAGCACTTGCGGCAAATAGAACGCCGCCTCAACGTCGATATATCCAGCCGAGGAAATCGCTTCAGGGTCTCCGGTAATCCGGGTGCCACCCAGATCGGCAGGGACGTAATTCTCTCGCTTTTCCAGCTCACCAGCACTGAACGGCTGGACCGGGAGCACGTGCATATGTGCTTGCAGGAGTCTGTCATGAAAGATGGTGAGTTTGCCGACGCGCAACCGGAGCCGGGCTCGACTGACGAAGAGAATGATCGCTTCGAAATCCAGACGCGACGCAAGCTCGTGCGCGCGAGGGGTGCGAACCAACGCTCCTACCTTGCGAATATTCGCGCCAACGATCTCGCGTTCGGTATCGGGCCCGCCGGTACGGGTAAGACCTATCTGGCCGTAGCGAGCGCAATCGATGCGCTCGAGACGGGACAGGTCAGGCGAATCGTCCTGGTGCGCCCGGCGGTCGAGGCGGGCGAGCGACTCGGCTTTTTGCCGGGCGACATGTCGCAAAAAGTCGATCCATATTTGCGGCCTATGTACGACGCACTATACGACATGCTGGGTCCGGAACATGTCGGGCGACTGATCGAGCGAAACGTCATTGAAATTGCCCCGCTTGCGTTCATGCGCGGACGTTCACTTAACGAGTCCTTCGTCATTCTCGATGAAGCGCAAAACACCAGTGTCGCTCAGATGAAGATGTTTCTGACGCGCATCGGATTCGGGTCACATGCAGTGGTCACGGGCGACATTACGCAGATTGATTTGCCGCCGGGACAACAGTCTGGCCTGAAGCACGCCGTGGATATCCTTGGTGATGTCGACGGTGTCCTGTTTACGTTCTTTACGCCGAATGATGTAGTCAGGCACGAACTGGTTCAGCGGATCGTCGAAGCGTACGAGTCCGACGGCAACGGCGGATCCCAAGAGTAGCGGCTGCCTGGAACCGTCTTGGGTGAGTCCAGAAGCGTATCCGTCGATTTCCAGGTGGCGTGTGAGGTCGATAGTATTCCGATGAAGGCGGAAGTCCATGCGTGGCTGGAACAGGCTTTTCAGGCAGGCGCCCGAAATACTTCGAGACAATGCGAGGTTGCCGTCAGGATTGTTGGCAAGGAGGAGAGCCGCAAACTGAACAAGCAGTTTCGACAGCAGGACAAGGCGACGAACGTGCTGGCCTTTCCGGCGGGCAGTCCGGATGGCATGACTGGCCTGCCGGAGGATGAAATCCGGGCGCTCGGTGATCTTGTTATCTGTGGCCCGCTGGTAGAGGCGGAAGCCGAAGAGCAGGGCAAGAGCCCTGCCAGCCACTGGGGTCACCTGCTTGTGCACGGCATGCTGCATTTGCTGGGCTACGACCACCAGACATCCAGTCAGGCGGCCGAGATGGAAACAATGGAGAAACAATTACTGGCAGATCGGGGGTTTGAGGATCCCTACCGGGTACGCTGATCCCGAACTGTTACAATCTTGAGTTAAGGTAAAGTATAACGATTTCGATGAACGACAAACCGCCAAGTACCAGCGGCCCAGGAGCGACCGGCGTATTCAAGCGCGTAATTCGCGCAATTAAAGGTAAGCCTTGGAGCCGCGAAGAAATTCACGATTTACTACAACAGGCTGAAAGTGTTTTCGACCCGGAAGAGCAGGAGATGCTCACCGGCGTCATCGAGGTGGCCGAAACCCAGGTCCGCGAGGTGATGGTCCCACGGTCCCAGATGGTCGTTATCGAGCGTGACCACAGCCTGGATGAGATGCTCGAGCTGATTATTCGATCGGGACACTCACGCTTTCCAGTGATCGGTGAGGACAGGGATGACGTGCTGGGTGTATTGCTTGCAAAAGACCTGCTGCGTTTTTTCGGCAACTCCGCAGCGGATGGACCACAAATAGACAAGCTGGTACGCCCGGTGTCGGTCATACCGGAGTCAAAACGCCTTAACGCATTGCTCAAGGAGTTTCGCGACAGCCACAATCACATGGCCATCGTTGTCGACGAATACGGTGGAGTCTCCGGTCTCCTGACCATCGAAGATGTGCTGGAGGAAATCGTCGGCGAAATCGATGATGAACACGACCACGAAGAAGCGGAGTTCATCCAGAAGGACGCGGAAAAGGACGGGCATCCCTGCTACACGGTACGCGCCCTGACACGGATCGAAGCCTTTAACGACTATTTCCATTGCGAACTGACCGATGATGATTACGATACCATCGGCGGCCTTGTCATGCATCAGCTGGGACGCCTGCCTCGCCGCGGCGAGCGCTTGCACTTCGACGGATTCCATTTTCAGGTAACAAAAGCCGATCGCCGACGCATCGATACATTGCAGGTGCAGCGTGACAGAAGGGATGCCGCGACCGGCTGATCGCGGTGCCTGATATTCGTAAGCTTGATCAGGTCCGGCGGTTTTTCGATAGCAGGCCGCGCGTAAGTCAACTTTTCTTCTTCGTATTCGGCATGCTGCTGACGCTGGCCTTTGCACCGTTCGGCCTGTACTTCCTGATGCCGGTGTTCTTGTTACCGGCCTTGTTTACCTGTCTCAACTCGCCGCCTCGCGTTGCGGCAAAACAACTTTTCTGGTTCGGCACGGGATGGTTTCTCAGCGGGACATACTGGCTTTACATCTCGATTCACGTTTTTGGACAGGCGCCTCTCTGGGTCGCAATTCTCATCATGGTTTGTCTCGTCCTTATCATGGCCGCTTACTGCTCAGCAGCCGGCTGGATGATTTCACTCCTCGTCAAAGGCGACACATGGCGAATGCTGATTATTGCACCGGCCGCATGGGTCAGCATCGAGTGGCTTCGCGGCTGGTTTCTCAGTGGGTTTCCCTGGCTTGCCGTCGGCTACAGCCAAATCGATTCGCCTTTATCCGGCTGGGTACCGCTTATCGGTATTTACGGCACGTCCGTACTCACCGTTCTGAGTTCGGCCGCGCTGCTTGTCGTGATGATTGTGAGCGGCCGTCAGCGATGGCTAGCGGCAGGCATCGCCGTATTACCGTGGATCATCGGTGCCGCACTTCAGCCTGTTCAATGGACCCAGGCAACGGACCAGTCACTGCGTACGACAATCGTGCAAGGTGGAGTGTCGCAGGATCGAAAATGGTCGCGCGAACAGTTTCGACCCACGCTTGATCTGTACCGGAACGCAACACTGAAGCACCGTCAAAGTGATCTGGTCGTCTGGCCCGAAGTTGCCATTCCGGCGGTGCTCGATCAGGTCGAAAATTATCTCGGCGTACTGCAGTCCGACCTTCGGGTACAGCCGAAGACGCTTCTTTTCGGCATCCTCGAACGGAACCTCGCATCTCAGAAAACCTATAACAGCGTTGTCATGCTTGATGGTCACGATCGGCAGATCTACCGAAAACGTCACCTCGTGCCGTTCGGCGAGTTCTTTCCAGTACCGGATTTCGTGCGGCGATGGATGCGTTTGATGAGTTTGCCGAGCAGCGATCTGAGCGCTGGCGACGACGAGCAACCCCTGCTCGAATCTCTGAGTGGCAATAAACTCGCCGTCGCGATCTGCTACGAAGACGCTTACGGTGCCGAGCAGCTCTATGCTCTCCCCGAGGCAACCGTTTTGATCAACGTCAGCAACGACGCCTGGTTCGGCGATTCCATTGCGCCACACCAGCATCTCGAGATCGCACGCATGCGTGCACTCGAAGCGGGCCGCTACGTTGTCAGGGCGACCAATACCGGGCTCAGCGCATTCATCGGGCCGAAAGGGGAATTGCTCGATATAGCGCCGCAGTTCGAGAGTGCGACGATGACCATGGATGTCATCCCGTACACGGGCTCAACGCCGTATGTTCGAACCGGAAACTGGCCGGTCATATCCTTACTTTTCGTCATCCTTGTCTGGTTTGCCTGGCGCACCCGACAACAACGTTGATGTTTACTTTTTCGAGAGTCGCAGCTGCCAGGCCGGTGTGTCCCACCGAGCGAGTTCTACTGTCCGAGCGAATGGGATATCCTGGCCTGGCAGCTGCGACGTGATCACAGGCATTGAGCTAATCACTCAGCCGGATGACGGGCGATTGGCCCGCTTATGACGGGCGATTTCCGATCGTCCTTGAGTTATCCTTCCGCCTTTTGGCGAAGCCTGTATCTGCAACTGAAAGCGCTAGTGAATGGACGCCAGTTATAAACCTGAGCACATCGAGCAGAATGCCCGCGAGTACTGGGAAAAAGAGCGCGTGTTCGAGGTCGATGAAAATCCGGACAAAGACAAGTTCTATTGCCTGACAATGTTTCCCTACCCCAGCGGTCAGCTGCACATGGGGCATGTTCGTGTACTGACGATCAGCGACGTCATCGCTCGATATCAACGCATGCAGGGCAAGCATGTTCTGCAGCCGATGGGTTGGGACGCGTTCGGCATGCCTGCCGAAAACGCTGCGATCGAGCGCGGCGTGCCGCCGGCAAAATGGACCTACAAGAACATTGATTACATGCGTGGCCAGCTCAAGCGGCTGGGTTACGGTTATGACTGGACACGCGAACTAACAACCTGTCGCCCGGAATACTATCGCTGGGAACAGTGGCTGTTCACGAAAATGTTCGAAAAGGGCCTCGTCTATCGTAAGAACTCGGTCGTGAACTGGGATCCGGTCGATCAGACCGTGCTGGCCAACGAACAGGTGATCGACGGTCGCGGCTGGCGTTCCAACGCGCTCGTCGAGCGGCGCGAGATACCACAGTGGTTCATGAGAATCACAGCGTATGCCGATGAACTCCTGGATGAGCTCGACCACCTGGATGGCTGGCCGGAATCAGTCAAGACGATGCAGCGCAACTGGATCGGCCGTTCTGAGGGAATCGAGCTGGCTTTCGATGTCAAAGGTGAAGACGTGCCACTGACCGTTTTTACGACGCGGCCCGACACGTTGCTTGGCGTCACTTACATGGCCGTGGCAGCAGAGCATCCGCTCGCGCAAAAGACAGCAGCTGACAAGCCCGACATCGCCGCATTTATCGAGGAGTGTAAACGGACGCAGGCAGCGGAAGCGACGCTCGAGACGATGGAAAAGAAGGGCATGCCGCTTGGTATTTTCGCCATACACCCGATCAGCGGCGAAGAAATTCCGCTCTGGGTGGCCAACTTTGTATTGATGAGTTACGGTACCGGCGCCGTCATGGCCGTGCCCGGGCACGACGCCCGCGACTGGGAATTTGCCGACAAGCATGGCCTGCCGATCACGCAGGTAATAACGCCGGCCGATGGGTCTTCAATCGACATCACGAAAGGTCCCTATGTCGACTATGGCATCGTAGTCAATTCCGGAGAACTTGATGGTCTCGATTACGATCAGGCTCTCGACGCAATCGCAAAACGGTTCGAAAATGAAGGTCGCGGCAGGCGCACGGTGAATTATCGCCTGCGCGACTGGGGCGTGTCGCGGCAGCGTTACTGGGGTGCGCCGATACCGATTATCTATTGCGATGATTGCGATGCTGTGCCGGTTCCGGAGGACCAGCTGCCTGTCGTCTTGCCGGAGGATGTCGAATTTACGGGTGTCGGATCTCCACTGAAGCAAATGCCGGAATTTTATGAGGCCGACTGTCCGAAATGCGGCAAAGCGGCGCGCCGGGAGACAGATACCTTTGACACGTTTGTCGAATCGTCCTGGTATTTCTCGCGATACGCCTGCCCGGACAGCAACGATGCCATGCTCGATGAGCGCGAGCGTTACTGGATGCCTGTCGATCAATACACAGGAGGCATCGAGCACGCGATTCTCCACCTCTTGTATGCGCGCTTTTTCCAGAAGGTGATGCGTGACTTCGGGTTGTCGGCTGCGGATGAGCCGTTCACCAATCTGCTCACTCAGGGCATGGTGCTCAAAGATGGCGCCAAAATGTCGAAAGCGAAGGGCAACACGGTTGATCCGCAAGAGCTCATCGAGAAATACGGAGCAGACACGGTGAGGCTGTTCATGATGTCTACGGCGCCGCCGGAGATGTCGCTGGAGTGGTCTGACGATGGCGTGCAGGGTGCGTTTCGTTTTCTCAAGCGCTTGTGGAAATCAGTTTATGAGCACGTGTCGGCGGGCGATGCGGCAGCGGTTGAACCGAAGTCGCTCGATGACAAGCAGCGCGCACTTCGGCGGAAGACACACCAGACGATCCAAAAAGTGAGTGACGATATTGGCCGTCGTTATAAGTTCAACACGGCAGTCGCGGCGGCAATGGAACTGCTGAACGCGATCAAGCGTTTCGATGATTCGTCCGGCGCGGGACGTTCTGTGGTCCAGGAGGCGCTGGATGCCATTGTGCTGGTGTTGTCGCCTGTCATACCGCACGTCTGCCACGAGTTATGGCATGCGCTGGGTCACGAATCGGCAGCGGTGAACGAGGGTTGGCCGGTTCTCGACGAATCTGCGCTCGCCCAGGACACGGTTGAGATCATCGTGCAGGTTAATGGCAAATTGCGCAGCCGGATTCTGGTGGCGGCAGATGCAGATTCTGACTCGATTTCGGCACAGGCGCTTGCCGACGAAAACGTCAAGCGCTTCGTCGCCGACAAGACGGTTCGCAGGACAATCGTCGTACCGGGTCGCCTGGTGAATGTCGTTGTCTAGGCGATCCTCAGTAACTGTGCCTGGTTTGCTCCTGGTCGGATGCGGATTGGCCGCATGTGGATTTCAGCTACGCACTGCGCCCGATATTCCGCCTGAGATGTCACGCACCTACATATCGGCAGACGACAGATACAGTCAGTTTTACAGAAAGCTCCGGGACGAATTAAGAAACGCCGGCGTGCAGCTTGTCGATTCGCCGGCACAATCGTCCGCAGTTTTCTCGATACTGGCTGACGAAACTGATCAACGGGTCTTGTCAGTTTCAGCGCGTAATGTGCCGCGCGAGTACGAGGTTTTCTACACGATCTACTATTCCGTGGAGAGCGGCGAAAACACGATAATTCCGCCGCAAACTCTGACGCGGACCAGGGATTACACGTACGATGAGACGCTTGTACTCGGCAAAGCCAGAGAAGAAGAAATGCTTCGCGAGGCTATCGTCGACGATTTGGTTCAGGTCGTCCTGAAGCAGCTATCTTCACTCTAGTGGTCCATCAATATCACCTTGACGGAGTACTAGCATGCTGCTGATATCCGATTCGGCTGCGCACTCTGTAGCTGAGCTGCTTCGATAGGGCGGCCTTTCAATCGAAGTGGTACCCGGCGGTCATTCTATTAACGGGAGTTTCTGGGCAGAACCTGAAGCAGGTATTGTCGGTGACCGGGTCTTTGTTCGAGACGACACACCGATTCACTCCGTGCTTCACGAAATCTCCCACATTGTCCGCATGACGCCGGCAAGAAGATCGAAGCTCAAAGGCGATGCGGGCGGTGACGATCTCGAGGAGTGTGCCGTGTGTTACTTGCAGATCATTCTGGCAAGCAAGCTTCCCGGAGCGGGCAGAGCACGGCTCATGCGAGACATGGATGACTGGGCTTACAGTTTTCGTCTCGGCAGCACGAGGCGCTGGTATGAAGAGGATGCCGAAGATGCCGGCGCATGGCTTAAAAGACACGGCCTTCTTCAGGCCCGACAGACGTCCGACATTCCGCCTTCGCCAGGCGTGAATCGCCCGCCAAGGCTGGCTCCTGCGTTGATTCTTTCGGTCTCGTCGCACATCGCCTGTCAGGACGGGCGCCTGCATCGATTTTCTTCGAATTGCGGGCGATCCGTTCAGAAACTAAACTGTCCTGATGGCCCTCCTGCGATACATCCTGTATTTCTTCGGCGTCGCAATAATCACGTGGCTCCTGACGCAACTCGAAATATCCTCACCGGGCAGTCTGAAAT
>SMUX01391369.1_pt1 | contig 12763 bp, 9 predicted proteins | sample 2456431 | NCBI WGS metagenome assembly SMUX01 (sample SAMN11095930, study PRJNA526329) | marine sediment metagenome | biome: Marine sediment; feature: Surficial sediment; material: Deep marine sediment; isolation source: Hadal surficial sediment | place: Pacific Ocean | collected 2014-11 | depth 0-1... | reverse complement strand
GTCCTGGTTGTGCCGATACAGTTGAGCGTGGTCTCGTAGCTGTCGAGGGGGCGTCCCGCCCAGTTCTTGCTGATCTCGCTGAACAGTCGATGCTCGATCGGGTTCCACTTGGATGCGCCCGGCGGGTAGTGGGCGACGGTCACGCTGAGGCCGTGGCGCTCGGCGAGTTGCTGCTGCAGGCGATGCTTCCACGCACGACACCGGGACCCGTTGCTGCCGCCGCCGTCCGCCAAGATCGCGAGTTCCGTGGCATGGGGGTATCGCTGTCTGGCGTCGTCGATCCACCAGGCCTCGATGGCGTCGACGGCGAAGGCGGCCGTGGCTCGCGAGGTCCCGACGTAGAGGGTCCCGTGATTGGCCTGGAGGTCGTAGATACCTAGGGGATAGCCACGCCGTCGGCCTCCGAGCGAAAGTCGTGATCCTTGACGAGGACCGGCGTGCGGTGCCACGCGACGCCGGGGTTCTTGAAGCGACCGATCAGCTCCTTTTTCTTGGTGTCGACGCTGATGACGGGCAGGCCTCGGGCGGCAAAGTCCTCGCGCAGCGCAGCGATATGGACGAATTGGGCGTCGCGATCCGCGGGCGAGGTGGCGCACACCCGCGCCAGCTTCTTGTGGTTGACCCGGAGCGAGTAGCCCATCTGCTTGAGCAGCCTGGCGACCGTCTTCGGGCCGACGTTGATCCCGGCACGTTGGAGCTCCAGCGCGATCTTGTCGGTGGTCTTCTGGGTCCACTTGAGCCCCGACATCGGGTCGCCCGCGGTGTCGTGCTGCATCAGCTGCTCGATGCGGGCGATGACGTCCGGCGTTTTTTTTCCAGCGGCGTGCGGCCACCGCCGGCCTGCCGGACCCGGTCGATGTCGACGTCGTGGGCCAGCAACGCGCGCCGTCCCCGCGCGACGGTGCCGCGCTCGAGGCCCAGCAACGCCGCGATGCGCGCGTCGCCGCCGCGCCCGGTCTTCAACGCTTCGAGCCCGGCATACAGGCGCCGTTGCTGCTCGTCGAGGACGCTGAAAAACAGCACAATCGCTGCCCTGAGCTCCTCCGGCATGAGGGCCGGTTCGGGCAGCGGCCCGGCCACGCCGGGCTCGGCAAGCAGGGCTCGGCGCCCCACCAGCTGTTGACGCCGCCGGCCTGCGTCCGTCGCGCAGTACAAGAACCGGCCCGCAACGTGTTCACGAGTCACACGAGCGGTGCGCACGAGCGTGCGCAGCGCGTCCTTGGTGCCGACGTGGAGGCGGGTGTCGAGTTCTTCCACAAAATACCCGAGCTCAGCGGTCTCGACCATGGCGACGGCCGTCGACAGCAGTGTGCCGGAGCTGGAGAACCAGACCTCCTCGTGCACCCACAGACCCAGTTCGTCGAACTCCACCACGTCGTCGAGGGTGTAGTAGCGGCCACGGTGGGAGTAGCTTGTCCGGGACGAGAGCTCCTTCAGCTTGCGGAACACGGTGCGCCTGGCGTCGGTGCCCAGCGCCGCCATCAACTCCGGCAACGTGGCGATCTTCTGCTGGCGCAGGAGCGTGGCGATGGATGCAGCCGAAAACTCAGGAGGTCTCATTATGGCACCATTACGCTCATAATTGGCGTAATGGTGCCATAATAAAGGGTACGACGTCAAGAACAATGGCCCTTCGACGCCTATATTTACTGGGATAACAGAGTCGTAACAACACAAGCCACATTGCCAGCTGGTGGCACGGTTGCGACATTTCGGTTGTATTTATTTATGCGTGGACCCTTAGGTGTGCGCCCGCCGCCACGACCTCCGACACCGTCGCGCGAGTAAGCAGTCGCCTCCCCTAGCAGCCCGTGATTTACCCGGTACGCCCGACGTGCCTGCAGCCCTTGCTACCGTCGGTCTGTTCACTCTCAGTTCAGTGCCAGCGCCAGCAATCCTGCCTCGTTCGCGGTGCCGTAGGCGAGCACGATGTACTGGGTGCCGTCGAGCATGTAGGTCATCGGCGTCCCCGTCGGGGCCACGTCCAGATCGACCGAGTGCAGCGTCTCGCCCGTGGCCTTGTCGAACGCGACCAGGGCCGGCGTACGGGAAAACGCCCTGGGCGCCAGAGTCCGGTCGGCCACCGGACGAAAGTCGAGATCCGACGCGTCGCCCCGACCGCGGAAACCGAGAAACAGCAGGCTTCTGGTCAACAGCGGTCCCGTGTAGGCGCCACCACCCAGCGGGCCTGGGTCCGGCCCGCCCAGGTCGATGACCCGCTGGCGCGGGCCGTCACCGAGCGGCACCATCCACTCGAGCGTGCCGTCGTTCAGGTCGAAGGCGCTGAGCCGGACGTAGGGCGGCTTCCACAGCGGCAGCCCCTGTGGTCCCCGCGCCCTTGCCGGGCGGCCCCGGTTATAGCGAAAGTCCGACCGGCTCGGGTCGGGCGGGGCGAGCTGCATGACGGATGGCGCCGTACGTGACGGCACATACAGCCAGCCGGTCTCGGGGTCGACCGCCGCGCCGTGCCAGTTGGCGCCGCCGCCCGCGCCCGGCATGATGATCGTCCCCCGCGTGCCGTCCCCCTCGGCCGTGATCGGCTCAAAAAGCGGCCCGTAGACGAACTCGTTCAGGAGCTCGACCGCCTCGGCCCGCAGCTCCGGCGTGAAGTCGATGAGACTGTCGATCGTCACCCCCTGGCGGTCGAAGGGCGGCGGTTTGGTCGGGAACGGCTGGGTCGGCGCCGACCGCTCGCCGGGCACGGTGGACTGGGCAACCGGGCGCTCTTCGATCGGCCAGATCGGCTCGCCGGTGACCCGGTCGAAGACGTAGGTGAACGCCTGCTTCGTCACCACGGCCACCGCTTTGACCGGCCGCCCATCGACCACCAGGTCGACGAGCAGCGGCGCCGCCGTCGCGTCGTAGTCCCACAACCCGTGGTGCACGAACTGAAAGTACCAGACGACCTCGCCGGTCCGGACGTCGAGACAGACGATGCTTTCGGCGTACAGGTTGTCACCATGCCGGTGGCCCCCGTAGTAATCGTTGGTCGGGGTGCCGGTCGGAATGTAGACGTAGCCCAGCTCCGGGTCGGCGCTGAGCAGACCCCAGGCATTGGCGGCGCCAGTGTTGCGCCACGACCCGTTCTCCCACGTGTCGTTGCCGAATTCGCCTTCCTGGGGGATGGTGTGGAACTCCCACAGCTCGCGGCCCGTTCTGGCGTCGAAGCCGCGCACGTCCCCGGGTGGCGCCAGCTGGTAGCGGGGGCCGTCGGACACGACCGACCCGATGACGATGACGTCGCCGACGACGATCGGCGCCGACATCAGCTGATACGCGCGTCGCTCGATCGGACGGCGTAACCCCTGGGTAGCGTCGATGGCGCCGTCGGCACCGAAGTTGGCGATCGGCCGGCCGGTCCGCGCGTCGACCGCCCACAGATACGCGTTCCCGGTCGGGAGGAAGATGCGCGCCGCCTGGCCATCCGACCAGTACGCCACGCCGCGAGCGTTGTAGCCGGTGTTCGCCGGCCGCTCACCCTCCCAGCTCCCGGGGTCGAACACCCAGCGCGTCTCGCCGGTCTCGGCGTCGATCGCCGCGGCCTGGCTCATCGACGTCTTGATGTAGAGCACACCGTCCACCAGGATCGGCGTCGCCTTGAACGCGGCAGGCAGGGTGGGGAGCGTCGTCCGGTGTGCGGTCACGATCGCGTTGTCGGGCGACGCCCACCGCCACACGACCTCGAGATCGGCGACCGTCTCGCGGTCGATCTGATCGAGCGGGGCGTATTTGGTGCTCGCGTGGTCCCCACCATAGGTGGGCCACTGCCCGTCGGGTGCGCCCTGCTGGGCGGAGACGGGCGAGAGCCCAGCCAGGGTCACGACCAGGGCACACCGCACAACGCGATCTCGCATCATTCCCCGTGACGTGGGACGGGCCGCCTACCGGCGCCGTGGCCCGGCGGACGCCGACTGAAGATTGCGGCGAAGCCCTCCGGCTTCCCCTGTCTCCTGTCTTCTGCCTCCTCCCTGCCGTCAGACGTCTGAGAGCTCCCTGAACGTCCCGGTGCTGTCGCCGATCCGCTCCACCGGCACGCCGAGCTTGTTCAGCAGAGTCTGATACAGGTTTGCCAGTGGGGTGCCGTTCGGATACCGGATGTGGCGTCCCCCCTTGAGGGTGCCCGCCCCGCCACCGGCCACCAGGATCGGGAGCCCGAGCGGAATATGCAGGTTGCTGTTGCTCATGCCGCTGCCGTAGATCAGCGTCATCTGGTCGAGCAGGGAGCCGTCGCCGTCGGGGGTCGACCGCAGCCGCTCGAGGTAGTACGCCAGCAACCCGGCGTGAAACACCTGAACGCGGGTCAGCTTCTCCAGCTTCTCGGGGTTGTTCTGGTGGTGGGACAGCGGGTGGTGTTGATCGGGGACCCCGAGCTCCGGGAAGGTCCGGCTGCTCAGCTCCTTCCCGATCATGAACGTGATGACCCGCGTCATGTCCGATTCGAAGGCCAGGACCTGCAGGTCGATCATGATCTTGGCGTACTCCTCGAAGCTCTCCGGGATGCTGCCGGCCGGGCGCTCGAACGTCGGCAGCTCACGGTCGCGCTGCGCCTCCGCCGTCTGGATGCGCCGTTCGACGTCGCGGATCGCCTCGAGATACTCGGTCAGCCTGGCGCGGTCGCGCCCGCCCAGCGCCCGCCGTTGATCGTTGACCCCGGCCTGCACCGAGTCGAGCAGGCTGCGGTTGCGGTGGCGCCGCGCGGCTCGCACGGCCGGATCCGTGCTGTCGCTGTCGCCAAAGAGGCGCTCGAAGACGGCGCGTGGGTTGTTCTCCATCGGCAACGGCGTCGTCGGGCTGCGCCAGCACAGCGTGTTCACATACGCGCAGCTGTACCCGACATCGCACGCGCCGGCCAGCTCAGTCGTTTCGAGACCGACCTCGAGCGAGGCGAGCTGGGTCTCCCGGCCGAGCTCGGCGCCCGCAATCTGATCGATCGACACGCCGGCCCGGAAGTCGACACCTTCGGTCGGCTTGGCGTGGACGCCGGTCAGGAACGCGGCTCCGATACGTCCGTGTCCGCCGGCCGGCTCGCCGGGCAGCGCGACGGCGGGCTGGTTGTCGAGCCCCGTCAGCACCAGCAGCTGGTCCCGCATCGGCGCCAGCGGCTGGAGAATCGGCGAGAGCGCGAACCCGGTGCCCTCCGTTGTGGGGGTCCAGTTGTCCATGACGGCGCCCATCGGGACGTAGACGATGCCGAGGCGCGGGGTCGGGCGCGCGGCGGTGTTGCGGAGGGCGGCGTACGCCGGGACCATCCCGTCGAGCAATGGCAGCGCGATGGTGGCCCCGAGCCCGCGCAAGACCGTACGACGCGGGAGGGCCTTCTTGGTGATGATCATGGTTCCGAGCTCCTCATTTGAAACGGCGTGCTCTTGGCGATGCCGAGGATGATCGATGACCAGCGATACCCTCCCGCCTTCGCCTCTCGCATGATGGTCCGGATGGCTGGCATGTCGTAGGTCTCGACGCCCCGGCCCAGCGCATAGGTAAGCAGCTTGCTCGTGACGGTGCGCACGAACTCCTCGCCGCGCGTCTGCAGCATCTGCCGCAGGCCCGCCGGTCCGTCGAACGCCATCCCGCCGGGCAAGGCGCCGGTCGCGTCCACCGGTGCGCCGCCCTCGTCGACGTCCCGCCATTTCCCGATGGCATCGAAGTTCTCGAGCGCGAACCCGAGCGGGTCCATCTGCGCGTGGCAGCTGGCGCACGCCGGGCTCGCGCGGTGCTGCTCCATCCGCTCGCGCACCGAACGCGGCGCGGCGTGCGCCTCGTTCTCCGCGAGCGGCGGCACGTCGGGCGGTGGTGGTGGTGGTGGCGCACCCAGGATGTTCTCCAGCAGCCATTTCCCCCGCACCACCGGCGACGTTCGATTGGCGTAGGAGGTGACCGTCAGGATGCTGCCATGTCCGAGCAGTCCTCCGCGCCGGTCATCACTGAACGTCACGCGCCGAAAGTGACTCCCATACACGTCCGGGATCCCGTAGTGCCGGGCCAGCCGCCCGTTCACGAACGTGTAGTCGGCCGTCAGCAGGTCGAGCACGCTGCGATCCTCGCGGAGTTGGTGCTCGATGAACAGCTCGGTCTCGCGCTGAAACGCCTCCCGGAGGTCGTCGTCGAACTCGGGAAACGCATTGATGTCAGGCGCGACGGCCCGCATGTTACGAAAATGCAGCCACTGGGCGGCAAAATTGGTGACGAGGGTCGCCGCCCGCGGGTCCACCAGCATGCGCCGCACCTGCTGTTCCAGCACCGCCGGGTCACCGAGCGCTCCCCGCACCGCCACGTCCAGCAGCTCGTCGTCCGGGATGCTGCTCCAGAGGAAGAACGAGAGGCGGGAGGCCACGGCGATATCGCTGAGCCGATACGCGGTTCCTGCCGCCACGTCGACCGGGTCGCGCTCGACACGAACCAGGAAGCTCGAGTCGAGGAGGATCCGTTCGAGCGCGAACTGGATGCCGGCGTCGAAGCGGCCCGCGTCCGCTCAGCCGGCCCGGTAGAACCGGAGCAGCGTCTCGATGTCCGCCTCTGTGACCGGGCGCCGATACGCGCGTCGAGCGAGCGCCGAGAGAATCCGGGTGGCGCAGGTCTCCGCCTCCTGTACGCTGGCATCGTCACCCGGCTCGCACACGAAGACCCGACGGCGGCTGGCGGTGTCACCCGGTCCCGTGGCGTCGTACGGGCCGGCGATATCGAGCGCCTCGACGCGCGCCTCCGCGCCTCGGATGCCGCGGAAGCTGATGCTTCCCACCGGGAGCTGGGCTGGACCGACACCTTCTGGCGCCACCATCTTCTCGACGAACGTGACGCCCACGACGCGCGACCCGGCCGCCACGCGGAGCCGGACCTGGAACGGCGCGTCGGGTGCTGGGTCCCGGGTGCCGGTGTCTCGTGCCGCCGGCGCCCGCGCCCGCCTGCCGCCGACCGTGAACGTCTGAATGCGCTCGCCGTCCAGACGCATGTCGAGCTGATGCGGCTCGCGAAACCGTCGCCCGCGCAGCCGGACGGTCAGGACGTACTCCGCATCGAGCGGAAAGTGATGCCGCACCGCAAGACCACCGCGGCTGCCGAACGGGAGATCGGGACTGGATTGCCCGACTTGCAGCTGGAGCCGCGAGACGGTGTAGCTGGTCACACCCGGACGCATCGTGGGGTCGCCGACCGCGAGTCGGGCGATCGTCGCGGATGCGGACATGTAGCGTTCGAGCAGCGCGGACGACACCGGGAGCATGTCCGCGTTGTTGTCGAAGCCGTACGCCATGTCGTCCGCCGGCAGCAGCGCCCGTCCATCGATCTCCAGCGCCAGCAGGTCGCGGATCACGTTCGTGTACTCGGTTCGGTTGAGCCGCCGCGCGGTCGGCCGGCCTGGATGTGGTCTGGCCGCCGCGCCCTGGTCGATCGTCGTTTCCAGCCAGGAGGCGAACGCTTCGTAGGTCGCCGGCGCCGGCCGTGGCCGGCCCGCCGGTGGCATCGTCCCGGACCGCAGTTTCCGTACGACCTTCTCCCACGCCTCCGTGTCGTCGCCCACACGCCCGAAGTCGGCCGCGTCGAGCATGAGGTTCGCCGTCTGCAACCGGGCGTTGTGGCAGGTGACGCAGTACCGGTCGAGCACGGCACGGTAGCTGGCGGGGACAGCAGTGGCCAGGCCGGTTGGTGTCTGCGATGCTGCTGGGGCAGCGGCTGCGTGCAGGCGGTCGGGTATCGCCCAGATGCCTGCCCCGACCAGTAAAATGCTGGCCAGGCCTGTCAGGAGGGTCCTTTCAGGGGCCTGTCTCGTAGGCATGCGATGTGTGGCTGATCATAGGCGCGCTCGGCGCGTGCTGTCCACGGAAATCCTGGTGCCGCGACAACGCGAGACGACGCTCACTCCGTCCAGCGAGGCTCCGCCTCAGACCGTCCCGACCCGGGTGGCTCCGCCTCGCGAGCCGAGCTTTGCTCACAGCCCCGCGACGCGGGGGCTAGACTCCTTGACAGGAGGCTGTCGTCGTGAGAGAAAAAAACACGATCACAACTTGACTCAATTGTCACGATAAACGGTGTTCAAAAGAGTCTAGATGCTAGGATTTCGGCATGCAGGGCGATGGTGCCATCTCGGGCTCGGGAGGAGGAGACACATGAGGGTCGGCGCCGCACGCATTGTGGTCGTGGGGACGGTCCTGCTGCTGTCCAGCCCGATCCTCTGGGCGGGCGCTGACGACGTGCCGCTCCTGGAGGCGGTCAAACGACAGGATTTGCCGGCCGTGCGGGCGCTCTTGCGCGAGAACGTCGACGTGAACGCGCCGCAGCCGGATGGCGCGACGGCGCTCCATTGGGCGGTACATCTGGACGACGCGGAGATCGTGGACCATCTGATTCGAGCGGGCGCACAGGTCGACGCGGCGAACGAGTACGGCGTCACGCCGCTCTCGCTGGCGTGCGGCACCGGCAGCGCGTCACTCGTGGAGAGACTGTTGACGGCGGGGGCGGATCCGAATCTGGCGCGTGCGACCGGAGAAACCCCGCTGATGCGGGCGGCGAGCACCGGCAGCGTGACGGCGGTGGAGGCGCTCATCGCGCACGGTGCCGACGTGAACCAGACGGAGCCGGCGGTGGGGCAGACACCGCTGATGTGGGCGATCTCGACACGACACCTGGCCGTGGCGGAGGTGCTGATCGCGCACGGGGCCGACGTCCGTGCCCGCTCGGCCGGCGGATTCACGCCGCTCCTGTTCGCGGCACGGGAAGGCGGTCTCGACGCCGCCCGTTTGCTGGTGAACGCCGACGCGGACGTCCACGACGCGATGGAGGACGGCACGAGCGCGTTGCTGGTCGCCACGGTACGTGGCCATGTGCCTCTGGCCATCTTCCTGCTGGAGCAGGGTGCGGATCCAAACGTTCCCGGCCCGGGGTATACGGCGCTGCATTGGGCGACCGGCGCCTGGCAGACGGAGCTGAGCGGTCCGAACGGCATCGCCACGGACCGCGATGACGAGTGGCGGGGGTTGCGCGGCGTACCGGGCGACACGCTGCGCCTGGTGACGGCGCTCCTGGCGCACGGCGCCGATCCAGACGCCCGACTCGAGACAATCCCGCCGCGGGCTGGCTACAGTCAGCTGCGGGTCGAGCACCGCATTGTCGGGCTGAGCCCGTTCCCGGGTGCGACGCCATACTTGCTGGCCGCCATGGCCGGCAACGTCGACGTCATGCGTCTACTGGCCGACGCCGGTGCGGACCCGGGGCTGATGGCGGACGACCAGACGAGCCCGCTGATGGTGGCCGCGGGGCTCGGCCGGTACATGGCGGAAACGCTGGTGACGGAGGCCCGCTCGCTCGAGGCGGTCGCCCTCGCGCTGGAGCTCGGCGCCGACGTCAACGGGGTCAACGACGCCGGCAACACCGCCCTGCACGGCGCCGCCTACATCAAGTCGGACGCGCTCGTGCGTCTGCTGGTGGACCACGGAGCCGCGCTCAGCGAGGTGAACGCGCGCGGCCAGACGCCGCTGATGATCGCGCAGCTGTCCCGCGCCGGCAGCGCCACGACCACGACCCGCACGAGCACCGGCGATCTGCTTCGGGAGCTGGGAGCCGACACGGTCGCGGACGATCAACCACCTCGCTGACCGCAAGCGCGACCCGATCAGCCTGCCGAATATCGAGTTCCGGGTGACGGACGCCCTCGAAGATCGCGACGACCTGATCAGCTCGCCTCTCATCGTGCTCGATACCGCGCACGACGGCGTGTTCGAGCGGCAGGTCTACGACATGCTGGATGCCGCCGGCTACGAGGGGCTGCTCCTGCTCGACGACATCAATCTCAACACCGCCATGCAGGACTTCTGGCGCCAGATCAGCCGGGAGAAGATCGACCTCACGCCGATCGGGCACTGGTCTGGCACCGGGCTGGCGCGCTTCGCCGCACACGCGGACGAGACGTGTCGAGAACCGTACCTGGTTCGCTCGACATCTCACGCACCCTGATCCACGTCCAGGTCGTCCGGGCATGCAGCAGCGTGTGGGCAAGGGAATCGCGGACGCCGGGATGGTGCCGAACGCGACGGAGCGTTTCACGGTGAGCATCCGAGGACACCGTGGCTCCAGCGGCAGCGGTCTTCACGTTTGCCCGAGACGGCCAGTGCCCAGGCTCGCCGCTTCATCCTTGCGTTGCCGTCTGGTCCTGACCCAGAAGAACCCTACGACCGCTATGGCAATCGTCGTCACCATGAACATCATCTCTGACCTCCTCCGCGGTGCGCAGACGCAGCGCTCAGGGCAGTCGAGCGCAAGCGTCATGCCGAAGAGACGCCAGCGAATCGCCGCTGGACAGCGCCTGTGTTTTCTTAGAGATACGCGCCCGGAAGCGCATGGAGGTGCCAGAGCCGACCGTCAGATCATGCTCAATTCCGAGGGGCCGATGTCAGTATCGTCGTGCCATATCGCTGGCAACGAAAACCTACCCTCCCTGGGAGCGTCCGGCCCCTCCCCCCAGGCACCGTGCCGGAGGCTGTGGCCACGGCCGTGAGGATCGCGGGGCGCTGGCGCCCCTCCACGGCAGTGCCAGAGGCGGAGCGAGCCCGCAATGTTGCCCTTGTCTCGCGTCTGACAACGGACCCTCTGTGACCCGCGACACGGCTTCTCACACGGCGTGAGGACTTCGCTCACGGGCCTGAACTCACCTGCGCCGCCATCAGTGTGTCGTTCAGGATCTCGAGAAATCCATTTTCGTCTCGGACGGCGTGAGCCGCTAGGCGATGGACCACTGCAATCGCCGCGATGGCGATCGGCCTGACCAGGATCCGACACACCCAGGGCCGGCGGATTCGAGCCACGGAACGGATTCGTGACATCTCGATCCCCGTGATCAGGCTGCGCTTGGCGAACCAGATGGTGCCGGCCGCCACGAGCACGCCCAGGAGGGCGAACCCCCCTTGCGAGATGGGTTGTCGCCGTGTCAGATAAAGGAGCTCCAAGTCCGCTTCGATGACCGCGTCAGCACGCGGTCCGTCCAGGGTATAATCGGGTGATTTTCAACTACTAGCGTAATCGGGGGAGACCCCCCGGCTTTGCCGGGGCGGCACCCAGAGTTTGACAGTTCCGGGAATAGATGAGGAACTCCCAGTCGTGAGCCGCTCAAGCATCACGAAAGGGAGTCCCCATGACGCACTATCGGAGTCTAAACCACACGAGATGGACATGTCAGTATCACGTGGTGTTCATCCCGAAGTATCGGAAAAAGGTGATTTACGGGGAGTTGCGCCCGCACCTGGGCGAGGTGCTGCGCCGCCTGGCCCAGCGGCGTGAAAGCGAGGTGGAAGAAGGGCATTTGATGGTCGATCACGTCCATCTCATATTGTCAATCCCGCCGAAGTACTCGGTGGCGCAGGTGGTCGGCTACATCAAGGGGAAGAGTGCGATCCACATCGCCCGGCACTTCGCGGGGCGGCCGCGCAACTACGTCGGGCAGCACTTTTGGGCCCGGGGGTATTTCGTGTCCACGGTGGGTCGAGACGAGCAGACGATTCGCGCGTATATCCGGGACCAGGAACACGAAGACCGTCGGCAAGAACAGCTCCGGTTGGATCAGCGTAGCCACCCGTAGGGTGGCCCAAGTGGCCGCGTAGCGGCCACGTCCAAGGCCGCTTTGAGCGGCTCACAGTTAAAGCCCCCGGCTTTGCCGGGGGATACCATTACTCGGCGTTGGTGACAGGGAAATTCATTTTCTGCAGGAGAGCTTGGAAGCGGGGGTCGGCGCGGAAGTCGTCGAACCACCCGGGCCCCGTCCTTCAGAACCGTAGAATCACTCCCCCGGTGAAGCGGGTGAAGTTCAGTTCCTCGAACTCGAAGTCGAAGAAGTTGTCGCCTGAGCTGACGGACCGAAAGTAACGCAGGTCGACCCGAGCGCCCACGTGTTCCCCGAAGAACCCCATCAATCCGCCGCCGACGTTGACCCCGAGCCCATCGTTGCGTCCCGTGGACCCGTCCGCCGCGTCCGCCTCTGTCCGCACCCATCCGAGTCCGCCGACCACGTAGGGCCGGACGGCGCCCAGCGGGATGCCGACGAGCAGGTTGCCCGACAGCGTCGACGTCTGGCTGTCGGTGACGAACACGGCGTCGGTTTCCGCCTTGGTCGTACGACCGAAATCGATCTCGAACCCGAAGACGCCCCCCGCCATGCCCCCGAGCGAGAGGCCCCATGTGCCGACCCGTTCCGCGGTGTCGGCGCCGAACGTCACGCCACCGAACCCGGTAAGGATCCCGTCGGCCCGGGCCGGCGTCGGCGCGGCTAGCAGCGCAACCACCCCAACCAGCGCAACCTGGACGATCGCGGTCGTCGCGGTCGCCGTGTTTGCCGTTGTTGTGATGGTTCCGCCGCTCAGACGGCACCGACCACGCTTCCACACACGCAGATTCTTCACGCTGCTCCTCCTGGACGTTCGCCGTTCGCGCCGCACACCGCCGACCACTAGTGTCCCACACCTGTCCTGGAGGAACCGTCGCTTCGCGGGCTCGTCGCGCGTCAGTTCGGGTGGCAGGACCTTGGATCGCCACCTGGCGGTCGAGGCGCGGATCATGCGCGGTGTAGACGACCCCCATGCCACCGTGGCCGAGTTCGGCGCGGATGGTGTACGGGCCGAGGGTGGCGCCTGGGCTGAGGGACATGGTCGGAGAGAGCGATTATAGCCGTGGCCCGCGGGTAATCACCGGCTGTCATCCTCGGCCAGTGCCTGATCACCGTCACTGTATCCGACCCGGTCCGGCCAAATGATGCGCCCGACAGTCTAAGATGGATGCCCCCCGC
>SMUX01228823.1_pt1 | contig 12792 bp, 10 predicted proteins | sample 2456431 | NCBI WGS metagenome assembly SMUX01 (sample SAMN11095930, study PRJNA526329) | marine sediment metagenome | biome: Marine sediment; feature: Surficial sediment; material: Deep marine sediment; isolation source: Hadal surficial sediment | place: Pacific Ocean | collected 2014-11 | depth... | reverse complement strand
TTCTTCAACGTCGATGTCACCCCGGAAGGCGAAAGCCGGACTTACCATCTGAGATACAAGGGCCAGTTTTACTCGAGTTGATCCGGAATCCTCGATTTTTTTTGAAGACTGGTTCCGCGAGCTCGAAATACCGCATATCGGCTTTATGACTAAATCCCGGAATCATCCCGCACTGCCACCCGAGGCAATGGCCAGGATTCTGGAAGTCACCCAGCAACTTGCCGCACCGTTCGATCTGACCACGATGCTGGCCGAAGTGGTCAGCGTCAGTCGATCGATCCTGGGGGCAGACATGGGGGCGCTTTGGCTTTACGAAGCGGATTCGCATGACCTGGTTATCAAGGTTCCCGAACTCGATTCGCCCGACCGGGTTGCGGCGGGCGATGGGCTGGTCGGCGAATGCCTGACATCGCGACAGATTATCAATGTTCAGGATTGCTACGCCGACCCTCGATTCCAGGGAGCGGTCGACAAGGCGACCGGGTACCGGACCAGGACCATGCTCTGTGTCCCGCTGGTCGGCAGCGACGATGCGCCGGTAGGGGTTCTCCAATTGCTCAACAAGAATTCGGGCGAGTTCGACAAAGACGATGAATTGATTGCGCGCGCTCTTGCAGCGCAATGCGCAGTTGCGTTGCAAAGAACCCGATTGACCGAGGAATTATTCGAGAAAAGACATCTGGACGAAGAGGTCAATATCGCGCGTGAGATCCAGATGAGCACCTTGCCGACCCGGATGCCGTCGGTGCCTGGTTATGACCTGCACGGAAAGTTTCTGCCGACCTCGCAAACCGGTGGGGATATGTTCGACCTGGTCATGCTCGACGGTCAGTTATTCATGTTGCTGGGGGATGCTACCGGCCATGGATTCGGGCCTGCGTTGTCGGCAACGCAGATGCAGGCGATGCTGCGTGTCGCCTTTCGCGTCGGGGCGGACCTCGATTCGGCGTTCATGCATGTCAACAACCAGCTTGCCGAGGATCTGCCGGACGACCGCTTCATCACCGCGTTCATGGGGTTTCTGGACCCCGACACCCATCAGGTGAGATTCCATTCCGGCGGTCAGGGGCCGATTCTGCATTTTCACGCCGAGAGCGCTGAGTGTGAATGGCACAAGCCCACCCGTTTTCCGGTTGGCGTCATGGAGATGGATGCCCCCGACAAAGCGAAATCGCTCGATATGCAGCCCGGCGACATACTCGGCCTGATTTCGGATGGCGTTTTCGAGTACGAAAACAAGCAAGGACAACAATTTGGCGAGGGCCGTGTTGCCGAGGTCATGCGGGCTTACCATAATATTGCCATGGCCGATCTCAGCCAGCAATTGCTCGATGCCACCTTTACATTCGGCAAGGAAGTGCCGCAGGCGGACGATATCACCGTGGTTTTGCTCCGCCGGCTGCCGATTTCGGGCATGTGAACGCTCCGATCGGCCTGAACCCGAGGCCGGCAAGCCTTTGCGAGGGGCATTGGCTGGTCTACACTAGCCGGATAAGGGAAATCGCCGGACACAAGAACAAGATGTCGGCGCAGGGGAGAACCAACCGCCGGTAAACGGCTGCCCGCCAGTCGGCGGCATGCTGGTTGCCGGGCTGAGCAATGGGGGCCGATCCATGGAAAAAAAGTTCAAGAGGAGTCTTGAAGAAATCCGCAACATCGTATCGATGACCACGGATTTTTTCGCGCAGGAAAGCCTCGACAATGCCCTGCGCAATACGGTTGACCTGGCCACCGAAGAATTGTTCGTCAACATGGTCACTTACAACACCGAAACCGAGGCCGATATTCTGATCGAGATGCAGCGGGCCAACGGCGGTATCGAGGTCAGCCTGACCGATTATGGCGTCGATCGTTTCGATCCGACCAAAGTGACGACATTGGATACGGAAGTCCCGCTGAACGAAAGGAATCCCGGTGGACTGGGGCTTTACCTGGTCCTCAAAATGGTCGATTCCATTCACTACGAGTATCACGACCGGACCAGTAAAATCACCTTCAGGCAGGGAGTGGCATAGGCGATGTTTGAGATCGACTTCGGCGAAGACGGGGTGATTGTAGTCGTGGGACGGCTCGATGCGGCAGAGGCGGATCGCGCCCAGGCTTTTCTGGACGAAGTGCCCGGAGCCTGCGTGCTGGACATGCAAAAGCTGGAATACATCTCGAGCGCGGGCCTGGGAGTCTTGCTAAAGACCCACAAACGCCTCACAGCGGTGGGGTCGGGCTTGAAAATGATCAAGGTCAGCAGTCACATCAACGATATTTTCAAGTACTCGGGTTTTGACCGCCTGTTCGAGATCGAAACCGCCGATGAATAACGCTTGCTGATGGAATTTAACGAATCACGGCTGGGGTCGAGGATCTGCGCCTGCTTTCCCCCTTGCATCAACTTTTTGGCTGCCCGGCTGTAGTTATGGGTAAGGATCGTGATACGGCGCTGATAAGCGACTGCAAAAGGGGCGATCGGAATGCCCTGGAAACGCTGATCAGACGCTACGAGAAGCCGATATACAACGCTGCTTACAGGATGCTCGGAAACCCTGACGACGCAGCCGATATTACGCAGATCGCGTTCCTCAAGGTTTTTGAAAACCTTGAACGGTACAACCCGAAGTTTAAGTTTTTTAGTTGGATTTACCGGATCGCAGTCAATGAATCGATCAATCTTCTCAAACGGCGTGGTCACCAGGAGCCTTTCGATGACAAACAGGCGTCAAACCTGCGTGACCCGGAGGCGATGGTCGACGCCGAGCACCTCTGCGATTGCGTTCAGGAGGTCTTGATGGAATTGCAGGAGGAACATCGCGCGGTCATCGTGTTACGGCATTTTAGCGAGTGCAGTTACCACGAGATTGGCGAAATTCTGCAGATTCCGGACCAGACCGTAAAATCCAGGCTATATACGGCACGGCAGATCATGAAGGAAAAAATCAAGGCAAGGGGCCTGGTTGGCAAATGAACGAGCATAAATACATGGACCTGATCCAGGCCGAGCTCGACGATCAGTTGAGCGACGGTCAGCGAGCCGAGCTTGATACTTTGTTGCGTGAATCCGCCGAAGCCCGGGCCGACAGGGAAGAATACCGCGATCTTGCGGGTTTGCTGCGTCAGGTGTCCTCGCGGCAGCCTCCCGAGTCCCTGCGCCAGAGTATTCTTGCGCAGATAGAGCTGGCCGGCCGGCAGCGGCCGGCGCCTACGGCCTGGGCAATCCCCGCGGCGGCGCGCACGGCCATGGCTTTTGCCGCCGGCATCGTCGTCACCATTGGGCTGTTCCGGCTGGCGCCTGTGGATATCGGGCCGACCGATACCCGAACGCTGGTGGGATCCATGGTCAGGAACCAGCCTTTAAACTATGAATTTCCCCGCGATCAATTGAAGTTTGATCTTGGGACCGGGCAAGGCTCGGTTGAGTTGCACCGCAACAACAATCTGCTGGTTCTTGAGTTCGAACTTCGTTCGGCGAGACCCATGAACCTGGAACTGGAATTTGCAGGTCAGGGCCTGCAATTCGAAGGTTTTGCGCATCAGTCGGCCACGCCGCCAACGCTACGGGTATCCACGGAATTCATTGGCGTTACAGCGAGCGGCGATCAATCGTTCGTGGTTTTCCTGGCCTATGCCAGCGAAAAAGACGCCGGCTCAGGGGCCAGCATAGAGCTCTATTTTCAATTCGCAGGAGGGCAGACGCACCGGGCCGTGCTGACGGACCGGTAGGGTTGCCAACTTTTCAGGCGAAAGCGTGTATTTGAACTAGAATCGTAAAAACCCCGAACCGGGGAACGAGAGGAGCAGAGGCATGACAACTAACACTTCAAGCAATAACAGGACCACGGTTCTGATTGTTAGCCTGCTCGTGGTCATCGGGGTGATCGCGTATGTCGGCGACATGTTTCCGTTTGGTGATGAGCAGGCTACCGGCACGATAGCGCCGGCCGATCGTTATCGGTCGGAACAGATATCCGGTGACGACGTACAGCTGGGAGACGAAGCTGTCGCGCAGTTGATGCAGACAGACGCGTTCGAGTTGATGATCAATGATCCGGGTTTCCGGGCATTGGCTACCGACCCGGCATTTATGGCGCTGGCACAGCACCCGCAGGCGCTGGCCGCGATGGCGCAGGCCCCGCAGGCCTTTGTTGTAATGGCGCAGTATCCGCAAGCGTTCACGGCGCTGGCGCAAAACCCGCAGGCGTTCGAGGTGATGGCGCAGTACCCGCAAGCGTTCACGGCGCTGGCGCAAAACCCACAGGTTTTTACGGCGCTGGCACAAAGCCCCCAGGCGTTACAGGTGATGGCGCAATACCCGCAAGCGTTCACGGCGCTGGCGCAAAACCCGCAGGCGTTCGAGGTGATGGCCAGCAATCCGCAGGCGTTCACGGCACTGGCGCAGAGCCCACAGGCGTTTGCAGCGCTGGCGCGAAATCCGCAGGCCTTTACGGCGTTGGCAAACAGCCCGGCTTTCATGGCGCTGGCAAGCAGCCCGGCATTTTCAGCGATGCTGAGTAATCCCGGGTTCGCCAGGGCAATCGACCGGAATTAAAACACTGGAAGAAGGCGAACCGGACTAGCGATTGAGGAAAGGCCGTCTGTTACGCAGGCGGCCTTTTCTTTGCTTGTTTCGAGCACGCCCACCAGGTTCGTACTATTCTTGAATCGGTGCCGCAAATCGGGATATGTCCATGGCTAAGGTGAAAGCAGTATTGTGTTGGTTGCTGATGTCCCAGGCCGCGTCCGCGCAGACTGATTTCCAAAAGACTTTCCAGATGGACAGGCTGGAGACAGACGACCTCCAGCTATTGTATTTCGATCCGCCGCAGACCTACCTGGTCCCGCATGTGACCCTCAGTTTTAATAATTCGATGACCTTCCAGCGTGAAATCCTTGGCTGGGAGCCATATGACAAGACCACCGTCCTGCTAAAGGATTTTTCGGATTACGGCAATGCCGCTGCGAGATCGGCGCCCAACAACGCAATGATTATCGATATTGCGCCGCTTAGCCGGACATTCGAGACCTTTAGCGCAAGCGAACGCATCTTCATGTTGATGAACCATGAACTGACCCACGTCGCGACCATGGACGCATCGAACCGGAAAGACCGCGCCTGGCGCAAGTTTTTCGGCGGCAAGCCGACCGTCGATGAAAAACATCCGGAGACCATCCTGTATTCGTACCTGGTGACGCCCCGGGTTTCCGTGCCGCGCTGGTATCTCGAAGGCAGCGCGGTGTTTATGGAAACCTGGATGTCCGGTGGTCTCGGCCGTGCCCAGGGTGCATACGATGAAATGGTGTTCCGCTCCATGGTCAGGGATGGCGCACACTTTTATAGCCCGCTGGGGCTCGTTGCCGAGGGCACCCGGGTGGATTTCCAGGTCGGGGTTAACGCTTATCTGTATGGAACCCGCTTCTTCAGCTATCTCGGCTGGGCCTATTCGCCGGAGATGGTCATAAAGTGGCTACAACGGGGTGAGGACTCGAAACGATACTATGCCAGACAGTTCAAATACGTCTTTGGCAAGAAACTGGACGAGGCCTGGCAGGACTGGATCGTCTGGGAGCACCAGTTCCAGACCGAAAACCTGGCGGCGATCGAGGAGTTTCCGATTACGCCGAGCCGACGCCTGGTAGACCGGGCCCTGGGATCGATTTCCAGAAGCTTCGTCGACCTCGACAAGAACGAGCTGGTGGGCGCCTTCCGTTACCCGGGCAAAGTTGCTCATATCGGCCGGATGTCGCTGGCGGACGGCAAGATCGAACACCTTGCCGATATCAAAGGTCCGATGCTCTACCGGGTAACCGCGCTGGCCCTTGACCGGCAGAGCAACACCTATTTCTACACGGCCGATAACCACGCCTTTCGGGATCTGATGAAGCTCGATGCCAATACCGGCAAAACCCGTATGCTGATCAGGGACGCGCGCATCGGGGAGTTGGTGGTCAATCCATCCGATCAGTCGATCTGGGGAATCCGGCATCTGAACGGCTATGCCACGATGGTCAGGATTCCGCCGCCTTATACGAGCTGGAACCAGATTCATACCTGGCCCTATGGCGATGTTCTGTATGACATGGATATCTCCCCGGACGGCACGCTGCTTTCCACATCGATGGGGACCATCGATGGAACCCAGTTGCTGCGTATTTTTTCAACCGAAAATCTCCTGGCCGGAGATACGGAACCCGTCGCCGAGCTGGATTTCTTCGGCACGGCCGTGCCGGAAGGATTCGTGTTTTCACCCGATGGCCGGTTTCTGTATGGCAGTTCTTACTACACCGGTGTGTCCAATATTTGGCGCTACGAAGTTGCCACGGGTGAACTGGAAGCGGTCAGCAACACGGCAACCGGTTTTTTTCGCCCTATACCATTGGCGGATGGGTCGCTTATCGTTTTCGAATACACCGGGCAGGGCTTTGTCCCCGGCGTCATAGATCCCGTTCCATTGGAAGACGCCAGTGCCGTACGGTTTCTGGGCGCCGAGTTGGTAAAAAAACACCCGCAGATAAAGGAATGGGAGGTCGTAACCACGCTTGGCGATGTCGCCTTTGAAGCGATTGAGCACACCATTGACAAGTACCGGCCGGGCCGTGAGTTGCGCTTGCAGTCCGCCTATCCGGTGGTCGAAGGATTCAAGGACTTCGCGGCATTTGGCTGGCATTTCAATATTGAGGACACGATGGCGTTTCGTCACCTGGGGATCACTGCAACCTTTACGCCGGATTCGGATTTGCCGTCGAAAGAACGTACCCACATCGACATCGATTACCGCACCATAAACTGGCGGCTGGGATACAAATATAATGGCGCGGATTTTTTCGATCTTTTCGGACCGACGAAAAGAAGCCGTAAGGGCCACGAATACACACTGGGCTATGAAAAGCCGCTGATCTACGATGCTCCCCGGCGGCTCGATTTTAATGCTGGCCTCGCCTTTTACAAAAATCTGGATACGTTGCCGGATTTCCAGAATGTCGGCGTACTTATTGATGAACTACTGAGCGGCGAACTCAAACTCAGCTACAAGCATACGCGCTCTTCGCTGGGCCGCGTCGATGATGAAAAAGGCTATTCCTGGAACCTGGTTGCATTCGCTGACCGCGCCAACGGGGAAACGGTGCCAAAGTGGCGGGCAGACTTTGACTTTGGCTTTGCCCTGCCGATATCGCACTCATCTATCTGGTTGCGGAGCTCGGCGGGCGGTGCGGATGGCGACCGGTTGGACCCGCTCGCCAATTTCTACTTCGGTGGATTTGGCAACAATGATGTCGATAACGGCAATGTCAAGAGATACCGGGAGTACTACAGTTTTCCGGGTTTCGAAATCAACGAATTGAGCGGTCAAAAATTTGTTCGTTCTGTTGTTGAGTGGAACCTGCCGCCGATACGCTTCAGAAAAACGGGCAGGCCTGGATTCTATCTGGCGTATGTGCGGCCTGCGGTGTTCTATGGGGCCCTGGTCACTGATCCAGGCAGCAATATTTTCGAACGAACGGTGAACACGCTGGGGGCGCAACTGGATTTCCAGTTTACATTCGCTCACCGGCTGGATATGACTTTATCGGTGGGTTATGCAGAGGGCTACGAGGACGGCAACAAACTGGGCGACGAATGGATGGTGTCGCTGAAGTTACTCGCATTTGACGTACTCTGACGTCCCTGCTAGTAAGGTAGCCACAAAAGAGACTGCCTTCTCGCAGAAGAGAGCGTATGACCCAAAACCTGTTTGTCGTTGCGCCAATCGGGCTGCTCCCGGCGATTATTTTCCTGGTGATCCTGCTGTACATGGATAGCTACAAGCTGGTGTCCATGCGCGCAATTATCTGGGTAATCGGTATCGGCGGTCTGCTCTCGACCCTGACCTACTTCATCGGCGCCGGGATCCTGGATTCGACGCAAATGAAGTGGACCGGCTACACGCGCTATGTCGCGCCGCTGCTCGAAGAGTTGCTAAAAGCGTCGGTGATCGTTGTCTTGATAAGGACCAGTCGTATCGGGTTCCTGGTAGACGCGGCAATATTCGGTTTTGCCGTCGGTACCGGTTTTGCCCTGGTCGAGAATCTCTATTATTTGCAGACCCTGGATAACGCCAACATCGGTGTCTGGATAGTCCGCGGGTTTGGCACGGCGATAATGCACGGTGGCGCCACCGCGATTTTTGGCATTCTTACCCAGGCGCTAACTGAAAGAAGTATCGGAATCAATCCCTTGATGTATCTACCGGGACTCGCGATCGCGATCGCTTTGCATTCCTTATACAACCATTTCCTGATTTCTCCGATACAATCGACAATGCTGATATTGCTCGTGCTGCCGCCCGTGCTCTATGTGATCTACCTGCAAAGTTCACGGTCCATGCATGACTGGTTGCAATTGGATTTCGATGCGGATGCCGGCTTGCTCGAGCAGATCAACTCGAGTGAGTTTGCGGAATCTTCGATCGGCAGGTACCTGGGCGAGCTGACCCATAAGTTCAAAGGGCCCGTGGTAGTCGATATGCTTTGCTATTTGCGTCTGTACACCGAGCTCGCGCTGCGCGCGAAAGGCGTGCTTATGATGCGCGAGAACGGCTTCGACGAGCCGGTCGGTGAGAGAACGCGGGCGAAATTCGAGGAAATGAGGTTCCTGGAAAAGAGTATTGGCAAAACCGGGCGCATGGCGATGAGGCCTTTTCTGCATATGGATCGCAAGGATTTGTGGCAACTGTATGTGCTGGAAAAATAGTTTTTTCTATGACAAGAAATATTGCGATGAAAATTCTGCTGAGCTTCCTGATCCTTGTGGCCGTGTCTGCCTGTGCGAGCCGACAGGTAGCCCTGGTCCCTGAGGATAAACCGTTTAGCGCCAGGAAGAATGCGGAAATAGCGCTGCTGTACTGGATAGACAGCTTGCCGCACGTGCTGACAACCGGTGTCGACAACCTGATCCCCTCGCCGGCAAGGGCCGCCGCCTTTCAGTCGGCCCTCGAGGCATTGCTCAGGGATGACCCGGGTCTCGCGGCGACGGCGGCCGAAACCGCCGGTTACCAGGTCGTGATATTCAATTTCGGTGATATACGGTTCCTGGCGCTTGCCGATAGCCGCCACCCGGGAATCGGGCCGACGGTCATCGTCAACCCGAACGCCAGGCGCGAATTGATCGCTGGTGCGCCGCACCCGGTCTTCGAAGAAGGCGTGGATATCGAAGCCGGTTTGTTCGTGACTCGGCTGGAGGCTCGGGCCGCGATCATTGCCGGCGCACATGCCTGTGCATCGTCTGTCGCCAGCCGGTGCGCCACGGCCGATAATGTCTGCCCTGGAAACGGCTCGGCCCCGGTACGGGTTTCGGACGCGGCGCACAACACGGTTCTGTTGTACCAGCTGGCACACGAGACCCTGGCGCACGCCTGGCCGGACAGCATCGTTTTCAGCCTGCGCGGCATGATGAGGGCTGATAATGCAATCGTAATTTTCTCCGATGGCAGCCGCAGGCATGCCGGTGTTGAAGCATTGCCAAATCGCTTGCGTGACGGCGTGGCTGCAACTTCATTGAGTTCGGCGGGCAAAATCGTTAGTTGCCAGGATGCAGATGACGACACACTTGCCAGGCGAAGTTTTTGCGGCGCAGGCAACGTTCAGGGCAGATTTCTGAACGGCAGCCCGGACGCATGCAGCGTCGACGCAAGCGCGAGCAGTGGGCGGTTCGTGCACCTGGAGCAGGGCGGAATAGTATTGGCAAGATTAAGGTCAGCGGCGCAGCTGAATCTTTCAGGCTCCGCGGCGGAGAATTTGCTGCGCGGGATCGCGGCGGTCATTCCATCCTCTGAGATGCCAATGGCATCGCCAGACAGCGCAAGCGGGCCGGGACAGGATCGCCGATGAGAGTGGCGATATTGTTTGGCGGCCCGCTATTGGCGGCCGCGCTCGGGGTTGGATTGTTTTATGGCGGATCGACCCCGGACGTTGCCTGGACCGCCGGCGTCACGCTGATATGTGCCATGTGGTGGATTTTCGAACCCATTCCGATACCGGCAACTTCTATGATACCGCTCGCTGTCTTGCCGCTGGTCGGCGTGTTGACGCCCTCCCAGGTCGGTGAAGCTTATGGCAGCCCGTTGATACTCCTGCTGCTGGGCGGATTCATGCTGTCTACGGCGCTGGCGAGAAGCGGCGCCCACCGCAGGATCGCGCTCGGCATGGTTCATGCGTTTGGCGGGACCAGCCCCCGGCGATTGGTGTTTGGCTTCATGGCGGCCGCCGCCGTACTCAGCATGTGGATATCGAATACCGCGACTACGCTGATGCTGCTGCCGATCGTACTGGCGATCACGGAAAAAGTGACCGACAACCGTATGAAAGTGAGTCTTCTGCTGGGGGTCGCGTTTGCCGCCAATATCGGCGGGCTGGGGACGCCGATCGGTACGCCGCCCAACCTGATTTTCATGAAAGTCTATGCGGAAAACACGGGGATCGAGATCACTTTCCTGGGATGGATGAAATGGGCGCTACCCGTCGTCATGATCATGGTCCCGATCACCGGTATCTGGCTCACGCGCGGCCTGAAAAAACGAGTGGAGCTCGCATTGCCCGAGGTGGGAACGTGGCGATCGGAAGAGATCCGCACGCTGACCGTTTTTGCGATTACCGCGCTCCTGTGGATGACCCGCAAAGAGCCCTTTGGCGGCTGGAGCGCGCTGGCCGGGTTGCCGACCGCAAATGACGCCAGCGTCGCATTGCTGGCCGTAATCGCGATGTTCCTGATACCGAACGGCCGCGGGAGCCGCCTGCTGATCTGGGATACCGCGGTAAAGATTCCCTGGGGTATCCTGATCCTGTTTGGCAGTGGTATCTGCATTGCCAAGGCGTTCGTCAGTTCAGGGCTCAGCGTTACGCTCGGCGCCGCACTGGCGGGGCTGGGGCAGCTCCCGCTGCTACCGATGATCCTTATTATTTGTCTGTCGGTAACTTTCCTGACGGAAGTGACCAGCAACACCGCCACAACCACGCTGCTTATGCCGATTCTTGCGGCCGCGGCAACCAATACCGGAATCGATCACGCATTGATCATGGTGCCGGCGGCGATGAGCGCCAGTTTTGCATTTATGCTGCCGGTCGCGACCGGGCCGAATGCCGTCGTCTTTGGATCCGGCCAGTTGACGATCAGGCAAATGGCGCGTGAAGGCATTGTACTCAACCTGATTGGTGCGGCGGTGATTGCCGGTTCGTGTTATCTGCTCTTGCCCTGAATCTTGGTATATACGGGAGATTGCCGGTTCTGGCAGGCAATCGACCAGAGATAGAACAGAATTCGATTGATAAAATGCTATCCTGCAACGTGCGCGTCGTTTTTGGCGTTTCGGCTGGGCCCAAATATCCGCCTGGGAGCGCTGGGTCACAGAATAGCACCACATAAAGCCGCTTTGATTGACATCTCAATACTTCCCTGACAGTCTCAAGCCGATTGTGAAGGGCACACCTTTTCGAAAGAAGGGGTCGCAAAGCCACCGATCTAAGGGATGTTCCTATGATAGCGGGGTTACCGAAGCAGATTTATCTGTCTCCATGAGGCGGCCGCTCCGGCGGCCTCGCCGAACTCCCCCCTGCTGTGCCATCGGCGGTTCGCGATATCGACGATCGAGGTGATGCTTGTAAAGGCATGCCGTGCCAGCTTGTGCGCGGATGGCGATTGTCCATGGGAGACACAACATGAGCTTTGACCAGTTGCTTTCTATTACACCCAGTCCGGTCCTGTCGGGCCTTATCTGGGTGGTGATCATCATTGCAGTCCTTTACCTGGCGAGGTCGACGGTTCACGCGGCGATTCACAGCGCCGGCGGGGTTTTGCACAATGCCCTGCGCATTGGCTCACGCTCGATAGGCCAGGCTGAAGCCCGGCTCGTGGAGCGCAACAAGGAAGTGCTTCTGGCTGCGGGACGGGAAGCCAAGGAGAGGATAATCGAACGCGAGTTCGAGCGGGTCGGCGATTCTGTGGATAAAGACCTTTCCAAGTACCCGGCTTTGCGGCGCAGGCTGAACGAGGCCATTGCCCGGATCGATGAAGACCACCAAAACGCGATCGATGTTCCTCCCTCTCCGCCGGGCTGGACCAAGGCCGTTGAAGTAGTCGCCAAGATTGACGCCCCCAGCGACTATATGATCGGCAACATCCTCGCCGATATCCACAAGTCACTGGTCAAGGCCCACAATCAGGCGATAGAGGAATATCGAAAAGCCAGCGCATCACGGCACAAGATATTGAGCGGGATGATGCCTCAATGGATCAAGATTCAGCAGACGCTGTCCGCGGTCACCAAAAACATCGATAGCCTGTTAAAGAGGTCGCGCGCTATCGACCGGCATATGAAGGAATATGAAGACATCGTGAAAGGTACCGACAGGGCCGTGCAAACGCTGTCGTCCTCGTCGCTGGTTCAGTTTTTCGTTTCCGCGCTGGTTCTGGTAGTCGCCCTTGGCGGCGCGACCGTAAATTTCTCGCTGATCGCCCGCCCGATGGCCGAAATGGTCGGTGGTACGAATTTTATCGGTGGTTTTCGGGCTGCCGATATCGCGGCCCTGGTAATCATCCTGGTCGAAATCACGATGGGCCTGTTTTTGATGGAGTCCATGCGCATAACGCGCTTGTTCCCGGTGATCGGCGCATTACCGGACAAGATGAGGGTCAGGATGATATGGGTAACCTTTACGATACTGTTTTTATTGGCCTGCGTGGAAGCGGGTCTCGCCTACATGCGTGAGATACTGCTGCAGGACGAACTGGCAACCAGCGCGATACTGCGCGGAGACACTACGCTGATGGTGGCT
>SMUX01143377.1_pt1 | contig 12794 bp, 13 predicted proteins | sample 2456431 | NCBI WGS metagenome assembly SMUX01 (sample SAMN11095930, study PRJNA526329) | marine sediment metagenome | biome: Marine sediment; feature: Surficial sediment; material: Deep marine sediment; isolation source: Hadal surficial sediment | place: Pacific Ocean | collected 2014-11 | depth... | reverse complement strand
TTTAGAATCTACTTAGAACATCTATAGTGTCAATTTGGTCTTGATGATCTGCCAAATAGTACAAAATTCTATCAGAGTCTATTTCTATCCATTCTGATTCTCCTTTGTAATTTACAATATCCTCAAAATGGGAACCATTAATTCCACTTAGACGTAATAATGCTTTTTCATCTTTAAATTTTATTGGAAGTTTGATTAAATTCGTTCTAAACATACTCTGACCTTGAATGTTAATCTTATAGTCTTCTTCGTTTATCTTAGCACTTCCAAAAAAGTGATTTGGGAACATATCTAAGCGTTTTATCTTTATTGATATTGTTTTTTTCAGTTGATAATCCATTGTCTTTTCTACGGTTTTCTTATATTTCAAAATTCTTAATTCAAATAATATAGTAATTTTGCGAAATTGGTATCAGAATCGAAATTTATGCTATAACGACCATAAAAATCATTGAAGATGAAGAAATGTGAGAACTGTAAGAAAGGAAAGCACGGAACGTGTACAGTTACAATATGTGATTGTTCTTGTTGGAGTATGGAAGATCAAAGTTGATGGTGATGTCCATTTTATCTCGCTAAGGAATCACAATTTCTTCCTTTGACGTAATTTTGGTTCATTACTTCCATTATACTTCCATTTATCATGACATTCACAAAAACAGTTATCATGCCTAATACCATGAGTGATTCTATACTCACATTCCTTAGTATGTTCTGGCAATGTATTACAACAGAATTGGTATCTTTTAAAATATTATTTAATAGTCATTCTAAATCGTAGATAGCTTCACGAATGTAATTGTTATAGTTCGTAATTCCATATTTTGTATTCTGGAAATTACTTATGAGAAAGGAAACAATGGTACAGACCATTTTTGGGACAATTTTGGTTCCAAAACTCCAAGGTCTTCAACTGTAAAGTATTTAATTTTGGTTCCATCAATAAGCCTATATGGAAATTAGATTTGAACCTTGGAAAGAAGTTGTAATACATGAGGTCTTAGAACGTACATGGGAAGACTGGATTAATGGAATTATAAGTAATCTTAAAGCAGGAGGAGGTGGAATTCCAACTCTTAATTGGGCGAATGGAATGGTTTTTCAAACTAATGCTTTTCCTTCTACAGAAAAAGTTGTTGAAGAACAACTAAAAGGAATTATTCATTATTCTAATATTATCTTTGCCTTAAAACCAAATTATGAGGAATCGGTTAGAAAAGAACAATGGACAATAAACTTACAGGACGTTAGTCATAATAACATTTTTGTTAAATTGGCAGAGGAATTAAAAAAACAAAGTAAATTCAGTGAAAAATGATTTAGCAAAATTGGAATAAAAAAGAAAAAAAGATAGTGCAAGAATGACTATTCAGTAGGGTTTAGAATTAAATATCAACTCTATGGGACAACCATTATGGCAGGTACAAAAATTGATGGTATTGAAGTTTCAAAAGCAGTAAAGGAACGAGTAAAAAAGGCAGTTGAGGAACTAAAGAAACAAGGAATTGAACCGTGTCTTGCTACAATACTAGTAGGAGATAATCCAGCATCGGCCATTTATGTAAGAAACAAACACAAGGCGTGTGAACAAGTTGGGATATTAACAAAAGATCTCAAACCATCGGTAACAATTTCTCAAAGTGAAATAAATGAAACAATTGATTCATTAAATAAAGATGATTCTATTCATGGCATACTAGTACAGCTTCCGCTTCCCCAACAGATTAACGAGTTTGAAACAACCTCACGGATTTCTCCAATAAAGGATGTTGATGGTTTAACCCCACATAATATGGGATTATTATCAATGGGGAAAGCTGTCCTCAAAGCATGTACTCCATCAGGTATTATGGAAATGTTTGATTACTATAATATCGATCTGAGTGGCAAAAATGTTGTTCTAATTAATAGAAGTAATCTGATTGGAAAACCACTGTATCATTTACTTTTGGAAAAAAATGCGACAGTTATTACTTGTCACTCTAAAACAAAAAACCTCAAGGAAATTTCTAAATCTGCCGATATCGTAATCACAGCAGTAGGAGACAGAACAAAATTTGTTTTAACTGCTGATATGATTAAGGAAGGAGCTGTTGTTATCGACGTAGCAATATCAAAGAATGAGGGAAAATTAGTTGGAGATATTGATTTTGAAGAAATTATTAAAAAGGCATCTTATGTATCCCCAGTGCCTGGGGGAGTAGGACCAATGACTGTTGCTATGCTACTAAAAAATACAGTGACTGCTGCATCATTGAGTAAAGGATTTGGAAAATAATTTAGAAAAAGCAAACCTTCGTAAGGTTTTTCTTGAAAGGAGAGATTCTACATCCTATGATTTAATCAAATTATCTAGCCAAAAAATTCACAATAAACTAAAACAATTAGAAGTTTTCAGAAAAGCAAAAAGAATTGCATGTTACTATCCAATTGGAAGTGAAGTAATGACTCAGGATATCATGCAAGAATTGTTAGGGAATGGCAAAGAGATTTGTCTGCCAAAGGTTGTAGGAGATATGTTGAATTTTAGAAAGATAGAAGGTCTGAAGGATTTAGAAAAGGGCAATTTTGGAATAATGGAACCAAAAGAAAAATGTCCAATAGTTGAAAATATAGATGCAGTTTTAGTTCCGACAGTTGGAATTACAAAAAATGGAACTAGATTGGGATATGGATATGGATACTACGATAGATTTCTTTCATCATCTAATGCAAAAACAATTTCTCTTACTTATTCTAAACAAATAATAAAATCAATTCCTTATTCTGAAAATGATATCAAAATTGATTGGGTAGTAACTGAGGATGAAGTTTTTGAAACCTCAAAGACTAGCTAGTCCTTTTTTTCCAATATCTTTTCTACAATATTTGTGAGGCCAGTTTACTTTGTTTGCAGCACAGTATGCATTTTTTATTGCATCCTCCAATGAATTGCCAAGTGCAGTTACTCCCAAAACTCGTCCGCCATTAGTCAATACTTTGCCATTATCACTTTTTGTTCCAGCATGAAAAACAAATGTTCCATTCGTAGAAAAATCAAGTCCGGTAATTTCTTCATTTTTTGGATAGGCTTCAGGGTATCCTTTTGATGCTAACACAACACATACTGCACTTTGAGTTTTCCATTTAATTTGAGGCAAAGATGAAAGACTGCCATTTGTGCTTGAAAAAAGATAATCATACAAATCAGAATCCATTCGCATGATGATTGGTTGGCATTCAGGATCACCCATCCTGACATTAAATTCTAAAACATAGGGTTCATCATTTTTTATCATCACTCCTGCATAGAGAAATCCCTTGAAGGGAATACCTTCATTTTTCATAGATTCTATTGTTTTATTGATGATTTTTTTCTGAATTTTTTCAGCCATTTGTTCATCAATAATTGGAGTAGGTGAATAAGCACCCATCCCTCCAGTGTTTGGTCCAAGATCATTATCATAAATTCTCTTATGGTCTTGGCTTGTTGCCATAGGGATTACAGAGTTTCCATCAGATAAGGAAATGTATGATGCTTCAATTCCATCAATTCTTTCTTCAATAATTATTTTATTACCTGCATCACCAAAGATCTTTTTCACTAACATGACATCAATAGCTGAAAGTGCTTCAGTAGTACTGTTACAAACAATTACTCCTTTTCCTGCAGCTAGACCGTCAGCTTTTACGACAACAGGATGATCAATTGATTTAACATATTCTATTGCTTGTTGAGCATTATCAAAAGTTTCAAATGATGTAGTTTGAATTCCATTACGTTTCATGAAATTCTTTGCCCAAATTTTGCTAGATTCTAGTTGAGTAGCTTTTTTTGTTGGTCCAAAAATCTTCAAACCATTTTCATTGAATTTATCAACAATTCCTAAAGCTAGAGGTGCTTCAGGACCAACTACTGTAAAACAATTATTTTTTTTAGCAAATTCCGAAAGCTCATCAATTTTATCAACTGAAATTGCCACATTATTATCAGTTCCACCATTTCCTGGTGCAAAGAAAACCTTTTCAACTTTGGAACTTTGTGAAAGCTTCCATCCAAGAGAATGTTCACGCCCTCCACCACCAACGATTAAAACATTAACCAACAAAATTTCTCTTCTAGTCTGGTATATATTCCAAGATTAAATCAGAGTGCTCCAAAAAAACTATTATCAAAAATTTCAACTAAAACTAATCTAACTTTATAATATCAGGTTCTACACCAAAACCTTAGATGCAATTATCAAAGGAATTTAATTCAAAAAAAATCGAACAAGAAATAAAGAATTATCTTTCTGACTTGGATTTGCAAAAAATGATTTTTGATTCATCAAAAAAAGATCAAAAGATAATGTTTGTAGAAGGACCTCCAACCATGAATGGCATTCCTCATGCTGGTCATCTAAGAGGTCGAGTAATCAAAGACCTTTGGTACAGATACAAAACACTTAGAGGAAATAAGGTAATTTTCAATGCTGGATGGGATACTCAAGGGCTTCCAGTTGAGCTTCAGGCTGAAAAAGAACTTGGAATAACAGGAGGAAAAACAGAGGTTTTAAAATCAATAGGAATTGAAAAACTCGTCTCAGAATGTAAAAAAATTGTAAAAAAATATCATCAAAAATGGGTAGCAGTTGACAAGCTTTTGGGCATGTCCCTTAATCAAGATGATGCATATTGGACATTCAAAGATGAATTTATTGAAAGAGAATGGCAATTTCTAAAAAAAGCTAAAGAAAATGGAATTTTGCAAGAGGATTTTACAGTAATTGCGTACTGTCCTAGCTGCCAAACTTCACTTAGTCATTCAGAAGTTAACCAAGGATATGAAGAAGTAAAGGATCCATCACTTTACTACAAAGTCAAACTCAAAGATGAAGAATCTTTCTTAATTGTATGGACCACTATGCCATTTACACTAGTTACTGATGCAATGGTAGGTTTCAATCCTGAAGAAAACTACGTGTATGTAAAGGTTGAAAATGAAATGTGGGTTGTTGGAGAAAAAAGATTAGAAGAGTTTATGAAAGAAGTAAAGGTTGAAAATTACTCTATAGAAAAAAAAGCAAAAGGTTCTGAATTTGAAGGAAAAAAGTATCTTCATCCTCTCATACAACATATTCCAGGATTACAAGAATGTGCAAAAAAAGATAATTATCATGTTGCCGTTTCCGAAGAGTTTGTTGATGCTACTACTGGTAGCGGGATAGTTCATCTGTCTCCTGCAAATGGTGAAGAAGATTTCAAAATAGCAAATAAACGCGGAGTAGAAGTATTCAATCCAATCAATGATGAAGTAAAGTTTACTGAAAAAGCTGGTAAATACTCTAACCAGTTTGTACGAGATGCTGATAAAGCAATTGTAGAGGACCTAAAGAGCTCAAATGCTCTAGTCAGAATAGGAAAAATCAAACACAGTTATCCCCTATGTTGGCGTTCACATCATCAAATTGTTTGGTTAGCAAGAAAAGGTTGGTTTTACAAACTTGATAAGCTTGGAGATAAAGCAATCAATGCAGCAGAAAAAGTAAACTATTTTTTTGATCAACCAAAAAATCGATTCCTAGGAATAATCAAAGAAAAACATCCGTGGTGCATTTCACGAGAAAGGTTCTGGGGATGCCCGCTTCCTGCCTGGAAATGTGCAGATTGTGAGAATATAGACTGGTTTTTCTCAAGGGATGAAATCATAAAAGCTGCAGCTGAATTACCAGATGGGGAAAACTTTGAGCTGCACAGGCCTTGGATTGATAATGTAATTATAAAATGTTCAAAATGTGGAAGTACTAATACAAAACGAGAACCTTACGTTTTAGATACTTGGCACAATAGTGGTTCTGCGCCTTACTCTTCTTTATCAGATGAAGTTTATTCTAAATTCATACCAGCTCCGTTTTTTACTGAAGGCATTGATCAAACTAGAGGTTGGGCATACACGTTACTCATTGAAAATGTGATTTTAAATAATTCCCCAGTTTCACCATACAATTCATTTTTGTTTCAAGGTCATGTACTTGATAAAAATGGGAACAAAATGAGCAAAAGCTTGGGCAATGTTATTGATGGAGAAGATTTGTTAACAAAATATCCAGTTGACCTTGTACGATTTTATTTCATGTGGAAATCAAGTCCGATAGAATCATTAAACTTTAGCACAGATGAATTAATGTCAAGACCTTATCAAATTTTAAGTACGCTATATCATTTGCATTTGTATTTTAAGCAAAATAGCGAATACGATAATTTTGATGACTCAAAAACAATCCAGTGGGCTCAAGAAAATAAATTGTTACAGCCGCCAGATATCTGGCTGTTATCCAAGCTTCAAAAATTAATTAAAAATTCTGTTATGTTTAATGACAAATGCAAATATCATGAATATGCAAGAGCATTAGAAGATTTTATCATAAATTCATTGAGTCAAATTTACATTCCAATTACTAGAGTGGAGTTATGGGATGACGATGAATCAAAAAAGGATCGAAGATTTGCAATTTATTCAGTATTAAATGAAATTCTAAAAACACTTGATGTGTTAATTCATCCGCTTTGTCCCTTTACTAGTGAATATCTTTACCAGTGTACATTTGGAAAACAAAAAAGCATTCTCTTAGAGAGATGGCCATCAGCTAATGACTCTCTAATTGTTTCTGATGTTGAAGAGTCCTTTGATTTACTAAAGGAAACTGTTTCGGTATCATCAGCTGCTAGAATGAAGGGAAATCTCAAGAGGCGCTGGCCATTAAATGAGGCCATAATTTGCCTTCAAAAAGGTCAAAAACCCAAACTAGAATCACTTTCTCCACTAGTAAAATCCCAACTAAATGTTGAAAAATTCAGTATTACTGAGATGGAAAATCTTCAAGGACTAGAACAAGTCTTGGAGCTTCAAAGCCAAAATCTTCCCCTTCTTCCCAAAGTAGAGCTTGATAGAAAAAAAATTGGCCCAAAGGCGAAGCAGCACATGAATTTATTATTAAAACAATTTTCTGAAACAAAACCTCAAGAAATTATTGAAAAATTAAATCAAAATGGCAATTATAATTTTGAGATTGAAGGTGCAAGTATAACTCTAGACAAAGAAGATTTCCTATTTGATTTTGAGGCAAAAGACGGTTATGCAGTTGCAAAAAGAGATAGTTTTGTTGTTTTCATTTCAACTACTAGGAATCAAGAGTTGATGGCAAAAGGACTAATCAAGGACTTGGCTAGACGACTTCAAACTTTGAGAAAGGAGCGCGGATACAAACCAACTGATATTTTGAATATGGCATCAATTTTAGATTTAGATTCAGAGTCACTTGAAATGATTAAAGGAAAAGAAAAAGAGCTAGCTTTTCTTGTTAGGGTAAAGGAAGTTAGTTTTTCAGAATCCTGCAAGGAATACAAAGACGATGAAATTGATGGTCACAAAATAAGGATTTCAGTAGAATAATTTGCAAGATATTAACTAAAATGCTCAGTTTTATTGTTTCTAGAGGGTGATTCAATTTTTATTCTTTAATAATATTTTGAATTAATGGTTTCATTTTCATAATCATTTTAAAATAATCTTCGTTAGGTTCAATACTTGCCACAAATAAATCGCTACTGTTTAGTGGGATGCTGATTAAAGTAACCTTGTCATATTCTACAACCGACGCTCTCTCGTATCCAATTTTATGGGACAGGTTTTTAGATTTTTCCCATTCCACCATAGAATAATGAAGAGACATTTTCAATTCACTAGGGGATAAATAATCTTCAACTCCCTCCTGATTCATGCTATTAATTTGAACCCCTTGAGTATTTACGACTCCAGCAAACCGTATTTTTGAATCTAATCCAAGAACATTTTTGCATAGTTTGTCATAATCCATTGAAAATTTTCGGTTTATTCAATATTAAAATTTAATTCCCCCTTTTAGGTACAAAAAGTAATCAAATTAGGCATAGATTTGTTGTAGTAACTAGTTAGCTTTTAGCGCATCAGCCATAATAAATAAGAAAATTGGGTATTGTAGATATGGTCAAGCAAATTAGCCTTGATTCTTGGCAAATTCATCATCTAAGAGAATTATTACAAAAAGGATCTTTAGCAGTTGCAAAGACAAATTCCCCAATTGTTCTGTATAGGCAAACCCTAGAAGAAGAAGATAACTCCTATGAGGAAATAGTCTGTACCCTTACCAAAGATTACGTTATTGAACAGCTAGTAACTTCAGGTGGAGTTCTAGTTCCAAGTTTTGACCAACAATTAGTTTTTACTTTAGATGAATTTCCGGAGAGATTATTACGGAAAAGTCGAGATTTATTCTTAGAAACTGTCGATCTTCTAGAAAATCAAATGAAATAACCATAACAGAATATAAGATCGTGGCTCGGAAAATTTTTCATGCGTCTCTTAGAATATCAAGCAAAGGAATTATTTGCACAATATGGAATAAAAACACCAAAAGGCCTTACCTCAAAGGATTTTGAACAAGGCAAAAAAGATGCAAAGGAATTAGGATTCCCCTTTGTAATTAAAGCACAGGTACCAGTTGGAGGGAGAGGAAAGGCTGGAGCAATTCAAAAATGCCATAGTGATGATGAATTTAATTTAAAATATCCACAAATTTTAGAAATGTCAATCAAAGGCGAAAAGGTTCGTGCAATTTTGCTTGAAAAAATAGCTGAAATTAAAAAAGAGCTTTATCTGTCATTGTTTTTGAATCGTGGAAAAAGGTGTTACACTGTTATTGCATCCTCTGAAGGAGGAGTAGAAATTGAGTCAGTAAAAAATCAGGTAATAAGAGAAGTAGGATTGGGCAATGTAGAAAAACAAGTTGCTGAAGAAGTTGCAAAAGAGATAGGCCTTGAAGGAAATTCTATATCTGACTTTGTTGATATGTTACAAAAATTATCAAAACTTACAATTGAAAAGGAGGCTGAACTTGCAGAGATTAATCCTGTTGCAGTACTAGATGACCATAGTCTCATTGCTCTAGATGGAAAAGTGATTACTGATGACAATTCTAATTTTAGACATCCTGAGCTGCTAAAATATCTAGAACAATCTGAGCTTGAAGAGAGAGCAGAAAAAAGTGGTTTTTCACTTGTTGAACTAAACGGAGACATTGCAGTAGTTGGGAATGGTGCAGGTTTAGTAATGTCAACACTGGATATGCTTTCAGATAATGGCGGTAAGCCTGCTTGTTTTCTTGATGTTGGAGGCGGAGCAACAGAAGAGTCAGTTTATGAAGCACTTATTCTAATTAGTAAAATGGAAAACGTTAAAGGAATACTGGTAAATCTTTTTGGTGGAATAGTTAGGACTACAACTGTTGCTTCAGCATTCATTAAGGCATTCAAAAATAAACTCATTGATCATACTGTTTATGCAAGGTTGAAAGGAGCAGAATCAAAAGAATCAAAAGAAATGTTAAAAGATTTACAACAAACAAAATTGTTTGAATCAGTTGAAGAAGCAATTATTGCAGCAGTTATTGGAATAAGAAAAAATGCATAATATTGCTGAAATTTTGCAAGGAAATCCTAATGATTCGGATTATAATAAAAAACCAGTTATTGTTCAAGGAATGACTGGAAACTACGGAGCATATCACACACAAAGGATGTTAGAATATGGAACTAACATTGTAGCTGGTGTTACTCCAGGAAAAGGAGGAAAAAAACACGAAAATATTCCAATTTACAATACTGTAAAAGAAGCAGTAGATGCAACAGGTTCTAAAATATCAATAATGTTTGTTCCAGCCAAATTCTTTCTTGGCGCTGCAAAAGATGCACTAGAAGCTGGAATAAAACTTCTAGTTGCAATTACTGAACATGTTCCAGTTCGAGATACGCTAGAAACCCTAGAGATTGCCAAAAAAAATGATGCTATTGTTATTGGGCCCAATACTCCTGGAGTTTTAATTCCAAATATCATCAAGTTAGGAATAATGCCTGCCAGTCCTTTCAAACCAGGAAACATAGCAGTACTATCAAAAAGCGGAACTTTGTTGTATGAGATTTCAAATAACCTTTCTGAGGCGGGATTCGGTCAAAGCATTACACTTGGGATTGGCGGGGATCCAATTAATGGAACTAGACTAGTTGATGCTTTTGACATGGTAAAAGATGACCCAAATTTAGAAGGAATTGTAATCGTTGGAGAAATTGGTGGGGATTCTGAAGAAACATTAGCAAAGCATGTTATTGATACTAATTTCAAAAAACCAATTGTTGGATACATTGCAGGAAGAGCTGCCCCAAAAGAAAAAAAAATGGGGCATGCAGGTGCAATTGTTTATGGAAATTATGGTTCTGCTGAATCAAAAGTTGCAATGTTTAACAAGGCAAATGTTCCTGTTGCAAAAAGACCAGCCGAAGTACCCATTCTTCTAGCAGGAAAGTTAGAAACTGCAGACGTTTAGATTAAAAGTGAGAGAATCTAGGAGGACTACATGCCAATCACAGACCCAGAAAAAAAACAATTGGCAGTGAAAGCTCGTCTCCATATGAAGATCTGCTTTTATTGTGGTGCTAGAAATTCCATAGTTGCTACAAGATGTCGAAAATGTCATAATAAACATCTCAGATTAAAAAATAGAGCTTTAGGCGTTAAGAAATAGTTATTTTCTCGGATCTAAAGACACAAAAAGTTCTTCTTTTGTAAAACTTTTGGACCGGTCGTCTAGTGGCTAGGATGACGCCCTCACACGGCGTAAAGATGAAAATCATCTCGCTAAGGTCATGGGTTCAAATCCCATCCGGTCCATACCTCATATTGTCGCTTTTTTTAGGTCCGCCACTACTCTAGTTTTTTAAAATTAACCAAAAAGTAATTCTTTTTTGCCCTAATTTTTTAACAAAAACCAAGTTCAAAGGAATCTATCGAGTCAGAGACATCTCGCGGTGTTAGCTGGAAGCCCAATAGCTCACATAATCTAGTTAATGCGTACCATAGTCTCCAAAGCAAAGGAGACTGTATTTTTTCTCTGTGATGATCCTTAAATTAAAAAAACTTTACTTATCTGCAACAATACTCATTTCTTGAATCTTTGTATAAAATAAAATAATCATCACTATGGTTTCTGTCTTTTTTTGCTCGAAGGATATCCTGGTAAATTTCAAAATGCTCAACCAGATACAATTGATTTCCTGGAACCTCAAAAAAATCAATGCCAACCAGATTAAATCCTTTTTCTGGAGTTAATTCTTTTTTTTCTTGTTTGGATATATTGTCAGTCATTAAATTCTTCTTGTTTCAACTGATTACAGTTTAAACAGAGAATTTGTATTTTTTCTTTAGCTAGTTCGGGCTCTGAAACATATTTTTTCCATGATGAAGGAATGTTTTCCCTTTGAACAAAATTAAAGGATTCTTCATCATCAATCTGTCCAAAACCTAATGCTCTTTCATCATCAAATCCACAGATGACACATTCTTTTTTATCGAGTATATCAAATAATTTGGGCCTCAGATTAGAATTGTATTCTATGGTCTTTTTTTGATATTCATGTTTTCTAAAATTATCTCTACTATGAATTGGGGTCCTGTCTCTATCATATCTACTAAACCCAGAATCGCTACTTTCTTGTGGTTTATGATTTTTGAAACATTCTCTGCAATAAACTGGTCTGTCATATTTTGGCTTGAATGGTATCTCACATTCATTTCCACAATCACCGCAAGTTACTTTGTGCATTTCTCCGCGTTGATTATCTTCTGAACCTCGATTAAATCTAGGGCCTCTATCATTTCTGCTAAACCTAGAACCTACACTTCTTGAATCTCTATTGTAACTAGAACCTTTATCATATCTACTAAACCCAGAATCGCTACTTTCTTGTGGTTTATGATTTTTGAAACATTCTCTGCAATAAACTGGTCTGTCATATTTTGGCTTGAATGGTATTTGACATTCATTTCCACAGTCACCGCAAGTTACATTGTGCATTTCTCCGAGTCTATTATCTTCTGAGCCTCGATTAAATCTAGGACCTCTATCATTTCTGCTAAACCTAGAACCTACACTTCTTGAATCTCTATTGTAACTAGAACCTTTATCATATCTACTAAACCCAGAATCGCTACTTTCTTGTGGTTTATGATCTTTGAAACATTCTCTGCAATAAACTGGTCTGTCATATTTTGGCTTGAATGGTATCTCACATCGGGTTCCACAGTCACCGCAAGTTGCTTCGAACATTTCTACGCGTCGATTATCTTCTGAACCTCGATTAAATCTAGGGCCTCTATCATTTCTGCCAAACCTAGAATCTACACTTCTTGAATCTCTATTGTATCTAGAACCACCTCTTCCTGAACCCAGTTCACCTTTTTGATTCCTGTCATTTCTTGAGTTCCTGTAGGATCTTTTTGCAAATTGTGCTTTACGAAATTCCATTGTTATTATTTTAATTCCAAGGTCTTCAATAAGAATTCATAGTCTCTGAAACAAGAGTAAAAATATTAAATTACGAACAAATTTGGAACCAAAAATTAAACTGATATCAACATGGAAACCATCCTGACCAGTAAAATTCATTTAGAATACAGAATAGAAAACAATATTGAAAATTATCTTATTAATTCTATTATTTGGAATTTGCTCAATTGGGTTTGCAACTGCTTATTCTCAGTTTCCTGGAACAGTAAAGGCATTCAAGTACAAACCAACTATGGTTCCATACGTTTGTGGGGATGAGCTCATTGAAGGTACAGATTGTCTAGCTAGAATTTCTCCTCTAATGCAGTACAAACAAGGTATTACATCTGAAAAAATTAGTTGCAAAAAAGGTCTAGAGCTTGTTTTGAAAAATTCAAACAATTCTCCTGCTTGTAT
>SMUX01033768.1_pt1 | contig 12796 bp, 16 predicted proteins | sample 2456431 | NCBI WGS metagenome assembly SMUX01 (sample SAMN11095930, study PRJNA526329) | marine sediment metagenome | biome: Marine sediment; feature: Surficial sediment; material: Deep marine sediment; isolation source: Hadal surficial sediment | place: Pacific Ocean | collected 2014-11 | depth... | reverse complement strand
TTATTGATAGAGTAAAAAGGAAAAGAGAAGGAATAAGATATGAAGTACATGTGCAAAAGCTGTAAAAAGAAATGTGATGATATTACAAAACATTTGATGACAGTACACAAATTTTCAAAAGCAATTATAGAATCCCAACTAGAAGCAAACCCAAATTCTTATAAAAATGCCTTTGAAAAATTAGAAAAATAAACTCACGTTATAACGCGGATTAGTAGGACTTTTTGTGCGTGAAAAGGGGGGATTCTATTTTTACAGATAATCTCTAAAAAGGAAAAGACTAACTTGTTTTTATTTGGTATTTTTGAAAAAGCATTTTTCTAATATCTTCTGTATCGTATGGTTTGTAAATAACTGCAGATATGTTCATTTTTTCTAATTTCGTAGCTGTTTCATCGGTCAAGTCCGCAGTTACTGCAACTACTTTGGCATGTGAATCAAACTTTCTTATTTCTTCCAAAGCAAAAAATCCATCATTTTCTGGCATCAATATATCTGTAAAAACAATATCGGGTCTGTATTTTTTGTACAAACGTACTGCATCTTTTCCATCATAACCACTTGCTAAAACTTGTATATTCATCATTCTTAGTATGTCTCTGAAAAGCTGGATAGATACTCTATCATCATCAATAACGATTGCAGTGGGATCTGCCTCGTCAAAACTTGTCATAGAATATTAAATCTACAAATAGTTAGAAGAATCAGCATATGTAATATTTTTAACATACAAACTCACATCGTTTTATCTAATTCTTTTATGAATGCAATTTCATACTTGAACCAAGTATTATCTAAACTCTGTCAACACGAAGTTCATGATTCTTGCAAAAAATTTGATAGACAGCTTTCAACCTTTACGTTTTCTGACATCTGATGCTGGTGGATTCAATGACCAAAAGAACAGTGCCAACCCTATTGGAATCATGATTAGTACCGCAGCAACAATTGAGATTACATAAAAACCTGGATCTAAACCTGGAATTAAAGGACCAGGAAATACTGCATAAAGCCACAAAAATCCAACAAAAATCAATACAACCTTGTTCTTTTTTACTAGTCTCTTCCATCCAAGTCTTCGTTTGTAAATATAGCATTGCTTGCAACGTGTTCTATCATCTGTCATACAAGACGTGCAGCAATTTTTTTCACAGAAATAACATACTCTATCCCCAAATGCTGATCCACAAAAATCACATTTGTACACCAACATAGATCCTTTTCTATGAATTTATCTTTTTTTTCAAAAATTGCCAATTTTTATTAATTGCAAATTATTCCTTCATACTATGGTAGTATGCTGTATTTGTAAAATTGAAGAAGGTAAACTCAAAATTACCGACGGCAATCCAAAATACAAAGGGAAGCCAATTTGCAAAGAATGTGAAGGTTATCGTAAATTATTAAAAGATACAAAATAACTTATTCTGATTTTGTTTTATTTTTCTTTGCCCATTCTTCATACATCTTGATTATCTCATCAACATCTTTCCCGTCTTCAGAATATGTCACAATTACTCCAAATGTTCCTTTTGTGTCATGTCCTCTTGCAAAGTACCCCCAAAAAGAATCTGGTAGTTTTTGAAAATTATTTGAATCATGTGATACTCCTATCAGATTATTCCCAATCACTTCTACAACTTTTTTTGCATCATTTGCCTCAATCATAGAATTATTCATTCCCTATCACAATAAAAATCTGAATTATGGGCTTAGTCTGTCAGGATCTCTTGGATAAAATACCACTTCACGTACATTATCAACTCCAATCAGTGTGGTCATCAATCTATCTAATCCCATTCCCCATCCTGCATGAGGTGGCATTCCCCAATCAAATGTTTTTAGATGATCTGCAAATTGTGCAGGATCTAAACCTTGCTCTTTTAATCTAGCCTTTAGTATCTCTGGATTGTGAAGTCTAGCTCCACCAGAAGATAATTCCAGAAATCCATATTGTAAATCAAATGAACGTGATAGAGTGGGGTCTTCATCTTTTTCTCTAATGTAAAATGGTTTTAGTTTCATTGGCCAGTCAGTCAAAAAGTAAAATCCTGGGTGATTCTTTCCAATGATTCTGAGGTGTGAATCAAGCAAATCATCTCCAAATTCTACTTTTTCTCCTTCTTTCTTTAGCTCCTCAATACAATCATTGTAAGTAATTCTCTCAAATGGTGATGCTGGAACCTCTATGGTGTGGCCAATTACCTCTTGTTCTTTCTTGCAATTTTCAGATACAAATTTGTAAACCTCCAATACTAGAGATTCTAAAACATCCATGACATCATCATAGTCCATAAATGCTGCCTCTATGTCAATACTGGTAAATTCTGTCAAGTGTCTTCCTGTGTGGGAATTTTCTGCTCGATAAAAGTTTGAAATCTCAAAAACTCTTTCTAGTCCTATAGTCATCTGTTCTTTGTATAACTGTGGACTTTGTGCAAGATATGCTGTTTTTCCAAAATAATCTAATGAAAAGAGATTTGCTCCACCTTCACTTGCACTACCGATAATTTTTGGTGTAGTAATTTCTAAGAATTTTTTCTCTGATAATGTTTTACGTAATGATTGTAGTACATGATGTCTTAATTTAAAAATTGAAGCTGTTCTTTGATTTCTCATATCTAGTGCTCTATGGTTTAATCTTGTGTCAATGTTGCTCTCTAGTCTTCCAATTGGATCTATTGGTAATGGATGGATTGCTTTTGCTAAAACTTCTAATTCTTCAGCTTTAACCTCAAAAGCAAAATCTCTTGCTTTTGTCTCTTGCACTATTCCCTTAATCCTTACAACACTTTGACGATTAATCTCTCCTAGGGTATCATTTAACTCCCCTTTGACAATAATTTGAGAAATTCCTGACACATCACGTAATGTGATAAAGGTCATCTTTCCTAATTTTCGAAGGTCTTCAATCCATCCTCCTAATACCACTTGTTTTCCAATTAATTCTGTAGTTAGTTCTGAAATGTCGTGAGTTTTAACAAGAACCATATTCTTTACCTATCTTTTTTCCTCAAATTCTATCTCATGTCAAGGTTTCGGGTATTTTTAATTTCTTATCCCTTGTGTAAAATAGAAATTCTAGTTTGGATCTAAGAATAATATGACTTTTCTTTCAGTTAAAGGACTATCTGCAAAGTACAATTCATCAAAAGGCCCAGTTTATGCAGTTGATGATGTAGATTTTGAATTAGAGGATGGAAAATCAATAGGAATTGCAGGTGAGAGTGCATGTGGGAAGAGTACATTGGGATTATCCCTTATCCGAATGCTTTCAGGTGGCAAGATTGATGGCGAAATTCTATTTGATGGAGAATCCCTTTTAGATATGAAAGAATCTGATTTTGATGAAAAATATCGATGGAAAAAAATCTCTATGGTTTTTCAAGGTGCAATGAATTCACTTGATCCTGTTTTTACTATTAAAGAACAATTTCTTGAAATTCTAAAACAACACAACTATCATGGTGATATGAAACAAGTAATTTCAGATGCTATCTATTCAGTTAGTCTAGATGAACCTGTTTTGAAAAAATATCCTCATGAGTTGAGTGGCGGAATGAAACAAAGAGTAGTTATTGCAATGGCTCTACTTCTCAAACCAAAATTTGTGATTGCTGATGAACCAACTACCGCACTTGATGTGCTAATTCAAGCACAAATCGTAAATTTATTAAAAAACCTCAAAAAAGATGGCATGTCTTTTATGCTAATCACACATGATTTGGCAGTATTGTCTGAAATTGCAGACATGATTGGTATTATGTATGGTGGGCACATGGTGGAATTTGGTTCTTCACAAGAAATTTACAAAAATCCAAAGCATCCATACACCCAAGGACTCTTAGAATCAATTCCTACACTGAAAGGAGGTACTCCAAAATACATTAAAGGAATTCCTCCAAGCTTACTTGATGCCCCAACAGAATGTCGATTTATAGCGCGATGTCCTTTGGCAATTGACAAATGCAAACAAGTTCCACCAAAATTCAAAACTAAAACTGGGTATGTTCGATGTTGGCTTTATGAAGAAGAAAAATAATTCTGAATTAAATAACTAACCACAACAAATTGTTCAATGTTTAAGAATGTATTTTTACAATTGGCAGACATGAATCTATGATTCTTAACATTTCAGTTCTTAAAACTTTTTTATCAATTGATATCCAAACTCTTACTTTTTTGATTGCAAAAGAAATGGTCTGTACTTTCTTTCTTTCTTCCCAAACAAATTCAATCTCTCCTAGATTCTTATCAAAAAATCCCTCTAGGTCAGTCTTTATTGCAATATGTGATAATTGATACTGGGTATTTTTAGCATCTAAAAGAGGTTCTAGGGAATCTCTTCTTCTATAGGCTAGCAACTCTCCACTTTCACCAACTACTCCTACAAATCTGATAAATGGGCTCATGGCTACTATGTTGCCACAAATTTTTTCAAAGTCATTATTAGTCATTTAATTTAGTTGTAAAAATATGATATTTTAATGATTGTTTCAATATTGAGGTGAAACTATTTTCTCAAAATACTAACGCAAATCCAGATACTACAGCAATTGTCTTAACGATTTTACCTGAGATCATAAATGCAATGAACTTGGTAAACTTCATTTTCTTTGCACCAGCAGAAATTAAAATGAAATCCCCAATTACTGGAATCCATGATGCAAAAAATATTGCACCCCAACCAAATTTCTCTAGTAGTTTGTTACCTTTTTTTTCACGCCCGACATTATTTTCATCTTTCTTTTTTCTGAATTTATTTACTAGTTTATTTCCGCCGAATCCAATAAAATAATTTAACAAACCCCCCATCGTAGATCCTATAATTAATACCAAACCAACAAGAAAAACATTTTCCCCTCCTATCAATAAAGCAGATGTCAGAATTTCGGTTGGCAAAGGTATGGCAGTAGCTGACAATAATGAATTAAGAAATAATCCAATTATTCCATAATCCTGAAATACATTATTGGCTAGAATATCCTGCGCCAGTTGGTAATATTCCATAATTAATTCATAACTCATGACCAATACTACCTCGTTTTCATTTGTTTAAACCCTTGAAAAATATTCGTTTTCAATAAATAAAGCCCGAAAATAGTTTGAATTATGAATTTTGCTGACATATTCCCATTTGCTTCAGAAAATGGTTATCTAATTTTGGCTTTAGTCAATTTCTTTGGTTCCCTTATCCCATTTGTCCCATTGCCCGGATTTTTGTTGCTTGCTACAATGTCTGTGGGTGATCAATATGATCTACATGTTTTAGCACTGTTGTCTGCCATTACTGCTACTGCTGCAAAACAAATCATCTTTTTTGTTAGCTTTAGTGGACGAAGAATCATGAATGAAAAAACCCGAAAGAGAATGCGTCCATTTGAGAGATTAGTTAAAAAATATGGTGCTGCTGCTGCATTTGTTGCTGCAGCAACCCCAATTCCTGATGATATAATATTTATTCCACTAGGACTGGCAAAGTATAACCCAAAAAGATTCTTTATTGCAACACTTACTGGCAAAATTGTTCTTAGTTATATCATAGTTTTTATTTCTCATTATATTGGATTGTCTTTCATAGAGCCTTTCTTGGAAAATATTGATGATACTACACCTGTTTACATTGGAATTATTATTTTTGGAGCAATAATGACTGCAGTTATAGTTTTACTTTTGAAATTGGATTGGGTAAGAATAATGGGGAAATTTGCTCCATGGACTTTGGATGAGAATAACAAAGAAGAAACTTAAATTTCTATTTTAAAATTCCACAACTTGTTAGTTCCTTCTTTGATTCCTATTCTTGGTGATGCAGAAATCTTTGCTGGTTTTTTTATTCCTTCTGTTATGAATAACTTTGAATGCTTTGTTAAATCTGTCCCATAATGCTCTTTAGTTATTTCTAAGGCTTGAGTTAATTTTGCAGGTCCGTTTGTGAGGCTTTTCAGATTTGTAACTCCTCTATTCTCTTGCATTATTTTAATTCCATTTTCAGGTTCAATTGCACGAATAAGAACTGCTCCTGCTTTAATTTTTGGATTCTTTGCTACTACATTAAAGCAATAATGCATTCCATATGTAAAATAGACATAGGCCATTCCAACATCTCCAAACATTACTTTGTTTCTTTCAGTAATTTTTCTAAATGCATGACTTGCAGGATCATCTTTATGTCTATATGCTTCAGTTTCTGTAATTATTCCTGATATTTCATACCTCCCTATTTTTCTTACAATTCTCTTTCCTAGAAGATTTTTTGCAACACTAACTGTATTTTTTAAATAAAATTCCCTAGGAAGTATACTCAATATCTATCGTTACCTCTTTTTTATTTTTTAATTCGCTGATCAAATCAAACAGTTTTACAATATCATTTTTTAACACATCAATTAATTTTTGATTGTATATTGTTGCCGCTGGATGAATTGTCAGAAAATACAATTGATTGTCTTTTCTTACTACTTTACCTCTAAATTTTGTAATCTCAGATCCTCCTAATATTGAATTAAATGCTGTATTTCCTAAAATACAGATAATTTTTGGTTTGATTATGGAAATTTCTTCTTTAAGATACTCTTGACATGTGTTTCTTTCACTTGTGTTTGGGACTCTATTGTTTGGCGGTCTGCACTTTACAATATTTGTAATGTATACTTCATCTCTTGAGATTCCTGCTTCCTCAAGTGCAAATGACAGTTTTTTTCCTGCTACTCCAACAAATGGTTCTCCATGTTTATCCTCATTTCTTCCTGGTGCTTCACCAACAAAGATTACATCTGATTGAAAATTCCCTTTACCTGGTACTGCGTTGGTTCTTGTTTTACAAAGTTCACACTTTGTACATTTTATGACATTTTGTTTAATTGTCTCTAATTCTTGATTCATTTTTTAGTTTACACTCTTTACTGTTGCAATTCCTCGTATTGATGGACCACCATTTCCCATTATCATAGATTGCATAGGATCACCTTTTCCACAATTAGTTATTGGTCTTATGGTAAAATCATTTCCGCAAGCATCAATTGACTCAAAAAATTCTGGGGCGATTCCAATCACAATTACATCTCTTAGTAAATCCGTAATCTCTCCATTCTCAATCCTTTGTGCATATTGACATGAAATACTCCAATTGTATCGTTTCATGTCAATTGATGGAATTTTCATATTTGATATTAAATAGCCATTTTTGACTTCTTTTATCATCTCATCTACATCCCAATCCCCATTCTCAATACATGTACATGCCATACGAATCAAAGGCACAAATCTGTAGTTTGTTGCTCTCATATTTCCAGTGGATGGTGTATTGAAAATTTTTGCAGTTTCCCTGTTTTGCATATGATTTTTTAAAATTCCTTTTTCAACCAGAGTAGTTTTCTTGGTTTCAACTCCTTCATCGTCAAAATAATACCATCCTAAACTTTCTTTGATGGTTGGATCGTCAAATACATTTAATTTCTCTGATCCAATTTTTTCTCCAATCTTTTCCTTCCACCATGCGCCTCCGGCCCATGCCATCTCTTTTCCCAAAACTCTATCTGCTTCAGATGGGTGACCTAATATTTCATGTGTGAGTAATGATACAAAATCTGGATTCATCACAACTGTTGCTTTTTCTTCTTTTGCAGGTTTTGCATCAATTAACTGTGATGCCTTTAGTGCAATCTCTTGTGCACTTTGTTGAATCTTATTTTTATTGCTGATTTGTTCTATCCCTCCTCTTCCTCCTTCTGTTACGTTAATTGATTGTGTGAGTCCTGATTCATGAGCTGTAGCTACCATGTCAATTACCACATCAGTAAAATTTTGTATAATTTCTGAACCTTCACTGTTTACAAAATATTTTGAATTAGTTGTATACCATGGATGAACAACTGATTTGATGATTCTTGGTGTATCTGAAATAATTTTGTCACATTCAAATCCAATCTTCATTAATTCTTCTAATTCGGGTTTTTTTAAAACTGGAAAGTCTATCTTGGTTTTTTTAGTAGAATTTGGATATAGATTGATCTTGTTTTTTTTATTTTTTGCATAATGCAACGAATTTCTTAGAGAATCATTTACTGCTTCTTTGATTTGTTCAAAAGAATTTGGATTTGTAATTGAACAAAAACTCCATGTCCCTTCTTTTACTAATCTAATGCCTATTCCCATATCGCTATTGGTTCTAACATGTTCTATCTCTCCATTCTCAATGAGTGCTGATCTTCTTTCTTGTTGTTCAGCTCTGGCATCACAATATTGAGCACCAGAATCCATTGCATATCTGATTGCTTTGTCCGCCAGATCTTTTAGGCTTGAATCCATGATTTATGAAATTTAGATGGATTCCTAAATCTTCTGTATTTTATTGATTTGAAATTGCTGGCATGGTAAAGTAGTATTCGTCCTCAAAATCGAAGTCTGTTGTGCCTTTTTTACGCAAAAATTCAAAATATTCAGTACAATTTTTGTAAAATTTACTATTTTTCTTGTCTTCTTGCTTCATACTTTCTTTGTCTAAATGTGCATTTTTTCAAGAGAGTGAGCGATTTTAGGTCTGAAAGTTGGTTTTCTTTAAGTAGAACTTAAAGCAGATTTTGGCTGCCCAGGTGTTTCTTTTGGAAGTGTAAATGAAAATGTAGATCCTTGATTTGGAATGCTTTGCACAGAAATTTGTCCTTGGTGATTATCAATAATACCTTTGCAAATGGCTAGACCCAATCCACTTCCACCTTTTTCTCTTGTAAGGGTGGCATCTACCTGGTAGAATTTTTTGAATAGTTCCTTTTGTTTTTCTTGAGGAATTCCTATTCCATTGTCTTTTATACTGATTTTTACTTCTGTAGGAAGATTTTCCATAATTATCTCAATTTTACCCAAATTTGGTTGTACTGCATTCAAACTGTTTTTAATTAGATTTGTAATCACTTGACCTATTCTTTCTGGATCATAGTTTATGGTGAGATCAACTGCATTAGAACTAATTACAATATTTTTTTGTGTAGTTTCTGGTTTTAGTGTCTCAATTACTTTATCTATTGTATCTTTGATGTCGGTGTTCACTTTTTTCATTTTTAACTGACCTAACTCTAATTTTTGTGCATTAAGTAAATCTGAAATCATTGCCAACAATGTTTCAGAACTTGATTTGATGATACTTATTCTATCTTTTTGTTTAGCAGTTAGTTTTCCTAAATGTTCGCTAAGTAAAATATCTGAATATCCTTGAATTGGAACTAGAGGTGTTTTTAATTCATGAGTAATCATTGCAAGAAATTCATCTTTTGCACGATCTGTTTTCTTTGCCTCATCTTCTTTCTCTTTAATGGTTTTAGACATTACGTTAAAACTATTGACTAGCTGTCCTACTTCGTCAGTTCCTGAATATTCAATTTTTTCACCATACACTCCTTCTCTTACTCTTGAGATTGCTTTAGTTATTGATTCTAATGGTGAAAGTGATTTCCTAATTACAAATAGAACTGCAATGAATATTATAATATCTACTATCAATAATATTTGAATAACAATTTGTTCTTCTGAACCCTGAGCGGTAATCTCATTATTCCAAGATTCTATCAAGGAATCAATATTGATAAACAAAATATCTTTTTGCTCAATCATTTCGTTTTTTGCTGAATTATATTCTAAAGATAAAATTCCTCTCTCTTCAATAATTTTGATTTTTATCTTGCTGGACTCCCATAATGGATCTAACTTTCTTAATGATTCTGAATTTTCTCTTGGAATTGGCTTTAAATTTTCATGTATTGCTCCGACACTTTCAACATCCAAGTCTGCTGTTGAAACCTGTAATATCTTTCTAATTCCTATTTCAAATTCTAGTCGTTTTTGTTTGAGGATCTCTTGAGCTCCCTCTTCTTCTCCTATTGAAATTAACAGAGTTTGTTGTCCGATAATTTTTGCTGATTCAGCTAAATCTTTAGCAATTTGTTTATGAGTATTATAGTCTCTGTCTAAATTTTCAAAATCATCAATCACTGCATTTGTAAGCAAGATTAATTCCTGATTCTTTTTTAAAACATAATTCATTGCATTTGTTGCTTCTTGATCAAACACTGATGTACTTTCTACTGTCAGTACTCTTGATTTGTAAGCTTCCCATGCTGATGACACCTTATCATAATCTGAAGAAAGTGATGATGGAATTTTTTCAAGTGTCTGACCTTTAATGTTTCCACCATTTTTTATTATTGTTAACATTAATTGGGTTTCGTCAATTTCTTTTTGTAGAATATCGCTATCTTGTAAATTTCCATTTGCAACAGATATTGCTAATGCTGAAATTGATTCAGATTGAACTTTAAGATCTCCTGCCCTAATAATGGAGTATGATTGACCTAAATGATTTTCTTGATCTTGATATAATAGAAACAAATTGAATCCAGCAGCAAAAATAAGGATAACAATCAAAAAATATGCCTTGCTGATTATCTTCATATCAAGAAGCACCTGCCATAGGGTATAAAAATAATAGGTGAATTTTCTTTATACATGTATCATGTCTGATGAATTTATTGAAACTGCTACTAAGGAAATAAATGATGAAATATCTGAACTAGACAAAATATTGTCTACATGTCAAAATGATGCTAATGTTTTTTCAAGTGCTGAAAAATTTCAAAAACATACTCACAAAATCAAAGGACTAGCTCCAATGATGAAAAAAGAAGATCTTGGCAGTTTTTCTGCTATATTGGATTCAATATTGAAGAAAATGATGGATGGTGTTACAATTGACGGCGTTTTTAATGTCTTGTGTGATTCTATTTCTTCGATGAAACAGTACATGTCTGAGCCTGATTACAACTTGGTAGAAATTAAAATCAGAATTTCCCAAATTCTGAACAATCAAAATTAGTTAATATTTTTAATATCTACCACTGTTAACTTTGTAGGATGGCTAAAATAATGATTGCAGATGATTCAGATGCGATTCGACTAGTACTCGCGGATATTTTGTCTATTGGTAAACATGAAGTATTAACAGATGCCACTGATGGTGCAGAAGCTGTCACTTTTTATCAAGAACATGCTCCAGATGTACTTTTGTTAGATTTAGCAATGCCAAAAAAAGATGGATTAACTGTTGTCAAAGAAATAATAAAAATAGATCCTAATGCAAAAATTATTCTAATTACTGCCAGTGATGATCAAAAAATTATCAACCAATGTTTAGAAAACGGTGCGTTATCTCACATTTCAAAACCATTTGATTTCAAGTCCGTCTTAAAAGCAATAACTGATATTTTAGCAAAGTAATTTAGGGCATAAATCTATAACCAAATAGATAGGAAATTTGTCAAAAATTGTTGCTGATACCAGCGTTATAATTAATGGTCAATTAATTGCACGAATAGAAGCAGGTTCAATTAGAAATTCTGAAATTATAATTCCTCAAGCAGTTTTTGATGAATTACAATCTCAAGCTTCAAGCAAAAAGGAACAAGGCTTTGTAGGATTAGAAAAAATTAGGAAACTCAAAGAATTATCTGGTAGTTTTGGGTTGAATGTAGTTTTGAAGGGTTCACATCCTTCTAGTGATGATATTAAACTTGCAGAAAGTGGTAGAATTGATGCACTCATTACTGATATGGCTAAACAAAATAATGCTGTTCTTTACACTTCAGATAATGTTCAACATCTAGTTGCACAAGCTGAAGATGTCGAAACAGTATTTCTTAAACCTGTTATTAAAGATGAACCATTAGAATTTCTAAAATTTTTTGATGCTGAGACAATGAGCGTTCATCTTAAAGAAAATCAATGTCCTTTAGCAAAAAAAGGAAAACCTGGTACTTTTTCATTAACTAAACTTAGTGATGATGTTTTATCTAAAGATTATTTGGAGTTTATTTCGTCACAAATCTTGGATGTGGTAAATGTATCTGATTCAAGCACACTTGAGATCTCAAAGACTGGTGCATCCGTAATTCAACATAATGATTATCGTATAGCTATCACTCATCCACCTTTTTCTGAATCTTTTGAAATAACAATTGTTCATCCAATAGTGAAATTGTCTCTTGAAGATTATGAAATTTCTGACGAGTTAATGAAACGTTTCTCTGATAGAGCTGAAGGAATTATGATATCTGGTGCACCTGGTTCTGGTAAAAGCACTCTTGCATCCGGACTTGCAAATTTTTATCACAAAAAAGGAAAAATTGTTAAAACATTTGAATCTCCGCGTGATTTGCAAGTTGATCCTGGAATTACTCAATATAGCAAATTAGATGGAAGTTTTGATAATAGTGCTGACATTTTGTTACTTGTTCGTCCTGATTATACTATTTTTGACGAAATTAGAAGACGAGAAGATTTTAGAACCTTTGCTGATTTGCGGTTAACTGGAGTTGGAATGGTTGGGGTGGTTCATGCAAATTCACCCATAGATGCAATTCAACGTTTTATCGGAAAGATTGAACTTGGTATAATTCCAAATGTCTTAGACACTGTAGTCTTTGTAAAAGATGGGAGAATTGATAAAGTCTATGACTTGGAATTAAAAGTAAAAGTACCTTCTGGAATGACTGAATCTGATCTAGCAAGACCGGTTATAGAAATCCGAAATTTTGCAGATAATGTTTTAGAACATGAAATCTACACATTTGGAGAAGAAAATGTTATTGTTCCTATTGCAAAAAGATCTAAAAAAGTTGGAATTGAAAAACTCGCCGAAGATAAAATAAAAGAAACTTTCAAAAGATATGACCCTCAGGCAGAAGTAGAAATTTTATCTGATAATAGAGTTAAAGTATTCGTAGATGAACAGTGTATTCCATCAATT
>SMUX01025707.1_pt1 | contig 12797 bp, 10 predicted proteins | sample 2456431 | NCBI WGS metagenome assembly SMUX01 (sample SAMN11095930, study PRJNA526329) | marine sediment metagenome | biome: Marine sediment; feature: Surficial sediment; material: Deep marine sediment; isolation source: Hadal surficial sediment | place: Pacific Ocean | collected 2014-11 | depth... | reverse complement strand
GAACGGCGCGGTCGATTCCCTCCCTTTCCCGCGCCCGCGGCCCGCGCTATGCTTAAGCGTCCGGCGCCCTGCACGCGTTGCCCATTGACAGGGCCCGTCGGCGCGCCATTTAGTGCCCATGCCCCGACCACGGCGGGTGTTTCCTTGAGGCACCGGACCGCGGGTCCGGGCAGTGGCGAAAACAGGTCGAAGAAAGACAGCGTAATGGACAACTTTCTCGGGGGGGACCCCGCCGCCGAACCCGGCGACGGTCCCGACGATCCGATCAAGAACATCGACACCCAGGCCTTCATGACCGAGGTGATCGAAGCGAGCCAATCGGTTCCCATCATCGTCGATTTCTGGGCCCCGTGGTGCGGGCCCTGCAAGCAGTTGGGCCCGACCATCGAAAAACTGGTGAAAGAGACCGGCGGCAAGGTGCGCCTGGTCAAGGTCAATATCGACGAGAACCAGCAGCTCGCCCAGCAACTGCGGGTCCAGTCCATCCCCATGGTCTATGCCTTCTTCGGCGGCCGGCCGCTGGACGCCTTCCAGGGCGCGCTGCCCGAAAGCGAGGTCAAGGCCTTCATCGACCGGGTGATCGAGGCGACGGCCGGCAAGGGCGCGGCCCCCGAGGCCGAGGGCGTATCGCCCGCCGCCGATCTGATCGCGGAAGGAAAGGCGGCGCTGGCCAAAGGCGACGACGGCGCGGCCCTAGCGCTGTTCACCAAGGTGCTGGAGAGCGATGATAAGAACGTCGACGCGGTGGCCGGGCTTGCCCGCTGCTACATCTCCGCCGGCGAGAACGAGGCCGCGGGCAACCTGATCGCCGGAATCCCTGAAGAGCAGGCCGACAACCCCGATATCGCCGCCGTGAAAAGCGCGCTCGAGCTTGCCGCCGAGAGCGGCGACGCCGGCGACGTCGGCGAGCTTGCCGCCAAGGTCGAGGCCAATCCCGGAGACCTTCAGGCGCGGTTCGATCTGGCCATGGCGTTGTTCGCCGCGGGCGATAGGGAAGGGGCCTTGGACGGCCTCCTGGAGGTGGTGCGCCGCAACGCCGGTTGGAACGACGGCGCCGCGCGCATACAGCTTCTCAAGATGTTCGAGGCCTGGGGCGCCGACGCCCCGCTGACCATCGACGGCCGCGAACGGTTGTCCACGGTCCTGTTTTCGTGAGGCCCCGGTGACCCGCAGCCCCTTCGACCCAAGTTTCGAGGACCTGCCGGACATCCTGCCGATCTTTCCGCTGGCCGGTGTTCTTTTGCTGCCCGGCGGGACCTTGCCGCTGAATATCTTCGAGCCCCGGTACCTTTCCATGACCACCGATGCGCTGAAGACCGCCGACCGCATGATTGGTATGGTCCAGCCCACCGGCGCCGAGCCCGCCGAAGCCTCCGGGGCATCGGCGCGCCGGGGGCCCGAGGTCTATCCCACGGGTTGCGCCGGGCGCTTGGTCAGCTTCACCGAGACCGACGATGGGCGCTATCTCATCAACCTTGCCGGTGCCGCCCGCTTTCGGATTCGCGAGGAACTGCCCCTGCTGCATGGCTATCGCCGCGTGCGGCCGGATTTTTCCGATTACGAGGACGATCTTGAACCGGCACTTCCCCCGTCCATCGACAGGGCGGGGTTGACCGGCGCCCTCGAACACTACTTCAAGGCCCAGGGCATCGAACCCGATTGGTCGACAATAGAAAAAATGGAAGACCGTGACCTGGTGACCTTTCTCGCCATGGGCTGCCCGTTCGACCCCTCGGAAAAACAGGCTCTGCTAGAGGCCGACGGACCTGAGGAATGCAGCCAAGTCCTGCTGACCCTGCTGCAAATGGCGGCCGGGCGGGATATCGGCGGCGAAGGCACAAGGCACTGAACGAGGCACGGCCATGAGCGAAGATGAAACCATCGGGGTCGACCCCAAGCTATTGGAAATTCTGGTTTGTCCGCTGACCAAGGGGCCGCTGCGGTACGATGCGGCGGCCCAGGAGCTGATCTCCGAGCGGGCCGGGCTCGCCTACCCGATCCGCGACGGCATCCCCATCATGCTGCCCGACGAGGCGCGCGCCATCGGCGACGGTGGTGATGGCTGAGACCGCGGCCCGGCGATGACACCGCCGGCGCCCGAGACCACCCCGGCGGTCACCGAAGCGCGGCTCGACCGTGCCGAGAAGCGCCTGCATCTGATGTTCGATGACGGCACGCGGTCGTCGTTCACGGCCGAGTTCCTGCGCGTGCTGTCTCCCTCGGCGGAGGTTCAGGGCCATGGACCGGGCCAGACGGTGACGGTTCCCGGCAAACGCGGCGTTGGCATCACCGCGCTTGAGGCCGTCGGTAATTACGCGCTCCGCATCGTTTTCGACGATGGCCACGACACCGGCATTTATTCCTGGGCCTATTTCCATGAATTGGGCGATCAGGAAGACATCAAGTGGCGGGGCTACCTCGACGCCCTGGCGCGGGAAGGACTGAGCCGCGATTAGAGCATTTCCGGGCCAAACTGAACCATTTGACCGGGATGATTTTGCCCCAAGGCTAGGCGCGCATCGCACGGCGATGCGGGGCATCGGCGAAGATGGGCAACGACGCCTTGGGGCTAAAGCACCCGGCCTGCGGTGGGGCTCATGAGCACCCATCAAATTGATCCAATTTGGCCCGGAAGTGCTCTAAAGCGCTTCACCCCGCACCAATCGCGGCAGGTCGCCGCTCAGGCCCATGGCCTCGCGCATGAACAGACGCCGGGCCGGGCCGAACCGGTTGACCGCCGCTAAACCGAGACCGCGAATGAGGCGAAGCGGCCCGAAGGCGTTGGAAAACAGCCGATTGAGGAGATCGGTCGTGGCCGCGAGCGCGACGATGTCGAAGCGCCGCCAGCGCTGATAATCCTCGAGCACCGTCTTCATCCCAAAATCCAGTCCCAGGCGGGCGGCATCGACGACAATTTCGGCCAGGGCGGCGGCATCGCGGATGCCGAGATTGAGCCCCTGGCCGGCAATGGGATGGATGGCATGGGCGGCATCGCCGATCAACGCCAGGCGGTCGGCGATATAGGACTCGGCCAGGGACAACCCCAAGGGATAGGACCAGCGCGGCCCGGTGGCGGAAACGGCGCCCAGATGGTCGCCGAAGCGCTCGCCCAGCGCCCCATTGAAATCGGCGGCGCCGAGATCCAGCAACGCCGGCACCAGGTCGCTGCGCTCGGTCCAGACGATGGATGAGCGATGGCGGCCGGCATCATCATCGGTCATCGGCAGGATGGCGAAGGGCCCGGGCGTGAGAAACCTTTCCCAGGCTGCGCCCTCATGGGGCCTTTGGTGGGTCACCGTGGTGACGATCGCCGCTTGGTCGTAGCGCCATTCCGTCTGGTTGATGCCCGCGCCGTCGCGCACGGCCGAGGCCCGCCCATCGGCCCCCACCACCAGCGGCGCCGTGACGGCGCGCCGGTCATCGAGGATCACCGCCGCTTCCCTCCCGTCGCGTTCGATGGCGGCGACTCCCCGGGGCGCGATCAGCGCCAAGGACGGGGAGCGATCCACCGCGCCGAGAAGCGCCGCCCGGATCACCCTGTTTTCGACGATATGGCCCAGAGGGCCTAGACCGAGCTCGCCATGGTCGAAGTGAAGAAAGAACGGCTGATCGTCGTCGGTGACGCGGATATCGAGGATCGGCGCGGCCTCCGCCGCCATCGCCCGCCACAGGCCCAAGGTTTCGAAAACCCGGCGCGAACCGGCGGAGATCGCCGACACCCGGCCGTCGAAGGCCTGATCGGCCCAGCGCGCGGGGTCGGCGCGCTCGATCACGCAGACTTTGAGGCCGGCGGAGGCCAGCGCCAAGGCCAGGGTCAACCCCGCCATGCCGCCGCCGACCACCGTCACCTCGGCTCGTATGTCGCCCATCATCTCGGCGTGATCGCCCATGGCGGTGAGTTTCCATCAGCCCGGGACGTTGGTAAAGCGCGATTTAAAGGTTAAACATTAGGCAGTCACTTAATAACGGCTAAATAATAGGCATATTGGGCGGCCCGCGCCCGGCTAATCTCCCTCTCCATGCCCCGTTGATCCTGGCAATCGGTTGATTTTAAACGTGTTTTAAAAACACCCCTAAACCGGCACGGCAATTGAATTGTTCCTGGGGTCCCCCCGGGGCAACGCAAACAATAAAGGGGTAACGATGATGAAAATGATCATGGCGATCATCAAGCCGTTCATGCTCGATCCGGTTCGCGACGCCCTTGCGGAAGCCGGCGTCCAGGGCATGACCGTGAGCGAGGTGAAAGGATTCGGCCGACAGAAGGGCCATACGGAGATTTACCGGGGCGCGGAATACGCCATCGACTTCCTTCCCAAGACGAAGATCGAGGTCGCCGTCAGCGATCAGATCGCCGACCAGGTGGTGGAAGCCATCAAGGCGGCGGCGGCCACCGGGAAGATCGGCGACGGCAAGATTTTCGTGTCCGAAATCGTCTCCGCGGTGCGTATCCGGACCGGCGAGACCGACGGCGAAGCCCTTTAAAAATGACAATAGGAGAGATCCATGTTTAGTCCCAAACGTCTTTTCGGCGGGATTGCCGCGGCCCTGATCGGGGTTCTCGCCCAGGCCGGCGACGCCTTCGCCCAGGCCGCGCCAAAACTCGATACCGGCGATACCGCCTGGATGCTGACAGCGACCGCGCTGGTCCTATTGATGACCATTCCCGGCGTCGCGCTGTTTTACGGCGGCATGGTCCGCAAGAAGAACGTGCTGGCCACGGTGATGCAGAGTTTCGCCATCACCTGCCTGATCACCATCGTCTGGATGGCGGTAGGCTATTCCCTCGCCTTCGGCGAAGGCAACGCCTATGTGGGCGATTTCTCCAAGGCCATGCTCAAGCACATGGGGGCCGGCACCCTCAACGGCACGATACCCGAATCGGTGTTCGTGATCTTCCAGATGACCTTCGCCATCATCACCCCGGCGCTGATCGCCGGTTCGCTGGCCGACCGCATGAAGTTCTCGTCGTTGCTGTGGTTCGTGGGGCTGTGGTCGATCGTGGTCTACGCGCCGATCACCCACTGGGTCTGGGGCGGCGGCTTCCTCAGCCAGTGGGGCGTGCTCGACTTCGCCGGCGGCACCGTGGTCCACATCAACGCCGGCATCGCCGGCCTGGTGGCCGCGATCATGCTGGGCAAGCGCAGCGGCTATGGCACAGAGAACATGGCGCCCCATAACCTGACCCTTTCGGTGATCGGCGCGTCGCTCTTGTGGGTCGGCTGGTTCGGCTTCAACGCCGGCTCGGCGGTGGCGGCCAACGGCACCGCCGGCATGGCCATGGCGGTCACCCAGATCGCCACGGCCGCCGCCGCGTTGTCCTGGATGTTCGTCGAATGGGCGCTGCGCGGCAAGCCTTCGGTGCTCGGCATCGTCTCGGGCGCGGTGGCCGGTCTGGTCGCCATCACCCCGGCATCGGGTTACGTCGGTCCCATGGGCGCGCTCGCCATCGGCATCGCCGGCGGCGTCGTCTGCTGTTGGGCGGCGACCACCCTCAAGCAGAAGATGGGCTATGACGATTCCCTGGACTGTTTCGGCATCCACGGCATCGGCGGCATCGTCGGCGCGCTGCTGACCGGGGTTTTCGCGGTCAAGGCCATCGGCGGCACCGCCGGCGTGCTGGAAGGAAATGCCGGCCAGTTGTGGATTCAGTGCCAGGGCATCTTCTTCACCATCCTTTGGTGCGCCATCGCCACGGCGGCGATCCTCAAGGTCATCGACCTGGTGATCGGCCTGCGCGTCAACGAAGAAGACGAACGCGAGGGCCTCGACCTCTCGCTGCACGGCGAAAGCGTCCACTAAACCATCTCCGGCCCCGCCGTCGCGGGACCGGAACCCCCGGGGGCATGCCTTGCCCTCCTTGTTCGAGGACCGGCCCGGAAGACCTTATCTTCCGGGCCTTTTTTCGGGCCATTGACCGGGCTTTTGAGGGGATTTGCATAAATTCTAGGCATTGGCCCCCGTGAAGCGCCGCGCGCCGCCTTCGGCTCCCCCACCATAAATCGTTAATTCATTGAGAAATAACACTTTTACCAAATCCGGCACGGCCCTTGAAAGTGGGAGTCCAGCGGCACGTTAAACAGTCGATCGGGCCAACCACCCGGCGCCGTTGGAAGAACGAAGAATCGGGGGTAAAAAGGCGGAAATCGGTGGATTATCCGGGTGTCAGGGCGCCCTTGCGACACCGGAGCGGGGTCCCTCGGCCGACCGGCCCACCGGCAAATTGCACAAATATTGATCAACCGGGAACGGCCGCCGGCAAGACCGCATGGCGGGCCGGGCCCATCAGGCGGAGGCCCCAAGGGACTGGCGGCCCCATCGAGACCAGAAGAAGAAACAAGGGGAAAAGGAATGTCGGCAAAGCGAATCATTATCACTCTCTTCATGGGCGCCGCGGCACTGGCCTTGATCGGCGTGCCCGAGGCCCTGGCCCAGGGGACGGCCAAGCTCGATCCCTCTGCCACGGCCTGGATTTTGACCTCGACGGCGTTGGTGCTGTTCATGACCCTGCCGGGCCTGGCGCTGTTCTACGGCGGCCTGGTGCGGGCCCAAAACGTGCTCAGCGTGCTGATGCAATGTTTCACCATCACCTGCATCGTTTCGCTGCTGTGGCTGGTGGGGGTCTATTCCCTCGCCTTCGGCGACGGCGGCGACCTCAACGGCGCTATCGGCGGGCTCGGCAAGGCCTTCCTTATCGGCATCGGCACCGACACACCGGCCACCGCGGCGCCACACCTCCCCGAAAATGTCTTCTTCATGTTCCAGATGACCTTCGCCATCATCACCCCGGCGCTGATCGTCGGCGCCTATGTGGAGCGCATCAAGTTTTCCGCCATGGCCCTGTTCACCATCCTGTGGCTGATCTTCGTCTACGCCCCCATCGCCCATTGGGTCTGGGGCGGCGGCTGGCTCGGCGCCATGGGCGTGCAGGATTTCGCCGGCGGGCTGGTGGTGCACGCCACCTGTGGCGTCGCCGCCTTCGTCATCGCCCGTGAACTGGGCGGCCGGAGCGGCTTCCCCGGCGAGGTGCAGCCGCCCCATAGTCCCGGCATGGTGATGATGGGCGCCGCCATGTTGTGGGTCGGCTGGTACGGTTTCAACGGCGGCTCGGCGCTGGCGGCGGACGGCGCCGCCGGCATGGCCATTACCGTCACCCATATTTCCGCGGCCACCGCGGCGCTGACCTGGATGCTTATCGAATGGATCGGGCACGGCAAGCCCACCCTGGTGGGCATCGCCACCGGCGCCATCGCCGGGCTCGCCACCATCACCCCGGCGTCGGGTTTCGTCGGCCCCCTGGGCGCGCTTGCCATCGGCATCGCCGCCGGCTCGCTCTGTTATGTCGCCGTGGGCGTGATCAAGGCGCGGTGCGGCGTCGACGATGCCCTTGACGTGATGGCCGTCCACGGCGTCGGCGGCTGCACCGGCACCCTGCTGACGGCGGTGTTCGGCGCGGCGGCCCTGGGCGGCCTCGGCGCGTCCAAGCTGACCATCATCGGCCAGTTGGGGATCCAGGCGGTGGGGGTGGTGGCGACGGTCGTATGGACGGCGGTCGCCACCTTCATCATCGTCAAGGTGGTCAAGGCCCTGGTGGGGCTCAGGGTTGAGCACGAGGAAGAGCTCGAGGGGCTCGACGTGCGCACCCACGGCGAGCGCGGCTACCTCCTGTAACGGCCTCGGGCTTTCAGCCCGGCGGCGGCGGCCCCATCGACGGGGCCGCCGCCGCGCGTCCCCCGTGCACACTGCGGGGTTCATCAAATTGATTCAATTTGGCCGGAAAGTGCTCTAGATTTGCGGCAGCCGATCGTCCGACATGCCCTTTCGAGGCCGTACACCATGAACACCGTCTCATCGGCGCAATCGCCGCTTACCGGGCAGGGCCCCGGCAGCCTCGACCTTTCTAAGAACCTGGCCATGGTGTTCGGGACTCCGGTTGCCGTTCACCAGTGGCCCGACAGCGAAGCCGTCAACGCGGAGCTTGGGACGCTGGTGCTTGCCAGGGAAGCCGGGGAAGGCGGCGTGCAACATTCCAATGTCGGCGGCTGGCACTCGAAGTCGGACTTTTTTTCGTGGGATGCGGATTGTGTCCGGACGGTCCGGGAGCGCGTGGTGCGCATGGTCATGGAAATGACACGCGTCACCATGGCCGAGCAAATCGGTGACCGCAAGCTCGACTTTGGGCTCAAGGGATGGGCCAATGTCAACCGCGACCGCTCTTACAACCTCGTGCACAACCACCCCAACCACGTTTGGTCGGGCACCTATTACGTGGCGACGGGCGATCCCGACACCGACGATCGCTTCAATGGCCGGTTGGAACTGCTCGATCCGCGCAACGGCGTCGGGCTCTTCGGTATCGGAGGATATAGCACGGGCGCGCGCTGCTTGGTCGACCCGCTACCGGGGGCCATGGTCGTGTTCCCCTCCTGGCTGAACCACCAGGTCCATCCCTTCCATGGCACCGGCGGGCGCATCTCCATCGCCTTCAATGTCCAGATTCAAGAGGTTAGCGACCCCGCGCGCGTGTGATCCAGGGGGCACTTTCCGGTCAAACGGTTCCATTTGGTGGGAAAATGCTCTAGACCCCCAAAATCTGGTTTAGTCTAGGGCCGTCTAGCAGGGCGACGAGGATATGGCGCGAACATCTTCGGATACCGGGAGAACCCCGTTCCTTCCCCAAGGCGCCAACGCCTTCCTGCGCCGCCGCGCGGTGGCGGCCGGCGGCTTGGCGGTGCTGGTCGCCGGCATGGCGTTGCTTGCCGCGATTTTCAGTTTTTCGTCGGACGATCCGTCCCTCAACAAGGCGGTCGATGGGCCGGTGTCCAATCTGATGGGCCCATGGGGGGCGGTGATCGCCGATCTTGGCTTGCAGACCATCGGCACGGTCGCGCTGCTGCCGGGGCTGGTCCTGGTCTCCTGGGGGTCCCGGGTCATGGCGGGGAAGGCCATGGGGACGTTGTGGCTCAGGATCGCGCTTTTGCCCCTGGCCTTGTCGCTGGTCGCCACCGGCGCGGCCGGCATCCCGCCGCCCGAAAGCTGGGGCCAACGTTCCGGCCTTGGGGGGTATCTGGGCGACATGGCGCTGCGGGAAACCATCGAGATTATCGGTGGGATCGGCCTTCGCGCGGATGTCCTTCTCGTGAGTCTGCCGATCCTGCTCGCCGGGTTCGGGGTGCTCGCCTACGTCCTCGGTTTCTCACTTTCCGAATGGCGCAGCGGCGGACGGTTCGCCTGGCGCGGCGCCAAGGCCGGGGGCCGCTTGGCGGGAATGGGCGCCTCCGCCGGCTTGAACGCGGGCCGCGGCATCACGGCAACGGTGCAACGCGGCATGGCCACACGCAAGGCGCGGATCGAACCGCAGATGCCGGATTTGCGGGGGCGGCGCCCACTGGCCGCGGCCGACCTAGCCCCGGAAGCAAACCAAGTTCGGGGCGCGCCGAGCCCACCGATGGGCGACGAGGCCGACGGCCTCGTCGCACCGAGGATGGGGCACACCCGGCCGGGACGCCGCGCGACGGCGGCGCGCCAGACCACGCTCAACCTGGTGCTCGAGGGCGATTACGAGCTTCCCTCCCTCGACCTCCTGGACCACGGCGGGGAAGGCATTTCGGGGATCGAGCAGAGCAAGGAGTCCTTGGAGGCCAATGCCCGGCTGCTGATGGGCGTGCTCGAGGATTTCGGCGTCCAAGGGAATATCCTCAAGGTGCGGCCGGGGCCGGTGGTCACCCTCTATGAGTTGGAGCCGGCGGCGGGGATCAAGTCGTCGCGGGTGATCGGGCTCGCCGACGATATCGCGCGGTCCATGAGCGCCGTCAGCGTGCGCATCGCCGTCGTCCCCGGCCGCAACGTGATCGGCATCGAACTGCCCAACGTGCGCCGGGAAACGGTCTTCCTGCGCGAACTTCTGTCTTCGGAAAGCTATGAACGCACCGCATCGAAGCTAACCTTGGTATTGGGCAAGGACATCGGCGGCGCCCCGGTGATGGCGGACCTTTCGCGCATGCCGCATTTGCTGATCGCCGGCACCACCGGATCGGGCAAGTCGGTGGCCATCAACACCATGATTCTATCGCTGCTCTACCGCCTGACCCCCGACGAATGCCGCTTCATCTTGATCGATCCCAAGATGCTGGAACTCTCGGTCTATGACGACATTCCTCATTTGCTGTGCCCGGTCGTCACCGAACCGGGCAAGGCGGTGGTGGCGTTGCGTTGGACCGTGAAGGAGATGGAGAACCGCTATCGCGCCATGTCCGAACTGGGCGTGCGCAACATCGCCAGCTTCAACCAGCGCCTGGCCGAGCTCCGCCGCAAGGGCGATCCGATGATCCGGCCGGTCCATACCGGCTATGATCCCGAGACCGGCAAGCCGATCATGGAAGACCAGGAGCTCGACCTCAAACCGCTGCCCCTGATCGTCGTCGTGGTGGACGAAATGGCCGACCTGATGCTGGTGGCGGGCAAGGAAATCGAGGGCGCCGTGCAGCGCCTCAGCCAGATGGCGCGGGCCGCGGGCATCCATATCATCATGGCCACCCAGCGGCCGTCGGTGGACGTCATCACCGGCACCATCAAGGCCAACTTCCCGACCCGAATCAGCTTCCAGGTGACCTCGAAGGTCGACAGCCGCACCATCCTGGGCCAGGGCGGCGCCGAACAGCTTCTCGGCCACGGCGATATGCTCTATATGGCGGGCGGCGGGCGCATCACCCGCGTCCACGGGCCTCTGGTTTCCGATTCGGAAGTGGAACAGGTGGTCGCCATGCTCAAGGCCCAGGGTGAACCCGAATACCTGGACGCCGTCACCGAGGACGACGCGGCGGCGCTCGAGGTCCCGGGGTCGGAATTCGGCGACGCGCTCTACGACCAAGCGGTGGCGCTGGTGCTTCGCGAGCGCCGCGCATCGACCAGTTTCATCCAGCGTCACCTCCAGATCGGCTACAATCGGGCGGCACGCATCATGGACCAGATGGAAGCGGAAGGGGTCGTCAGCCAGGCCAATCACGCCGGCAAGCGCGCGGTCCTGCCGGGTTCCGGGGCATGACCGCGTCATAATTCGGCCCCATCCCGCCTTTAGCTTGCGCCCATGACACGCCCCGCCCGCCGCCTTGTCCCGATCCGCGCCGCCCTCGCCCTTTTAGCGGCGATTTTTCTCGCCGCGCCCATGGTTTCCGGCGCGTTGCCGGGCACCGCCCTCGCCCAGGGGATGGAGACCCGGGCCGACATCACGGCCCGCATCGAACGATACCTCAATTCCATAACCACCCTGCGCGCCCGCTTCCTGCAAATCTCTCCCGCCGGCGATATCGCGCGGGGCACCGTGCTGATGTCGCGGCCGGGTAAGATGCGCATCGATTACGACCCTCCGGTGCCGGTTCTCATCGTCACCGAGGGCAGCTGGCTGATGCTCTACGACAAGGAGCTGGAGGCATCGAGCTATACCTCTCTTAACGACAGCCTGGCGGGCTTTTTGGTGCGGCCCAGGATCCAACTTGGCGGTGACGTGATGGTGCGGGACCTAGATCGGGGGAAAGGCGTCATCCGCGTCACCATGGTCCGGCGCGATGCGCCCGAGAGCGGCGCGCTGACCCTTGTCTTCGGCGAAAAACCATTGAGCTTGCGGCAATGGACCATCGTCGACGGTCGCGGTGGCGAGACCAGGGTGGCGTTGGAAAATCCCCAATTCAACGGCAAGATCGACGCCAAGGAATTCGAGTTCACGCCGCCCGAACGCGAAGACGACAGCGAATAATCCCGCCGCGTACCTTGAAATCCTTGAGTCTCAGTCACTTGTGGAAAAGGCGCAAGGACTCGTTGATAATCATGCCCACAATCCCCATTTAACGGTTTAAAGCGGGATCGCAAGATTCCGCCAGGGCGGCCTTGCCCCCTAGGGTCGCCCCTGGCTCTCTAGGCCAGCGGCGCCCGGCCAACCCCCCTCTGGCCGGGCGCCCCCTCGTTCAGGGGAAGCATTGCCGGTTTGCGCCCACCCCGCCCGAAGGGCCATCGAGGGGGTGGGCGGGCTCGTATTTACGGTTGATTGAAGCCGCGGCGCGGGCCCGGCGCTTTCCGTGCCTTAAAATCCACGATCAATCGCGGGGATCAACGATTTGCGCCTGGCAACCTGGAACATCAATTCCGTGCGGCTCCGGATCGATCTTGTCGCACGCCTTACCGCCGAGGCGAAGCCCGATATCCTGTGCCTTCAGGAAACCAAGGCCGCGGAGCCGGTCTTTCCCTTCGATGCCTTGCGCGAGATGGGTTGGCGCCACATCCATGCCACCGGCATGAAAGGCTACAACGGGGTCGCCATTCTCTCGAGGCGGCCCTTCGTCGGCACCGAGGTGCGCGACTGGTGCGGCAGGGCCGACGCAAGGCATGCCATGGTGACCCTCAGCGGCGGGATCGAAATTCATAATTTCTACGTGCCCGCGGGGGGCGACGTCCCGGACCCCGAACGGAACGACAAGTTCGCCCACAAGCTCCGCTTCCTCGACGAGGTGACCGCCTGGTTCACGGCCCGCAAGCGCCCCGGCAACCGGTTCATCCTAATGGGCGATCTCAACATCGCACCCCTTGAAGCCGATGTCTGGTCCCATAAGCAATTGCTGCGCGTGGTCAGCCACACGCCGGTGGAGGTCGAGCGCCTGGCCCGCCTCCAGGTCTCCCATGATTGGATCGACGCGGTGAGAAAATTCTCAAGCCCCGACGAGAAGCTGTATTCCTGGTGGAGCTATCGCGCCCGGGACTGGGCGGCCGCCGACAAGGGCCGCAGGCTGGACCATGTCTGGGTGACG
>SMUX01265033.1_pt1 | contig 12806 bp, 14 predicted proteins | sample 2456431 | NCBI WGS metagenome assembly SMUX01 (sample SAMN11095930, study PRJNA526329) | marine sediment metagenome | biome: Marine sediment; feature: Surficial sediment; material: Deep marine sediment; isolation source: Hadal surficial sediment | place: Pacific Ocean | collected 2014-11 | depth... | reverse complement strand
TCAGCGTATTACCTAGCTGATAATTCTTTAGCTGTAATAGTTGGCAGATGATAATGCAGACAGTGCCTGATTTGGTAGAATTTGATTGGCCGCTTTCCCGTTAGCTGCCGTTCAAAATTCCTGTATTAACTTCTGCTTCCGGCACTAAGCGGACCTTCGATATATGAGAAAAATTCCCCTATATCAAAGCAATAATTTCGTGCTTCAATCAAGTGGCTGCATGCCGTCCGCACCACCGAGTTTGGGTAAATCATCATTTATCTCTACCCAGTCGGCGCGATAGTCGATGCGGAATGCGCCGTCCACGGCGACGCGGCGCTTATCGTGGGCAGCGTGAAAGCGTTTGATCCTTGCTCCGGCTAGCGTTGTCCCTTGCCCAAAGAGATGATGTCAGCTTGCGCGCTGTACGACGGCCTTCATCACCGCGTCATCGAAGGCCGGCATCGTGGAGATGCGCCCGTAGCCTTTGCCGGCGTACCACACTGAGAAGGCAAGTATGGACTCCGAATCAGGTGCGTCGACCACGTCTACGAAGTCGTATGGGCCCTGTGTGTAGTAGTAAGACTCCAGTGTAATCCCGAGTTCAGAAAGTTTAATCCTTGCGCTGTCGACTCGCTCACTTTGGCGGGTGGCCCACTCAGAACTCAGTGTTCCCAATATGACATACTTCATAACACAATTCCTCCCGTAATGTCGGCAATGAGTATAAGTAGTATATACCTACTATTCGCCGAAAAACCACCCCGCCGGGGTGTGAATCGCATATTGCTGATTATACGGTGATCAACTGTTTTGATTTCGTGTATCGAGGGCTCGCTCGTGGCCGATGGCTGCTACTCACTTTTACGCTACGGGCGTCCGCTGTTGGCCGAAGGTTGCCACTGGTAAGAGGATTTTCAGTGTCTGCTTTGGAGAAAATAAGACAGTCAGAGGTCAAAGATTAACTTCTGCAGCTTTACCACAAAGGCTCAGCCAGTATGGGCCGTCACGCAAATAGACAATCGAGTCAAAGACCGCTTTTATCTCGCAACGTCGTCTCAATCCTCGGTAGATCGTCATGTAAAAATCTTATATCCGATGAAAACAGATCGTATCCCGCCAGATCAGCCAACGCAACCAGGCGCATTTGTTTTATCTCGGGTGATGTAGGTTTGATTTTACCGGACGCGAGTTCCTCTCGGAGCACTGTAAATCCCTGCTCCGGCAAGCAGTAATAATAGAAATCTAACCGGTATGGTCCAGGCTCTTCCACGATATACGGTATAGCGTCGACGCGCAGCAGTCGGATTACCTCGATTTCAATACCAAGTTCCTCCCTAACCTCGCGCTGTAGAGTGGCTTCAATCACATCATCGGGTGATGCAATATGCCCTGGCGAAGTGGGGTTGCCGTCGATCGATTCGAGTGCACCACCGGGAAGCCCCCAGGCCCCTTTACGTCGATAACTGTGCTCGACAATCAGGACCTCAGGCGGTCGAATAGTGTCATCGATCAGTACTGCAACCGCCCCGACTAACCAGTTCCTCGCTAACTGTCCTTTGAGGAAACCGGCTAATCGGGGCGGGAACAACCGCCATAGAGAAAGTGATGCCCGATGAAGTGAGGGATGTTTTTCAATGTAATGAGCAACCCAGGCAAACACTTTTATCTACTCTCAAGCACGTTAATGTCAATTTAAACGTACACCGTTAGGGCACGATGTATTTCGGATAAATAAGATTAAGAATAAAGGTCTCTTTCTCAAAACTCCACCACCAGATTCGCCAGTGTCTGTTATTGGCCGAAGGTCGCCGCTCACTTTCATATTACGAGTGTCCGCTTCGGGCACTAAGCGGCTGTTGAGCGATGAAATCTGAAGGTCAGCTTTCCCGTTAGCAGACCTTCAAAATTCCTGGATTAACTTCGGCTTCCGGCACAAAGCGGACTTACACTATTTTGGTTATACAACCCTTGCAACCCCTACCTGGCTTCAATCAACCATTTGAGCTAATATTCTGGAGGCATGCCCACTAGAAGGGAACGCGACCCAGGATGGATGATCATCTTTTTCGAAAGCTCGCTGTAATCCTCCACGCCGATGTGGTTGGCTCAACCACGCTCGTCCAGCAAAATGAGACACTCGCTCACGAACGCATACAGGCCACTTTCCGTCGCTTTTCTGAAACCATCAAATCCTATAATGGAATAGCGCACGAGTTGCGCGGAGACGCGCTTGTTGCCGAGTTTGAACGAGTATCGGATGCCATTGAGGCTGCGCTGGCCTACCAGGCCGCGAACACAGAATTTAATGCAAAACTCGAAGATAATATTCAACCACAGATGCGTATAGGCATAAGCCTCGGTGAGGTGGTGATTGCAGACAATACGATCACGGGTGCGGGCGTAGTGCTCGCCCAACGACTCGAACAGCTGGCCGAAGCCGGGGGAGTGTGCATCCAGGGTGCTGCCTATGAGACCGTACCACAGCGGTTACCTTTTGAGTATAGAAGCCTCGGGAAACAGCAAGTCAAAGGCTTCGAGGAACCCGTGCGGGCCTATACTGTTAGCCTGAAGCCTGATGAAGAGATTCCTGCGCCAGATCGACCAGCGGATTGCGGATGTCGCCGTCCACTCCCAGTGCGATCTCCTGATTGCCCAGCGCCAACCTTGTCAATGGTCGAAGCAGGTCCGGATCAAAAAGGTGATCCGCCATCAACAATATAAACGGCTCGTGCAGAACATCCCGCGCTACCAACACTGAAAGACCGTTGTCTTGCTCCCAATCCTCATTCACCAATGGCGTAATCCGAATTGTGAGCCGATCCGACAGCCGCTCGAGAAAAAGACGCACCCGCTCACCCTGGTAGCCTGTGACGACATAGAACTCATCCACACCCCCCTCCATGGCAGTGCGGATGACACGTTCGATCAGTGGTATGCCGAGGATCGGGACGAGGGGTTTGCAGTCACCCCTCTGCCGCAGTCGGCTGCCCTTGCCCGCTGCGATAATCACGCACTTCATGCACTTTTCCCAGGTTATTATCAATAAAGGCTTCGGTCATACGATGGGCTTCATCATCAGTGAACTGGCGTGGTGGATGTTTGCAAAAATAAGCAGACGGCGCTTCCAATACACCACTCAGGCCCCGATCCAGACCCAGTTTGGCGCAACGAATCATATCGATGGCCACACCGGCCGAGTTGGGCGAATCCTCCACTGACAGGCGCATCTCGAGATTCATGGGTATGTCGCCGAACAGCTTGCCCTCCATGCGCACGAAAGCGATTTTGTTGTCATTCTGCCAGGGTACATAGTCACTGGGGCCGATATGTATATTGTCGTCATCCATACGCTGGGCGGTCACGGCCTGCACCGCCTCGGTTTTGGACTCCTTTTTGGAAGCCAGGCGATGGCGGTTCAGCATATTGAGAAAATCGGTGTTGCCGCCGGTATTGAGTTGGTAGGTGCGCTCCAGTTTTATCCCGCGTTTGGCAAACAGGTCGGTCAGTACACGGTGGGTAATGGTTGCCCCCAACTGGGATTTAATATCATCGCCGATCAGCGGCAAACCGGCCTCTTCAAAATGACGCACCCACTGCCCCTTGGGGTCGCTGGCGATAAAGACCGGGATGTTGTTGACAAAGGCCAAACCGGCCCTCAATGCGCAACCGGCGTAAAAGTGTGTCGCTTCTTCGGAGCCGACCGGCAGGTAGTTCAAGAGAATTTCAGCACCGGAGTCATTGAGCACCTTAACAACTTCAGCCTCGTTGGCTTCCGGCGTTTGGGCAAGAATAAAGGTGCGTTTTTGATCGTAGTCTTTCATGTGATCGGAAAAACCGTCCAGAATCTTGCCCATCCGGACGGTGAAGCCGGAATCAGGAATCCCGGAACAGAATACCGTTGTGCAGTTAGGCGCGGAAAATATCGCCTGGTGGATGTCGACACCGACTTTGCGCTCGTCGATATCGAAGGCCGCGACGACTTCTATGTCACCGGGTCGGTATCCGCCAATCTCCCAATGCATCAATCCAATAGCATCTTGCGCGTCCTTGCTCTGGTAATAGTGAATGCCCTGTATCAGGGCGCTGGCGCAGTTTCCTACGCCGATTACAGCAATCTTGATTTTGCGCATAGGTTTCGTATCTCCCGTTATTTCCATCAAAAAAAATTTTCAAAAAACACCATTGTTCTCTTCAATGCCATTACTTAACAAATACGGCATCCATTTGCCGGATGGATCGTTGGTCCAGCGGCCTCGCTCGGCAACGAAAATCCGAACCGATTGTGTTTCTGATACATTGTTCAATTTTTCCCCACCGCCTATCCAGGCGGTTATCCATAGTCGACAACTCGTCAACCGCGGGTGCGGCGTTTGAGTTCACCGGCAGCATATGGAGCGTAGAGGTTCGGCAGGATTGTAACACTAATATTGGGCTATTAATTTTAAAAATGCACAATGTCCCAACGTTTAATACAACAAATTCAACAGGTTAGTATGATGCGAATCCTTTACAGGATCGCTGTATCGCTGAAGATAGTCCTCGCACATTTCGAGTAAATCATCCAGAAGCGGTTAATCTTCAAATTCGAATGTGCCACTCAATACTCTTATGAGAGTCTATCCGGGTTTCCCAAACGGTTTTTTTACTTTAAAACCAAATAGTTAACGATTAAGGATAAGTCAGCCTCAACATACGCACGGATTTTGATCCAAATCTGTACATCGGAGCCTCACGATAACCCGTTATAGAACAAGTGATTAATCGCAATAACTTCATTGGGGAACCCGGATATAGCCAAATAAAAGATGGTATCTGCGTCTTACAAGTGCTTTATGAAATTTCAGTAGGTTAGACGGCCGGATAATAATCGCAGCCCGCAGAATACGGCATGGGGTAAGAAACAGTGACCAGAGACCGAGCAGGAAGCGGTCATGCGCCAAAAGATTAGGTGAGCGTCGCCGAGATCGATTGATGATGAGGAGTTGTTGTTTTAAAAGCAGGCTATCGGCGACAACGGTTCTTGTACCACCGGGTCCGAGTAGTTTGGCAATTGTCGTCAACAGATGTACGAGCAATAGCAGCATGTCTTTCATGGCAGGGAATCGTAGACGCGATTATTGTCAAAAACAAGATTGCCTAAATAATGGCTAACAAGTAATAATTACGAACTCGCCACACACACCGCTTCGAGTTTCTGCTCCTAAACTGATGGAATTGCGAATATTTGATGTTTATACTCTATACTCGTAATGCTATTTCTCATGAAGATGCTCATCGGCCCTATGATCCGGTATCGTTGGAACTCTCTCAGAACACCATTATCAACCCCGGTGTCATCGCCCTTCTCGAGCCGAAGCGGTGGAATACCCCCGATCAAATCCATTCTCACAGGAATAATTCTCCTTACTGGTTGTGAGTTAGGTATTATATAAAATAAATTAGGACGGCAAGCCAAAGCGGTCGAATCATGAAAAATATACTTTTTATAACCGCAGATCAATGGAGAGCCGATTGCCTGTCTTGCATGAATCATCCCTGTGTCAAAACGCCAAATCTGGACAAGCTAGCGAAAGATGGAGTGCTTTTCCGCAACCACTATGCCCAGGCAGCACCCTGTGGGCCGGCAAGAGCAAGCCTTTATACAGGAATGTACTTGCAAAACCACCGAATCGTTAGAAATGGGACACCTTTAGACGCCAGGCACACCAATTTTGCACTGGAAGCTCGCAAGTGCGGATATGACCCCCTCCTGTTTGGTTATACGGACGTAAGCCCGGATCCACGCACGCGTGCGCCGGGCGATCCTGACTTAATGAAATATGAAGGAGTCTTACCAGGGATGACGCCAGCTGTCTTGCTTGACAGTGAAGCACTTCCCTGGCTTACCTATTTGAAAGGGAAAGGCTATGAGACACCGCTCGGTCCATGGGAAATCCATAAGCCTGTTGCCAACTATCCAAATTCTGAAAATCGAGGCCCAACTTTTGCACCCCCTCATTATAAGGCTGAAGACAGCCTCACCGCATTTTTAACGGATGAAGTGCTTAAATATCTTTCCATCAAGCAAAATCGGCCCTGGTTCGTCTACTTATCTTATTTGCGTCCCCACCCCCCGTTTATTGCACCCGAGCCTTATAACACGATGTATGATCCCAAGGATATCCCTGCGCCTGTCAAGGCCGTAAATGCTCGGATTGAAAGCCAAACCCATCCCTGGCTAGATCACTATATAGGGAATCAAAGACAGAAGCTGTGGTACCAGCAAAAGGCTAAAGATAATGTCAAACTAGACGGAATTGATGTCCGTCAAATTCGTGCCACCTATTATGGTTTGATTTCCGAAGTAGACCATCAGATAGGTCGCCTGATTGATTTCCTAAAAGAAAATGACTTTTACGATAATACATTGATTATTTTTACCACAGACCATGGAGAACAATTAGGGGATCATTGGCTCTTTGGTAAATCCGGTTATTTTGATCAATCATTTCATATTCCCCTCATTATCCGGGATCCGGAACCGGATGCCCGGTGCGGACAGATAGTGGAAGACTTTACGGAATCAATTGACGTATTTCCAACCATCTTAGATTGGATCGAACAGGAAATCCCAACGCAATGTGACGGGTGGTCACTACTCTCTTACTGCAAAGGTTTAAATCCCGATTTGGTGAGGACAGAAGCCCATTGGGGGTATGATTTTCGCGATATTGAAGAACAAAAAGTTCAACAGGAATTGGGGCTTAGAATGGATCAATGTACCTTAAATGTGATCCGTGACAAGAAGTTTAAATATGTCCACTTTACCGCGCTGCCTCCATTGTTATTTGACCTTGAAAAAGATCCCAACGAGTTGACTGACTGTGTGGACGACCCTAAATACGTGTCGATTGTTAGGCAATATTCACAATTATTACTCTCCTGGCGCATGCAAAATGATGAGCGTATTCTCACGAATACCACGGTCAGCACCAAAGGAATTTTAGAGCGGAAAGATCCAGTCCCATCCCATCGATCTTTAAGTTCCTGAGCAGTGAAAGTTGGTTCTTGGTGTCGCCCTTAAAGGCAATTAACCAAGTCATTCGGGGTAGGTGTGTGGTCAAATTTCGATACTGGAAATAATCTAGTTGCGCTTTTGGGAGTGAGAGAACCGCTTAATTTACTTAGGGCAACTCTGATCAATTAGCATTTCGTCATCGACCCCAATTAATTTTGATGGTTTCACCAGTAATGATGCCAGATTAGCAGTCTCTGGACTGGCATTGCCGGCCTTTACCAAATTCCAGGCGTAACTATCCTACCAGGGCCGCCATCAATGGTCGTTTCGCGATCACTAAATTGATTAGCGCACATTTGGTAAACACACTGTGGGCATTTTTATCCAACCCTCGATAGCGTACTTTGTTATATCCAAACTGTCGCTTCATCACCCCAAAGATATGCTCAACCCGGGCACGTACTTTTGATTTGTAGCGATTAGCTGATTCGTCCTGTTCACTCAGTGGCCGATTACGATAGGCTTTCTTTTGGGTAAAGTCTTTCGCATTCGGCGAGGTCTCTCGAATCACCTCCTTTTGTCCCGCATAGCCAGAGTCACCCCATACCCTGGTTTCTTCTCTATACAATAAGTCTCCAAGCACCTGTGAATCGTGGCAATTCGCAGGGGTGACGACAATCGAGTGAATCAACTTCGTTTTACTATCAACACCGATATGCGTTTTCATACCAAAATACCACTGATTTCCTTTGCGCACCTGGTGCATATCTGGATCACGTGCCTTCGCTTTGTTCTTCTTCGAGGACGGTGCGCTGATGATGGTCGCATCAACAATGGTGCCCCGGTTAATTGCCATACCATTTTCTGCCAAGTACACATTGACTAATCGAAACAGTTCATCACCCAGGTTATGGCGTTCCATCAGGTGTCGGAACTGGAGTATGGTACTTTCATCCGGTACCGGCTCTTTGCCTAGATCAATACCGACAAACTGACGCATTGCTCGGGAATCATATAACGCTTCTTCAACACCGGGGTCAGATAACTCAAACCAGTGTTGGAGAAACTGAATGCGAAGCATTCGTTCTATTCCAACAGGCCGCCTACCGGCACCCTTCGGCGCCGGGTAATAGGGCTTAACTGCTTCGCCCATTTCCTGCCAGGGAATAATCTGATTCATTTCTTCGAGAAAAACTTCCTTTCGGGTTTTCTTGCACCTAATCGAAATATATCCATTTCATCCGTTGTCCTTTGGCTCTTTTGGAAGGATGGTCCCCGTACATCAATCGGGAATCATCATCATGCCACTACTCACTGAAAATCAACTTACCGATATCGTGGATATGATTGTGGATGATTACGGGTCCCGATTGACAGGTGGTGAAGTGTCGGAAGTCATCGGTTTAATTCTGGAAAATATCTCCGAATTCGAAACGGTTGATTCACAGACTCTCACTCAAACAATCAACGAAATTAGGAAACGATACGATGAATCAGTCAAATAACACTCAGAAAACGCTAAAACCTAAAAACCAAAAGAAATACACGGAAGCCGTTAATCTCGGGCACAGAGATTTCTGGCTGTTCACAGTCAGGTTCATAACCCCCTTCGTGTGGGTCGACATTTACTTCGGGCAGCGAATTATCGGCTGCTGAGAAATCGATCATTTGAAATGTGGCGGCAGGTAACGTGCGCCTGCTGAACAGAACAGTGTCTAGGAGCTCGGCCACAATTTGCCTACGTTGGTCAACTTGACAGAACCCTTCAAACCACTACCGTAGCGGCATCACCGGGAACAGCGAACCCGTATTTACTCCAAAAAGTATTTACCCTGAACCGAAATCGAGTTCGAGCCAGTAAGGCTGGTGATCTGATCCCCGGGCCTGTTCATCGATCCGGGCGCCGAGTACCCGTTTCTGCATCGACTCATCGATAAAGGCATAATCCAGGCGTACGCCTTTAACTTCACCCGAAGATACAGTGTATGAATAGCTGATCCCTTCGTCTTCTCCGTGTCCTGCCGCGACCCAGGTGTCGATAAATCCCTCTTTAGAGGAAATTCGGCCAAGATGTTCATCCATCCGACCCACCAGAAAGCCGTATTCAGGGGCAATGTTCCTCAGATTAAAATCCCCCAGCAAAACAAAAGGCTCCGGCATCGGTTGCGGGGTGGAATTCTCTTCCCATAATTTATTCTCTGCCGTCTGTGGTATGAATTGTGCTTCAGGCCCGGTCCAGGCGCCTCCTTCTGCAGGCGCCCCGTGAATAATATTACGCATAAAGTTGATTTGTAATAAGCGATCATGCTGGGAACGAGCGCTCAAATGGGTGTTATATATTCTCAATGCACTACCATCAGCCAGTTTTACGACAGCTTCGAATAACCCGAGAACTATATTATGGCGATGGCGAAGGGGCGATTTTGGTAACGGGAACAGTCGAGTCGACAGTAGCGGTGTTTTTGACAAGATCATATTGCCAAACTGCCTTCTGACATTTTTTATCCTGCCATCTGACTCGGTCGTACTGGCGTCGACATCGAAAAAAGGACCGTAAGCCCAATAGTAGTTATCCAGAATTTGCGCAATTTGCGCCGGTTGATCGATGTTGCCACTGCGCTGCCAGTAACGCTCGACTTCCTGCAAGGCGATAATATCGGCGCCATCAACTTCGCTGGCGATTCTTTCCAGGTCGAAGCGACTATCTTTACCCAGTCCAAACTGGATGTTGTAAGTGACAATCTGCATCGGAACAAACCTCTGGCCGGTAACAAGACAAAAATCAGGATGCTACTTTACTACCACCACAGCGCCAATTGAAACCCTGAATTTGAAGCCAAACCAGACCCGGTATACTGAGTGATAGCCAGTAAATCGGGGATTTATTCTGGCCTATACCATATAACATTCAAGTTCCAGTTATCGAGGGTGTATAGAAGATATTAACACCCTATTTTCACTATTCCACCAAGTAAGGAAAGGGTCTTGCGGCGTCATCCGACCCGCGAGCATTCGAAAGCTGACTGATTCCAGCCGACACGCCCAATATTGCCTCTTCCCGCCGGCCAATCCAGTCATAATCAGCCACCAGGCATGCCGATAACCCGCCGCTGTTCGCCATGTGATCGACGAAATCTTCGGCAAAAATACTGTCGATTGCATCGATCGAATGACCATTCTGAATTTCGTCGACCTAACGCATAACGACGGCTTTGTTCTTCTCTAGTTCCGGGGTTTGCATGGCAGTGTTTCTCCCGTCGAAAACCGGTCCCGATAACGGTGTACGCCTGTTCTGGCGATTGTCCGCCCGGCCCGGATCTCCCGCTCAATGCTCCGAACCAGTAACTTGATGCCGAAGGCGGGTAACCATATGTGAACCGCCGATATTTGTGTGTCAACGACAGAGTATATGAAGAATAAAGGCCCGTTTTTCATGAATCCGTGGATATCGATTACCTATTCTACTGGGCATCCGTTAGTGGCCGAAGGTTGAAATCCAGTCAGCCGGCTATTCAAACTGATTGTCTTCTCAGGGCACCTTTCGGTCTATCATCACTCTGGAGCGCGATCGGCAGCTTACTAAGTCTTAGCGGTTGTTCGAGGCGCCCAAACTGAATGTGCCAAATAGTCTCTGATCGGCAAATAACGGACGCTCACAAAATTGGGGTGAGCGGCAAAAACCGACCCACAAGAGACGTTGAACAATTATTGACGAACGGTCGGGGTCGCCATAATTCAGCGGCTGATCGCCGATGAAAAAGGGCGGGCTGTAATCCCGCCCTCGTGTTTTACCCAATCACTGGATCTTTAACGCCGATCCAAGAAGCGGTTGCGTAGGCTTTCCAGGTCATCGCCCTCGGGTTCGATGTAGGCTCCGAACAGACGCATCTGTACCTGGGGATCCTCGAGACCGATGTCACTGAGTTGTCGCGGTGAAAGTTTACCGAGGTAGCCCAATTGCGCTTGCTGGGCCCTGCGGTTACGCACGGCAGCGATGGTCACGACCGCGCGGACCAGGATCCGCTCTATCCAGGAATTGCATTCATCGAGAATGGCGGCGTGGGTGGATTTTTGCAAGTATTGAGTCGTCATGTATAATCTCCTTTTACTTAGTTAAATTAAACTATCAGGTTTCAGTAAAAGAACTTTAACATTGTTATTACTTTATTATTAACGACTTTTCTTTTCTTTATTTGTTAGATAAATTTTATAATGACTCGAAAACTTCCTCCGCTAAAGGCACTCCGGGCGTTTGAAGCCACGGCACGTCACCTGAGCTTTACCGAGGCCGCTGACGAACTGCACGTGACGCCGGCCGCGATCGGACACCAGGTCCGGGCGCTGGAAGACTACTTCGATCAGAAACTACTCATTCGCAGCACCCGCAAGGTCGAACTGACCGACGTGGCGCGCTGGGTACTGCCAATCGTTAGTCAGGGCTTCGACCTGCTCGCCGAAGCCGGCGAACGGCTGACGGCACCCGAAACCAGCCTCGCGCTCAATCTAACCGTGGAACCCGGTTTCGCGGCCCGCTGGTTAGTGCAGCACCTCGAAAGTTTCCAGAGACTCCACCCCGATTGGGATGTGCGCCTTTCGGCTGGCAATGACCTCGCCGATTTCAGTGAACGCCGCTTCGATCTGGGTATCCGATTCGGCGACGGCCGCTACCCGGGGCTCAGGATTCACCGCTTGGGGCTCGAGGAAGTTTTTCCGGTGTGCTCACCAGCCTTGATGGAGGGACCGAAAGCCATTCGCGAGCCTGAAGACTTGTGCCAGCACACGTTATTGCACGAAGACTGGATCATGGCCAACGAGCAGGTCTGGCCCAACTGGAAGATGTGGCTGAAAGCCACCGGCGCCGATCGTGTCGATCCGAATCCCGGGCCGCATTTTTCGGATTCGGTGTTGGCGATCCAGGCAGCGATCGGCGGCCAGGGCGTAGCGCTATCGAGCACCGCGATGGTCGCCGACGACCTGGCAGCTGGCCGGCTGGTGCGCCCATTCGGAGAGCAGTTCAAAACGCAGTTAGAGACCGCCTACTTTCTTGTTTACCTGCCGGAGGTCCAGCATGAACCGAAAATCGTCGCCTTTCGCGACTGGCTACTGGGAGAGTACGGCGAAACCGAATGCCGGTCGGAATAGCCCGAGCTCAGGTTTTATGAACTGGAGCAATTCGGTCGGGCGATGACGGCGTAATTCAGTTTGGTTCTTTAATACTGAGCGTCCGCTGATGGCCGAAGATTGTCTCTGATGCGGCATTTTCCAGTGTCTCCTTTGGAGAATACTGATCCTCGCCCGAATCGTCAGTCCGTATTGGATCTGATTTAACGACCTAATCGAAATATATCCATTTCTTCCGTTGTCCTTCACTCCTTTTGGAAGGATGGTCCCCGTACATCAATCGGGAATCATCATCATGCAGCTACTCACTGAAAATCAACTTACCGATATCGTGGATATGATTGTGGATGATTACGGGTCCCGACTGACAGGTGCTGAAGTGTCTGAAGTCATCGGTTTAATTCTGGAAAATATCTCCGGATTCGAAACGGTTGATTCCAATACTTTCACTCAGGTAATCAACGAAATCAGGAAACGATACGATGAATCAGTCAAACAACACTCAGAAAACGCTAAAACCTAAGAATCAAAAGAAATACACAGAAGCCGTTAATCTCGGTAAGAAACTGTCTAAAACACCTGATATCACCAAGGTATCTGTGGCTACTCAGATGTTCGAGCTTATCCATGATGAAGATCGGGAAATCATTTCTAAGGCTTTTATGGAAGGTGCCAATCTCACTGAAAAAGGTTCGATGACATACTT
>SMUX01066990.1_pt1 | contig 12808 bp, 10 predicted proteins | sample 2456431 | NCBI WGS metagenome assembly SMUX01 (sample SAMN11095930, study PRJNA526329) | marine sediment metagenome | biome: Marine sediment; feature: Surficial sediment; material: Deep marine sediment; isolation source: Hadal surficial sediment | place: Pacific Ocean | collected 2014-11 | depth... | reverse complement strand
TTCAGGTATTCGCTCGGCAGCTTGTCAACCGGTTTACAAAAGCGCGGATTGTTCTTGGCGCAATGGTCGGAGCGGCCAATATAGGATGGCAGGTAACCACCGCCATGTGCTGCACAGATTTTCACACCCGGGAAACGATCCAGTGTGCCCTCGAAAATCAGGTGCGACAGCGCTACCGAAGTTTCCAGTGGATTGCCGATGACGTTGTCCAGACGGCCGTTACCCTCCAGGCGCGTCTGAGCGGCGGGAAAATTACGCGGATGAATAAAGATGACCGTACCCAGTTCCTCGGCTGCCGCCCAGAAAGGGTGGAAGCGCGGGCTGGCGAGTTCCTCTCCGGCGATGGACGCCGTGATCATGAAACCGCGCATATCCAGCTCGCTGATCGCATGCTTCATCTGCTGCACAGCAAGTTCGGGATGTTGCAGCGAGACCGCGCCCAGTCCCACGAAACGGTCTGGGTGGCGGGCGCACAGCTCGGCAATTTTTTCGTTCTGTATGCTGACGATCTTTGCCGCCAGGCCGTGCTCGGCCCAGTGGTGGTACTGGCCGACATGCAGGCTGACGGCTTGCACGTCTATGCCCTGCTGATCCATTTGCTGCAGCCGGAAATCGACATTGTTCAGATCAATCTTATTCTTGAGGCGCTCGTTGTCGAGCAGTGGGCGCAGGTAGCTGATTTCCTTTCGGTCGGAAATTAGCGGCCAGACATCATGCACGTAACTGTGGCAGTGGATATCGACAGTCAACATGCGCTTGCCATTAACGATGACCTGGCGGCGTTTCCCATCGACTGGGTGTTCCGTGGCGCCCGACATGCCGCCGAGCCCGCAACCAATGAAGGAAAGCCCGGCCACAGAAACCGTTTGTTTAATAAATTGCCTGCGTCTCACAGTCCCTGCTCGCTCGTAGTGCCCCTGTCCGAAAATGTTCTAATGTAAACCGTCGTCCACCTCGACGTTTTCTGCCTGCATTTCAAGCCCCGATGCTTCCGCCTGCTGTGCCAGCAGGATGCCAAAATCACAATCGGTGTGGCCCGCATCAATCGCCTGCTGAACCAGGTCACGTGTTGCCTGTGCGACCGTCATGGGTACGCCGAGTTTTTCACCTGCCATCAAGCCGAGATCCAGATCCTTGCGCAACAAGAGCGGCGTAAACGTAGGCGTCCAATCGAGGTTCACGAAAGCAGGGGTTTTATACCGCGTAAACATCGAACCCATCACACTGTTATTGATAAAGTCGAGCAGTGCATGCCGGGGTACGCCACCTTGCTCGGCCAGTACGGTGATTTCCGCGAGAGATTGTGTGACAACTCCAAGCAGCACGTTGTGGCAAATTTTCACCATGCGTGCGAGTTCGCCTTCACCAACATAGGTGACGCCCCTGCCCAGCGAGCTTAGATAGGGTTCAGCAATTTCAAATGCAGACGCCGGCCCTGATGCCACCAGCGTGAGCATGCCGACTGCGACGACTTTGGCGTTACCGCTGACCGGTGCCGAGAGCATGGCCGAACCCCTGTCAGCCAGGGCCTCGCGAACCCGGTTTGAGCCTTCCTCGGACACGCTGGAACAATCGACCACCAGTTGCGGCGCCGCTGCCGTGCTTAACAAACCGGCGTCGCCACCGATCACTTCCAGCAAATCGGCCGGTCCGGACACCATGGTAAAAACGATATCCCGGTTCGCCAGCGCTGCACAGCTATCGACGATACTGGCACCCCACTCCGTCAGTGGTTCCGCTTTCTCGCGTGTCCGGTTATAGACCGCGACGTCACAGCCGGCCTGGAGCAAGCGCTTGGCCATTGCGAAACCCATGCGGCCTGTGCCGATCCAGCCAATTTTGAATTCCGGGTTGATTGGTTCTTCTGCTGGCTTCTTATTCATTTGTTGACGTCTTCGAACCTTGTAGTAAGCTGCTGCAAACGTTTGCAGTGCCATTATAAAACGAATCGTTGCGGGCGCAAACCCAGCGGTTCAATAGGTCAGCAGGCCAGTAGATGATGCGATTGATTTGAAGTTTATACGCCAACTCGTTGAAACTACAAATGATCACCGGATGCGGTGATGGACCTGAGCCAGGTTAGCCCCGGCTTGTGGCTGGCCGTCCTGGCGGCGAATTCTCTGGGTGGCTTGCTAAAGGAGAATGACCGGGCTGGGTTACCGCTGTTCGCCGTGCCCGCACTGGCTGCGATCACTTTGGTGGAGGATGCAGTGGTCTTGATGGTTTTTCCGAGCGTCGGTGCAAATCTCTGGTTGGTCATGAACCACCGCAGATACCACAATCTATTGCGGGAACATTTGCCCTTCCTTGTGACCGGGTTTATCGGCGGTCTGTCGGGTACCGGGCTACTAGTTCTCGTCAGCGACCGCGGGCTGAAATTACTGCTGGTGATCTGGCTGGGCCTGTACCTCATCCGATACTTCAGCAACCGGAATTCTTTGAAATTATTTGGTGCCGACAGGAAATCTGGCTACCCGCTGGGGCCTGGCCGCCGGAACGATACAGGGCTCGACCGGCATATCTGCACCGGTCGTTGCACCCTACTATCACACCCGCGGGCTGGCGCCGGAAGCCTATGCTTTTGCGGTGGCGTTCACGTTTCTTTTATTTTCCGTGTCGGAGATAATCGCCATGGCGAATTTGCAATTGCTGACCACGAATAGAATTCGATTAAGTCTGGCCGCGCTGGTGCCTTCGCTTGTGTTTACGCGGCTCGGCATCAGCCTGTCCCGAAAAATATCCATCGCCCTGTTCAACAAATTTCTACTGACGATTTTTATCCTGATGGCAATCAAGCTGATCATGGACATACTATGAAGGTAAGAAGCCGAATTTTGCAGCTGCCGCGCGCAGCATGTAGATTTCAAATGGCGTTTATTAGCCAGGCAGGACACACTCTGAAGCTACGCTAGAGAGAAAATGGCAAAACGAAAAGTCAATATCAAGGATGTTGCAGCGCGGGCAGAAGTGCACCCCTCGACGGTCTCCCGGGTAATGAATCCGGAAACCCGTTCTATGGTCTCGGAACGCGTTGCTGAGCGGGTCACCCGGATTGCCGGTGAAATGGGTTATACGCGCAGTCCGCTGGCCTCGGGACTGCGTACCGGCAGATCCTTCACCATAGGGGTGATCATTCCCGATCTCAGCAACCCGATGTTTCCGCCCATCGTCCGGGGCATCGAACGCACTCTGGAGGCCGAGGGTTATATCGCGATCCTGGCCGACTCAGATAACAGTCAGAAGAGCGAACGGGCAATATTTGATTCGATGAAGTCCCGCCGCATCGACGGCCTGATTCTGGCAACTGCACATATCGAGGACCCGATCGTTGAGGATTGCATTGAAGAGCAATTGCCAGTCGTACTCGTCAATCGCACGATAGACACGCACGATGTCAGCGAAGTCATTAATAACGACGAACTGGGTATCCAGCTGGCAGTGTCACACCTGATTGAACTGGGCCATAAGCAGATCGCCTTCCTGGGTGGGCCGCAAAATACCTCTACAGGGCGGGACCGTTACAGGGCGTTTAGGAACCTGGCGGACAATGGCCAGTTTGAACTGGATCCGGACTTGTGCGCCAGTTGCACTGCCTTTACCGAGGCGGCAGGCCACACCAGCATGCTTGGCATCCTGGACTGCAACAAACCATTTTCAGCAGTAGTAGCAGCCAATGACCTGTTGGCGTTGGGTTGCTACGATGCACTTGAAGAACGCGGCGTATCGTGTCCGCGAGATGTGTCGGTCACCGGGTTTAATAACATGCCGTTTGTTGACAGGTTTTCTCCACCCCTGACTTCTCTGCATATCCCGCATGACGAACTGGGTGTTCGGGCGGCCAATCTGTTGCTCGCAGAAATCCGGAATAGCGATGCCCCGAGAACGACGATCCGACTGGATCCCGTGTTGGTGGTCCGTGGGTCTACGGCTGCACCCGGGCAAGCGTCCTGATGTCGCTCATCGTTGTGCGAATTAATACGGGTTGGCGACCGGCAATTCTTCTGCCGGGAACAGCGTGATGACTTTGTGGCCGTCATTGGTGACCACGACTTCTTCCTCGATCCTGGCTGCCGAAAAACCATCACTCGCCGGACAATAGGTTTCCAGCGCAAACACCATGCCTTCCTTGATCTCCTGAGGGTTGTCCAGCGAAACCAGCCGGCTCACAATCGGCCGCTCGTGCAGTGCAACACCCAGGCCGTGGCAAAACTGCAGGGCAAACGCTTCCATCTCACTGGAAAAACCGAACTCCTCTGCCTTGGGAAACACCGCGGCGATCTGGTCAGTGCCTACGCCCGGCCGCACCAAGTCAAGCCCTGCATCCATCCATGCACGGCATTGTTTATAGGCGTCTCTTTGCGGGTCGGTCGCACGCCCGACATTGAATGTCCGGTAGTAACAGGTGCGGTAACCCATGTAGGCCTGGATGATGTCGAAGAACGCCTGGTCACCCGGTCGGATGATACGGTCGGTAAAATTGTGCGGGTGCGGGCTGCAGCGTTCGCCGGCCACGGCGTTAATCGCCTCGACATCATCCGAGCCCAGCTCATAGAGCATCTTGTTGGCTGCGGCGACGATCTCTGATTCCTTCACACCCGGCCGGAGCTTCTCGAAGATCATGTCGTAAGTGCCGTCGACCATCGCCGCTGCGATGTTCAGCAACATGATTTCGTCCATGCTTTTGATCTCGCGCGCGTCCAGCATGACCTGCTGGCCGTCCCGAACGTCGAGGCCTGCCTTTTGCAACTCGAACAACATTGGCGGTTCAACCAGGTCCACCCCGATCGGCAACTGTGCGACGCCGTTCTCTTCGAGTATCGCCTTGATTTCTTCTGTAGCCCTTGCCATCAGGCCGGACTCGGGTGACACGGTGCCACGCAGCCCTACCATACCGGCATGGCAGCACGACGGTTTCAGCCAGGGTGCGTAAATCCGATGGTGTGCTGCCGCCGAGCCGAAGTCCCATAAGTGCGGGTCACCGTCTCCAGGCAGCAAGGCAAACCGGCACATTTTGTCCCTGGCCCATTCACCGATCGCGGTACTGGTCATGTAACGGATATTGTTGTTGTCGAACGTCAGCAGTGAACCAAGATCGGACTGTTGCAGCGCCATCCTGGTCCGACCCAGGCGGTAATCGTGTAGCCGGCGGAAATTGATCCGTTCCTCGAAATCGACATTCATAGATCCGGGCGAGCGCAGCGCCCTGGACCAGTCGTGGCCGGGGTCGATATCTTCCGGAGTCACAATTTTCGGATCGTCGAGTTTAGCGGTCATCAGGGTCTTCCCATTGCTTCAAAGGAATCTGGATCCGGCCAGTCAACCTGGCACTGCAATCGTTTGCAAATAATAAAACATCGCCCCGGAACCAGCAAGCCACAAGGACTCAGGCAGCGGGTTTTGTGAATTGCCATTCATCAATGATGTTGGTGCCCGACTGGCGGATGATTTTTGACACTGCACAATATTTTGGCAGGTCCGATTTCAGGATTTGCTGTTGTTCTTCGGTGGCAGAAGTTGTTACCGCAATCCGCAGCGTGATTTCCGGAAACACCAGGTCCACCTCTTTCTGCAAAGTAACGCCCAGCTGGTTGAATCGGGCCTCGATTTCTATCTCCATCGCCTCGATCGCGAAGCCGTTTGCTTTGGCGATTTTATTGGAAATAACATTGGTGCAGGCTACCAGGCCGCCAAGCACAAATTCGGTGGGTGCAAAGCCCTCGTTAGTTCCGCCTCGCTCCACAGGTTCATCGGAAATATCCATGAGATCCCGGGTCTTTAACAGGGTAAGGCTGTGGCTTTCGGCGGTCCCGCTCAGCCGGTAGGTCACCACCGGTTTAATCTTGACTTTCACGTGTTGTCTCCCCGTTTTGGCAGCGCTGCAGCAGGCCCCTGAAAACGCCGCTCCGCTAGCTTCCGTGATCGATTGAACGGCGGTAAAGGATCCTGCAGCTTGACGGTACTGCACAAGTCCGGCAAACTTTGCAATCGTTTGCAAGTTACCATAGTTCGTCCGGATTCGCCCTACAGCGCTTCGCGCCAAACAGGAATTCCAATGCCACCAGAAGCGCTCGAACCCGGCTCCCAGCCTGTCATCAGCAAACACGGTTTGTTCGTTATCCTGGCGGCAACCGGGATTGCGCTGCTGGGCACACCGCTGGCATCACCGGCGATGCCCGAGATCGCCAGAGTCTTTGCCGATAACGCCCTGAATGAGCCTTTTGCAAGAGCTATCCTGAATGCCATCAGCATTCTGCCCGGCGATCCCAGTGTAATTTTCCTGGTCAAGTTTATCCTGTTATCGATTCCCGCCCTGTTCATTATCCTGGCAGCACCGCTGGTTGGCTGGCTAAGCGATAACTTTGGCAGGAAAGGCTTGCTCAACGCGTCGTTGCTGATTTTCGGCATCAGTGGCGCCTCCGGCTATTTCGCCGACACTTTCTTTTTCATGTTCGTGGGCCGCGCGATCCTCGGCTTGTCGATTGCAGGTATCAAGACCGCTACCGTGGCCATGGTCGGCGACTATTACGAAGGTTCGGAGCGCAACAAGATAATCGGCTGGCAGGGCTCGGCGATGAAGATCGGCGGCGTCGTATTCATGCTGCTGGGTGGGTTCCTGGCCAATTTCAACTGGCAGGTGCCGTTCCTCGGCTACATGCTGGCGTTTGTCATTTTGCCGAGCGGGTTGATTGCCCTCAGCGAGAGCCTGCCTGCCGCGCATGCAAGCCAAACACAGGAAGCAGGCGGTAGTTTGGCGGATGTTCCGTTTTGGCCCTCGGCGTACGTATTCGTTTCCGCGTTCCTGGCCTCGGGCCTTTTCTTTGTCACTCCGGTGCAACTGCCCTTCTATCTTCGCAACGCGTTCGACGCTTCGCCGTTTGAGATGGGTGCAGCGATTGCAGTTGGTAATACCGTGGGCGCGCTGATCTCGTTGGTCTATTACAGGTTCAGACGGCGCATAAACTTCGTCGCCATTTATGCGTTTATCTATCTGGCGATGGCTGCGGGTTACTTCATCGTTGCCCTGGCACCCAGTTACACGATCGCCCTGTTGGGCATGGTGGTGGCGGGCCTCGGCTTTGGCCTATATGTGCCCAACCACAGCAGTTGGATCCTGTCGATCGTGTCGCCGAAGCGGCGCGGTTTCGGCGTCGGCCTGGTTACCACCGCAATGTTCCTGGGCCAGTTTTCGGCGCCCATCCTGGTACAGCCGTTTATCGACCCGACTGACCCGGCCGCAGTCTGGAGTACGATGAGCATGCTTCTGATGTTCCTGGGCGTGCTGTATATCGTACTTTCACGGCTGGGCGGTAGAACTGCCGCAGCCAGTTAGACAAAATTCTGGAGAACAAAATGGCAGAGCAAAGAATCAGTTTTATCGATCCTGCGAGCGTCGACGACCCCGCAATGATTGCCGAATTCGAACGTTGCGCAAAATTCGGCACACCGCGGCCGGAAAGCCAGGCCATCCGGGCCCACAGGCCCCCCATCATGATGGCTTTCGCCACCGCCTGGAAGGACTCCTTCCATGAGGGAGTCTGCGATCACAATATCAAGGAATTGTGCAGAATTTACGTATCCCGGTCCGTCAAATGCGAGTACTGCGGCAACCAACGCTCTGAGAAATCCCGTAATGCCGGCATGGTCGAAGCCGACTACATGGACTTGCTCAATTTTGAAAAATCAGACCAATACGACGAGCGGCAGAAAGCCGCGCTGGCTTATACCGAGGCCATTACCTGGGACCTGGAAACCGACGATGCATTATGGGCCAGACTGCACACACATTACAGTGAGCCGGAACTGGTAGAGCTCGGTTTTTTCATCGCCCTCACGATGGGCCAGCAACGGTGGCTAAGAACGTTGAACATCCAGCACCATGCGGTCCTCGCCGGTACTTCGGCATCAATGGCGCCCGGATTCGAAGATGCGAGCGCTGCCCGGAAAAGCGCCCATGACGAAAGCTACTGGGCAGCAGGCAAGAGTAAATAAACAGGACATTCGAATGAACGTACCGGAACAGAAACCGAAAATGATTTATAACCGACCGCGTTTTACCGTCATGCAATATGACTGGGATGTATTCAAGGGCCCCAGGGCCGGTGAGCCGGCCATCGATTTTCCGCTGACTGGTCTTGATGGCAAAACCGTGAGAATTTCAGACTTTCACGGCAAATGGCTGGTTATTGAGACCGGCTCAACGACCTGCTCGATGTACACCAAGAACATTCCGGGCATGAAGGAACTCAGGACACAGCATACCGATGTTGAATTTATCCTGGCCTATGTCCGCGAAGCACACCCGGGTGAGCGCTTGCATCAGCACCAGACATTCGATGAGAAGATGAACGCCGCCAGAACCCTGGCGCAAAAGTACGACGAAGACCGGCCCGTTCTGGTTGACGAACTTTCCGGCAAGTTCCACATCACCTACGGCGCGATGCCCAACATTATCTATGTCATCAATCCCGAAGGGATTGTCCATTACCGTTGCAACTGGGCCACTGCAGACGGCCTGGCCGAGGCGCTGGCAGATCGCGAAAATATCAATACCCATGAAAATGCTGATATGCACAAGCTCAAGGCGTCGCGAGGCCTGTGGATTGCACTTAAGACCATGTGGACCGGTGGCTTCCTGGCGCTGTGGGATTTCGTCATTGCGCTGCCCAAGCTGGCAAAGCGCCATAAGCTGGTTGACGATTACTACGCCGAACACGGCAAATTCAAGCGGCAGCCGGGCGAGCCACAAACTTGAGCTTGTCTGACAACAAGCTGAGCCGTCGGGATCTTCTCAGAGGCAGCGCCGGTCTGCTGGGTACTACCCTGCTGAGTGGCGTTGCCAGCCGTCTGGCCCTGGCGAACAATCACCCCCACCCCCACCAGCACAGCCTCGACTACCTGGACCCCAATACCTATATCAGCAAGGCCGCGGTGCACCATCACATGGATGTCGCCTGGGGATATGGGGGCAAGTCCCAGATGATGGCAAAAGGCAAACGCCGATTTCTGTTTAACGGTGGCAAAGTTTGGGATGTCACGGACGCCATGAAACCTGAACTGGTCACTGACAATGCCTATATTGGATACCAGACTCAGCTGGCGTGGAATAAACGTATCAAAAAATGGATCCTGATGACGGGTGCCTCACCACCGCCAACTTCATCCACGCCTGAAGCGCCCAACGGCAAATACGATGACCCGCGCCTGATCGACAACGCCCGCTATTACGCGGGTCTGAGGGGCGTACGCATTTATGATGCCACGGATCCGGCCAACATCAGCTTGCTATCCATGTGGAGCTGCGACCAGGGGGACCCCGAACGTGCCGTGCAGACCGGCGGCGGCACGCACAGGAACTATTACGATGGCGGCCGATATGCCTACCTGGATGCGGCCCCGGATAACAGTTTTATCAACATGGAAAGCGGCGTGCGCTTGTACACCAATTGCCTGCAGATTATTGACCTGGCAGACCCGGAACAGCCGAAATTCGTATCCAACTGGTGGTTCCCCGGGCAGCGCGCCGGTGAGGGACGGGCTTACCGGCAATGGCGCGAATTTGGCGACCACTCATCCTTCACATCCGCCCATGGCGCGTTTTACGTACCGAGGAAAGTTGAAGACGGCGGCCGCTATGCCTACTGCTCCTACGGCTCATTCGGGATCACCGTACACGATGTTTCCAATCCTGCCGAACCAAAATTGGTAAGTCAGTGGCGCCCCCCGTACCTGCCCGGGGCAATCCCGTTCCATACCGCTGATGTCAGCTGGCTTGACCGGGGAATCCTGATCGGCTCAGCCGAGACGCTGAACCCCGATTGCAATGAAGCGTTCCATGACAATTATGTGCTGGATATCAGTGACATCAATCATCCGAAATCGATAGCAAAGTTTGGGCGCTGGATTCCGCCGGATGATGCGCCCTATGACGACTATTGCAACAAGCGCGGCCGCTACGGTACCCACAACCCGCCTCATTTGAAGGCGCCCGGCAAACGCCATCCGAGCTTTGGCGCATACGCCGCATTCAACGCCGGTTTCCAGTTCATGGATTTTTCCAACCCGGCAAAGCCTGAAGCTGACGGTTACTTCATCCCGCCCAGCGGCGGCGACCTGACCCGGCGTGGCAGTTACACCAGGATCGGTGACGGACTCTTTGTGGAGTGGGACCGACGCCTGATCTGGGCCATGGCGGATTCGGGGATTTATCTGCTGTCCCATCCATCATTGGGCAAGCCCGACTTCAGCGCCCGGCCCGTCGTGGAGTGGTCTCTGCCCGGCCTCAACGAAGAGCACGACACCTGAACTCACCCGCAATGCGCCGAATTTGCCGCTGGGAACGCCGAGTCGCCAGCCCCCGAGGAACCTCGTGGTCGCGTCATACTTGTCGCGTGCACAGATCTCGCAGATCGGTCCACGGGCAATTTCGCCCCGGCCTCGCTAGCCGGATCTGAAGATCTGCGATTCCCCGCTATCCTGTTGTTACCGGCTCCGGCACGCGCCTTTCTGCCTGGTGCTCGTCACCGAATCCGTACCAGGGCATCAGGGATTATCCCCTTGGCTGCTGAGACATGGCCAGGATCAGTACTGCAACGGATGGATGACAAAGTGGCGGCACTTTGTGCCGCCACTTTGCTCATCTGCACCGAGATATCAGAAGTTGAGAGTAAGGGTTGCCCCGTAGGTTAATGGTTCACCGAAGGAGACGGGGTGTTGAAAGGTGTCCGGCTGTGGCGGGCCGATGTTCAGCCACTGTTCCTCTTCGGACAGGTTTTTACCCCACACCGAAGCACTCCATTGCGCGTCGGCTGACAGCCACGTAACCCTGGCACCATAGACGTTCGCTTCCGGACGCAGGCGATCCGGCAGTTCTCCGATGCCATCAAATACATCACTGCGGCCCCGCCAGTCGCCCCGCAGGATTAATGAAGACCCGCCGCCCAGGGGAAAGGTATATTCCGCGATGACTGTGCCGGTCCATTCCGGTGTGTTATCCGGGCGTTGACCGCTGAAATCAGTTAGCGTTCCAGTTTCATCTGTTGGAATAACGGTATCCTTTAACTCAACATCGAGATTGGCATAGCTGCCGGTGACGAGGAAATTATCGGTCGCCTGCCAGACAAACTCCAGCTCAACGCCTGTTGTCTCTGAAGATCCGGCGTTAGCGATAAACGCTCTAAACCCCCCGGGGACTGTCAAAAATTGAGTGAGCTGGAGGTCATCATATTCTACGAAATAGACACTGGCATTGAGCCGGAAACGGCCACCGAACTCACCCTTGAAACCGATTTCGTAGTTGGTGGAGGTTTCCTCGTTAAAAGGTATAAGCGCATCCGCTGTGCTTGCCGGCTCTGGCTGAAACCCTCCGGTCTTGTAGCCCTCAGCATACAGGCCATAGACCATGATATCGTCTGAAACAGCGTACTGCAGTGAGACCTTGACACTGACGTCGTCCCAGTCCCCACTCGTTGTCACCGGTGTTGCGAACCCGCTGAGGGGACAGCCACCGGAACCATCACTGGGAGTGGGAGGGCCGGAAGGAAAGTCACAGATGGCACCGGCATTCGGTACGTCGACAAAACCGGTAACTTTGGGGGCCCAGCCGATGGCGGTATGTGACACGGAATAGTCCTTGTCATCGCTACTCCAGCGTGCACCGAAGCTGCCATTGAGCTTGTCGGTGAAACCGTAGTTGAGCTCGCCGAATAGACCGACACTTTCTGTTTCACCAAAAGAATCTCGCGTGTCCAGAGTTAACGGGTTATTCGTGTTGCGCCCATTGGGACCACCAGGCTGTTCGTAAAAACGATTTTGATCGAAGCGGTCGTGTTCATCATCCAAATAGTAGGCACCTGCCAACCAGGCCAGCCGGTCACCCGCGGCATGGTTATCCAAGCGGAACTCCTGAGTAAATGATTGGGCATCACCGACGACATTCTGAAACAAAATGTTAGAGGGTGTGCCTTGACCCTCTAAAAGGTAGCTGGCCTCTCCGTCAAGAAAGCCTGTGACCGATGTGAGCGTCAGCCCGTCGCTGATTTCCCAGACCACCTCTGCTGTCAGGTTGATGATCTCACGCTCAAGGGGAAAGTCTCCAGCAGAGATCGCTGTCTTCCAGATATCACAGGGATCCGTATAATCAGCAAAAGAGGTAATTGGCGCATCGAAGGTAGGATGCTGTGTCGGCGGACCCGGCCCGGTGAAGACAGTCTGTGGCAGGGAACAATCCGGGGAACGACGCACTGGCGCGTCGTCATCGTCTTCATTGTATTCAGCTTTGAAGTAAACCTGCAGATTATCCGATGGGGTAAACAATAATGAACCTCGGATACTGGTATTCTCCTGACCGGCAAGGTCCCTACCGGTCAAAACATCCTCAAACCAGCCATCATTGGTATCAAAATGGACAGCCACACGACCTGCCACGTTTTCCGAAATAGCACCACTGACAAATCCCTCAACTTTGTAGGATCCATGGCTGCCGGCACCGACGGTAATGCTTGCCTCAAACTCCTGCGTGGGCCGCTTGGTAATGATATGCACCAGACCGGCCGATGCGTTTCTGCCAAAGGCCGTGCCCTGTGGACCGCGAAGAATTTCGACCCGCTCCACATCGAAGAACGCCGCGTTTTTCATAAAGTCCTTGGAGATGACGACATTATCGATGACCGTCTGGACCGATGAATCGCCGGAAGTCCCCTCAGTCTGCGAGCTGCTACCCCGCATACTGTATTCGTCCTGTAGTTTATTAAAACGAATAAATGTTGTGCCGGGCGAAAACTCTATAACGTCACTGACTTTGTTGATACCC
>SMUX01029349.1_pt1 | contig 12815 bp, 8 predicted proteins | sample 2456431 | NCBI WGS metagenome assembly SMUX01 (sample SAMN11095930, study PRJNA526329) | marine sediment metagenome | biome: Marine sediment; feature: Surficial sediment; material: Deep marine sediment; isolation source: Hadal surficial sediment | place: Pacific Ocean | collected 2014-11 | depth 0-1... | reverse complement strand
ATCGCATCGAGCAGCGCGCGCATGGGTAGTGCAACACTGCGCTTTGGACTGCTCCCCGACGAAGGTGGCCAGTATCTGTTGGTACAACTACTGGGGTTATCCAAAGCCCTCGATTTCCTGATGCGCAAGAAGATCGTGAGTGCCGAAGAAGCACTGAGCCTCGGGCTCGTCAACGAAGTCGTTGCACCCGAAGAACTCGAAGACGCAGCACTCGAGTTCGCCCGGGAGCTGGCAAATGGTCCCCAGGTCTCCATGCGATTGTTGAAGCGCTCTTTATACAACGCAGCCGAGCTGAGTTGGGAACAGGCACTCGACGAGATCGCCGCCAAAACCGCCATCTCAGACCATCATCCCGACGCCAGGGAGGGTGTGTCGGCTTTTCACGAGAAACGCGAACCAAAATTCAACGACTGGCTTAGTTGATTGGGCGGGGAAGTTTAGCCAGGCAGCAGGTGCGCGACCATTTCACGCTCCTCGATGAGTTCGGCTTGCGTCGCACTCATCTTTTCCTGGCTGAAATCGTCGATCGGCCGACCTTGAACGATCTCCCAGTCGCCACCGTTGCAGACAACCGGGAAGGAGTAGATAAGGCCCTGTTCTACGCCATAACTGCCATCTGAGTACACACCCATGCTGACCACACCGTCGCTTCCGAGCGCCCAGTCGTGCATGTGATCAACAGCGGCGTTGGCAGCAGATGCGGCACTCGATGCACCACGGGCTGCGATTATTGCGGCACCTCGCTGCTGTACGGTCGGAATGAATTCATTCGCATACCAATCCATATCCACCAGATCCAGAGCAGGTGTTCCAGCCACTTCCGCATCAAACAGATCCGGGTACTGAGTGGCTGAGTGATTTCCCCATATGCACAATCCACGAACCTCTGAAACGTGTTTGCCGGTCTTCGCGGCAAGCTGGGCTGCTGCTCGATTATGGTCGAGGCGGGTCATGGCAGTGAACTGTCGGGGGTCGAGATCGGGAGCGTTACGCTGGGCGATGAGGCAATTCGTGTTAGCGGGATTACCCACCACCAGCACTTTCACCGTAGCTTTAGCATGATCGTTCAGCGCCTTGCCCTGCACCGAGAAGATCGCCGCATTAGCCTCGATGAGTTCTTTACGTTCCATGCCTTTGCTACGGGGCCGGGAACCTACCAACAACGCATAGTCCGCTTCCTTGAACGCGACATCGGCATCGTCTGTCGGGATCATCTGCTTGATCAACGGGAACGCACAATCCTCCACTTCCATGATCACCCCACCGAGGGCATCCAGCGCTGGCGTTATTTCCAGCAGACTAAGAACCATAGGCTGGTCCTTTCCGAGCATCCCTCCAGAGGCGATGCGAAACAACAGCGCGTAACCAATCTGCCCAGCCGCGCCCGTAACGGTCACTCGTACGGGTTCTTTCATTTTGTTTTCTCCTTTGCTAAAAGCATTTGCCACCAGCCGTCCGTTTTCCCAGGGCGCGCATTGTAAGGGGTAATGGGGGGCAGGATAAGTTTGCTGGGCAGGGTAAAAAACTTAGTCCCATTTGAATTCCGCGTACCAGTGCCCATCACGACGAAAACCAAGAACCTCACCCATCCAGGGGGCATGAGGGTCCGGCAACGCATCGAATGGACTCCAGCAGCTATCATCAAACAGCGCAGGTTCGTTGATCACCGGCTCGCCTTCCCAGCCCTCAGCTTCGAATACGAAGTTCAGCCCTTGATGACGACCCGATTGATACGGCATAACACACACCGGAAAAAGGCGCGCTGCGCGCACGCCAGTTTCCTCCAAGCATTCGCGCATGGCCGCTTCACTGACACTTTCACCAACGTCCTGGTGGCCACCGGGCAGGCAGTAGTATCCGTCCATGAAGCCGGTATTCGATCTTCTCAACAGAAACAATCGTTCATCGCGAATCAACAACACATGAACCACAACCGGAAACGTCGCTCGAGACACCACAACTCTCTCTTGGCTACAGATTCTTGGTATCGTGCAGGGATGATCTATCTCGAGCAACTGCAAATACGCATCACGCCCGGCACCGACCGGGCTGGGCTTAAGTTTCCGCTTTCATTACCAGCGCTACGCAATCTCGACGTACTTCGTTTCAGCAGCCCCGTCAGTTTTTTTATCGGTGCCAACGGCAGCGGGAAGTCGACGCTTCTGGAAGGAATTGCGGCCAGCACCCGTTTACCCACCCTGACGCAATCGAGCCAGGCGAGTCAGCTGATGGCAACGGGAGTCGAACTCGCCAAGATCCTGCGCCTGGTACGCAAGCAAACCGCGAAACGAGGATTCTTTTTCCGCGCCGATGACGTCACCGGGTTCCTGCAAGGTATCCAAAAGGCGGCTACGGAGTACGATGAGCTCACGGAAGAGTTCTCTCACATTAAAGGCGACTGGGGACGCACCCGTGCCATGGATGTCGCGCGTGGCCAGCAAGCAGCTCTACACAATCGTTATGGCGAAGACCCGTTCGCCAAATCCCATGGCGAACTGTTCCTGGACCTCTTCAAGGCACGCATTACCGCCCCTGGTCTGTATCTGCTGGATGAGCCCGAAGCGCCACTCTCGCCGAGCAGTCAAATCGCCCTGCTGGCACTGATCATGGATAAAGTAAAAGAAGGCAGCCAGTTCATCATTGCAACCCACTCTCCCATTCTGATGGCATGCCCCCAAGCGGTGCTCTTCGATTTTGACGTAACACCACCTACCCCCATCAACTGGGAGGACGCCGAAAACGTGCAACTCATGCGCGCGTTCCTAAACCACCCCGAATCTTTCATACGCCACCTGGTCTAGTGTCCTCACTTAATGACTCACCCTGACCCAGTCACGATCAGCCGCCGGGTGGAGGAGGCGTCACTTAATGCCTGGCCCGCCATGCAGCAGATCCATCTGGACGGTTGGCTGCTGCGTTTCGCCAGAGGGTTTACCAAGCGCGCCAATTCCATCATCCCGCTCTATCCGAGCGTACAACCAATTCCGCACAAGGTGGCCTATTGCGAGAATCTCTACGCGCGCGAACGACTCAAAACAATATTTCGCCTGACCTCAATTGACCCGGCGAAGGCGTTGGACGACTACCTCGCCGGACGTGGCTACGCATACCAGGATCCGACGCTTGTGCTCACGGCGCCGCTTACCAACCAATCTCTGCCTAAACTGTCGTCGCGACGATTCGACTTAGTCAGCAAAGACGACTGGTTGACGCTCTACACCCAGCTCACCCGCATGCCCGAACATGCCCGAGCGCTACACGGGGCAATATTGAACGGCATCCAGAACACGTGTGCCTACGCGGTGCTTATGGAAGGAGAAATCCCCCTCGCCTGCGGGCTCGGCGTTCTCGAGCAGGAACTGCTCGGACTCTTCGATGTTGTCACCCACGTTGACCACCGACAATCCGGATTAGCCACGGATCTCGTGGCTTCGTTGCTCAATTGGGCATCGCGCAAGGGAGCCCGGACAGGATATCTCCAGGTGGTGGCAGACAATCAACCGGGTCGTGCGCTTTATGAGAAGTTGGGTTTTAAGGAGCTTTACCGTTACTGGTACCGGATTGGCCCCACAGACGGTGAGCCGCGCTAAACTTGATTCACGGCTCCATTTCTGAGATGTTTCGTCTCTCGCGTGAAAACCGCGTCGCTCGCTTGCTATTTAGCCAATAAAAATCAATAGCTTATAAGCGCGTATTTAATATACGAAGAGATAGCAGGCGCAAACCCGACAGTCGTTGCGGCTCAGCAGTAAGCGCCGAGCAACGGCTATCTTCGCGTTCGATTTATCTTCGAATCGGCGACTATGAGCAGTGAGCATGAATGAAAGACCGTATGTAGGACGACCATCGAAGCGGGGTCTGTATGACCCGGCAAACGAAAAGGATAGTTGCGGCGTCGGATTTATCTGCGACATCAAGGGTCGCGCGAGCCGAGAGATCATCGAAGAAGCCCGCAACATGAATTGCTGCATGGCGCACCGCGGCGGTGTGGGTTACGAAAAAAATACCGGAGACGGCGCCGGCATCCTCACCGGCATCCCAGACAAGTTCCTCCGCAAAGTGGCGGCTGAAGAACTTGGTATCGAACTACCGGCCTTGCGCGAATATGGCGTCGGCAACGTTTTCCTTCCAACTAACCAGACCGAACGTGCCCATTGCAAAGCAACGCTGGAAAGTGGAATCACCTCGGCCGGTCAGCAACTTCTCGGCTGGCGCACGTTACCGGTACAACCCGAGGCGGCCGGTATCGGTAATGCTGCGCGTGCAGCAATGCCACATATCGAGCAGTTGTTCATCGCTGCAGCCGGCGTTGCCGACGATGACTTCGAACGCAAGCTTTATCTGATCCGCAAGCACGCGACCCACCTCCTGCGTGGTGATACAAAGCTCAAACAGAGGCAACTCTTCTACGTTTGCAGCCTGTCGACGAAGGTCATCATCTACAAAGGGATGTTGACGCCCAGCCAGGTTTTTCCGTTCTATCCGGACCTCCTTGATCCGGACTACGAATCACACCTTGCCATGGTGCATTCTCGCTTCAGCACCAATACATTTCCGTCCTGGGACCGCGCTCAGCCTAACCGCTTCATGAGCCACAACGGTGAGATCAACACCGTGCTCGGCAATATCAACTCGATGAACTCCCGTCAGGGTATGGTGAAAACCTCGCTGTTCGGCGATGACCTGGAGAAGCTCTTCCCGATCGTCGAGGATGACTGCTCGGATTCCGGTACTTTCGACAATGTGCTCGAATTCCTGCTCATGAGCGGGCGCAAGCTCCAGGAAGCGGTTCTGATGATGATTCCGGAAGCCTGGCAGCACCACCCCACCATGGACGAGGACAAAAAGGCTTTCTATGAGTATCACAGCTGCCTGATGGAGCCGTGGGACGGGCCCGCCTCGATCGCCTTTACGGATGGCACGTACATCGGCGCGGTGCTCGATCGCAACGGCTTGCGTCCCAGTCGTTATTACATCACCGATGACGACAAATGCATCATGGCCTCGGAAGTGGGTGTGGTTGAGGTTGCACCCGAGCGGGTTGTTGAGAAGGGCCGGTTGCGGCCTGGGCGAATTTTCCTGATCGACTTCGAGCAGGGCCGGATGATTCCAGATCACGAGATCAAACAGGAGTGGGCAACCGCAAAACCCTACAAGGAGTGGCTCGACGCGCAACGCCTGGACCTGACCGATCTCAAACCCAACACCGCGCCTCAGGGTTTCTCTCCCGAAACCCTCGTTGCGCGCATGCAAGCCTTCGGCTACACGGTGGAAACGATGCAGATCATGCTGCAACCGTTGGTCATGGAACTGCGCGACCCGCTTGGCTCCATGGGTAACGATGCGGCACTCGCTGTGATGTCCGACAAACCCCGCATGCTCTACGACTATTTCAAGCAGCGCTTCGCCCAGGTGACCAACCCAGCCATCGATTCCATCCGCGAGGAAGTGATCATGGCATTAACTTGTTACATCGGCCCAGAACAGAACCTGCTGGAGACAACCGAACGGCATGCGCATCGGCTGAGGATTCCGCATCCGATCCTGTCAAACGAGGAACTTGCCTCGCTCAAGTTCATCGACCATCGCGGCTGGCGTGCCTGCACAATCGACATCACCTACCCTGCCAGGTCTGGCGAAGCTGGACTCCTTGCAGCACTCGATCGGATCTGTGCCGAGTCGAGCCAGGCTGTTGCCAATAACGACAGTCTGATCGTGTTATCCGATCGCAACGTCAGCGCTGACAACGTTCCCATCAGCTCACTACTGGCTGTAGGTGCCATACATCATCACCTCGTTCGCACGCTCGCGCGCACGCGCATCGGCCTGGTCGTTGAGAGCGGCGAAGCCCGGGAAGTGCATCACCACTGTCTGCTCATTGGTTATGGAGCCGATGCCATCAATCCTTATCTTGCCTTCGAAGCGCTCTGGCATGCCCGCCGGAAAGGTTATCTCGACAGCGCCAAACACATCAAGAACGATGACGACGTCATCACCGCATACAAGAAGGGTGTGGCCAAAGGCATGCTGAAGGTAATGGCCAAAATGGGGATCTCTACCCTGCAATCCTACAAGGGCGCACAGATCTTCGAAGCGATTGGTCTGGCAGACGACGTGATTAAACGTGCTTTTGTCGGTACCTCGAGTCGGGTACAGGGCGTTGGCCTGGCGGTGCTTGCCGAGGAGGTGGAACGGCGCCACGAGATCGGTTATCCAACGCGTGCCGTGAACCTGGCCGTACTGCCTAACCCAGGCGATTTCCATTGGCGACGCCATGGTGACGCCCATATGTGGGACCCTGAGACCATTGCCGATCTACAGGTCGCCGCGCGCACCAACAGCACAGACGCCTACCAGCGATTTGCCGACCACGTTAACTGCGAAAACACGCGGCGCAGCAACCTGCGGGGCCTTCTTGCGTTCAAGAAAGGGGTCAACGGCGGCCCAATCGACCTCGATGAAGTAGAGCCGGAAAGCGCGATCGTGAAACGTTTTACTACGGGCGCCATGAGCTTTGGCTCCATCAGTGCCGAGGCACACGAGTCGCTTGCTATTGCCATGAACCGCATCGGCGGTAAATCCAACACGGGCGAAGGCGGTGAAGATCCTGAACGGTTCAAGCCACTTGCCAACGGCGATTCGAAGCGCTCTGCAATCAAACAGGTCGCAAGCGGTCGCTTCGGCGTCACCATCGATTACCTGACCAACGCCGACGAGTTGCAAATCAAAATTGTCCAGGGCGCGAAGCCAGGAGAAGGAGGCGAGTTACCCGCACACAAGGTCGACGACTTTATCGCACACATTCGCCACTCGACACCAGGCGTCGGCTTGATCAGCCCACCTCCTCATCACGACATCTATTCTATCGAGGACATCGCCCAGCTCATTCATGATCTGAAGAATGCCAACCCCTCAGCACGCATCAGTGTGAAGCTCGGCGCGGAGGTTGGCGTCGGGACAGTGGCAGCAGGCGTCGTCAAGGCGCGGGCGGATCACCTCGTGATCTGCGGCGATACCGGTGGTACAGGTGCCTCACCGCTCACCTCGATCAAACACGCCGGCATCCCGTGGGAACTCGGCATCGCCGAAACGCACCAGACGCTGGTGATGAACAACTTACGCTCGAGAGTTGTGCTGCAGACCGATGGCCAGCTCAAAACCGGACGCGATGTAGCAATTGCCGCCCTGCTCGGCGCGGAGGAGTTCGGTTTTGCCACCGCGCCGCTGATCACTCTCGGCTGCATCATGATGCGTAAATGTCATTTGAACACCTGCCCGGTTGGCATTGCGACTCAGGATCCGGCGCTGCGCAAGAAGTTTACCGGAGAGCCTGAGCACGTCATCAACTACCTGTTCATGGTTGCCAAGGAACTTCGGCTCATCATGGCGGATCTGGGTTTTCGATGTGTCAATGAAATGGTCGGTCGGGTGGACGCGTTGAGCGTGGATGCGGCACTCGATCACTGGAAGGCCAAGGGACTGGATTTTTCCGAGATCCTTATGCCTGCCGAGGAGCCAGAAGAGTTTCTGGGCTCCTACGCCATGCATGATCAAGACCACGGGCTCGAACAAGCGCTGGACAACGAGCTGATGAAACTCGCCGAACCGGCATTGAAATCCGGCGAAAAAGTATTCCATCAGTTACCCATCGTGAACACCAATCGGGTTGTCGGGGGCATGCTCTCAAACCTGGTGATCCGCGAGATGGGTCCAGACATGTTGCCGGACGACAGCATCCACTTCAAATTCTACGGAAGCGCAGGTCAGAGTTTTGGCTGCTGGCTGGCGAAAGGCATTACGCTTGAGGTGGAAGGCGACGCGAACGACTACGTTGCGAAAGGTCTCTCTGGCGGACGCGTGATCATTTACCCGCCGCTAGTGAGCAAATTCAAGCCTGAAGAAAACATCCTCATCGGCAATGTCGTGTTATACGGCGCAACCAGCGGCGAGTGCTATTTTCGCGGGCTCGCCGCCGAGCGCTTTGCCGTACGCAACAGCGGTGCACACGCCGTAATCGAAGGCGTAGGCGATCACGGCTGTGAATATATGACGGGGGGGCGTGTCGTCATTCTTGGTTCTACTGGACGCAACTTTGCGGCAGGAATGAGTGGCGGTATCGCCTATGTCTGGGACCCGAACGCCGTTCTTGCGAGTCGGTGCAACATGGAAATGGTTGTGCTGGAAGCAGTTAATAGCAGCGAAGACGAAAAAGAGCTGAAGACGCTCGTCGAAAATCACCTTAAGTTTACCGACTCGAACGTCGCGAGTCTGATGTTGAAACACTGGGAGCGCTCACTCGGCGAGTTTGTGAAGGTGATGCCAACCGATTACAAACGCGCACTGCAACAGGCAAAAAAAAAAGGCAGTAGCCGCAGGTTAACCACCAATGATGGCATCCATGTGTAGTCCCTATCTGACGACCGTTGGCGAGCTGTCGCACCCGTGCAAGGATCAACGGGCAAGCAGACGCTGAAGTATGGGTAAAACGACCGGTTTCATCGATTTTGAGCGAAACAGCGCACCCTATCGCGACGCAGCCGCGCGCATGCTCGACTTTCGTGAGATTTACACCGAACACGACGTATCCCAGTTAACGGACCAGGGTGCCCGCTGCATGGATTGTGGCGTACCTTTCTGCCAGGCGGACGACGGCTGTCCGATCCACAATCTGATTCCCGAGTGGAACGATCTCGTCTATCGCGGTCAGTGGCGAGAAGCGCTGGACCGGCTACACAAAACCAACAACTTTCCTGAATTCACCGGGCGCATCTGCCCGGCACCTTGCGAAGGTGCGTGCGTGCTGGGCATTACCGATCCCGCGGTCACTATCAAGAACATCGAGATGGCAATCATCGACCGCGGCTTTGCCGAAGGTTGGGTTGTGCCGAACCCACCTATCACTCGAACGGGCAGACAGGTTGCAATCGTTGGCTCGGGACCTGCCGGGCTTGCGGCGGCCGCGCAACTCAACCAGGCCGGTCACAACGTGACTGTCTACGAACGCGAAGATCGCATTGGCGGGCTGCTGATGTACGGCATTCCCAACATGAAGTTGGACAAAATGGGCGTGGTTGAACGCCGCCTGGACGTCATGCGCAGCGAAGGTGTGCAGTTTGTAACAAGCGCGGATGTAGGGAACGGCGCATACGACGTACGCGCACTCCTTGCTGATAACGATGCACTGTTGTTTGCAACAGGCGCCACCGTCCCACGCGACTTACCGATTCCAGGCAGAAAGCTCAAAGGTGTGCACTTCGCGATGGATTTCCTGACCAATAACACCAGAAGCCTGTTGGACTCCGATCTCAAAGACGGAAAATTTACCTCCGCCAAAGACAAGAACGTAATCGTCATCGGCGGCGGCGACACTGGGACCGATTGTATTGGTACTGCGCTGCGCCACGATTGCAGGAGTCTCATCAACTTCGAACTCTTTCCGCAACTCCCCAACGATCGCGCAGCGGACAATCCCTGGCCAACCTGGCCAAAAATCTACCGCACCGAATATGCACACGAAGAATCCGCCCGCAAATTTGGCGACGATCCACGGGTGTTCAGCGTTTCTTCCACCGAGTTCATCGGCGACGAAAACGGCAACTTGAAAGCAGTCCGTACAGTGGACGTTACATTGAAAGACGGCAGATTTGAGAACATTCCCGGCAGCGAGCGAGAATGGCCGGCGGACCTGGTGTTTCTGGCCATGGGTTTTCTCGGCCCGGAGCACGTCGTTTCAGACGCACTCGATCTCCAATATGACGACCTCTCGAACTACCGCGCCTCCTATGGCAGTTATCAGACCAGCATTGCAAAGGTGTTCGCAGCGGGAGACTGTCGGCGCGGGCAGTCTCTGGTGGTTTGGGCCATCAACGAGGGACGTGAAGCGGCGCGGGAAATTGATCGGTATTTGATGGGATCTACGCAGCTTCCGTAATTGCAATCAGACTTGATTTTGGCTTGTAACAATAAGCCCTACTGCTGTAACGCTGTGCGGATCGCACTTTGTACCTGGGTCATTGTCCGCAGCCACGGTTTTACCTGGCCCACGCTCGCGGGTAAGCGGCGGGATTCGGCTTCGGCTTGTGATCTGGTGGCGAACGAGCCGTAGACGACTACATGGAGTATCCGACCGTTGCGGGATAGGCGGTAGGTTGCAAACCGTTCAGGACGCTCCTGAGATGCCAGATAGGCTTGGACACGTTCGGCTGACGAAAGAGTAAGAAGCTGTAACGTGAAAGCATCACCGGGTTGTGCCATGAGCCAACTGGCATCCTTGTACGCCTTTGCAGGAGAGGTAGGGGGCAGTTCTGGCTGCGGTTCTTTGCTGATTGGCGTGATTGATTCAGGCTCCTCTGGCTCCGAGGAGGGGGGAGGTTCGCTGGAGGCCCGGTCGGGATAGTCCTCTTTAAACGGACTCGCCTGAGAGCTGGATTGACTGCGGTCCGTTGCGGTGGCGGGCGTTTTCGAATCTGCAAGGGGCCTGACCGTATCTGGCGCAAGCTCGATCGGCTCGGTACTTAGTGCTTCGGCCTCGATCGTCTGAGCTGAAAGATTGTCAGTCGCGTTTGAGGGCTCTTCATCCGCTGAAGGCTCTTCATCCGCTGAAGGCTCTTCATCCGCTGAAGGCTCCTTATCCACTGAAGGCTCTTCATCCGCTGAGGGCTCCATCATGGCCAACTCGTCAGGTTCGTCGAGCCAGGGGAGTGGGGTCTGTTGCCAGATCAGATAGGCCAATGTGATGACGAGCAGTAGGAGTACCAAAAGCGCGCGGTGGACGGCGGGAAAGCGGGAACGCTCAGCAATCAGATCACCTGATTCGAGTTTCACCAATAATACATTGGCCATCTGGTCAATCCGTCCCGGGAGGCCTTCGGAGAGCTTGGTGATCTCATTTATCTGCTGGTCTGTGAATGGCAGGTGACCGCGGTATCTAGCTTGATGGAAACGCCATTCGAGGTATGCGCGGACGTCCTTGGCACCGAATCCAGTAAGGCGGATCTCGTGCCAGCCGACGTCTAAGTTATCTGCGGATTTTTCGATCTGCGAGACAAAACGTACCTCACCGAAGAACACCAGCCGGATTGAGCAGAGGGTGAGTAACTCCAGTAGGTCGTCGAAAGCTTTGGGTTCAAGAACCTCCGCATCGTCAATGAGCGTGATGCAAATCCGTTCCGCGCTTTCCTGCTCATCGACATGGCTGGTGATCGCCTCTCGTAAAAGCTGCCTGTTAGCGTCGCTCGGCGTAGCAAGCCCATAACCCTGAGCGATTGCCATGAGCACTTCGCGGCTGGTGTTCACCAACGTGCCGTTGATTCTTGCAGCCTTCACTCGCGGTTCGAGACTAGTCGAAAGTTTACGAAATAAGGTAGTTTTACCGACACCCGCTGGACCCGTTGCCAGCAATACACGCCGCGACCATTGACTCAAATGTCGTAGTTGGTCGAGGTAGGTTTTACGATCACCCTGTTCAAAGAAATCGTCACCCGGTTGCACAAAAGGGTTGTGAGTCAATCCAAGAAAGCGGCGTTGCTGCTCAACCATCACATAAAACATCGCCCGCGTTCAGCGTCGCACGCAGTGCTGATGCGTCTATCTCCTCGGTAACAATCACCCGGCCGATTGTCTCTGCCAGAACCAGACGCAATTTACCATCAACAACCTTCTTATCCATTCCCATCGCCCGGTGCATAACATCGTCGGAAAGTTCCGTTGGTGGGCATACCGGGAGATCTAACGATTGCAGTACCCTCTTGATGCGTTGCGCATCCTTTAGTTGCAGCGATCCTACACGCACCGAGAGATCGGCCGCCATCACCATACCTATCGCCACGGCTTCGCCGTGCAGATAGGTTCGATAATTCGTGAGGGTTTCGATTGCGTGCCCAAAGGTATGGCCAAAGTTGAGGATGGCTCGCAACCCGGTTTCCCGCTCGTCATCCTCCACCACCCCTGCCTTAATTTCGCATGAGCGGCGTACTGCCCACACAAGCGTATCAGGGTCTTTGTCGAGCAATTTTTCACCCGCCTGTTCTATCCAGTCAAAGAACTCGGGATCCGCGATCACCCCGTACTTCAGAACCTCGGCCAACCCGGCACGGTATTCGCGTTCTGGCAGGGTAGCAAAGACTGCGCTGTCTGCTATTACGCAGCGTGGCTGGTAAAACGCGCCAATCATGTTCTTGCCGCTCGGATGATTTACCCCAGTTTTCCCGCCGACCGCGGAATCTACTTGGGCCAACAAGGTAGTTGGAACTTGAATGAAACCAACTCCGCGTTGAAACGTAGCCGCCACAAAACCAGTTATGTCGCCGACTACGCCACCACCCAACGCCACTAACGTAGTGGAGCGGTTGTGCCTTTTGGCCAGCAGGAAATCCATGATGGCCGCATAACTGTCGAGGGTTTTGTATTGCTCACCATCGGGAAGAGTGAAAACGTCTACGTCGGCGCCACCGAGGGCTGTCAACAGGTCATCGAGGTACAGGGGGGCCACCGTCTCATTGCTGATCACGGCTACCTGATTCCCGCTCAGATGGGGCTTGAAAAGATGCGCTTGAGATAGGCTTCCGTTACCAATGTGAATCGGGTAGCTACGCTCATCGAGATGCACGTCAACTCTTTGCATCACTTAATCCCATCCTTGCGCAACCGTTCTTCGATTGCTTGCGCCAACACTTTTGGTCCATGACGGTCAGTAACGAACCGATAGTCGCTAATCTCCGCGTACAACGGTGCACGTTCCTCCTGCAGGCGTCGTAACGTCTTCCGTGGTTCTCCTTGTTGCAAGAGGGGTCTTCTCTTGTCTCGTCGAGTGCGTT
>SMUX01218316.1_pt1 | contig 12827 bp, 13 predicted proteins | sample 2456431 | NCBI WGS metagenome assembly SMUX01 (sample SAMN11095930, study PRJNA526329) | marine sediment metagenome | biome: Marine sediment; feature: Surficial sediment; material: Deep marine sediment; isolation source: Hadal surficial sediment | place: Pacific Ocean | collected 2014-11 | depth... | reverse complement strand
TGCTGCGACTGCTATGGCGACCGCTCCCGACATGACTCAAATGCCTTCGGACATCGCCGACTGCTGGGCTCAGTCTCAATCCTCGAAATACCAGAAAACGGCGCGCCGCTCGACCAGTACGCCTACGCCGTAGACGATGAGACCGATGAATGCGACCACAAAAATAGCCGCAATCATCTCGTCGGTCCTAATCAGCGATCGGGCCTCGACCACCAGAAAGCCGAGCCCGTTGGTGGCCACCACCATTTCCGCGACTACCACGTTGGTCAGGGCATAGGTGATGCCAAGCTTGACGCCCACCATGATCGCCGGCAACGCTGCCATGAGACGGATCCGGCGGAGGATCGCGAATTCGTTCATCTTCAACGAGTGGCCCAGCTCCACCAGCTCCGGCTCAACACTGGTGAGACCGAGAAGTGTCTGAACCAGGATGAGGAAAAAGATCGCAAAGCTGGCGAGAGCCACTTTGACACCAATCCCGATCCCGAACCACACCAAGAACAGTGGCACGAATGCAACCTTGGGAACGATTCGGAATCCGAGCAATAGCGGGTAGAGGGAGCGCCGAAGAAATGGTGAATAGAAGATCCCTATTGCCGAAACAAACCCGAGAACTCCTCCGGCGGCGAAGCCAAGCAACATCTCGTAGAAGGTGATGAAGCCGGCCCTGGCATACGTGCCAGGGTTGTCGGCGAGGGCGCCCACCACCGAAGCTGGCGAAGGCAACACGATTGGGTGGAAGTCTCGCACCTCGATTACCACGATCCAGATGACCACGATGCCGGTCAACGTCAGCAGTAGCTCCTTGCTGTTCCACAGCCGGTGACGCACTCTTGCCCAGCGACTGTCGGGAACCATTTCGGTAGCGGCGTCTTTCAGTACCAAAACGTGAGCCTTCGTTCGAGCCACAGAAAGGCAAAGTACGCGACGATGCCGAAAGCGGCCACCACCATGATGGCGGCGATGATGAATTCGGTATTGGAAAACGATGCTGCCTCAACGATGCGCGACCCGATACCGGTACTGGGGACGAGGATCTCAACCAAAACGCCCCCGATAAAGGCCTCGGTGAGCCCGATCCGGAGTCCCGCCAACACGAACGGCATCGCAAAGGGAAGGGAGACTTTGCGGAAGCTGAACCATTGGCTCCCCCCCAACGACTCGGTGAGCTCCAGCATCTCCCGATCCACACCCTGCAGCCCGGTGATGGTGTTCTCGGTTACCGGGAAGAATGCCAGGAGCAAGGTAACCCAAAGCTTGTACTGCAGCCCCACTCCCCACCACAGAATGAAGAGCGGGATGAACACCGCTTTCGGGATGACATAGAGCGACACCAAGATGGGATAGATGGCTCTTCTCACCGGCGGGATGTAGGTGATGAAAATCCCGGAGACGAACCCGAAGATACCCCCGATTACGAACCCCCAGACAATCGTCCGCAGGGTGACGAGCATGTTCTCGACCAGGAAGTCACCCTGGTTGCGAAGGATGTCGAAAACACGTGAGGGAGGTGGCAGCACCACCGGGTGGAATCCGGTGATCCATATCGCAACCTGCCAACCGAACACGAGGATAGCGGCAAACACCAACGGGTCGGTGAACCGCCGAAGGTGCTTTGTCCGGCGGCCCCTTGTGGTCGCTACTGCCTCGGGCTGGATGACTTCGGGGGCGGCCATTGGGGGCCCGCTACGGGGCGGATCCCTCTTCGAGCCGCGCTTCACTCGCCCCGGTGTCGATCAAGTGGCGGGTCGCTACGACTTGTTCCAAGAATTCAACCGTGTCTCGCATTTCGGCCAGGCGGGGCCTCGGCAAGTCGACCACCACCTCACCGAGAATGGTGCCAGGCCGGCGTGACATGACGAGAATGCGGTCGGAAAGGAACACCGCCTCAGGGATGTGGTGGGTTACGAAGATCACCGTTTTGGTTGTTTCGCGCCAAATCCGCAGCAACTCCTCGTTCATGTACTCCCGGGTGAACTCATCGAGGGCTCCGAAGGGCTCATCCATAAGCAACAACTCCGGATCGTGAATGAGGGCACGGCAGATAGACACTCGCTGCTGCATGCCTCCGGAAAGCTGCTTCGGGTAGGCGTCTGTGAACTCTTCGAGCCCCGCCATCTTGAGCAAGCGGTGCGCCCGTTCCTCGAATTCGGCCTTTGACACGGACACGTTCCTCTGCGATGCCAGCACCTCGTAGGGGAACATCACGTTCTTGAACACGGTTCGCCACTTCAAGAGTGTTGGCGACTGGAACACGAATCCGACGCTTGCAGCAGGGCCCGAAACGGGGACGTCGTCCAGGTACACGGTGCCTTGAGTGGGGGGGATCAGCCCCGAAACGAGGCGCAACAGCGTGCTCTTGCCACAGCCGCTAGGGCCAATGATGCTCACGAATTCGCTGTCATGTATCTCGGCCGAGACATCACGTAGGGCCTCGACTGTTAGGTCGCTCGTCTGAAAGACCTTGCCTAAGGAGTCGAGCCGGATGCCCATCGGTAGGTCCCTTTCAACTGGTTGACGGCCTTTGAGACCCCGCACCCGGAGGTGCGGGGTCTCCCGGTTGCTACCACTCAGTCAAGGAACGGAGCGAGCGGATTTGGCCTCCCCAGCACCGGGTCAAGTGCTGCGCGTGCACCATCGAAGTCGGCGATTTTGACGTCACCGCTATCGATGATCAGGTCAGAAATGAAAGCCTGATCAAGGGTTAGTGGCTCGTCGAGTAGGAAGTCGTTGATGAAATCGAGGCTCCGCTGCTTCTTGTCCGGGTCGAAGTAGCCGATTCCGTCGTCACGGACATCCTCGGTGAGCATCAAAGTCAGGAACAGTTGCAGGTTGCCGAGGTGGAACTCGCGAGCGTTCGGCTGCTCTTCCAGCTCAGGGTTGAACTTGAAGAGAGCGTCGATCGACTCGTTCTGAGCTGCCAGGCCGCCTTCGAGCACGTATTGGTAGCCCTCGAGTGCCCCCTCGACGAAGCGCTCAACGAGATCACGATCCGACTCGAGCAGCTCGGGCCGCGTGATCAGACCGTTCCCGTAAATGTCGACAATACGACCGATCCAGAGAGTGTCTGGCTCGATCGGCGGATCCGCCAACCACCACTCAGGGAGGTTCGTAATCCAGTCCATGACGAAGTCCGCCTGGCCCGACACGACCGAGCCGATTCCGGCTCCGTCAACATACTGCCAGTCGACGTCCTCGTAGTCGATGTCGACCGAGCCCGAGTACGCCTTGAAGAGCTGATCGTTCTCATCCCCTGCATCAACGGCACCCTTCAGGCCCACCAGCTCCGCAGCACCTGTGACCCCGGCCGCCGGATCGGCATACACCGCTGTGGGAGCAGTCGATGCGATAGCAGCGATCTCCACGAGTGGGAGCCCCTCGCTGATGGTCCGCATCACGGCGCCGACGCCTGCAAACCCGAACTCGCCCTCACCCAACCCGATGCGGGCCGAGGTGTCACCGGACCCGAAGCCGCGAGTGATTTGAACCGCCAGGTCGCGTTCGGCCCAGAAGCCCTTGTCGAGCGCCAGATAGAACGGCGAGGTCTGGCCCTTCGGAATCCAATCGAGGATAAAGAAGACCTGGTCCGCACCTTCGCCCGCATCTGGAGCGTCCGACGAAGTGTCGTCCCCTCCGCAAGCCGCAGCCACTAGGGCGAACGCCAGGAACACCGCGAAAATTTTCGAAAAACGTCTCATCTTCAGTCCTTTCTTACCTAGGAGGACTGCTGTGCGACGCTTGATGGACGCTGTCTCGCAGCCCTCGAAGCCAGGTTGACCCTATGACCGAGCGGTGCCGGTTGCAAGTGGGATCTGAATTGTCGGCCGAAAGGAGCACGGGTGCTCCGAGGCCTATCCGGTGGGTGACGCCGGCGACGGCCGCCAGGGTCATCAGCGGCTCCAAGAATGTTGTCCCCCCGGCTACGAGTTCCAGGCGATGCGGCGCTCCCGCAACCAATTGATCCCGTACCCACAGGGAAATCGGACCCTGCCCCCTCGGCCCGTGCGGCTGCCTCGAACCGGCTCCGGTCGGTGGCCGAAGTGGGGCAGCACCAGTCCAAACTGAGGGCCGTCCTCAGTCACCCGGGGTCGCCAGGTGCTCATCGAGCCAGGAGTCGACGAGCCCGATCACCTGTTGGAACGCTTCGCCGGTGTGCACCTGGTGGTGCCCGATCCCGGGGATGATGATTCGTTTCTTAGGCTCGGCGGCACGATTCGACATCCTGATCGATTCTTCGACCGGAACCATCATGTCGTCACCGGCGTGGATGAAAAGGGCGGCGGTTTTGCTAGGAAACGGCAGCGACTGTTCCGGCACGAAGTCGACGATCTTCTGAGCGGACTCGAGCGTGGTCTGAAACGCCATATTGGGATATTGCGCCTCTACTTCCCGCCGCCAGGAGCGGGCCTCTTGGTCCCGGAGCAAGATCTCGTCGGGATCGATGTGCTCAGACCGGCCCGTCAGCACCCGCTGCAACCGGTCCTTCTCTAGCCTGGCACGGAACTCCACCCATTGCCTGCCGGTGCGGACCGCACGAAGATGGCGCTCGCCGCTTCCATATCCGACGACCGAGATGACGGCGCCAGGTCGGGCGTCCTTGCCGCCGGTGGCTACCGCGATTGCACCCCCGTAGCTAACGCCAAGCAAGGCCAAGCGGTCGGCGTCGGCTTCCGGCAATTGGGCGAGGTAGGTCAACGCCGCCCGAATGTCGTCGATGTGCTCTTCGGGGAAGCATTGACCCCGCTCGCCGCCACTTGCGCCCAGGCCGCGATAGTCCGGCACGATGACCATGTAGCCGAGTGCCGCCAGGGCTTCTCCCCAGTTGGTCATGAGCTCCTTCACGCTTCCCCAACCGAGGCAGGCGACTACGGCGGGATACCCGCCGGTCGGGGAAGGCCCCGAGGGAACATAGAGGTCAGCGGCCAGACGGACTCCTGGCGTTGCAAAGAAGTGAACGGTTTCCATCGGCACCGTGTTCGCGTGCCCTCGACTGTACCGAGGTCTCCGGCGCGGTAGAGGGTCTAAACTTCCGCAGGTCGACGTAATGGGATCCGATGAATGAGCTGCGCCCTTTCGTAACCAACCTGCATGAGGCTCCGCGAAGCCAGCTGCGGGGCAAACGGGGTGAGTCGGTCCGCCTGATCGACCAGGAACTGGGGTCGGCCCGCAACGTTGATATCCACGTGAACTATCTGGCGCCCAACTCGGGCCCGGGACCCGCTCACTACCACGAGCACGCCGAGAACGTCTACATCGTGCTCGACGGGCGCTTGGAGGTGGAGGTGGCGGGGGAGCTCCGGCATCTCGAGCGTGATGACGTCCTTTTCATCCCGCCTGGCGTGGTGCACCGAACCAGCAACCCGGGGGAAGAAACCGCACGGTTTATCGAGGTCTACGCTCCTGCCGGCGAGGATTTCCACGTGGTCGACAGCGGTGAGAGCGTCTGATGGAGATCGGTGTGCTGCTGCCCCACTTCGGTGAGCATGCAAGAACAGAGACACTCATCGAGGGAAGCCGCCTCGTCGAGGAAATGGGCTACGACTCGCTGTGGGTTCGTGATCATATCCTCTGGACGCCCCACGAGATGGAAGGCCCGGACAAGACGTTCATCGAACCGTTGATGACGTTGGCAGCCGTCAGCGCCGTCACCACCCGTGTGAAACTGGGCATGGCCGTACTCATACCCATCCGCTGGCCCCTCAAAGTCGCGCAAAACCTGGCGGCCCTGAGCGTGCTGTCCAGCGGCCGGATAATCGGCGGCTACGGTCTCGGTCATGACCCGGCCGAATTTGCCGCCGCCGGCTTCCGGCGGGAGGACCGCGAAGAGATCTTTGCTGAGACCATCGAAATCATGCAAGCCGTGTGGGCCTCGGATGACGTCTCCTACCAAGGCAAGATCTTCAGTTTCGAGCACATAACGCTCGAGCCGAAACCGGTGGCACCGATCCCGCTTGTATATGGCGGAACCACCCAGGCTTCGATCCGGCGAGCCCTGGCACGGATGGACGGCTGGATGCCGGGCCGGATCCCCCTCGCCACACTCGATGCCCGGCTCAGGTATCTCGAGCAGCGCAGCGCAGAAGCGGGCAAGAGCCTGACGGTCGGAGTTGTGCCGATCGTAAAGGTCCATCGGGATCGCGAACAAGCGCGGGCCGGCATCGACGTTGCTGCCCTCGCCGCGAGCTCAGGCGGCGCCAAGTTCTGGCTCCCTCCCGACTCCGGCTCGTTCACCACCATCGAGGATCTGGAGGGTCTGGTGATCGCGGGAACGCCACAAGAATGCAAGCGTGAGCTGGCGAAGTTCGCCGAACGCGGGCTCGACTACGTAGTGCTCGATTTACGCCTCGATTTTTCCCGGTACCTGGAACAGCTCGAGCTGCTGGCTGAGGCAGGGCTGGACGAGCTCAAGCAATGACGGTGGGCGTTGAGCAATGACGAAGGGTGTTGGGTTGGACCCGGTCGATCCGCTGGAGTTGGCGGCCGGCATCTTCAGCGACGAGGAACTCGGTGCCTACCGGGCCGCCGGATATGGACGACGAGCCAGGCCAGGTTCCCGCCCGGCTCTTCTGGTTGTGGATGTCACCTACGCATTTACCGGCGATCGCGCAGGTGAAGAGGCGTATCCACTCTCGTGCGGACCGGCGGCGTGGGGGGCAATCGACAGGATTCCGGCTTTGCTGGCCGCCGCCCGCGGGAACGATGTGCCCGTGATCTACTCCCGTAATTCATCCCGGAGCACCGAGGCCGAGGCGGGTGGATGGTCGGCCAAGCTCGACCGCGGCGAGGAACCACCCCGTGCCCACGACATAGTGGATGAGATTGCGCCGCTCCCGGGCGAGCTGGTGGTAACCAAGACCAAACCGAGTGCATTCTTCGCCACTCCGTTGGCCTCATGGCTCGTCCAGCTAGGAGTCGACACAGTCTTGCTGGCCGGAGGCTCAACCAGCGGGTGCGTGCGGGCAACCGTGGTCGATGCGTTCTCCTGGAATTTCAATCCGTTCGTGATCGCCGAAGCCACTTTCGATCGGAGCCCAACCTCCCATCGAGTCAACCTGTTCGAAATGAACCAGAAGTACGCCTCCGTGGTCGGCAGCGAACAGGCCCTCGCCTACCTTGACACTCTCGAGTCTGAATAGTGTCACTAGACCCGGTGCAGGACTCGGCCAGCAATCCCGACCGATCGCCACTTGAGCGTGGGTCCGCCATCTCATGACATCGCTTGGTGTGATTGTGGTCGGTGTCGGAGTGGCTCTTTACCTGGCGGCCGATCTGGGTCCGGGCCCCCGCAACGGTCCGACGAAGGGACCGCACCACCGGCTCGGTTAGGGCATCAGGGTGATCGAAGGCTTCGTCCTCCTCCTCGACATGCTGCTCGGCGGCACGGTGGGAGTCGGCACAGTGCTCATTGCAGTCGGGCATGTTATCCAGGCCGACCTGCAGGTGTTCGACGGCGAGGGTCGGGTCATGCAGGCCAAGGCTGTTGGCGCGGCCTGACCCGGTCGACGAGTTGCCTCCTCAGTTGGCCAGCTTGCGCAACTCCGGGAGCAGCTCTGAACCCACGATCGCAAGGGTGCGGTCGGGGTCGGTGCTTGCGATCTGGAGGGCCACATAGTCGGCTCCCATCTCGACGAGTGGCCGGTACGTTTCTAGTAGCTCCTCGACCGAGCTCACGATTGAGTACTGGGAGAGAATCTCGTCCCGGTCCATGTCGTCTGCCCGTTCACGAAGGTCCTTGGGGTCGACCGCCTCGAGGCGTCCCGGGGCGCGTAGCCCTCGCATACTGCCGAGAGCTTTCCAGGCCTCGTCGTTGTCCTGTGCCAGCACGCACCAGCGGGTGGCCATAATTTGACCCTGTTCTTTGCCCTTTTCCTTAGTTCCGGCGTGGAAGGGATCGATGACCTTCTCTTGGGTTTCGGCTGGGACCTTGACGCTGGTGATCAGCCCATCAGCGTGGCCTCCTGCGAACGCAGCCGACTTGGGCCCGCCCGCCGCCATCCAGATGGGAATGCGGCTCAGCGGCGGGCTGTACAGCTTGGCCTTGTCGGCCACGTAGTATTCGCCTGCGAAATCGAGCTTCTCGCCGTCAAATAGCCGATGGATGATCTCGAGCGCTTCTTGCATGCGCCCGATGCGCTCCTTGTAGCCGGGGAACGCAAAGCCCATCGGACCTTCGTTGATGGTCTCCCCCGTGCCGACACCCAGGATGAACCGCCCCCCCGAAAGCCGGTCGACAGTTGCGGCCGCTTGGGCGATGAGCGCCGGGTGGTAGTGAAACAGCGGGCAGGTGACAGAAGTCGCAAGTTCCACATGATCGGTCCGGGCCGCCACCGACCCGAACCACGACCACACGAATCCGGCAGCAGAGACGTCATCCACCCAGGGATGAAAATGATCAGACCCGAGCACAACGTCGAAGCCAACCTCTTCGGCCAATACGGCCTGGTCGACCAGAACCTCTGGCTGATAGGACTCGTGACTACATAGCCATGCGAATTTCATGTCAATCCTTTTCGAGGGTTTAGCGGAAGGCGGGCGTGACGGCCGACGCGAAATGCTCGAGTTGCTCGAGCAGGTGATCCACCGTGTGATAGATGAACTTCATCTCGTAATGATTGACGCCGGCCTCGACATATCTGGCGATCTTCTCGCCGATGTCATCGGCGCTGCCGATCAGGCCGGCGTTGAGGATCGCTTCCTGAGTGGCAGTGTGATCGAAGCCCTCTGTCAACACGTCGAGAGTTTTCTGGGCTGAGGAGATGGCCTGTTCGCGGGTCTCTGCCAGCGACACGTAGACCTCGGTGGCGATGTCGAACTCGGTTCCACCCCTGCCCTTTTCCTCTGCCAGCTCGTTCAGTCCAGTGATTCGATCCGGGTACTCCTCGGGTGGGATCCACGGTGGGATCCACCCGGTGGCGAACTCGGCGGTGATATCCATGGCAGTCGGCCCATGTCCCCCAGTCCAAATGGGCGGATACGGCTTCTGGACTGGCTTGGGCCAGATTTCGGTCTCCTCGAAGCTGATGTACTCACCCTCATAGGACGGGTTGTCCTGGGTCCAGACCGCCTTCATGGCCCGCAAGTAGTCGCGCGTAACGTGGTACTTGGTCTTGCGTTCGACCCCGAGCACCTCGAAGTCGACGTTATGCGTGCTCTTGGGCGCTCCGGTTCCGATTCCCAAGATCAAGCGCCCGTTGCTGAGCACGTCGATGTTTGCCACTTGCTTGGCCGCCAAGATTGGATTGCGGTATGGCAGGCACAACACGGCAATGCCGAGCCGGATCTCGTTGGTGATGCCAGCCAAGAAGGCGAGGTTGGTGAGCGACTCAAAGAAGATGGGCGGAGCGTCCGCTTCCTCCACCGCCTCGAGCGAGCCACATGAAACATGATGTCGATCCTGGAAGGTCGTCCATGCGATGAAATCGTGCACCCACAGGGCGTCGAAGCCGAGCTCCTCGGTACGGACCGCGCTCCGACGGATGTCTTCGGTATTCGCCAACGGACCCGCCACCGGGAGACGAACACCAAACTCCGTTTTCTTTGTCATATCTACTCCTGTCCTGTCAGCCGTAATGACCCTAACCAGGAGACGTAGGCTGGTCGATTATGAGACCCGAGCATGCCCTAGCAGAATGGCTGGCGGCCGGGCAATCCGGCTATGTCGAGCTGCTCGAGCATTTGGTGATTACCGAGAGCCACGCAGCCCATCCAGAAGGGGTTGCGGCGGTCGCCGAGACCGTGATGGCTGAGCTGACTTCGCTCGATTTCGAGTTCCGGCGAACGCCCCCGTCGCCGGTCCCGGCGACAGATCGATGGCTGGAAGAGCTCCTGTCACCGGGCGTGTCCTACGCCAGACTCGGAGCAACCTACGCGGCGGACTCGGTGGGGACGGGATCCGGCCGGCTGCTGTTGCTCGGCGACCTGGACACCGCCTTTCCGGTCGGGACTCTCGCCGACTTCCCATTTCGCGTCGATGGTGGCAAGGCCTACGGGCCCGGCATCGCCGACATGAAGGGCGGCCTGGTCGTCCTGGTCGCAGCATTGCAGGCGCTCCACCACCTCGATTTGGCGACCCCGAGCATTGCGCTGGTGCTGTCGGGCGATGAACAGGCGGGCAGCCTCGGGTCCCGGCTGGTGATCGAGCGGGCTGGTGAGGGAGCCGACTGGTGCTTGTGCGTTGAGTGCGCCCGTCGCGGGGGCAAGCTGATGGCGGGCCGAGGTCATATCGGGGTGGGACGGCTGACGGTGACCGGAGTGGAGGCACACACCGGCAGCGCCAGGGCCGAAGGAGTAAACGCCCTCGAGGCTCTCGCCCACCTGGTATTGGGCTTCAATCAGATTTCCGATCCTGAAGCCGGGACCCTTGTGACCGTCACCATCGCCCAAGGGGGCCGGCGCCGGAGCATCGTCCCCGCCTACGCCACCGCGACTGTCGATATCCGTACACGAGCTCCGGACCGCTGGGAGGCCGTCACAACGTTGATGCGCAACCTCGCCATCGAAGAAGAGCAGAACAGTGGCGCCAGGATCGAGCTCCTCATGCACAACCACCGGCCCGGAGTCCTTTGGGATGGAGGAACGGACCGCCTGTTGACGCTGGCCCGGGAGGTAGGCAACGAAATTTCGGTGCCGGTCGACGCCTTTGAATCGGCGGCGGCCGGGAGTTCGGCCTTCCGTCGAGCGTCGGCTCCCACTCTGGACGGCCTGGGCCCGCTCGGGGCCGATCTCATGACAATGCAAGAAAACATCGACGTGGATAGTCTCGCGCCCCGCGCGGCGTTGCTGGCGGGAATCATCCACCGCCTTCCGCAGACCCTCGAAACGTGACCTAGCGGGGTGTGATCGACACGCCCTGATGGAGCGCCGGGGTGGTTGGTGCCCAATCCTGGGCCCGGCCGGCGACGTATCGTCCAAACCCGGGCTCACCGAGCACCTTGCCGTCTTTGGCGATGACGGTTCCCCGCAGCATGGTCAGGACAGGCCCACCCGTGAACTCCCAGTCCACGTATGGCGTCCATGCCGACTTGGACTCCATCTCCTCGTCCTTGGGCACCACCTTCTTGTTCGGGTCGACGAGAACGATGTCGGCCTGCGAGCCGGGAAGGACCGCGCCCTTCTCGGGGTACACCCCGAGAATGCGTGCCGGAGTCTCGGTGAGCATCTGTACAAGTCGCTCAAGCCGGATGTTGCCAGTACTCACGTCGGTGAGCATCAGCGAAAGCAAATGGTCGTAGTGTGGCGCCCCGAAAGGCCCGATGAGGGGATCCTCTTCCATGAGCTTGAGGTCATCAAGGGTGTGTGGAGCGTGATCCGAGTCGATGATGTCGATGGTCCCATCGTCAATGGATCTCCAGATTTCGGCCATGCGGTCGGCATCTTTGGTGACGGCGCCGCCGGGGATGGCGCGGGCTCCCTGGGCCTTGATGTCGACGTCCCGGAGGTGAAAATACTTCGGGTCGACTGCCACCGTGACCCCGACGCCCGCCGCCTTGGCCTCCCGCAGCAACCGGAGGCTGCCGGGAGCGTGGGTGTGCACAACCTGGAGTCGGACCCCGGTGTCCCGCTGAAGCTCCAGGAGGATGGCGACCGCCGTGCGCCACACAACGTCGCGCGTGTACACCGCGCTGAACGTGTGGATGTCGCGCGGAGCACCTCCCGCCGAGGCTTCCTCGTAGAGGTATTCGAAGAGTGTTTGCGCGAATGGGTGCACTACACAGGGCAGACCGGTCTCGGCGATAGCTTGAAACGTTTGGTAGAGCCGGCCGGGATCATCGAGGGCAAGTCGGGGATCGTGTGGATAGCCGCCGGTTACCTGAAATATCTTGAACCCGGTCACGCCGGCTTTGGCGAGGCCCTCGATCTGGTCGAACTGCACCGGACCCACGAAGTGGCCCCAATCGATGAGGCACTTCTCAGCGGCAAGGGCCCGTTTCTGCTCGAACAACTCCACGGTGGTGGTGGGGGGCTCGACATTCGGCATGTCCACGTAGGTGGTGTATCCACCCACCGCGGCCGCCCGCGAGGACGACACAAAGTCTTCCTTGTACTCGTATCCGGGCTCGCGGGTGTGGGCGTGCAAGTCGATGAGACCGGGAAGCACCCAGAGGTCGCTGGCATCGATGTCGGTGTCGGCGGTGACCGCGCTGTCCCGCGCCAAAAGAGCGGAGATGCGTTCGCCGTCGACCAGGACGTCTGCCTCAATCGGTCCGGTCGGGGTCTGAATCACGCCGTTGCGAATCCGCGTCGTTTTGGTCAAGCGCCCTCCTCTTCGCGATTCGGCCAGAGTAGTGAGGGCTGCTTAGCGGTGCCACCTGACCGGAAACATGCGCGTGGGTCGCTATTCAGCCGAGCCGGAGGCCCGTGGCCGGAGGGGACGCCCTACCGAAGGACGATCTTGCGATTGCCACAGCGATGCATCCCCGGTCCGCATGCAGGTGGCTCGAGCAGCAAGCAGCTACTACACCTAGACCCGAGTTGGAGGCCGGCCAACATCGGCAGGTAGCTGGTTCCGTGAGCCACTGATCGGGTCACTACGGTCGGTCGGTCGATTTCATGAGAAGAACCCGGTAAGTAGTGGCTGGCAACGGCGCTTCCTCGCCATGCAGTCTCTGAGTGCAATTCCGAGGGCGAGCCATGACGCCGGTCAGGCAGAGGACAACGAGGGAATGTTCAGCGGAACCGACCAGCAGCACCCTGCAACGGACATCGGGCCTCGCACCTCCGCCGATACCGAAAAATCAACATCCAGATTTGGCTAGGTCAACCCTTCTGACTCGCCTTCCACGCTTTCTTGCGCAGCTTGAGGTTCTCGCGGTCGGTGGCGCTCTCGA
>SMUX01193904.1_pt1 | contig 12828 bp, 9 predicted proteins | sample 2456431 | NCBI WGS metagenome assembly SMUX01 (sample SAMN11095930, study PRJNA526329) | marine sediment metagenome | biome: Marine sediment; feature: Surficial sediment; material: Deep marine sediment; isolation source: Hadal surficial sediment | place: Pacific Ocean | collected 2014-11 | depth 0-1... | reverse complement strand
GATAGAGGATCGAATAGGCGAACAACCCCTTGGCGGCACGGTCGCTTTTCTCGCGCCAGACCTTGTAAGCGCCGGCCAGGAACAGGGTGCCCAGCACCACCGACGCACCGCCGTAGATGGCCCCGGCATAGCCCAAGGCCCAAGGTGCCATGGTCAGGGGAACCAACATCCAGGAATAGAGCACGATCTGGCGCCGGGTTTCCCTCAGGCCCGCCACCACCGGCAGCATGGGCACGTTGACGGCGGCGTATTCATCGGCCTTGGTGAGCGCCAGGGCCCAGAAATGAGGCGGCGTCCACAGGAAGATGATGCCGAACAGAATCATCGGCATCAGGGTCACGTCGCCGGTCACCGCGGCCCAGCCGATCATCGGCGGGAAGGCGCCGGCGGCGCCGCCGATGACGATGTTCTGGGGCGTGCGGCGCTTGAGCCAGATGGTGTAGACGAACACGTAGAAGCAGATGGTCAGCGCCAGCAGGGCCGCCGCCGGCCAATTGACCGCAAGCCCCATCACCGTCACCGCGCCGACCGCCAGGGTCGACCCGAAGCCGAGCGCCACGCCCGGCTCCATCCGGCCGGCCGGGATCGGCCGGTCGCGGGTGCGTTTCATGCCGGCATCGATATCGCGGTCGTACCACATGTTGATGGCGCCCGAAGCGCCGGCGCCGACGGCGATGCAGAGCAGCGCAACCCCGGCGAGGACGGGATGAATGCCGCCCGGCGCCAGCACCAGCCCCGCCAGGCCGGTGAAAACCACCAGCGACATCACCCGCGGCTTGAGAAGGGCGATGAAATCTTCGACCGCGGGCGGCGTATGGGCCGCCGCCGCGGGATCGGTGGCCGGGTTCCGGGCTATGGTGACATTGGACACATTTTATCCTTTCCCAAAGCTCTTAAGTCCTTGGCGGCGTTTCATGGGTATGGAAGGGGGCCGGCGACGGCACCGTCCATTCCAGGGTCGTCGCCCCCTCGCCCCAGGGGTTGGCGCCGACCCGCTCCTTGGTTCTGAACATCTTGTAGAGCAGCACCAGGAACACCGCCGTGCCGGCCACCGAGACATAGCTGCCCAGGGTCGAGACCATGTTCCAGCCGGCGAAGGCATCGGGGTAATCGGGGATGCGGCGCGGCATGCCGGCCAGCCCCAGGAAATGCATGGGGAAGAAGGTCAGGTTGACGCCGATGAACAGCAGCCAAAAATGGAGCTTGCCGAGGAGCTCCGAATAGGGCCGCCCGGTCATCTTGGGAATCCAGTAATAGAACCCCGTGAAAATGCCGAACAGCGCGCCCATGGACATGGTGTAGTGGAAATGGCCGACCACGTAATAGGTGTCGTGCACGGCGACGGCGATGCCGGCATTGGCGAGAACCACGCCGGTCACCCCGCCCACGGTGAACAGGAATATCATCCCCATGGCGAAGATCATGGGTGTCGCCAAGCGGATCGAGCCGCCCCACATGGTGGCGATCCAAGAGAAGATCTTCACCCCCGTGGGCACCGCGATCACCATGGTCCCAGCCACGAAATAGGCGCGCGTGTCCACGTCCAGGCCCGAGGCGTACATGTGGTGCGCCCAGACGATGAAACCGATGAAGCCGATCGCCACCATGGCGTAGGCCATGCCGAGATAACCGAACACCGGCTTGCGCGAGAAGGTGGAGACCACCTGGGAGATGATGCCGAAGCCGGGCAGGATCAGGACGTAGACCTCGGGGTGCCCGAAGAACCAGAACAGGTGCTGGTAGAGCACCGGGTCGCCGCCTCCGGCGGCGTCGAAGAACGCGGTGCCGAAATTGCGGTCGGTCAGCAGCATGGTAATGGCGCCCGCCAGCACCGGCAGCGCCAGCAGAAGCAGGAAGGCGGTCACCAGGATCGACCACACAAAGAGCGGCATCTTATGGAGCGTCATGCCGGGCGCGCGCATGTTGAAGATGGTGGTGATGAAATTGATGGCGCCGAGGATCGACGACGCACCGGCCAGATGGAGGGCGAGGATCGCCATGTCCACCGCGGCGCCCGGGGCGCCCACGGTGGAAAGCGGCGCATAAATGGTCCAGCCGACCCCGGGGCCGCCGTCGACGAAGATCGAGCCCATCAGCAGCAGCGCCGAGGGGATCAGCAACCAGAAGCTGATGTTGTTCATGCGCGGGAAGGCCATGTCCGGCGCCCCGATCATCAGCGGCACGAACCAGTTGCCGAAGCCGCCGATCAACGCCGGCATGACCATGAAAAACACCATGATCAGGCCGTGACCGGTGATCAGCACATTGAACACCTGATTGGGCTCGCCCAGGAAAAACAGCCATCCCATGACCTGGGTGCCCGGCGCCGCCAATTCCATCCGGACCAACACCGAAAACAGCGCGCCGACAAGCCCGAAGACGATCGAGAAGATCAGGTACATGGTGCCGATGTCTTTGTGGTTGGTGGAGAAAAGCCACCGGGTGATCCCCCGGGGCTTGTGTTCGATGGCGTGGCTTGCCGTTGATCGTTCGGTTATGGTGGACACGTAGAGAACCTTTATTCGTTACCTGCCGGGCACCGCGCCGTCGGCAAATGCTAGTTCCGGCGATGGGCGGTCGGGGACCTGTTGGGCCTTGAACTTGACCTTGGCCCGGGCCACCCATTTCGCGAATTCGGCCTTGGACACCGCCTCCACCGCGATCGGCATGAAACCGTGGTTGATGCCGCAAAGCTCCGAACACTGGCCGTAATAGACGCCGGGCTTGGTGACCCGCATCCAGGTTTCGCTCATGCGGCCGGGGACGGTGTCGATCTTCACGCCAAAGGCCGGCACCGCCCAGGAGTGGAGCACCGAATTGGAGGTCAGCAGGACACGGATATCGGTGTCCACCGGCACCACCACCCGATTGTCCACTTCCAACAGGCGCAACTGTCCAGGCTTTAGTTGGTCGTCGGGAATGATCAGGCTGTCGAAGGCGATCCTGCCGTGATCGGGATAAACGTAGGACCAGTACCACTGGCTGCCGACAACCTTAAGGGTCATCCCCGGCGTCGTGGTCTTGTCCATGTAGTAAAGCAGCCTGAACGACGGGATGGCGATGACCACCAGGATCATGATCGGCACCACCGTCCACATTACCTCGAGAACGGTGTGGTGGGTGGTCTTGGACGGCACCGGGTTGGCCTTTTCGTTGAACCGCACGACCACATAAACAAGCAGAGCCGTCACCAAGAGCATGATGACGGTGATGATCACCAGCAACAGGTCGTGGAAACCGTCGATCCGTTCCATGACCGGCGTGGCGGCTTCCTGGAAACCCAATTGCCAGGGTTGGGGGGCTTGCGCCAGGGCCGGCGCGGTCCAGCCGCACCAAGCCGGCACCCCCGCCCCCAAGACCGAGACGGTGCTAATTTTCCCTGCTGATCGCATGCACGGCATCCCGTTCAGGTGGCGGGGGAAAGGAAACCAACGAACAAGTGATATACCCCTTTGGCGTGGGCAAAGTAAACCAAGGCGATGGGCTTCCGAGGCCTCGAGGGAGGGGGTCCCGCTCGGCCAAAATCACAGCCTTGGCGGTTCCACGCCGGGATCGTCATCGGTGCCCCATGGAGGGCCGGAAAATGGTATCATGGGTGACACCTAATCGCGTTCAATGCGGAGACATCCATGACCAACCAGTCCATTGCCGACGACCTGTTCTTCACGCGGACCGACCTCACCGAGCAGGGCGCCCAGGCGGCGCTCGAGCGGGCCGGCGCGGGCGCCGACGATTGCGAGTTGTTTTTGGAGTATTCGGTGTCGGAAAGCTTTTCCTTCGACGACGGGCGGCTCAGGGCGGCCAGTTCGGATACCACCCAGGGGTTCGGGCTGCGCGCCATCGTCGATGAGGCGACCGGCTACGCCCATGGCTCGGAGTTGTCCGATGCGGCCCTCGCCCGGGCCGCCGATACGGTGTCATCGGTGACACGAGGCTATGACGGCAGCTTCCAGGAATCGCCGCCCGGCACCAACCGGGTGCTCTACGAGGACATTAATCCGCTGGCCGAAACCCCGTTCACGGCCAAGACCAAGCTGTTGGCGGATATCGACGCCTATCTGCGCGGCAAGGACGACCGCGTCCGCCAGGTCATGGCGTCGCTTGCGGGCGAATGGCGGGTGATCGAGATCATCCGCCCCGGCGGCGAGCGGGTGGCCGATATCAGGCCGCTGGTGCGCCTCAACATCGCCGTGATGGTGGGTGCCGGCGACCATCAGGAAACCGGGTCTCACGGAACCGGCGGGCGGGTGGGGTATGCGACCTTCATCGCCCCCGATGCTTGGGCCGCAAGCGCCGACGAGGCCCTGCGCCAGGCCCTGGTGAAGCTCGATGCGGTGCCGGCGCCGGCCGGCGAGATGGAAGTGGTGCTGGGTCCGGGATGGCCGGGGATCCTGCTGCACGAGGCGGTGGGGCACGGGCTCGAAGGCGACTTCAACCGCAAGAAGACGTCGGTCTTCGCCGGGCTCATGGGCCAGCGCGTGGCGTCGCCCAACGTCACCGTCATCGACGACGGCACCATGGAAGACCGCCGCGGATCGCTGACCGTGGACGACGAAGGCACGCCGGGTTCGGCGACCACCCTGATCGAGAACGGCATCCTCGTCGGCCTGATGCAGGACCGCATGAACGCGCGGCTCATGGGGGTGGCGCCGACCGGCAATGGCCGGCGCCAGGATTTCGCCCATAAGCCCATGCCGCGCATGACCAACACCTTCATGCTGAACGGCGATAAAACCCATGAGGAGATTCTCGCCAGCGTCAAGAACGGCCTTTATGCGGCCAATTTCGGCGGCGGGCAGGTGGATATCACCTCGGGCAAGTTCGTGTTCTCGGCATCGGAAGCTTACCTGGTGGAAAATGGCAAGATCGGCCCCGCCGTCAGGGGCGCGACGCTGATCGGCAACGGCGCCGACGCGCTCACCCGGATCACCATGGTGGGCGACGACATGGCGCTCGATTCCGGCGTCGGCACCTGCGGCAAGGACGGCCAGAGCGTGCCCGTCGGTGTCGGCCAACCGACCCTCAAGATATCCGCCCTCACCGTCGGCGGCACCGCCGCCTGAGGCGGGTCTAGATCTAGACCCGCCATGGCATCCCCTTGGGGCCGCGGGCCGTCATCCTGGATCTGGTTCGCCATCTTCGCCGGGGGGCTGACCGCCATGGTGTTGTGGCTGGCGGCCGAGCGCGGCGGTCTGCCCGACGACGCCGCGGGTGGCAGCCGCATCATCCAGGGCATCGTGCTCGCGGCGGTGATCGCCGCCGGCCTGGTCCATGGCCGGCGCATCGGTTTCAAGGGCGCGCTCGGCGCCGGGTTCGCCTGGATCGCCATCGGCGCGGCCCTGGTGCTGGGCTACAGCTATCGCTTCGAAGGTCTCCGCGCCTGGCAGCGCATCGCCGGCGAAATCGTACCCGCCGCCACCATGCGCGCCGGCCCGCGTTCCTTCGCCGTCCGCCGCGCCGCCGATGGACATTTCTATATCCGCGCCGAGGTCAACGGCACGTCCATCCGTTTCCTGGTGGATACCGGCGCCAGCACCACGGTTCTCGGCCCCAGGGACGCGGCGCGCGTCGGCATCGACCCGGCGCGCCTTTCCTTCACCCAGCGCTTCCGGACCGCCAATGGAATCGTCCGGGGCGCGCCGGTGATCCTGGCGCGGCTCAAAATCGGTCCGGTCCGCTTTCGCGATGTGCGCGCCTCGGTCAACGAGGTGCCCTTGGGGGGGCCGCTGCTCGGCATTTCCACCTTGAAATTGTTCAAGAGCTGGAAGGTCGAGGACGACCGCCTGACCCTGAGCTACTGAGGGGCGCGGTGGGCGTCCGCAATCGCCTTAACCGGCTTTTCAATGCGCCCGGCCTCTTGTCCGCATCTGACGAAGAATGGACGTTAACTTCATGTCCGCTTTTGACCCAAAGCGGACGTAAGCTCCCCTGTCAAAATAGTCCAATCGGGTATCTAATTCAGTCGTGGTTGTCCAACGGGAGGAGGCGGCTATGCTCAGACCAAACTACCTTAGGCCTGGTGCTGGCGTTGCTGGTGGCTCTGCCCGCGATGGCGCAGGACTTTGAGAAGGGGGCGGCTGCCTACAAGCGTGGTGACTATGCTGCCGCGCTCAAGGAATTGCGCCCGCTAGCCCTGCAGGGACTTGCAAAAGCCCAAAACAGACTTGGGTTTATGTACGACAAGGGCCAAGGCGTTCGTAAGAAGTACGGCAAGGCGGTGAAGTGGTATCGTAAAGCTGCCGAACAGGGATTGGCAATGGCCCAAAACAACCTCGGCTACATTTACGCTGATGGAGGAGGTCGCCGGAGGAACTTTGTTTTGGGGCATATGTGGTGGTCCCTGGCAGCAGCGAAGGGCGAAAGGCGAGCAGTTAATAGTTTGCCTATCCTGGAAAGGTACATGACCCCCGCCCAAATCGCCGAAGCACAGAAACTGGCGCGGGAATGGCGGACAAAACATATGAAGAAATGAGCGGATGGACCGCAAAGCAATAGGTGTGCTGCTTGTCATTGGCGCGGCTATCTTGTTTTTCAATTCGGTCAGGGAGCGACGGCAAGGACAGGCTAGCTTCTTCAGCGGCTTCTTTATGGGCGGTGTCTCTGTTGTCCTCCTTGTTGTGGGCTTAACGCTTCTCTCTAGTTAGGCGGAGCGAGGCAACCCTTATGTCCGCTTATGGCTAAAAGCGGACATGAGGTTAACGGCGGGATGAAGGCCCCTTGGACCGACGAAGTCCAAGGAACGAGAAGAACGAATTTTACCAACTTACTTTCGAGACTCGGCGATCAAGTCTCTTAGCGTGAAAAAGAATCTGAGGATTTGACGCGATATGCCGATCAACTCCTTTCGCCGCCGTACCGCTTCCTTCACATCTTTGGATACGTCCTCCCGACCTCTAACTTTCCGTGCGATGGTTTCTTTCTGGGTGAAATAACCCAACGTAGACCGGACGAGAGAAAGCCTCCGGCCATAGTAGAGGCGCATCTGAACGTCTATCATTCTCCGGTCATCAAGTTTGCGATATTTGGCATTCCAAATACCCTCCGTTCTTTTGCAGCGTTTTTCCCACGCGTCGTACAGACTTCTTCGTCCAAGGGTTGGCCTATCCAGTTCGCACAAGAGAGTGATCTCCAGCAGCGCAATGCGTTCGCCCGCCGGGAATTGACGGATATCGTTGACAAGTTTTGTCCTGATCGCGGCATCCCCCGGCTTTTCACCCAAAAACGGAATCGAGGATGTTTTTGCGGGGTCAGCTGCCACAGGAGTGACATAAGCTGCGGCGACGAACAAGGCGGCTAAACAAAACCGAAATGAATTCACTGTCGCCTCCGGCATTGTCACGTTAACGGGACTGGCCTGCCGCCATTCATCGGTCCGGTGTCCATGTTAGTCCAAATTCCTGTTGGTGGAATAGCCGCTCCGGCTGAAGCCCCAATGTCCGCTTCTGGCTAAAAGCGGACATAAGGTTAACGCGTGAAGAAATCTGCGAATAACAGAACGAAGGGTGCCCGAGGCCTCCGATAGTATTGGCCCGAACCCCGGCTCAATAGGCGTATTCGCGATAGATGGGATCGATGTCGCCCTTCCAGCGGCCCTCATAATTGGCCAGGGTGACTTCCGCCGGGGTCAGTTCCCGGTCGAGAATTTCTTCCAGGGTGTCGAGATGATGGACCTCGTCTACGCCCGCATCGTCGCGCCGGGCGCGCCGCGCCAGCCCGGCCCGGGCAATCGCCACCACCCCCCGGGCCACCTCCATCAGGGGCCGGCCCCTGAATTCGGTTTTTAGCGCTTGGCGGGGCACTTCGGCGCGCAAGCTCTGGTGATCCCGGGCGGTCCAGTCCGCGACCAGCGCCGCGGCCTCGGCCTGGGCTTGCGCGTCGTAGAGCAGCCCCACCCAGAACGCCGGCAGCGCGCAGATGCGCCGCCAGGGCCCGCCATCGGCACCGCGCATTTCAAGATACTGCTTGAGCCTGACCTCGGGAAATACCGTGGTCAAATGATCGGCCCAGTCGCCCATGGTGGGAATTTCGCCGGGCAGGGCCGGCAGGCGGCCGGCCAGGAAGTCCCGGAAGGACTGGCCCGAAGCGTCGATATAGCGGCCGTCGCGGTAAACGAAATACATCGGCACGTCGAGCATGTAATCGACGTAGCGCTCGAACCCGAACCCGTCATCGAAGACGAAAGGCAGAATGCCGCAGCGGTCGGGATCGGTGTCGGTCCACACGAAGCTGCGATAGCTGAGATAACCGCTGGGTTTGCCCTCGACGAACGGCGAATTGGCGAACATGGCGGTAACCACCGGCTGCAGGGCAAGGCCTATGCGGAATTTCTCCACCATGTCGGCTTCGCTTTCGAAATCCAGGTTCACCTGAATGGTGGTGGTACGGATCATCATATCGATGCCGTGACCGCCCTTGGTGGGCATATAGGCGCGCATGATCCCATAGCGGTCCTTGGGCATCCATGGCATGTCCTCGCGCCGCCATTTGGGATTGAAACCGATGCCGAGAAAGCCGGCGCCGATCTCGGCCGCCACTTCCTTGACCTGGGTCAGGTGCTGGTGCACCTCGCGGCAGGTTTCGTGCAGATTTTCCAAGGTCTCGCCGGACAGCTCGATCTGCCCGCCCGGCTCCAGGGTGATCGATGCCCCCCCCTTGGCGAGGGCAACGGGCAGACCGTTTTCCAACACCGGGGTCCAGCCGAAGCGGGTCAGCCCTTCCAGCATGGCGCGGATGGAGCTAGGGCCTTCATAGGGCAGCGGCCTCAGGTCCTCTAGATTAAAGGCGAACTTCTCGTGCTCTGTGCCGATGCGCCAATCGGCCCGCGGCTTACAGCCGACGGCATGGTATTGGACAAGCTGGTCCGTGGAGGTGATGGGCTCGATGGTGTGCGCGCTTCCGGACATGCGGCGGGATGGAACTCCGCTGGTCGCCCGCCTCGGCGGGATCTGGTGATAACGGGCAGGCTCAAGAACCGGGCGTGGCTTCCGCCCAGTCCCCAAGAGCCGCCTGCCAGCAGGCCAGCGCCGCCACCGCGGCGGTATCGGCGCGCAGCAGGCGGGGGCCCAGACTGACGGGCATAACAAAGGGCAGTTTTGCCAGGGCGTCAAGTTCGCTCGCCGCAAACCCGCCTTCGGGCCCGACCATAACCGCCCAGGGAAGACCGCCGGCATGGCGCTCAGCGGCAAGCGCCGCGGCCACCGGCGGACCCGATCCGGATTCGTCGCACAACATGAGGCGGCGCGAGTGCGGCCAATCCGCCAGGACCTTTCGCAGCGGCACCGCCGCGCGCACGTGGGGAATCGTCAGGCGTCCGGTTTGCTGGGCCGCCTCCACCGCGTTGGCCGAAAGACGGTCGACATCGACCCGGGCGACGGAAGTATGCGCGGTGATCACCGGCTGCAGCACGGACACCCCCAACTCGGTCGCCTTTTGGGCGAGATAATCGATACGCGCGTGCTCGATGGGGGCGAACAACAGCCAGAGATCCGGTTCCGCCACCTGTTGGCGCCGCAAACGGTGCACCTCCACCGATGCCCGGCCCTTGCCGAGCTCGGCGATGGTTCCCGCCCATTCGCCGTCGGTCCCGTTGAACAGCGCCACCGGGTCACCGGCCTTGAGCCTAAGGACGTTCTGCAAATATTGGGCTTGGCCCGAGCTCAAACCGATGCTTTCGCCCCCGCCGAGGGGCGCGTCCACGAACAATCGCGCCCGTGTGGGCGCCGGTCCATGGTCATGGTGGGACGGGATATCGCGTGCGCCTGTCATGTTCCGCCATCGGCTGTTCTGCACTAGAGTACCCCCATGGAACCTCTGGATTCAACGGCGAGTGACATCCCCGAGGGGGGCTGGATCGATCGCCTGCCGGGCGCGCTCCGCAGCTATGCGCGCCTGGCGCGGCTGGATCGGCCCATCGGCACCTGGCTCTTGCTGTTTCCCTGCTGGTGGTCCATGGCACTGGCCGGGCCGGGGCGCGAGACTCCTATGGGGCTCGCCGCCTTCGCCGCCTTGTTCGCCGTGGGGGCTTTGGTGATGCGCGGCGCGGGGTGCACCTACAACGATATCGTCGACCGCGACATCGACGCCAAGGTCGCCCGCACGCGGGTGCGGCCGATCCCGTCGGGCGCGGTATCCGTAAAGAGCGCCTGGGCCTTCCTTGCAGGCCAGCTCCTGGTCGGGCTGGCCATCCTGTATGCCTTCAACGCCCTCACCTTCGCCCTTGGCGTGGCCTCGCTGGCGCTGGTGTTCACCTACCCGTTCATGAAGCGCATAACCTATTGGCCCCAGGCCTGGCTTGGCCTCACCTTCAACTGGGGGGCGCTGTTGGGCTTCGCGGCGGTGGCCGGCGAGATTCGCGCCGAAGCCGTGTTGCTGTACGCCGGCGGGTTTTTCTGGACGCTCGGCTACGACACCATTTACGCCCATCAGGACAAGGCCGACGACCTGGCGGTCGGCGTCAAGTCCCTGGCCCTTCGGCTGGGCGCCGCCACGGTCCCCTGGCTGGTCTCGTTCTACGCCGCGGCGGCGGCACTGATGGCGGCGGCCGGAACCGTGGCGGGGCTGGGCTGGGCCTACTACCCGGTGCTGGGCTTGGCGTGCGCGCAACTGCTCTGGCAGGCGAACCGGGTGGCCATCGACGATCCCCGGGACTGCCTCGCCAAGTTCCTCTCCAACCGCCTGTTCGGCTGGCTGGTGCTGGCGGCCCTGGTCGCCGGCCAGGCGACCCGGGCGGCGGCGCTTCCGTGACCCGGGCCTTCATCCCTCACCGAGGCTCGCGTCCAATTCGATCACCGTCATTTCGGCATACCGGAAGGGATGCGCGGTGCCGGCAAGGGTGGCCGAGCGGTCGCGGCGCAAGCCCTCGTTCTCGACGTTTTCCCGAATAAACGAGTCGAGTGCGGCGCCGGGCGCCGTGCGGTCGCGGACGACCGACTGCATTTCCCCCTGGCTGCGGGCCTGGTAGCGCCGGCCGCGCGCCGGCAACTCGGCCAGGCTCACCGGTGCGCCCTCATGGCTGAGGCACCCCACCACCGAGATATAGGCAAAGGCCGCATCCAGGGGGCCGATGTCCTGGACGTCGAGGGTCAGCCCCTTGAGTTCGGCGAAATGATAGTTGGTCCCGGGATGTTCGGTTGCGTGCATGACGTCGAGCTCTTGGTCGTCGAGCCAGGTGATGAAGGTCTCGAGCACGGTGCCGGGCGATGGAAACAGCGTCGCGGGGACCGAGCCATAGGCGGTGATGTGGGCGTTATAGACGGAATCGAATTCGCCCATATGGACCCGGGTGACGGGAATTTCGGCACCGCGCTCGAAATGCTCGAATTTGCGCGCGAGCTGCTCCGGCGCGGCGTTGGAGCCCGACGCGATCACCGGAATGCGGCCCGCGACGGCGCGCTCCGGGTCCTCTAAGGGGACCGGTTCGCCATGGCGGAAAAGGTAGGAATCACCGGGATGGCCGAAAGGATAGGATTTCGCCCGGTGAACCACATCGTGACGGGGGCGGGCGTGGGTCATGGCCGCCATTATTGCGGCGGCCCAGTGCCAACCACAAGAGAGAAGAGGCGGGACAGGTTAGAGCACTAGCCGCTTTCGGTGATCACGAAGCGGACATTACACTGTTCCGAGGCCTGCCGGGAAAGCTCTGCCCAGGCCGATCTGGCTTCGGCGTAGCTGACGAAGGGACCGATGCGCACATCCTCGGCCCCCGGTGCGAGATTGGAAAAATCCGTGGAAGCGTATTTACCGCCGACAACCCAGTACTTGGACATCGTGTTTCTCCCGAGCCCGGCGCCATGGCGCCATTTCGGTGACCGTGGAGCGGGGGTCCCTGGGTCTGCTTCCCCCGTCACGGAAAGGTTGGCACAGATGTCTTTAAAAAACGTAAAATCGCGTCATGGGTTATTCCTCGTTGCGCGAATTCCTGGACGTCTTAGAGGAGAGGGGCGCACTCTCCACCGTATCGGCGCCGGTCTCCCCGGAGCTGGAGATGACCGAAATCCAGACCCGGCTCCTGGCCGAGGGCGGGCCCGCGGTTCTCTACGACAACATCGCCGGACCCAATGCCCCTTACGGCGCGCCGTGGCCGCGGCGCGTTCTCGCCAACCTGTTCGGCACCGTCGAACGCGTCGCCTGGGCCATGGGCCGTGAGCCGTCGGAGCTGCGCGCGCTGGGCGAAACCCTTGCTTTCCTCAACCACCCGGAGCCGCCGGCCACCATGGCGGAGGCAGTCGCCTTGTTGCCGGTCCTCAAGGCGGCGTTGGCGCGCAAACCCAGGACCGTCACCAAGCCGGCCTGCCAAGAGGTGGTTCTCCGGGGCGATGACATCGACCTCTCCCGCCTGCCGATTCAGTCCTGCTGGCCGGACGAGCCGGCGCCGCTCATCACCTGGCCCCTGGTGGTCACCCGGGCGCCGGGCGCCAAGCCCGAGGACGCCAATCTCGGCATCTACCGGATGCAGGTGTTGGGCCGTGACCGCACGCTGATGCGCTGGCTGGCGCACCGCGGAGGCGCCGGGCACCTCACCCAACAGAAAGAGGGCGGCGGGCAGGATCCCATGCCCTGCGCCGCCGTCATCGGCGCCGATCCCGCGACCATTCTCGCCGCCGTGACGCCGGTGCCCGACAACGTAGGGGAATATGTCTTCGCCGGCCTGCTTCGCGGCAAGCGCACGGTGCTCGCCGATTGCGTGAGCGTTCCCCTGAAGGTCCCGGCCTCCGCCGAGATCGTCATCGAGGGCCATGTCTCGCTGGATGAGACCGCCGACGAGGGCCCCTACGGCGATCACACCGGCTATTACAACGCCGTCGAACGTTTTCCGGTGTTCACCGTCTC
>SMUX01061847.1_pt1 | contig 12829 bp, 9 predicted proteins | sample 2456431 | NCBI WGS metagenome assembly SMUX01 (sample SAMN11095930, study PRJNA526329) | marine sediment metagenome | biome: Marine sediment; feature: Surficial sediment; material: Deep marine sediment; isolation source: Hadal surficial sediment | place: Pacific Ocean | collected 2014-11 | depth 0-1... | reverse complement strand
TTTGGAAACCATTCCAGGGATTGGAGAAAAAACAGTCATCGAATTATTAAAGCATTTTAAAAGCACAAAGCGTATAACCCAAGCTGGTTTTGATGAGCTTACTAAAGTAGTTGGTCCCAGCAAAGCAAAGAAAATTGTAACTTATTTTCAGGAAATTCAATGAAAAAAAAAGTTTTAATATTATTAATATTGTTTTCGGGACTTGTTTTTTCTCAGGAAACCGAGAAAGAAGACATTAAGGTAGGCTTGGTGCTTAGCGGGGGTGGTGCAAAGGGACTTGCACACATTGGTGTATTGAAAGTTATTGAAGATGCAGGAGTGCGTATAGATTATATAGGCGGCACAAGCATGGGAGCAATTATTGGAGCCTTATATGCTTCGGGTTATACGGCCAGGCAATTGGATTCTATTTTTAATAATCTAGATTTTAATTCTTTAATTACGGATGAAATACCTCGAAATGCAAAAACATTTTACGAAAAGGATGAAGCCGAAAAATATGCACTATCACTTTCTTTTGATAAGTTTAAAATACAATTTCCTTCAGGCCTATCTAAGGGGCAAAACGTGTATAATTTAATTTCTAAACTTACTTCGCATGTAAATAACATAGATGATTTTAATGATCTACCTATTCCGTTTTTTTGTGTAGCGACGAACATTGAAACAGGGAAAGAAAAGATTTTAAACAAAGGATATCTTCCACGGGCCATTACAGCAAGCGGGGCAATCCCATATTTGTTTAGCCCTGTTAAAATAAACGATTCAATTTATGTTGATGGAGGAGTGGTAAATAATTATCCAGTAGATGAGGTCCGTGCCATGGGAGCTGATATTATTATAGGGGTAGATGTTCAAGATACACTTAAAATGCGCGAAAATTTAAATACTGTGTTTGATATATTAGTGCAGATAAATAGTTATAAAACCATTGAAAATATGACGGGGAAACGTAAAAAAACAGATATTTATATTCAACCAAATATAGAAGATTTTTCAGTGGTTTCTTTTGCTGAAGGGTTGAAAATTATAGAATCCGGAACAGAAAAAGCCCTTCTTTTTAAAAGTGAATTAAAGGCTGTTGCAGCGAGACAAAAACAAACACCAAGAAAACAAGTTAAAATTGTAACAAGTAATTCACTTTATATAAAAAGTGTTGAAATTGAAGGAAATAAATATTATACTCGGGCCTATATATTAGGAAAATTGAAATTGAAAACTCCAGCAAAAATATCTTATAAGAAGTTTAATGAAGGTGTCAACAACCTATCTGCTACCGGTAATTTTCAAGATATAAATTATCGTTTTGTTGTAGACGAAAATGAAGAGATCATCGTAAAATTCAATTTACGTGAAAGTGATTCAAAAATGTTACTGCGTTTAGGGATACACTATGACGATTTATTTCGTACAGCAGCGTTGGTAAATATTACCCGTAAACGTATTTTTACAAATAATGATGTCACCTCTTTTGATTTTATTGTAGGCGATAATATTCGCTACAATTTTAATTATTATATAGATAAAGGATTTTATTGGAGCGTGGGTCTTAACTCTAGATTCAGTTCGTTTGATACAGATGTGACCATAGATTTTATTTATCCAACAGAACCTCCCCCAGGGGTTTTAGAGCTTAACCAGATTAAGTTGGAATATGGTGATTTAACCAATCAAATATTTGTACAAACACTATTTAAAAGAAGTTTTTTATTGGGGATAGGAGTAGAACATAAATGGCTTCGATATCTCTCAAATACCATAGGAATTGACGAAAATGAAAATCCGAGAACCATTTTTGAGGACAATAATTATATAAGCACCTTTGGATATTTAAAGTTCGATACTTACGATAATAAATTTTATCCTAAAAAAGGGTTTTACTTTGAAGGAGATTTTCATTTTTATATTTTTTCTGGTAGCAATAATCAAGATTTCAGTCAATATTCTATAGCTAAGGCAAAATTTGGTTTTGCTAAAACATTTTTTGAAAAGTTTTCGACTATACTATCTGCTGAAGGAGGTCTTAAAATAGGGGGTTCTTCGACCAAATCACTTGATTTCTTTTTGGGAGGCTATGGCTTTAAGCAAATAAATAACATTATTCCTTTTTATGGTTATGACGCACTGAGTTTAAGAGGAGATACTTATTTGAAATCAACATTGACCTTTGATTATGAAATATTCAGAAAAAACCATATTAATATTTCTGCTAATATTGCCAATGTAGGAGATCAATTATTTATTACAAAAGGCTGGATAAATAGTATAGATAATACAGGATATGCTATAGGTTATGGTTTCGAAACCTTTATAGGCCCAATAGAAGCGAAGTATTCGTTTTCACCCGAAAGAGATCAGGGCGAATGGTATGTTAATGTTGGTTTTAGCTTTTAGCTTTATCTTAAAGAAAAAGCCATAAAATTTTCCGATATTTGTACTATGGCAAATGCAAGTTGGAAATATACACTTCTCGATGTAAAGTTTCTTAATAAAAGAAACCCAGAATAATACGTGTCTTTTTTTGTTTTTAAATAAGTACTAACGTAAATCTTACTAATATGCCAATGTATCATAAACTTGGAAAAATACCTCCCAAAAGACATATACAATTTAGAAAATCCGATGGAAGTTTGTATTACGAACAATTGTTTGGCACCATAGGTTTTGATGGGATGTCAACCAATATGTATCACGAACATAGACCTACACAAGTTAAAGAAATTAAAAACCAATATAATGTTGCACCAAAAATTTCTAAGGCTAACAATTTAAAATCCTATATTTTTAAAGGATTTCAAGTACCACAAACAAACGATTATCTGGAAAGCCGGAAAGTTGTGCTTACCAATTCAGATTGTAATATCATTTTAGCCGCACCAAAACATTCTACGAAAGATTATTTCTATAAAAATGGAGATGCAGATGAGTTGATCTTTGTGCACAAGGGAGCTGGAAAATTAAGAACTATACTTGGGAATTTGGATTTTAAGTATGGAGATTATTTATTAATTCCAAGAGGAGTAATTTATAAAATTGATTTCGACGATGAAGACAATAGACTTTTTATAGTAGAATCCTACTCTCCTATATATACTCCTAAGAGGTATAGAAATGACTTTGGTCAGTTACTTGAACATTCTCCTTTTTGTGAAAGAGATATTAGAGTACCCTATGAGTTGGAGACCAATAACGAAAAAGGAGATTTTTTAATTAAAATTAAAAAGCAAAATGAGATCATTGAAATGATATATGCTACTCATCCCTTTGATGTGGTTGGTTATGATGGCTATAACTATCCCTATGCTTTTTCAATTCACAATTTTGAACCAATAACAGGGAGAATCCATCAACCGCCTCCTGTTCATCAAACCTTCGAAACAAACGCCTTAGTAGTATGTAGTTTTGTTCCTCGATTGTTCGATTATCATCCAGAGTCAATTCCAGTACCCTATAACCATAGTAATATTGATAGTGATGAAGTTATTTATTATGTTGATGGAGATTTTATGAGCCGAAACGAGATAGAACCTGGACATATAACTTTACATCCTGGTGGTATTCCTCATGGCCCTCATCCAGGTGCAACTGAAAGAAGTATAGGAAAATCTAAAACAGAAGAATTAGCAGTAATGGTTGATACTTTTAAACCATTACAAGTAACAGAAGAAGCTTTGAAAATAGCCGATAATGACTATCATAGTTCATGGCTTGATTAAAAATAAATTAATAGTATCGATTAAAAAATAAAATATTATGTCAACTAAAATAAGAAACTTAGAGAATATTCAAAACGTGACATACGGATTAAAAAAATTATTTGATGATGCAGAAGATTTTCTTCCTTTGATGGGGACAGATTATGTAGAGCTATACGTTGGAAATGCAAAACAATCTGCTCATTTCTATAAAACCGCCTTTGGTTTTCAATCTGAAGCCTATGCTGGTCTAGAAACAGGAATTAAAGATCGGGTTTCCTATGTTTTAAAACAAAATAAAATACGATTGGTATTAACGACACCATTAGTTAAAGGAGGAAAAATAAATGAACATATTAATGAACATGGGGATGGAGTAAAAGTTATAGCTTTATGGGTGGACGATGCCACTAAGGCATGGGAAGAAACAACCAAAAGAGGAGCAAAATCCTATTTTGAACCAAAGGTAGAAAAAGATGAAGATGGAGAAGTAATTCGATCTGGAATATATACTTATGGAGAAACTGTTCACGTTTTTGTCGAACGTAAAAACTATCGTGGTGTTTTCCTGCCAGGGTATAAAAAGTGGGAATCTCACTACAACCCGGAACCTGTTGGTTTGCGTTATATAGATCATATGGTTGGGAATGTAGATTGGGGAGAAATGAACAAATGGTGTGAATTTTATGCTAAAGTTATGGGCTTTGCTCAAATAATTTCTTTTGATGATAATGATATCTCTACAGAATTTACCGCTTTGATGAGTAAAGTGATGTCTAACGGTAATGGACGTATAAAATTCCCTATTAACGAACCCGCTAAAGGAAAGAAAAAATCACAAATTGAAGAATATATAGAATATTATAAAGGCCCTGGCGTACAGCATATAGCAGTTGCAACTAATGATATAGTTAAAACGGTTACAGCTATGCGAGAAAGAGGAGTTGAGTTTTTATATGTTCCCGAAAATTATTATGATAATTTATTAGAACGTGTGGGTGAGATAGATGAAGATGTAGAAGTACTTAAAAAACACGGGGTTTTAATTGATAGAGATGAGGAAGGCTATTTATTACAATTATTTACCAAACCAGTGGTTGACAGACCCACAATGTTTTTTGAAATCATACAAAGAAAAGGAGCTCAATCATTTGGAAAAGGTAATTTTAAAGCATTGTTTGAAGCAATAGAACTTGAACAAGCTAATCGAGGGACTTTATAATGTGAAGCGTAACATTTAATAAACTCTATCGTTACCATGTTGGAGGGTTTGTTTTTTGGAACAAATTTATATTTAGAAAAGAATACATAAAAAATCCTACTTATGAATAAGCTGTTTACTTTATTATTTGTATGTAATGTATTGGTTCTTACTGCGCAAAAAAAAGCATACGGAGAAGGTGAATGGTTTAACTTTAGAGTGCATTATGGGTTTTTAACTGCGGGTTATGCAACACTTGAAGTGGAAAACTCCTTTATAAACGGGAAAGAAGTATATCATGTAATAGGTGAAGGTAGGACAACTGGGATATCAAGATGGTTCTTTAAAGTTGAAGATTTCTACCAAACCTATATCGATAAAGAGAAAGACATTCCATATCGATTTATAAGAAAAATAAATGAGGGCGGATACACCAAGGATATTCAAATAGATTTTGATCACGATACCTATAATGCTTTAGTTTTCAACAAAAAACACAATACAAAAGATATTGTCACTTTTCCTAAAGATGCTCAGGATATGTTATCGGCACTTTATTTTTTGCGAAATAATCTGGATATAAAAAATTTAAAAAAAGGAGATGAGTTTAAGATGAATATGTTTTTTGATAAAAAAAACTATAAATTTAGACTTAAATTTTTGGGAAGGGAAATCATAAAAACTAAATTTGGAAAAGTTTCTTGTTTGATTTTTCGCCCCTATGTTCAGTCAGGAAGAGTATTTAAAGAAAAAGAAAGTTTAACAGTTTGGATTAGTGATGATGACAATAAAATACCCTTACTTATTAAAGCCGATTTAACAGTTGGTTCTTTAAAGGCATCATTAATTGAATTTAAGGGACTTAAACATTCATTTAAAATTATTTTAAATTAAATTATGGCTATTAAACCGGAAATTGAAAAACTTCTAAATAAACTAGAAAAAAAATATGCCGCTATTGATCAAAATTTAGAAACCCATTTAGAAGGACTACTATATAGCGAACCCCTGACTTATTGGGATTATATACAAACAGACGCACTTCTCAATCTCCAAACACAAAGAACTACTCTGCCCGATGAGATGGTTTTTATTTTGTACCATCAAGTTAATGAGCTACTTTTTAAAATGATACTTTGGGAAATAGATCAAATAGCACATCATAAAAAAATTACTACTGAATTCTTTTCTTCACGACTTATGCGAATAAGCAGATATTTCGATATGCTCACCTCTTCTTTTGTTATAATGCAAAATGGAATGGAAGTGGAGCAGTATTTAAAATTCAGAAATACTTTAACTCCAGCGAGTGGTTTTCAAAGTGCACAATATAGATTGATAGAGTTTGCCTCTACAGATCTTATCAACTTGATCGATGCCAGATTTAGAGAAACTATAGACAGAAATACTTCCTATGAGCATGCGTTAGATCATTTGTATTGGCAGGCTGCAGGGAAAGATTATAAAACAGGGAAGAAGACCTACCTCTTAAAAGCTTTTGAAGAAAAATATAAAAATGAATTTATAGCTTTTACAAAAGAGTATAATACTATAAATTTGTATGCAAAATTTAAAGAACTTCCAAAAAAGGTTAAAGAAGATCCGAAACTTCTTAAAGCAATGCGGCATTACGATTATACGGTAAATGTTACTTGGGTAATGGCACATTATAACGCTGCAAATTATTATTTATCCAAAGGCAATGATAAAAACGAAAGTATCGAAGCAACAGGAGGAAGTGATTGGCAAAAATATATGCACCCAAAATACCAACGAAGAATATTTTTCCCCGATGTTTGGACCGATCAAGAATTGAAAGATTGGGGAAAAGATGTGTAACTCTTACTATTGAAATTAAAAAAAATTGAAAAAGTTTCTGTATATAATTCTCATTTTAAATACATTTTTTTCTTGTACAAATAATATAAAAGAGAATGAAGATTCAACAGGAATAAATAGTACACCTAAGATTATTAAAGAATATGGTTATATTTTAAATAACTATAATGTTATTAGGGATACTATTCGCCCAGGAGATACATTTGGTGCTATTCTTGATGCTAATCATGTTTCACAGAGTAAAATCTTTGAAGTTGTAAGTAAGATTAAAGATAGTTTTGATGTTAGAAAAGTAAAAATAGGAAGACCCTATGTTTTATTAAATTCTAAAGACAGCCTCAACAGAACACAAGTTTTTATTTATGAAAAAAATAAAGTTGACTATGCAGTTATAGACATTAGAGATCGTATCACTTCTTATAACCAAAAAAAGCCAATTTCAATTATAAAAAAAACGGCATCAGGTATTATTACCAGTTCTCTTTCAGAAACTATGGAAGAACAACATTTAAGTCCATATATGACTGATGAGCTTGCTAGTATATATGCTTGGACGATTGATTTCTTTAGGCTTCAGAAGGGTGATAGATTTAAAGTTGTCTATACCGAAAAGTTTATTTATGACACTATTCCAGCCGGCTTACATGAAATTAAAGCAGTATATTTTGAACATCGGGGTAAAGCTCTTTTAGCTTTTAACTTTGAAGATGATACTATACAGGGAACTTCAGATTATTTTGATGAAAAAGCCAATAATTTACGTCGGGCATTTTTAAAAGCTCCGGTAAAGTTTAGTAGAATATCATCACGATTTAATTTAAACCGTAGAATAAAATACTATGGTTATAAAATTAGAGCACACAAAGGCACTGATTTTGCTGCACCTATAGGGACTCCTATTTTAGCAACTGCTGATGGCACTGTTTCAAAATCTGAAAGAAACCGAGGCAATGGGAATTATGTGATAATACGTCATAATAGTACCTATGACACTCAATATCTTCATATGAAAAAGAGAAATGTAAAAGTCGGAGATTATGTAAGTCAAGGCGATGTAATTGGTTGGATAGGAATGACTGGTAATACCAGCGGACCTCACGTATGCTATAGATTCTGGAAAAACGGAAAACAAGTAGATCCATTAAAAGCAAATTTACCTCCTTCAAAGCCACTACCCATAGAATTACACAATAGTTATTTTAATTTTATTATTCCTCTACAAGAGCAATTAGACTGTATTGATTTCTAACATCTTAATAATAAGTTTGTTAATAAGATTTTTATAAAATAAAATAAAAATTCCTTAATAGTTATTTTAAACTTGGTATTTTAGTTGAAAATCAAACTAAAGATAAAACTTTACATTAACCAAAAAACATTTATTTATGATGAAAAAAATTACTTTCTATTTAGTGGTTTCCTTTTTATTTATCAGTGCATTTTCATTTGCACAGGGAACAGTTACAGGTACGATTTCGGATAGCGATTTAGGCGGTCCATTATCGGGAGCGAACATTATAGAAGAAGGCACTAATAATGGTGCTATATCAGATTTTGATGGAAACTTTTCGTTAAACGTTAGTAATAATAGTGGAACTGTTTCCATCTCTTATTTAGGGTATTCTTCTCAAAGTATTTCCTTCACACTATCAAATGGATCGGTAATCTTAGACACAATTACGTTAGATTTAGATGCCGATGCTCTTGGTGAAATAGTAATTATTGGGAATGGTATTATTGACCTTGCTGGAGACAGAAGGACCCCTATGGCGGTGTCAACAATTACTGCCAGTGAAATTCAATTAAAGGCGGCAGGGAATGTTGAGTTTACCGAGGCTTTAAAGAACATGCCTTCGGTATATGTTTCTAATCAAAATGGAGGATTTGGTGACAGCGCAATCTATTTAAGAGGTTTTGATGATTCTAACACAGCATTTTTATTAAATGGTCAGCCTATCAATAGTGTTGAAGATGGTAGGATGTTCTGGTCAAACTGGGCAGGTATGGCAGATGTTGCTACTGCAGTTCAGGTTCAAAGAGGGCTTGGAGCCTCAAAATTAGCTATTTCATCGGTAGGGGGAACTGTAAATATCATTTCCAAATCTACTGAAAAAAAACAAGGTGGTTTTGTACGATTATTAGGTGGTAATGATAGTTATATTAAAGGTACTTTTGGTTATAATTCTGGATTAAATGAAAGTGGATGGGCTTTCTCTTTTATGATAGATCACTGGCAGGCACATAGAAAATATTCTATTGGTACTGCAGGACAAGGCCAAAACTATCTGTTTTCGGTTGGTTATAGACCAAATGACAAACACGCCTTTAACTTTTTAATTACCGGAGCACCACAATGGCACGATCAAAATTTCTCTGATAGTCTTGAAGATTATGAAGATCATGGTCAGAAACAAAATGCTAACTCGGGTTTTCTTAACGGAGAACGTTTTACCGAAAGAAGAAATTATTATCACAAACCGGTATCAAACTTAAACTGGGATTTCGAAATAAATGAAACTACAAATCTATCTACTGTTTTATATGCTTCTTGGGGCCGCGGTGGAGGAACAGGATCATTAGGAAGTAGTAGTAATAGAGTGAGGAAATTTAATGATGAGATAGATTTTGACCAGATCGTTTTAAATAACATAGCCTCAGCTGAAAATGGGATAGGAAATTTTAGTGATTCTTATATTAGAAGAGCTTCTGTTAATAACCATAACTGGTATGGATTGCTTTCAAACCTTACTATAGAGTCTGGTGAAAATTGGGCATTTAATGTAGGATTTGACGGTAGATTGTATTCTGGAGATCACTTTAGACAAGTTAATGACCTATTGGGACTTAGCGGGTTTAATGATAATCGAAATACCAATAGACCAGATGATTATGTATTCTCTCAAGAGTTTGAAGCAAATCCATGGAAATCGCTTACCGATTTTGCAGATGAAGCCAATCGTACTCAATATGACTATTCAGAAGATATTAACTATTTAGGTGGATCTGGACAAATTGAATATGCTGATGATAGTTTTTCAGCATTCATTCAGGGAGCCGTTTCTACACAGTCTTACGAAAGACAAGGACGTTTTCTTGGTAATGGTGATGGGTTAGGAACATCTGAACAAGTTGACAAGACAGGTTATAATGTAAAAGGTGGTTTAGGATATTCTATCGATGGACATCATGCTTTTTTTGGAAATGCAGGGTATTATTCTCGTCAACCTTACTTAGATAATATTTTTGTTGATATTAGAAATTCAAATGTTCTAGTGAGTCCGGATGTAGATAACGAAGAAATTACAGGTTATGAAGCCGGATACCGTTACAAGGGTGGTAAATGGAGAATTAATGTGGATGTTTACAGAACCGAATGGGGTAACAGATTCGTAGCTGCCGGTGGTTCATTAATAATTCCCAATTGTAAAGAAGGTGGAGGTGATTGTGAAATATTCTTCACCGATAGATTTACAGATGTAACTCAAATACATCAGGGAGTTGAAGTGGATATTTCATTTAGACCAGATGATCGTAAATGGGGTATGCATTGGTTTACTTCTATAGGAAACTGGAAATATGACGGTGAAACACCATTTACTCGACAAGATGATGATTCAGGTGAATTCTTTGATAGCGGAACACTTGATCTAACAGGAACTAAAGTAGGTCTTGCTCCACAAACTACAGTGGGGATTGGATTGAATTTCAATGTTTGTGAAAATATTACATTAGACGGAAATTATATATTATATACAGACCTTTATGGTTTTGTTGACGTTGACGATGTAATAGAAGCTGCTCAAGCAGGCGAAGTTTATCAAGCTGAAAGACTTGATGCTTATCTAGTGGGAGATGCTGGTATTACATATAAATTCGTTTTTGGAGATAATAATTTCACATTTAGAGGAAACGTTTATAATGTATTTAACGATTTTTATATAAGCAATAGAGACAGGTTTGGTTACCAACTTGGAGTTGGTAGAACCTGGAATGCCAGCTTACGTTATGAATTTTAATAACTTATAACTGTTATAAAACTAAGAACGCCTCGTTGATAACGAGGCGTTTTTTTTAATAATTCTTACCTTTGAAATAACTAAATAACTTTATTATGTATAGTTCCTTGCAATTTTTGCATTCCTATTGGGCGTATTTAACTTTACTTATTGTTTTAATAGCAACTCTTAATGCATTGGTGGGATTCTTTTCAAATAAAAATTTTAGCCCTAAGAACCTTAGGATTTTTCTTTTTGCCTTAATAATAACGCATATTCAAATTATTTTAGGTTTGGTGCTGTATTTAGTTTCACCTAGTGCTATAATGGCTATTAAAAATAATGGGATGGGTGAAGTAATGAAAGACTCGGCTCTTAGATTTTCATCAATAGAACACCCTTTAATCATGATAATTGCTGTGATATTAATAACCATAGGGTTTTCTAAACACAAAAAGAAAAACACTTCTGAGGCTAAGTTTAAAACATTGGCTATTTTTTATACTCTTGCTTTACTTTTAATATTAAGCAGAATTCCTTGGGGAGAGTGGTTTAATTAGACAATAATATAATTAAAGATTTATTTTAAATTTTACTTTTCTTTAACTAAATAAACGTAAACAGGGAAATGGTCACTATACCCACCTATATAGGCTCCATTTACAAAGCTACGATATGGATACCCTTTATATCGACCACTAGTATTTACTAAATAAGATTTGTTATAGATACCTGCTTTAAAAAAACGATAAGTAGTGTAATCTTTTTTAAGCAATTCTGAAGAAATTATCATTTGATCAAACAAGTTCCATCCGTCACGCCAAGCAAGAGTACCTAATCCTTTTTTGTACATACCTTCCATGGGGTTGTATAATTCTTTGAGTTTTATTTCCTCTCTTTTATTTTTAGCTTTCAAATATTCTTTTACACTTGTACTGGTAGGATCGTCATTGAAGTCCCCCATTGTAATTATTTTAGCATAGGGGTCTTCACTAAACAACGAATCAATAATTCGCTTATTAAGCTTAGCGGCTTTAATGCGTTTTGGTCTGCTTCTTGCTTCCCCTCCACTTCGTGAAGGCCAATGGTTTACAATTAAATGTATTTTTTCTCCATCTAGCATACCGCTAACCAACAATTGGTCACGAGTAAAGATTCTCTTAGTGATATCATTGTCATTATAAATTAAAAGCTCATGTGCTTTGTAGTGGGTAGGTGTAAAAAGTTTTTTTTGGTATAAAAGAGCCACATCTATTCCTCTTCTATCTGGAGAATCAAATTGAATTATTCCATAATCTTTTTGCAATAATGGTTCTTGATTAACAAGATCTTCTAATACTTTTCGGTTTTCAATTTCACAAACACCTATAATAACAGGACTAGTACCGGTAATCTCACTTCCTATTTCAGAAATAACCTCAGCCATATTTTTTAATTTAGCATTATAAATTTCTTCGGTCCAATGGTCTTTTCCATCTGGTGTCCTGTCGTCATCAAAAGTCAAAGGATCATCTTCAAAATCAAATAAATTTTCTAGATTATAAAATGCAATAGTAATTACTTTATACGATTTTTTTTGCTGAGCAAAGACAATGAAAAGAGAAAAAATAAAAAAAGTTAAAAAACAATATTTAAGCTTCATAATAGACATATTAAAAGGGTTATGTAATTTTCTTAACTAGGGAGAGAAGATAAAAGTACGAATTTCAGATAAAAAAATGTACTTTTGTAAAAGATACTCCCCTACTTTATTTCAAAGCAAACATAAAATTTCATGATGAAACAAATCATATTTGTTTTGTGCATTATGATATTGAGTGGTTTTTCAATACTTGCCCAAGAGGCAATTGTAAAAGGAAGGGTGCTGGATACTTACTCAAGTGAAGCTATTGAGGATGTAGAAATACGAATCATTACAAACAACTTTAATACCAAAACTAATGCGCAGGGATTGTTTGAAATTTCCAGTACAAATCTTCCGCAAGGAGATCAAGTATTAGTAGTTAGCAAAAATGGTTATGTTACTCAACTTATTCAAATTAATATCCAAAACGGAAAAATAATTAATCTTGACCCAATTTTATTTGAAATTGATTTAA
>SMUX01171995.1_pt1 | contig 12838 bp, 8 predicted proteins | sample 2456431 | NCBI WGS metagenome assembly SMUX01 (sample SAMN11095930, study PRJNA526329) | marine sediment metagenome | biome: Marine sediment; feature: Surficial sediment; material: Deep marine sediment; isolation source: Hadal surficial sediment | place: Pacific Ocean | collected 2014-11 | depth 0-1... | reverse complement strand
GGGCATCAGCCTGAGCAAGGCGGCCCTTTCGGTCGGGATTCTGTTTCTCGCCGTCATCCTGGGGGTATCGGCGATCATCGGCATCGACCTCAGGGAAATCGAGCAGGTCGCCCGGAAGACCCAGGACGTCGACATGCGCGATGTCACCTCCCAGCACCAGCGCTCCCTCGCCACCGAAACGCTGCGGCGCCTCGCCAAGCAGGTCATCGAACCGGGGCCGACAGACCGGCGCGACAAGGCTTTGGCCGATGCCCAGGCGAGAGCGGCCAGCCTTGCCAAGGGCACCTCTGCCCAACAGCAGAACCAGATCGCCGGTGCGCTTGCCGCCATAGAGGCGGCCCACGGCCACGCCGAGAAGGCGCATAAATTCGACGTCGAAATCTCGAAGCAACTGGTCCGGGCGGACAGTATCGTCAAGGATGCCGACGACAATCTCGCGTCCATCGCCGGCGATTCGACGGCGCAGCTCCGCGGCCTGATCAAGGGGGTCGCCAAGGCGAGCAAGGCAGAGTTGAACATCGCCAGCGGTGAAATGGATACCCTGTTCCAGGTCAGTACCGTTTCCCAGGACATTCTGACGACGCTGCGCAAGAATCGTATTCTCCTCGATAGCGCAGAACGGATGGACGATCCCAAAGCGATCGAAGGCCAAGCCAAGCGGTTCGCCGCCATTCACCGGCGCGTGCTTGCGCTGCTGGAAAATTTGCCGGGCACCGGGGGCGATTTCGAATACCTGCCGGAGATGATCGAGAATTTTGGTAAGTTGGGGAACATATTCTCCCTGCGAAGCACCATCCTGCAGGAGCGGATGAATGCCGCCGCAAAGAGCACGGCGGCGGAAGAAATCCTCGCTCGCATTAGCAAAACGATTTCCTCCGGCGCGGCGGAGACTGCCGTGCGCAGCATCGACGCCATTACCGACAAGGTCAAGACTATCGAATTTACGGCGGCAGGCGTGCTCGTCTTTATGTTGCTGTTCCTGATGGCAACCGGATGGATAGGGCGCCGGGAACTGATTATTCCGCTGACGCGCGCGAGTGCCGTTCTGAAAGAACTGAGCGCCGGCAATACGGACGTCAAGATGGACAAGGCCCGGCTTGCCGAGCTCGAATCGGTGCGCGAAGCCACGGATAGCTTCCGCACCGCGCTCACTAATGTCGAACGCATGGCCACCGAAAAGCAGGAACAGGACCGCCAGACCCAGGAAGAGAAGAAGAAGGCGCTCGCGGCCCTCGCCAATCAATTCGAGAGCAGTGTGAAAAGCGTGGTCGAGAACCTGCTTGAATCCGCAAGCGGGATGGAAAGCACGGCGAGCCAAATGGCCGATACCGCCAAGAAAGTATCGGGCCAGTCTCAGGCCATGGTGACGGGTGCGCAGCAGGCCACCGCCAATATGCAGGCCGTCGCCTCGTCGACCGAGGAACTGTCCGCCTCCATCGAGGAAATCGGTAGGCAGGCCAATCATTCCACGGAAATCTCCGAAACCGCCGTGAAGGGCGCCGAGGAAGCCACCGGCACCATCGAGGATTTGGCGAGCGCCGGAGACAAGATCGCGAGCTCTATCGACCTGATCCAGGACATCGCCAACCAGACCAACCTGCTGGCCCTCAATGCGACGATCGAGGCGGCCCGGGCCGGCGAGGCGGGGAAAGGCTTTGCCGTCGTCGCCTCGGAAGTGAAGTTACTGGCCGGCCAGTCGGCGAACGCGGCCGAGGAGATTTCGTCCCAGGTCGCGCACATCCAGTCCGCCACGGGCAAGACGGTCGAGGCCATTCGGCACGTCACCGGTGTGATCGAGGAGATCAGCTCCATTACCCGGGACATGGCCCAGTCGGTCGGCCAGCAGGGCAAGGCCACCCAGGAGATCTCCACCAACGTTCAGGAAACCGCCAAGGGCTCGGCCCATATGTCGTCCTGCATCGACGAGGTCAATGCCGCGGCGTCCGAAACCGGCGAGGTGGCAACTCGGGTCCAGTCGGCGGCGAGCGATCTGTCGCGTCTTTCCCATTCCCTGCGTAGCGAAGTCGACAAGTTCCTAGCGGAAGTGCGATCCGCCTAGACGCCCAGCCAAGCGCTTCGCGCCGACAACATCACAGCACTCCCCGACTCCGCCGCCTCTTGGGGCGCCGCGTCGGCGCGCCAGCCGAGGCCTAGGGGGCCGGGCGGCCCGTGGATATGATGGATAAGCCCTTAGGGCGCTTACTCTGCGGCTTCTTCGCGGTCGAAGCAAAGTGCCCGCATGATCGGGCCGTCGTTGATGGAGAACAGCAGCGCTTGGTCTTTGGTGTTGTTCTCAAAGTGGTGCCAGGCCCAGGTGGGGACGACGAAGGTATCGCCCTCTTTCCATTCGAACCGTTTCTCGGCGATGACGCTCACCCCCTCGCCCTCGAACACGTGATAGATCGCCGCGTGGGTATGGCGGTGGGTCTTGGTGACCTCGCCAGGGCGCAGCATGACCATCTCGCAATCCACCGTCGGCAGGGTCGGCCCGCCGGTGATGGGATCGCAATAGCGCACGCAGACCCCGTCGAAGGGGTCGCCCGGGCCCAGGGCGAGCTTGTCGAGCATCGCCCTTGTGTCCTCCCAGGCATAGCGGTAGGGCGGCCTGCGGGCGGTGTCCGAATAATCGGGGGTCTTGGGCCGTAACGGCCCGAACTGGGCCCGGGACCAATCCTTGGGCTTGTTGACCTCCTGGGCGTCGGCCTGGTGGGGCTCGGCGAAGCCGATGCCGAAATGGCGGATCAGCGGCGCCATGGCGACGTCGATCCAGAGCGTCTGCTCCTTGCCGCCGCTGACGTGGTCGTGCCAGCTCCAATTGGGTGTGGTCACCAGATCGCCCCGGGCCATGGCAAAGGGCTCGCCCTCCACCACGGTGGACGTGGAGCCGTCGCCCATGGTGACGAAGCGCACCGCGTCCATGGTGTGGCGGTGGCAGGGCGCGCGCTCGCCCTGGTCGAGCAACTGGGCCCCCATCATCAGGTTGGGCGTGGTCCCCATTTCGATGTCCGGGTGCTGGAAACCGATGAACCGGCGCATGGCCTCTTCGGTGGGGATATGGTCGATGGCCTCGAACAATACCTCGCTGAGTTGGTCCCAATGCCAGAGATGGGGGCCGTAGGAGGGGCTCGGCTCGCGGTAGCCGTCGCTGCGGTCGGGAATCATCCAATAACCCAGCAGGTCGCGTTGGCGCACCTTGCGGTCGAAGGCTTCCCGGGTTTGTTCGGTGGTCGCGCTGGGTTCGGCCATGTCATCCTCCCCGATCAATTGGGTAACGAAATCTAGAGCACTTTCCGGCCACAAAGCTAGTCTTCCATCATCTTGCGCATCTGCTTGAGTTTCTCGCCGGTCTCATAGTGGCGCCCCTCTACGGCGAGGTCGGCTTCGTGCGCCTCTTCCTCGGTCCAATGGCCGAGGGAATAGCCGTACCACGGGGTCTTGAGGTCCAACTTGGGAAATTGCAGCTCCCGCCAGATCTCCTGGGCGCGGTCCATGTATTGCTTCTTGGGCAAGGACAGCGGCGGGTAGGGCCATTTCATGGTGGCGTCGATGAGAAGGCCCGAGTTGCGCGGCCGATGGGCGGCATCGGTCAGTCCCCGGGATTGGTCGGGCGGGGCGATGGACGGGTCCAGCGCTAAAAGCGGCGTGTCGATGATCTCCACGTCCCGGTGGGGCTGGGTGCGCCAGGCGATGGCCCACAGCACGTTTTCCAGGCTGTGGATGTCGATGTCCTCGTCGACGGCGATGGCGATCTTGCCGATGAAGCGTTCGGCGATCAGCTTAAGCACCTCGATCCCCTGGCCGGGCTGGGGCTTCTCCAACTTGACGACCACCGACGCGTTGGACCCGGTGCATTCCAGGTAATGGACCTCGAGCACGTTTTTGAACCCGGATTCGCGGAGCAGCCGCTTGGCCGCGGCGGCCCGGCCGATATGGCGCATCTTGGAACTTTCGCTGGGCGGCACCTGGCTGATCAAGGCGAGATAGACCGGGTTTTTGCGCATGGTGATGCGCTCCACGTCCATGAAGAAGCTGTAATCGCGCTTCGCCATGTAGCCCGGGAATTCACCGAAGGCGCCCTCGACCTCCAACTCGGCGCTGGGCACCCAGCCTTCGATGACGATCTCGGCCTGGGCCGGCACAAGCAAGTCGTGGGACAGGCAGCGCACCATTTCCAGGGGCGCGCCGGCGATGGCGCCGGCCACGTCGTATTCGCACATGTCGTTGGGGATGCGGGTGACCGCGGTATAGGTCACATGGGGCGGCGCGCCGATGACGATGGCGGCGGGAAGGCGCTGCTCCCCCAACTCGCGCCACATGTCGATGTGCCGCCGCATGCCGACACCGAGCATGCCGGGCAGGGAACCGATGCGGTTGGGCGCCTTCACCATGCCCCGGTAATTGCCGAGATTATGCATGCCCGTGTGCGGATCCTTGGTGACCCAGTGGGAGCCCGAGGTATAGGGCGCGTTGTCGAAGCCGGGGGTGGAGATGGGGATCGGCAAAAGGCCGAGGCCCTCTTTTTCCATCCGTTGGCCCTCGATCACCACCTCCTGGCAGGGCCCGGAATCGACCACCACCGGATCGATGGGGTTGTCCAGCGCCTGGTTCCAGCGGTCGGGAATTTCCTCGACACTGCATCCCATGCCGAGCGCGTAGATATCGGCCGAGCCGGCCAAGGCGGCGATCAGCACCGGGATGTCGTACTTGCGGCCGGTCGCATCATAGACGTTCTCGAACAGGAAGGCGGTTCGGTCCTTTTCCTCGAGCCCCCGGAACTGGAGCCGTACCAGGGGGTGAAGCTCGGTGTCCTTGTTGATGGGCATGGTGATGCGGCGCAGTTTACCGGCCTCCTCCAGCACCTCGATATAGGCCCGGAGGTCCTTGTGGGAACGCGTCATGTGGCCATTCCCCCTCAATTCTTGGTCTGCTTGGCGATGTCGCCGGGGACCGGGGCCAGTACCCCGGTGCCGAGGGAATCCTCCGGCTCCTCGCGGTACAGCCCCAGCGCGCGCAGCATCGGAATGTCATGGACGGAAAACAGCACCGCCTCCTCGCTGGCCGACCCATTCACGTGGTGGTGCCAGGCCCAGTTGGGAATGCAGAAGCCGTCCCGCGGCCCCCAGTCGATCTCGATGCCGTCGATCAATGTACGGCCCTCGCCACGGATCACCCAACAGATGGCGCTCGACGTGCGCCTGTGGGGCTTCGTTTCCTGGCCCGGCTTCAGCCACTGCAGCCAACAGCTGAGGGTCGGTAGTGTGGGGCCGCCGGTCAGCGGATTGACGTATTCCAGCGCCACGCCGTCGTAAGGGCTGCCGTCGGCGCCGGCGAGCCGCTTGAGCTGCGCTTCGGCGTCCTTCCAGGGATAGCGCACCGGTACCCGCGCCGTGGGCCGGGCTTCCCAGGCGGGCCGCAAGGTGCCCGTGCGCGCCGTCATCGCCCGGGCGTCGTCGGCCAAGGGTTGGCGGTCCTCGCCGAAGGGTTGGTAGAAGGCCTGGTTCAGGGCGGCCACCAGGGGGACATCGAGCACGTCGAGCCAGATCGCGGGCTTGTCCGATTCGTTGTGGTGGTCGTGCCAGGTCCAGCCCGGGGTCAGCACCAGGTCGTTGTCTTCCATGGGGTAGGGTTCGCCGTCCACCACGGTGTAGAGGTTGGCCGCGCCCTCGATGGTGAAGCGGAGCGCCGAGGCGGAATGGCGGTGGGTCCAGGCGATCTCGCCCGGGCGGATCAATTGCATGCCCATGACCATGGTCTGGGTGGTGCCGTGGGGCAGGCCCGGATTGTCGAACATCAAGGCGCGCCGGGCGGTAAAGCTTTCCGGCATCACCTGGCAGGCCTCGTCAAGCAGGGTGCGAATCTCCGCCCATTTCCAGAGGCAGGCGTCGCCCGCCGGACGCGGCCCGTCCAGGGCGTTCTGGAGCATCTGCTCGGTGGTCCACTGGCCGTAGATATTGGCCTTGGCCAGTTTTTCGTCGAACGCCTTTAAAAGATCGTCAGCCATTAATCCCCTGCCTTGTCGAGGCCCCCTTGTGGAGAAACGGAAGCCGGCCGGCCCCGGTCTCCGTCAGTCTGCGTATTTCTCCAAGAGGTCGCCGAGAAAGCCGCGGAAGACGCGATCGACCGCCCAGGTCTTCTTGGCGCCGTCGAGAAGCTGTTCCCTGTCTTGGGCGGTCTCCCCGTAGAGCTTGGCGGCGCGCATCAGCATCTGGGCGTGTTCGACTTCCGCCACCATGTGCTCCTCGTTGGAATATTGCTTCTTTATGGGGATGCCGAGCTCGCGTTCCAGCTTTTCGCCGATCCGCCGCGACATGGCGCCGCCGCGCACGATGTCGTCGGAATTGGAATATTCCAGCGCCGAGGAGGCGGCAAACGAGGTCCGCCAGGGGGGATTCTGGGCCAGCGAAATCCAGGCCTGGCAACAGGTCAGGGTGCCGTCGAGGGTGGGCGCGTTGTAGTAGTCCTCGGGCGTGAGGCCCCAGTTCTCGCCTTGCTTGACGGCCAGTTCGTAGTGGTTGAGGCCGCCGCGGTGCGGCACCCCGTCGAGCTCCTCGGTCTCGTGGTCCCAGACGAAATGCTTGATCTCGAGGGGCGAGCGCGCCTGCACGTAACCCCAGCAGTCCCGCCGGTTGAGGTTGAACTGGGCGTGCTGCTTGAAGAATTCCTGGCACCCCTTGAGGGAAAACGGAACCGAGAACATGTGCTTGTAGGCGTCGGATTCGAACTGGGCGTTGGCCAGTTCCGTCAGTTCCTCTTCCAGTTCCTTGATGGCGCTGTCTTCGACACCCTGGGTTGCCATGTTTGACTCCTCTTATTTGGTTCTCTCGGTTGGTTACAGCGTCATGGTGGCGGCCCAAGGGGATCGACCCGCGGCGGGTACGAAGCTAAGGATATTCCATCGGCCTCGAAAGCAAAAGAGTTTCGAATTTCAAAATCCGGCTTGATTTTTAGGGGAAGGGTCGAAAAGCCGGGGAGCCGGGGGGACTGGTTCTCCATCATCGGCAATGATAGTCTGCGCCCCACGAAATCCCGCCGGCTCGGGCTCCGGCCGGTGCCGCCTTGGGGGCCCGAGAGGCCAAATGAAGGGGAGGAATCTCAATGGCCACCAGTAACCAAGAGGCCATGCGCCTCGAGGCCTTGGGCGATCTTCGCAGGTGCCTGGACCTGGCGGGCGAGATCGACGACCTGGAGGTCGTCGAGGGCGCGGACCCCGAACTCGAAATCGGCACCCTTTATGAACTCGCCCTGGAAAAGGAAGACCCGCCGGTCATCCTTTTCGACAAGATCAAGGGTTATCCCAAGGGATTCCGGGTCGCCGTCAATGTCCGCTCCTCGCGTGTCTTTTACACCGGCCAGGGGCTGGAGCGGGTGCAAGTCTACCGCAAACACCGCCACCAGATCCCCGATCCCATCGACCCGGTCCGGGTCAACACCGGCCCGGTCCTGGAGAACGTCCAGGAAGGGGACGACATCGACACCCTCAAGTTCCCGGCTCCCAAATGGCACCAGGGGGATGGTGGCCGCTACATCGGCACCGAATGCCTGGTGATCACCAAGGACCCAGACTCGGACTGGGTCAATGCCGGCACCTACCGGGTCGAAATTCACGACAAGACCACGCTCTCGGTCTTTATCGAGCCGGGCAAGCATGGCGACGTCATCCGCAAGAAATACTGGGAACGGGGCGTTGCCTGCCCCATGGTGGTGACCGTCGGCCAGGCGCCGGTGCATGGCGCCGTGGGGGGGTCGGCGGTGGCGCCCGGCGTCTCGGAATTCGCCGTCGCCGGCGCGCGTATCGGGCGGCCCATTGAGTTGCTGGAGGGCAGGCACACCGGCATCCCCTTTCCGGCCGATGCCGAAATCGCCTTCGAAGGAATCATGCCGCCGCCCAGTGAGGTTTCGGTGGCGGAAGGCCCGTTCGGGGAATGGCCCGGCTATTACGCGTCCAATTCCCGTCCCGAGCCGGTGCTCCAAATCAGCGCGGTCTATCACCGGGACGATCCCATCATCGTCGGCGCCCCGCCCATGCGTCCGGTCCTGCCGGGCTGCTGGTACGGCACCGCCGGCTCGGCGCTGTTCCGCGCCGCCACCCTATGGGACGAGCTCGAGGCGGCGGGCGTGCCCGGCATCACCGGGGTATGGAAGATGCCCGGCGGCGGCCCGCGCTTCATCGACGTGATCTCGCTCAATCAGCTCCACGCGGGCCACGCCAAGATGGCCGGGCTGGTGGCCGTGGGGTGCGGGGCGGGGGCCTATCTCGGGCGCATGACGGTGATCGTCGACGACGATATCGACATCACCAATTCGGCGGAAGTGATGTGGGCCATGGCGACCCGTTGGGACCCCAAGACCCAAACCGATATCATCGACGGCTGTTGGACCGGCTACATCGACCCGATGCTGCCGCCCGAGCGCCGCGACGCCAACGACATGACCAACTCGCGCATCATCATTTACGCGGTCCGGCCCTACCATTGGAAGGACGATTTCCCCAAGGTCAACGCGGTCGACAAGGATTATGCCGCGGAGGTGCGCAAGCGCTGGGCCGGCAAGCTCGATTTCCTGAAGGAGCAGTAGGGCTTTGAATCCGGCGCGCGCTACTCCGCGGCGCCCCGGGTCAGCACCGTTTCATCCATGAATTCGCCCATGCGGCAGGCGACGCCGGCCTTGGCGAGCTCTTCCAGGTAGAGCCGGTGGATGCGCGGGTCCTGGTCTTCGTATTCGATCTGGAAGCCGCCTTCCTTGGTGACGCTGACATCGACGCCGAGCTTGAGTTCGCGTTTCTCGGCGGTGAACGGATAGCGGGTCGAGCCCATGGCGGTGGCGCAATAGCGCGCCGGGGTCCGAGCCACGTTGAAGTGCTGGTGGAAGATCATGTCGGTTGGCGCGAAGACCGAACCGTGCGCCCATTCGAAGCGCGTAAAGTCGTCCTCGCCTTCGTACCAGAATAGGGAATAGCCATGTCCCGAGACGATGAAGACATGGTAGTCGGGCGGGTGGCGATGGGCCTTCTTGTAGGTGCCCGCCGTCATCTCCGAGGTATGGGCATGGAGCACCCCGTCGGCGAGGCAGAACTGGATGTTGCTGCTGCCGGCGCCGCGGCTGGCGAAGTCACGGAGCTCGAAGGCGGTGACGTCGGGCACGAAATTGGTCTCCCACATCTGGCGGCCGCGGGTCGAGGGGACGAACTCGCCCTCGCCGGCGAACCAGCCGGGGTCGCCCGGACCTTCCCGTTCGGGGAACCGGGTCGGCGTCTCGAATATGAAACCCTCGTCGTGGAACATGTTCATGGTCACGCAGAGGTCGTTGGTCGAGGCGATGCGCGCGCGCTCGGTGCCCGATCCGTTGAACAACTGGTAGCGCGCGTTGAGCGGAATGGAGAACAAGGCGTCGGGGCCCCACTCGAAACTGTGGGTTTGTCCATCATGGGTTTCGATCTTGGCGCTGCCGTGGCCCTCGATGACCAGCATCACTTCTTCGTATAGGTGCTGCTGTGGGGCGCTCTTTGCACCGGGGGCGATGTCGTAGAGAAAGACCGAGATGAAATCCCCGCGCCCCAACATGTGGACAAAGGCCCCGTCGATGCCCATGCGCGCCCAGGGCTTGGTTTCGAGAGTATGCAGATCGACGCAGAATTCTTCGTGGATGGGAATCCCTTCGCCACGGCACCACTGGAGATAGGGGTCGAGCATGAAGCGGAGCTCGTCGTTGGACTTGCCTTCGATATCGATGATCTTGGTGTGCGGTGCTTGGGCGTTCATCGGATGGTCACTCGGCCGCACTGGTTTTTAGTTCCCTGAGCATCGCTTCCTCGTCGAAGAACTTGCCCATCCGGGACGGGACCCCGGTAACCGCCAACTCGCGCAGCCACAAGGGATGGATACGGGGATCCTGGTCCTCGTACTCGATCTGGCGTCCGCCCTTCTTGATGGAAACGTCGGAGCGGTTGTTCTCGGAGCCGGCGCGGCGGAGTTGAACGACGGGATAGCGTTTCGAGCCGAGACCGATAGCGAGATAGCGTGCGTGCTTATTGGAAGTACCAAAATGCTGGTGGAACATCTTATTGGGCGGGGCGAACACCATGCCGTGGCGCCATTCGACCCGCTGGAAGTCTTCATCGCCTTGGTACCACAACAGCGTGTAGCCGCTCCCATGCACCGTGAAGACATGCAGCCCCGGGCCGTGCCGGTGGCCCTTCTTGTAGGTGCCCACGGGCATTTCCGAGGCGTGGGCGCCCATGATGCCGTCGGCCAGGATAAACTGCATGTTGCCCGACCCAACCCCGCGCGCCTCCCACGGCTTGAGTTCGAAGGCGCCGGCATCGGGGACGAAATTGGTGTCCCACAGGACCCGGCCGGGGCGGATCGGCGTCATCTCGCCATCGCCGGCGAAGCGGCCTTCTTCGCCCTCGCGGCCGGCGAACCAGTGATCGTTGCCGAACACGAATGACTCGGAGTGATAGAGATTCATCACCATGGGCGCGTTGGTGGTGGCGGCCATGCGGACCGGCTCGGTGCCCGAGCCGTTGAATATTTGGTAGGGCGCGTTGAGCGGCAGCGCGAACAGGGCCTTGGGTCCCCACTCGAAGCTATGGCTGGCGCCGTCGTGCGTCTCCACCCTGGTCGAGCCGTGGCCCTTAAGGACGTAATAGACGGCCTCAAACAGGTGCCGCATGGGCGCCGAGGAGGCGCCCGGGGGGATTTTGAGCAGAAAGGTGGAACTATAGTTTCCCCGGCCCTTGAGGTTGATGATGGCGCCGTCGACCCCGAACCGGTCCCAGGGCGCGGTTTCCACGGCCAGCAGGTCGACGCCGAATTCCTCGATCACCGGGACGCCTTCGCCCTTGGTCCAGTCGAGGTAGGAATCCAGCAGCACCCGGTCCTTGCGGTACTGCTCTGGGGTGTCTCCGCTAGGATCGGCCATTGGATGGAGCGCGCGCCTTGCCCGTTGCCTTATTCGGGGTCGGGCAGCGCCGCCATCATATTGGCGAGGCAGCCCTTCCAGGCCCGGTCCAGCGCCCAGCTTTCCCTGAGGCCTTCCAGCATGAGGTTGAATTTCTCCGGCGTATCGCAATGGGCGGTCGCCACCTTGGCCAGCAAATTGCCGTGCTCGATGTCCACTTCGGCGTGTTCCTTGGCGTTGACCTGCTTGTCGTAGGGGATGCCGAGCTCGGCTTCCTGCTTCTTGGCCCAGCGGTACGACATGCCGCCCCCGGTGACCCAATCCGCGGAGTTGGACACCTCGAGCGCCGCGCAGGCGGCGACGGACTTGAGCCAAGGACTGTCCCGGCACAGGTGAATCCAAGCGTAGACGCAGGTCAGCGTTTCGTCGGCCGGCTCTTCATTCTCGAAGTCGTCGCGGGTGAGGCCGATGGTCGCCGCCTGGCGGATCTGGAGGGAATAGTGGTCCTCGACCCCGCGGGCCTCGTTGCCCTGTAACTCGTCGAGCTCGTGGTCCCAGATCAGCGCCTTCACGTCCATGGGCGCCAGCGCCTGGGCAAAGGCCCAGCAGTCGCGGCGGTTGAGGTTCCAGAAGCCTTTCTGCAGCACGTATTTCCGGGCCCGTTCGGTGGTCAGGGGCAGCCCGAGGATGCGCCGGTAAGATTCGGATTCGAACTGCGCGTTGGCGCGCTCGCGGACTTCGGCATAGAAGCTGTCGCGGATGCTCTCAAGGTCGATCGCGGTGGCCATGGTTCGCTTTCCCGTCCATCGGATTTTTCACTATACCAGATTATTTTACGGGCAAGCGACGGTTGCGGCATCTTCGCGGTAGAGGCCGAGGGCGTCGAGCGCCGGGCGGTCGGTCACCCGGAAGAGCAGCGCCGGTGCGTCCGTGGCCTCGTTGAAATGGGCATGGCGCGACCAGGCCGGGATGACGAAGCAGTCGCGCGGCCCCCACGTGAGGGTCTCCCCGTCGACCTCGGTCCGGCCGGTGCCTTCCATGACGAAATGCACGGCGCTGGCCGATTGACGCCGCACCGCCCCCTTGAAACCGGCGGGCAGACGCTGGATGGCGGGCTCTAAGGTCGTCATGACGGGGCCGCCGGTCTGCCGGTCGCGGTAGGGAACGATGATGCCCTCAAAGGGTGAGGCATCGGCGCCGTCGGTGCCTTCCAGCTCCGCCTTCATGTCGGCCCAGGCATAGCGCAGCCGGGTCGGCTCCACATCGTTGCGCACCGGCTGGCAGTCCTCGCCGAAGTTCTCGAAAATGACTTGGTTGAGCGCCCCGACCAGCGGCCCGTCGAGCACGTCGAGCCACAATGCCCGGGCCCCCGACTGGTTGTGATGGTCGTGCCACTGCCAGTTCGGCGTCAGCACCAGGTCGCGGTCCTGCATGGGGCATCGGGCGCCGTCGACCACGGTGAAGAGGTCGGGATGTCCTTCGATGACGAAGCGCAGGGCCGATATGGTATGGCGGTGGGCCCAGGCGAGTTCGCCGGGTTTGATCATGTGCACGCCGACATTCATGGTATGGGTGGTGAAGCGTTCCAGCCCCGGATTGACGAACATCAGGGAGCGCCGGGCGGTGAAGCTCTGCTTGACGGCGGCGCCCGATCGCTCGATCAGGGCTTCGGTGTCCCGCCACTTCCAGATATGCGGCCGGCCCCTTGTGTGGGGTTCCCAGACGTCGCCCCGCCAGTCGCCGCCGGCGCCGGCATCTCGGCGCTCGTCGGACAGCCATTGGCCGCGCATATGGGCGGCGGCCAACGCGGCGTTGAACGCGTCGAGCGTTTCACCCTTGTCATAGGCCATAATGGTGGTCCCATCCTCCCGCCATGGCGCCACTATTGCGCGGCCATGGACATGGTTTTCCGCCGGTGCCGGGCGTGTTTTGTTATTCT
>SMUX01283873.1_pt1 | contig 12843 bp, 11 predicted proteins | sample 2456431 | NCBI WGS metagenome assembly SMUX01 (sample SAMN11095930, study PRJNA526329) | marine sediment metagenome | biome: Marine sediment; feature: Surficial sediment; material: Deep marine sediment; isolation source: Hadal surficial sediment | place: Pacific Ocean | collected 2014-11 | depth... | reverse complement strand
GTCGTCTGTCGAAGGTGCCGGCGCAGTTTCAGCGTCCTGATTGAACAGACCAACCAGGAACAGAATCAGGACCAGCGCACCGATGCCAATGAGTGCCCATACCCACCACTTCATGCCATTGCCCTCAGTTTCAGCAATTTCGTTGGGCTCAGCTCCTCCTCCAGGAGGTGGAGCTGAGTCTGTTGGCTCTATGCCACTTTCGGGCGATGGCTCCATATTTGAAGTTACTTCTTCCATGTTTTCTTCTCCCTTAGTCCCTCACGCGCCTTCTCGATACGCGGATCACGTCTCTGCAAAGGCGGAGCGGCGCTTGAAATAATTGCGGATTATTGACTGATATCCCCTTTGCTCGCACCAAATTGCTGGCCGTGGATATTCTAATCCACTGCCAGTTTCATCGATTGGCCGAGCCCTTCGTTGGTGCCGACGGCCGGATGGAGCATAATGCCCGCACATCTCCCTGTCATCGTCAATATTGCCTATCTTCGGCTCCGGCGGCCACGTGTGGCGGGTCGCCAAATAAAGCGCGGTATAATGCCGCGGAGGGCGAAATTAAGGACCTATTTCACATCAAGAGGAGGAGTATTTATGGCAGAAATGACCGCTGAATCAACTGCAAGTACGGGGGAGCAGCAAGTCCCCTGGTGGCTCGTACTAGTACAGGGCATCGCAGCCATCATTGTTGGCGTGCTTTTGCTCATCGAGCCGCGCATGACGACCGCGGTCCTGGTACAGGTTATGGGTATCTATTTCCTGATTGCCGGAATCGTGAACCTGGTAAGCCTGTTTGTTGACCGGACAGCATGGGGATGGAAGCTCCTGCTGGGCGTAATAGGGATTGCTGCGGGCCTAGCGATCATTCAGCACCCACTTTGGGCCTCGGTTTTGGTACCGGCAACTATGATATGGGTCCTCGGCATCTACGGTCTCATCTTTGGCGTCGTTGGGCTTGTCCAGGCCTTCCAGGGTGCGGGCTGGGGAGCTGGGATCTTGGGTGTGTTGACTATCATCTTCGGTATCCTCTTGATCACGAACCCCGTAATCGCAGGATTTGCGCTGCCGTTCATGCTAGGCATCTTCGCAGTATTCGGAGGGATCCTGGCACTGGTGGCCGCATTCCAGATGCGCGCTGCCGCACCCGCTTCCTGAACGAAGCAAAAGCAGTAAATATAAAAAAAGAGAGCTGCCCAATTTAGCAGCTCTCTTCTTTTTGCTTGTATTCTGTCCGGGAGAACGAAAATCGTTAGATTAGGCTCGTTTCCCGAAGACTTGAGATTCTCCCGACTAACCTTCAGTCTCGGTACTAGCTGGTGGTGCGCCCGCTGATCCCTCTGCAGCCTTCATGGCTTCCATATCAAACGCCTTTTTCGTTCCTGGCAACATAATGTAGAGCAGGATCACGGCATTCAGTATGAACGCGGCACCCATGTCTTCTACGGTTCCGCCACCAACCAGGACGATGAAGTCCAGGATCAAGTTGAAGACGGTGATGACGGCCAGGAAGAGCCACGCTTCGGGCTGGACGTTCCAGAGCATCCGAACCAACCAGATGTAGATCCACGTCAGCAGGCCCCACATAAAGGCTGCCCACAGGTTGAAGGTTCGGAAGCTGAATTCTCCGATAAAGAAGTCGACGGTGAAGGGAATGATCCCCAAATACTGGAGCGTTCGGACACCCGCAAGAATCGCTGCTAGCGTTGCAAGAATTGCAAGTACGGTGACGCCAAACGGTCGCTTATTCATCTATTTTTCTCCTCGAATTAGGTCGATCCGGAATTGGCCCCCCTGTATCAACGCATTCGTAGGGGGACTAGGTCATGCACTACAAATTACATAAGTTCGATATCTTCCCTCCTTGATAGATGGCCCATGCTATCCAATCTAAGATAACCCCCAGTAGACCGATAAGGTGCGTCGGTAAGGTAGTAAATCACCTGTTGGACCCCGTGTCATCGAAGGAAATGCCCATTAAACATGTGTTCCAGCCGTGCTGTTATGGCGATCTAGACCTACGTATTTTTGCCGAGGTTCAGAATGTAGGTCATCGGTTACCCTTAGGTGACTTCGGTAGCTTTCGTTGCTTCCGCGTGCAGCTCGCCGAGCCGGAACCAGAACGCCAAGTGAGGGTTGTATTGGAGGTACCATAAGGCAGGAGTGAAAATAGGGCGCCGGCCCGAGCGCTAGACTGGACTGCGGAGGCGGCTCCGGTAAAAATCGACGGGCAGTGAGAGAGGAGAATTCCATATGTGTTGTGTGTTTACGATTCTGTTGTTCTTGGGGCCGCGGGTGGCCGATATCACCTGGTGGCTCATCCAGCCCGCTCGTTGGAGCGCGGCCTTCGGGAGCGTTATTTGGCCAATCCTAGGCATTATATTCTTGCCATGGACCACGCTCATTTACGTGATCGTTTCTCCAGGTGGCATTGATCTGTTGGGCTGGCTCTTCATCGGGTTAGGCGTGTTCTCCGACATCGCCATGCACGGCGGCGGGACATACTTCAACCGGGACCGCGTACCTGGTATGAGCTCCGCGGAATCCGCATAGCTCCAGACTCGCGAATCCTGTATACGAAGTACCCTCAGGGCTGGCCTTCGGGCCAGCCCCTATGGGGAACGGAGGCTCAAATCCCATGTGTTGCTTTCTGACGGTACTCTTGTTTGTGGGCCCCAGAGGCGCCGACCTCGTCTATTGGTTGCTCGTGCCTGAGCGCTGGAATGCTGTCTTCGGCAGCATCATCTGGCCCATCTTGGGCATCATTTTCTTTCCCTGGACGACGCTGGTTTACGTGGTCATATGGAGCTCCAGAGGTTTCGGATTGTTCGAGTGGCTGCTGCTTGCGGCCGCCGCCATAGTGGACATTGGCTTCTACACCGGTGGGGGCTATTTCAATCGAGACCGGGTTCCCGGGTACAACTCGCAGCAAAAACTAGTCTAGAGAGGGCAAGATGACGTTTCAGATATTCTGCGCGACTTTGATTGGGCTTGCATTTGGCGTGGCAGTGGCTTTCCGCGGCTATCGCTTCTTCGTGGTTTTGCTGCCGATCCTGGGTTTTGTAATTGGATTTACGCTGGGCGCTCAGACCTTGCAGGCGATCTTCGACGTGGGCTTTCTCACCACCGTCACAAGCTGGGTTGTTGGCTTCCTGGTGGGGCTGCTTTTTGGAGTGCTCTCCTACTTGTTTTACTTCGTTGGGGTCGCTCTGCTTTCCTTTGGTCTGGGGTATGCCATCGGCGCGGGATTCATGGGGCTCTTCGGGTTTGACCTGGGCTTGGTCTCCTGGCTGGTCGGGATGGCAGCTGGTGTTGCATTGGCGCTGGTCGTGATCTTCTTCAATGTCCAAAAATGGGTCATTGTGGCCATCACGAGCTTTTTCGGATCGGCCGCGATCATTGGTTCGCTGATGCTTGTGCTGGGTAAGATATCGATCGAAGACCTGGGCACCAACGCGGTCGGCAAGGCAATCGAAGATTCGTTCTTGTGGCTGCTCTTCTACATGGTTATCGCCGTTTTGGGCATCGCATCCCAGATCGGCACCGACCAAACCGTCGAACTGGAGCCGCCTGAGTCAACTTTCCTTTCCAGCTGAAGACACGTACGGAGTGAGTCATAATCGATCTTGAATGCGGGGAACTCCAAGCTGGAGTTCCCTCTGTTATATGAAGGGAAGTTGGCAAGTACTCGAGGAGTTATGGCTGATAGTCCGGTAAGTTCACCCGAAAAACACGGCGCAGTACGCTTTAGTAGAGTGCTGAGGCTTCCCTGGCTGGTCGCTCTAGGGGCGAGCGTTACGGTTGGTCTGGGGGTCTACACGCTGCTTACAGTGTTTGTGGAAAACCTTGGCACAGGCCAGGTCGTCGGTCCTTACGTTGGGCTTGGTGTGATAGCCATCCCGATCGTGCTCACGCTGGCGGAGCGTGCGGCCGTCATTCCAGGTAGCGGCGGTCTCTACCGTCTGGCCGCTTATAGCGGAATCCTCTGGGTGGGTAACTTCGCTGGATGGCTAATGCTGGGCGGATATGCGGTGCTGACCGCACTTCTAAGCTGGGGGGTGGCGCTAGGGGTCGATCTACTGTTGACTGAATTATTTGGCCTGGCTATCGACGTTCGCTGGATTGCGGCAGGAGTGCTGGTGCTGGTAGCGATCGCGAGCTCGCAGGGACTACGCTCGAACTGGCGAACAAGATCGGCCTTTATCTATGCGGCGCTGGTATTTCTGGGGGTGCTTTCTGCCCGAAATCTGTTCGCAGTTTCCCTCAGCGAAGCGCTTAAGGATGCCGGTCCCGGCACCTTCGAGCTATTCACGATCACCGCTTTCATGGCAAGCAGCCTCTGGGGCCTGGACTATATCCTCAGCGTCCGGGACCAGGTCCGTCGGCCCACCAAAACCTTCCTACCTGCCCTCGGGCTTACGGTACTGGCCGGCGTTGTTTTCGGGATTGCGGCCGCGCTCGCGCTCGGATCAAGCCTACTGACGCCCAGTCTGACTCCACTGATTGACCTCGCGGCCGACTCGCGCATCCTGCCCGAGACCATCGCGCGCATTCTGTACTCCGTGTTCGCTATCGCCATCACGCTGATCGCGCTCAATCGGGCATTGCTGAACGGGCGCAACCTGATGTATGCCATGGCGAGAGACGGAAATCTGCCGTATCGCATCGAGTCGGCCTCCTCCGGGACCAAGTTACCCGCGTGGCACCATCTGATCTTCCCCATCGCCGGCATTCTTCTCGTCTTACTCATTCCTGTAAAGGTACTTGTGGGTCTGGCTGCGTTGACCTTCATGTGGGCCGTTGCGATCGTGCATTTACCAGACGTAATCCGCTCGCGGCCTAATCTCCCAACGACGAAGCTTCCCATTCACCCACTATTTCCGGGACTCACAACTGTGATAGGCATCCTGTTGCCGTTTGCGCTTGGACTTGGGATTGGGTTTGCCGGTTTGGTTTGGCTGACGTTGGGTGGCCTCTACTACTTTCTCTATGGCCGCGAACGAGGCCTTGAGGTTCGGCGCAAGCAGATTGTCATAGGTGAAGTTTCTTCGGATCGCGTAGCAAAGCCAGGATATCGAGTGATGGCCGATATCTCACATGCCAAACATGCCCAAGCACTGATTGAGGCGGGAGCGGCTCTGGCAAGGAGTCGAGGCGGAGACCTCTTAATCATCAGCACTCTGCAATTGACCGATCAGATTCCACCCAACCTGAAGCAACAGCGAGCAAAGCAGGAATGGAACAAGTTGGATTCGCAACTCAAGCAAGGGTTGACCGACGAAATAAAGATTCAAACGCTGGTGCGACTCGCGCCGAATCATGCCGACGGGATCCTGGAAGCGATCGTAGAGGAAGAGGTGGATCTGCTGCTGATGGAATGGCGGGGTTCGGAAGATCCGGATCAAATTCAGGACCTGGACCGGATTCTTCGGACAGCCCCGGCGGAGCTGGCAATCATACACGGCGATATTCCGAGCGACCCCAGCCGCGTGTTAGTGCCAACCTCTGGTGGACCGCATGCACCGGCAGCACTTCGCTTGGCGCAAGAACTTACGGCCAGGAGCGGCGGCCGGATTCGGATCACCAACGTCATAACCGGTGAGCTTACGCCGGAAGCAAATTCGGAAGCCGAGGCAAAAATCCAAGCCACGCAAGCAGCCGTTGCCGATCTTGGCGAGGTTGAGACCGCAGTGGTGCCGGCGAGGACCGTTCAGGAAGGGATTTTGGCCGAGCTAGAGGATGTGGAAGTGGTGCTCATCGGTACTACAAGAGAAGGGGTTCTTGAACGATCTCAGTTTGGTGGAATCCCCACGCAAATTGCAAGCGCGGCCTCGATTCCTACCATCATTGCACGGGCCCGAGAATCACAGCGGGCGCTGCGTTTACAACGCATCTGGGGAGCGATTTCCGATCCCTTACCGAAGCTATCCGTACGTCAACATACGGCGGTTGCGCAGTCGATGCGCGAGGCTGCAGTTCCAACTATCGACTTCTACATATTGATCTCGCTGGCTGCCAGCATCGCCACCCTGGGATTGCTACAAAATAGTGGAGCGGTGATCATTGGCGCCATGCTGGTTGCTCCGCTTATGGCCCCGATCCTGGCCATGGGGATGAGCATGGTGTTGGCCGAGCTGCGCGTATTTTCTTTAGGTGCGGAGGCCACCATCAAGGGGGCGGCATTGGCGATCCTAGTGGGTTTGGTGATTGTCATTATTTCTCCCATCACCGACCCGACTGCCGAAATCCTCGCGCGAACGCAACCCAACATTCTGGACCTGATGGTTGCCCTGGCGTCGGGGGCGGCGGCGGGATACGCAGTCAGTCGCTCTGAAGTTGCGGCCGCGATGCCCGGCGTAGCAATAGCGGCTGCTCTCGTTCCACCGCTCTGCGTCGTCGGCTACGGACTTGGAGTGTCAGATCTCGATATTTCAGCTGGCGCGCTTCTGCTCTTCGTTACCAATCTGATCGCGATCGTGCTTGCGGCAGGCATTACTTTTCTCGCGCTCGGCTTCCAGCCGGAACGAGGAGAGAAAGGCGAATTGCAACGCGGTCTGCGCCTAGCCGCGATTTCGCTGGGAGCGGTGTTTGTGATCCTGATCATTGTGACCGTCCAAATGGTTGAGCAGCAAGATCGCGAACAGGCAGTTGTCGAGCTCTTCGAGCAGCAGGTCGTGGCAGACGTCGGGCGAGTGGAAGAGCTAGTGATCGAACGGGAGGGGAAGGGGTTCCTCCTGACGGCTACTATCATTTCCTACAGCGGAAATCAGCTCAGCGCGGAGGATTTGGGAAAGCTTGAGGACGACATCACCGAAGCGGTTGGAGGGCCGGTCAGACTGGACGCTACGTTTCTGGATGCAGAGCGAGTGCAGACGGAGCTCGGCGGATTGGACACGCTTCGAAGGCTCGAGCAGGTCTTTGAGGAAGCTGCCATCGCATCAGACTTGGAAGTCGTCGAGGTGCAGGCCAGTGAACTACTGGACGGTTTCCTGGTAGAAGCAACGGTGATAGTCATCGACGTTGGGCAGCTCCCCGAGCAGGATCTGCGCATTATTCAGGACCAGCTGGCGGAGGCGGTGGACAGTTCGGTCGAACTCCACGTCTTATCTCTTGCAGGCAGTAAAATCGAGCTCTCGAGAGGCGAGTGAGCAATTTCACTGAGCTCCACCCCTTGCCCGGTTCAGGCAGCCGAATCGAACTTCCAGGCGACGAGTGACATTCTCTCGTCGAGCAATCCTGGTACCGCTGTCGCTGCTCGCATGCACCGCGGTTGTGCTGCTCTTGATCTGGGCCACAACGCCAGAGCCTTTCCCATTTGACCCACCTGAGCTGAAACCTTCTGACGAACCCGGCTTCACCGTCCTGACGGCTAACGTTGGCAACAGTGATCCGCGCTGCGTTTTTCAGCGCCTGAAACTTTGTCGAAGTGATGTCGAGGCGCGGCTTACCATGAGTCTGGCCGAGCTTCGGCCGGAGGTGGTGGCGTTGCAGGAAACGCTGCCCGATCACCTGTGTGAAGGGGTGCCTCCGGTGGATAATGGGCATGTGTGCTCGGAGGAATACGCGGAGCCGCAGGTGCGTCGGCTGTTGGGCATCGATTACTCGATAGTCTGCGAAGAGAGTAATTTTATCGAGTGCATTGGCGTGCGCACCGACGTTGGCGAAATCCTGGGATGTGAACTGGGAGCGCTGTGTACATCAAGCCGGGTCATTACCATTGCTCCAGGCTGCCGAACGCACCTGACCGTTTTTGCTGCCACCGTGAAGGTTAGCGGAAGAACGTTTGACATCGTCAACGCCCATCCAGAGAATCGCAGCGCAGAGTGCCGGCTGGATTCGCTGCGGCAGGTCTTCGAGGGGGATCTAATCCGCGAAGATGAGGCGCTTGTGCTGGGTGATCTGAATTTAGACCCGTGGCGTGGCGACGACGTCAGCACGGAGTACTGGAATACCTGGGTCGGACCCGCCCATGCCTTCTATTATCACAGTGGGCCGGCTGAACGCGTTCCACCTCATCCGACCATTTTCTACCCTTTGTTTCGGCGGACTTTAGATCACGTCGCGAGCAACTTCCTGGCCGGAACGATGCTCACGCTCGGAGAAACCGAGGGGACAGTGCGCCTGGACGGCGGCGGTGGAACCGATCACCGGGCGCTATTAGGGCGGTTAATTTTTCCAGAGGAAGACTAAACGCCGCGATCGGCCATTTAGAATCCGACAATCTATTACTCAGCCTCGAGGGACTTGACCCTCCACAGTTCACAATACAAAAAAGGGCCGCCTCGGTTGAGACGGCCTTTTTGGATCTGCGAATGGGGCGCGCTTACTGATTCAGCAGCCAGACTGCAAGGTTGTCGTACTGAACGATAAAGCCCTCGTCTTCAACCGCCGCGCGGACAAAGTAGCCGATCTTTCCGTTGTCCGTAAAGCCCACATTCTGCACCTGAGCCAGGAATTGCCCGTTGGCATAGATGCTCATCGTAGCTCCATCGACCAAGACGCCGATCACGTTGATGGATTCTGGTGCGGTGCTCACAATCGTATTTTCGGTGGGAGCCACAAACACGTTCGTGGTCTCGCCGTCCCAGCTGCTCAAGGAGTATTTCCCATCGCATTGAATGCCAAATAGAAAGCCACGCTCATTATCCGGTGCACGGAAGAAGAGACCGAAACGGTCGTTGGCATTGCACTCCGCCGGCATCACGACTTCGCTCTGATAGTAGTAGTCCTTGATCAGTGGCCAGGAGACCTCCCAGCAGGACAATTCGAGTGCACCCTTGGCTTCCATTACAAATTTTCCACCAGTGATGGTAGTTGCGAAGCAATCGTTGTTGAACAAAGTCCAGTTGTTATCGTTATCGAACGAGTCCTTGCCGGTAGGATCACCTAAGGCGGCTGCAGGATTGCTTGGAATCGCAGTTGGCAGCGGTGCTTCTGTGGGAACCGGGGTAGCGGGGACGGCGGTTGGCGGAGCAGCAGTGGGCGGTTGAGCCTCGACCGTCGCCGCTACGCTGGTCGCTACTGCGCTGTCCTGGTCCTCAGACGAGGAGCAGGCAGCCAGCACTGGGACGGCGATCAGTCCGATCGCTATTCGAATCAATTGCTTCTCGTTCACTTGAACCTCTCCTTAATCTTCTCGGGATGGATTATTGCCAAACGCAGAATATTAGCAATATTTCGAGATGTGCAGAATACGCATTATTGCGCCATTAATTGTTACGCCGGGTACTAGGAAGGTTCGAGGTCGGCGGCTTCTCCGGGGTTGAGGACCTGTACCTCAACCTCTGGCGCGACATCTGCCACAAGTTGAGAAAAGAGATGGGCAGGATCTTCGCCTGCGGCCCTACCTAACCGGCGAAGTCCGAACGGGAAGAACGTTCCCCAGTGGATCGGAATCGCCAGGCGTGGCTTCAACAGCGCCACCGCCTCTGCCGCTTGTTCGGGATCCATATGGCCATCGCCGAGGGTTGGTCCCCAGCCGGCGACCGGCACCAGGGCAACGTCCAGATCCTCTGTAATGTCCGCCATTCCAGGAAAGTAGTCCGTGTCTCCGAAGAATTGAATTCTTTGTTGACCTTCGATCAGATATCCCACAGATGCTGTCGCGACCGAGACTAATGGCCGGCCGGCGATGTGTTTTGCATGTGTCGCTCGCACCCGCACAGATCCAACCTGCGTCTCTTCATCTTCGTTTAGCTCATCGACGTTGGGATAACCGCGTCGACGAAACATTGCGCCGACGCCGCGTGGAACAATGATCCGTGTCTCGCGGTCCAAACTGCGGAGCGAGGGCAGGTCCAAGTGATCCCAGTGATTATGTGAGATGAGCACCGCGTCGATATCGGAGGTGTGTTGCGCAGCAACCGGCGCCGATCGACGATATAGATGCAGCACGCGGTTGAGGAGCAGAGGGTCGGTGAGTATGCGGATGCCTTGCAGCTCCAGCAGCAGCGAAGCATGACCGAGGTAAACGATACGATCTCGAGGCATGCCCGCTACCCCTCGATGTTTTTTACATACCGATCGAAGAAATCAATTGAGCGCTGCATGGCGAGCGTGAAGTAGTTCGAGAGGTTGTGATTATCGCCCTGGTACTCATAGAGCTCCGCAACTCCGCCGATGTCTTCCATCTGCTGGTACAGGATCTGCGAGAACTCAAGCGGGACGGTTGAGTCAGCGGTGCCGTGGTGAAGCTGTATCGGGCCAGAGATCTGGTCCAGGTAGGAATTGGCAGACAGCGGATCCCAGAATTTGGGATTCTCTTCCGGAGTGCCGAATGTCTCGGTGAGGCTGCCGCGCCAGCTGTTTGGCCACGGGGTGCGGGTTGGCCCGGGGGTTGCCCTACCGCGCGTCCAGCGCTGAAACAAGTCTGGATATGAAGCCACTACTCCAGCCCAAATGACACCAGCCTTAATATCTTCGGTGGTAACCATCGACCGCAGCGTGATGAAGCCTCCCATAGAGTGTCCCCACATCCCAATCCGATTTGGATCGGCGCCATCAAATTCCTTGATGGCCGCAACCGCGTTAAGTACATCGATTGTGTAGTCTGGGGCGCCGTACGCGCTGCGTGCGAGCCCTTCAGAGTTGTCGTGCCCCCGATAGTCGGAGCGCAAGACGATATAACCGTTCCGCGCAAAACCATCGACATACGCCACATAACGCTCCGTGGTGCGGTATTGATCGGGACGAATGTAGCCGTGGTTGAACACCACAACAGGCCAGCCGCTTTCCGGCGGATCCCCGAATGGCACGGTAAGCATCGCGAAAATCTTGAGCCCGTCCGATCGATAGGATGCGATGTACCGATAGTAATTGGCTCCGTTGGCCAGAGTCTCTTCGATCTGTATCTCGCTTGCCGCGTATTCGCGATCTCTTAGATAGTCGATCGATAATGGGTGCGGGATCGGAGTAGAAGTGGGGCTGGGGGTAAGGGTTGCGGTCGGCGTGCTGGTTTCGGTTGGGGGAGGGACGTTCTGTGCCGGGATAGATTCGGTGGCGAGCTCTTGAACCTCTAATACCGCACCGGCTGCTGGGCTTGAGCATGCGGCAAGCAGAAATAGAGCAAAGGCAGCCAGGCGTGAAATAAGGGCCGAATCCATGTTGGCTCGCATTTTACCTGCAGGGACATTCGGTTGCTGTTAGCAAACTGTGAGCATCCGCCCTGATGCAGGGCGCGGACGTCTTCACTCCAATTAAGAGGGCGAATCCCCCAGTGATTATCGGCTTGGGAGCCGGCGGCATATAATGGTGGGAGCGCAAGCTAGGGAGAGGTGCTCGGGATAAATGGCAAAGAAAAATAATAGGGAGTATGCAAAAGGCGACTGGCTTGTCCATCCATCTTACGGCATCGGCCAAGTCAAGAAGATCGAAAATAAGAAAGTGGAAGGAAGGATGATCGAGTTCTACCGGGTGGAAGGGGAGAATGTGACGTATTGGCTTCCGGTGGGGGAGCTCCAGGCCAGCCGGGTCCGACGGCTGGCGTCCAAGAAAGAATTTCGCAAGGCAATCAAACTTCTGAAGAGAAACCCCAAAGAGATGGATCCAGACCACACGAAGAGGCGCAGCCGGATCAAGGATGTGATGGCGACCGGCTCCTTGCGTGAAGTGGTGCGTGCCATTCGTGATCTCTCAGCGCGTGATTCGGAGAAACGGCTGAGCGATACAGAACGCAGGTCTTTGGAGCAGTTTATTGATACATTGGTTGAGGAGTGGGCCATCGCCGAAGAGATCAGTCAGCATGAGGCCAGGACCGAACTCCAGACCATGCTCGACGTTATCCCTGCGTTGGGTTAAGTTCACCCACTAATTTCCGATCAGAATAAACCAACTACACGGCCCGATTCCAGATCGAGGTCTACATCGAAGTAGGCAGGACGAGTGGGTAGGCCAGGCATGGTCATCATCTTGCCTACCAGCGGATACAGGAATCCCGCACCTGCGGAAGCCCGAATTTCGCGAATGGGCACCACAAAGCCCTTCGGTACCCCTTTCAATGCCGGATCATGGCTGAGGCTCAAGTGAGTTTTTGCCATGCAGATCGGAAGATCCGAAAGTCCCAGATCCTCATACCTGGCAATTTGCTCATCCGCCAACTCGGAATACTCAACGCCATCCGCCCCATAGACCTCAGTGCAGATCGATTTGATCTTCACGCGGATCCCAGCTTCAAGCGGGTATAGAAACTTAAATTGGGCCGGCAACTCGGCGGTCCGACGGACTGCTTCCGCCAAATCCACGGAGCCCGCGCCGCCCAGTGCCCAGTGTTGGCTGACGACCGCTTCTACCGCGCCTGCTTCCAAAGCCGCAGTACGGACAATCTCATGCTCCTTGTCGGTGTCGGTGTGGAAGGCGTTAATGGCGACGACTACCGGCACCCCGAACTTTAAGGCGGTACGAATATGGTGCTGCATATTGGTGGTGCCGGCGCTTACAAGCTCCAGATTTTCTTCACGATAGACCGGTTCCAGAGTGCCCCCCGCCGTCACCTTGGGCCCGCCGCCATGCATCTTGAGCGCTCGGATCGTTGCAACTAACACCACCACATTGGGCACGAGTCCTGAATAGCGGCACTTGATGTCGAAGAACTTTTCCATTCCGATGTCGGCGCCAAATCCAGCCTCTGTCACAACATAGTCGGCCAATTTTAGCGCAATCCTGTCGGCGATGATCGAGCTGTTGCCGTGGGCGATATTGGCAAACGGACCCGCGTGAACAAAGACCGGAGTTCCCTCCAGAGTCTGCATCATGGTGGGCTTGATGGCGTCTTTCATCAGGACCGAAAGCGCGCCTGCGACACCCATCTCCTCTGCCGTAATCGCTTCGCCAGTTGTGCTGACGGCGGGCACCATC
>SMUX01085904.1_pt1 | contig 12845 bp, 13 predicted proteins | sample 2456431 | NCBI WGS metagenome assembly SMUX01 (sample SAMN11095930, study PRJNA526329) | marine sediment metagenome | biome: Marine sediment; feature: Surficial sediment; material: Deep marine sediment; isolation source: Hadal surficial sediment | place: Pacific Ocean | collected 2014-11 | depth... | reverse complement strand
TGGAAGATGTTACCAGTCATTTGATGAATGACTTAAAGGATGCCTGGCAGGCAATAGATGATTTTGAATTCGTTATCGATCGTTTTGAAGCTGATATCGATTTTGCACAGATCACCTCGCAGAGTGAATCAGTTCTGCTAATTAGTTTCGATATCTCAATCGGTGAACAGTCATATCCAATGAACATCTGCTTCGCTACATACGCGTTCGATACAATTTTATCCAAATTATCGGTGCAAAAGCTGTCATCAATTCGTCCTGCAATCTACGACGGTTATACTTCGCGTGAATTGTTAACACTTCATTTGCAGGAAGCATTGCTGCCGATTGTTGTTGAGTTTGGCAGGTCGAAAATTACTGTAAAAGAATTATTGGAACTTAATGAAGGTGATGTAATCAGACTTCAAACCAAAATAACCGATGAGCAGATAATAAAAGTATCTAGCGAAACTTTTTTCTATGGTCGTGTTGGAATTCTTAATGACCATAAAGCAATTAAAATTACAAGAAAATTAAAATCAAATAAAAATAATTTACAGGTTTAAACTATGGCTGAAAACACATTAAATGAAAGTGAAGAAATAAGCAGCGGCGCTCCGGGTGCTTCCAAGAAAGCAAAGCAAGATGTTTTAACAAAATCAGCAGAGGGAGCAACTGCAAATTTTGAAGAGTTTGATGAAACACTCTTAAGCGGTAATGATATTAGCGGTGAAAAATTATCGCTGCTAGAAGATTTATTGCTTAATATTTATATAGAACTTGGCAGAACGCAAATGAAAGTGAAAGATGTTCTCGATTTAGAAAGAGGTTATGTTATTGAACTGGATAAATTAGCCAGCGAACCTGTTGAGATATATGCTAACAACAAAAAAATAGCCGAAGGTGAAGTTGTAGTTATCGATAAACACTTTGGAATAAGAATTACAAATCTGCTTGAAGCAAAGAGCCGGTTAGAAGGAATCTAAATATGTCGGTATCCGATCTACTGAAAGCTCTTCTTCCTCTTATTCTTATTCTCGGATTACTTTTCGGAGCTATGATGTTATTAAGAAAATATTCGTTTCGCGGTAAGGGAAAAGATTCGGGTATTCTGAAAATTCGGGTATTAAATAATAAGATGATAATGCCAAAGAAGTTTATTTCTGTTATAAGGGTAGAAGATAAATTACTTGTGCTTGGTCTTAGTGAAAACTCCATAACCCTGCTCAAAGAATTCGAATTACCGGAAGATGACAGAACCGCAACTGCAACTCTTCAGGAAGATGAAAGCTTTTTTGCTGTGCTTAAGAAAAATATCGGGATGAAACGAGCATGAGAAATTATTCACATAAAAGAAGATGATTCTAATGCCAGTTCATTCTAACAGAAACAAATAATTATAAACGGATGAAATGAAAAGAAAAATTATAATCATTTTTTTCTTGCTGGTAATTGCCGATGCTGTTATCGCACAACAACAAAATCAAACAATCCCTTTTCCTAAAATTGGTATTGATATAGGCACTAGCGACAGCCCGCAAGACGTTTCGGTTACTTTGCAAATATTATTGTTGATGACAATATTATCTTTGGCACCTTCCCTATTAATTATGACAACTTCATATTTGAGATTAATTATAGCGTTTCACTTTTTAAAAAGTGCGCTCGGAACCCAACAAATGCCTCCAGGGCAGTTACTTGCGGGTATTGCACTCTTCATAACGTTTTTTATAATGGCACCAACATGGAACAAGGTAAACGATGAAGCATTAAAACCGATGATGGACGGTAAAATAACCCTGGAAGAAGCATACAATAGAGGGGTGGAACCAATAAGAGAGTTTATGTTTAGGAATGTAAGAGATGAAGACCTTGCGTTATTTATAGGTTTATCAAATTTAGAAAGACCTGAAAATCGTGAAGATTTACCTACTTACGTGTTAGTTCCGGCATTTGCTCTAAGTGAGTTAAGAGCAGGATTCATTATAGGATTTTTCCTTTTTATTCCGTTTGTTATGGTCGATATGATAATAGCAAGTATTCTCATGTCAATGGGAATGATGATGCTGCCGCCAATGCTGATTTCATTGCCATTTAAAATATTACTTTTTGTATTAGTTGATGGATGGAATTTAATTGTAGGTTCATTAGTAAGGAGTTTTTCATAGATGACTGAAAGTTTGGTTATAGAAATTCTTTCTGAAGTTTTTTACACTTCTTTTTTAGTATTGCTTCCGGTTCTTGGTCTATCTCTGTTAGTTGGTGTTGCTATTTCAATTTTTCAGGCAGCTACATCTATTCAGGAAATGACACTTACATTCGTTCCTAAAATAATGGTGACTGCTCTTGCTATAGTTTTTTTTCTACCATGGATGCTTGATAAAGTACTCACCACCGCAATTAAAATTTTCACAATGATCTCTACAGTTTCAAAATGAGCGAAATATTAATGACCGATTTTGTTTTGGTTCTGCTCATTACGATTAGAATTACCGGGGCTTTTATTTCAGCACCGATATTTGGTAATAAAGCATTACCCGTTCTCGTCAAACTTTTCTTATCGCTGTTTATAGCTTACTTGTTATTTCTTACTATCGATACTTCCAATATTCAAATTGAATTATCTCTTTGGTTTCTTGTAGTAAGTGCAATAAAGGAAATACTTACAGGATTGGTTTTAGGATTTATGCTTAACTTTGTTTTTTATGCAGTGTTATACGCCGGTGCCTTCATCGGATTTGATATGGGATTGGCAATTTCAAATATGTTCGATCCTGCAGAAGGGGTTAGCGGAAATGCTGTTGGAGAGGTACTGTATTTTACAGCATTATTGGTTTTTATATTGATAAACGGTCATCATTATGTAATTGAAGGATTTTCTTTTTCTTTTCTCGCTATACCTATAGGTAGTTCTATTTTAACTCAATCATTAAGTGATGTGTTGATAAAATATTCTGCACAGGTGTTTGTAATAGCACTTAAAATCGCTTCCCCAATAATAGTCTCATTTTTTTTGGTTCATATTGCAGAAGGAATCATTGCAAGAGTAATTCCGCAAATGCAGGTATTCTTTGTAACACAACCATTAAAAATTGGATTAGGGTTTTTGATGTTAGCCAGTATTGCACCGATTTATGTTTATGTGGTGAAAAATCTGCTTAAGAATTATGAAAATCAGTTAGTAGAAATTATAAGAGCAATGAGTTAGAATATATGGCTGAGGTAGAAGGACAAGAAAAAACCGAACAAGCTACTCCTAAAAAACTTTTAGAAGGCAGAGAAAAAGGGCAGGTTGCCAAGAGTATGGAGATAAATTCCCTTGCAATTTTTTCATCCGGATTAATAGTTCTGTATATGTCAAAAGATTTTATAAGCAATCAGTTTACTACATTTGCGCGGCAAACATTTGGCTCTTTAGATACAGTTACTTTAACGATGGATAATATTTCAATAATTATTAATAAGATCGTTATATTTTTCTTTATCACTTTGACACCGGTATTATCTACACTAATAGTTATTGCATTAGGGGCAAGTTTCTTTCAGGTTGGATTTAAAATCACTCCAAAAGCATTAATGCCAAAACTCAGTAAATTCAATATCATAAAAGGCATCAAAAAAATAATGTTTTCTTCCCGCCCCTATGTTGAAATTGCTAAATCTCTTTTTAAACTAATTATTATCGGTGGTTTTTCTTACTTCATTTTAATTGATTACGTAAATCAATCATTCAATTTGGTTGAGTTAACAATAATTGAGATTGTAAGATTTATGATAGATGCTGCTTACGGTCTTGTTTGGAAAGTTGCGCTACTTTTCGCAATAATTGCAGGATTCGATTTTGTTTATCAAAAACACAAGTTTAATAAAGATATGATGATGACAAAGCAGGAAGTAAAAGAAGAAAATAAGCAAACAGAAGGCGATCCGTTGGTTAAAAGCCGGATTCGTAAAATTCAGTACGAAACATCCAGAAAAAGAATGATGCAAAACATTCCCGATGCCGATGTAGTTATAACAAACCCAACACACTACGCAGTTGCACTCAAATATGAGATGGAAAAAGAATCTGCACCAAAAGTAGTTGCCAAAGGAGCAAATACATTAGCACAGAAGATAAAATCAGTAGCTAAAGAACATGGTATCACAATTCACGAAGACAAAGAATTAGCTCGCGCACTTTATGAACATTGTAATGTTGGTGAAATTATTCCGCAGGAATTATTCCATTCCGTTGCATCAGTGCTGGCATATATTTATGAAACTAAAAAGAAAAGAATGCGCAGAAGAATTATATAAACTATGAAAATTTTAGAGAAAAATACCGATATAATTCTTGCCGTAGCATTGCTATTAATGCTTGGGTTAATGCTGATGCCTTTACCGGCAGCAATGCTCGATTTTTTTCTGGCAATTAACATCACACTTGCAATTTTAATATTCGTAGTCTCACTTTACATAAAAAAGCCATTAGATATTTCGATATTTCCCGGTTTATTATTAATACTAACTCTTTTCAGGTTATCATTAAATATTAGTTCTACAAGATTGATATTGATGGATGGATATGCCGGTAAAGTAATTGAATCATTTGGAAATTTTGTTGTTGGCGGAGATTACGTTGTAGGATTCATTGTATTTATAATTCTTGTAATTATCCAGTTTATTGTAATTGTAAAAGGTTCAGGAAGAATTTCTGAAGTAGCCGCCAGGTTTACACTTGATGCTATGCCCGGTAAACAAATGGCGATTGATGCCGATTTAAATTCCGGCTTAATTGATGAAAATGATGCTCGTGTACGAAGGGAAGAGATTAGTAAAGAAGCAGAGTTTTACGGTGCAATGGATGGTGCCAGCAAATTTGTTAAAGGTGATGCAATCGCCGGATTGTTAATAACAATCATCAATATTATCGGAGGATTTATTATTGGTGTTGTGCAGCTTGGACTGCCCATCAGTGAATCATTAAAAACTTATACCATTCTTACTATAGGCGATGGATTGGTATCGCAAATTCCTGCATTGTTAATTGCAACATCCGCCGGTTTAGTTATAACGCGCAGCGGTTCAGGCATTTCGCTCGATATACAAATGAAAAACCAGTTGCTGAAGAATTTTAGGGTTTTAGGTATTGTAGGTGTTGTAGCAATTTTGTTTGGTTTTTTGCCTGGCATGCCGACAATTCCATTTCTTGCCATTGGATTAATATTAGGCGTAAGTTCATTTTATGTTAAGCGTGCAAAAGATGAGCAACTACTTCGGGTCGATGAAGATGAAACACCGGAAGAACCAGGTGAGGAGAAGATAGAACAATACCTGCAGGTAGATCCAATTGAAATTGAAATTGGCTACGGCTTAATAAGTATGGTGGATGAAAGTCAGGGTGGAAATCTTTTTCAGAAAATTGCATCAACAAGAAAATACATTGCGTTGGAATACGGTGTTTTAATTCCGCCTGTGCGTGTACGCGATAATTTACAGCTTGAACCGAACAACTACATAATAAAAATAAAAGGTATTATCGCCGCAACTTTTGATATTCATACTGATAGGTTCCTGGCAATGAATCCGGGAGTAGAGACAACAGAAACACTTGATGGAATACCTACAAAAGATCCTGCATTTAATTTACCAAGCTACTGGATTCCAAAAACGGAAAAAGAAAAAGCCGAAATACTTGGATTTACCGTAGTTGATGGTATCTCCGTTCTATCAACGCATTTGCAGGAAACGTTAAAACATAATTTTGAGAAAATCCTATCCCGCCAGTCAGTTAAACAACTATTGGAAAATCTGAAGAAAGATTATCCAGCTGTTATTGATGATATTAACCCGGATGTTTTATCACTTGGTACAATACAGAAAGTTTTACAAAATCTACTTGAAGAACTCATTCCGATTAAAGACCTTGTTCAAATTTTGGAAGCTTTAATTGATTACTCCAAAGTAACAAAAAATGTTGATGTACTAACCGAATATGTGCGTCATGCAATTGGAGATACGTTTGCTGCGCTCTATAAAGATGAAAATAATATAATTCATGCAGCAGCTATAGGCGAAGAGCTAGAATCTTATATAACCGAAGCGTTACAAAACCAGAAAGAAGCTGTGCAAACATTAGGGTTAAGCCCTGAACTGCTTAATGATTTGAAATTGCAATTAGAAAAAACATTGGAAAAATTTAAGATGGTAGGTTATCAGCCAATAATAATAACTTCGGCAACAATCAGACCTTACTTGTTTCGTTTAATTCATTCCTCTTTTCCTGAATTAATATTTTTATCTTTTTCCGAACTTCCTTCTAACCTAGAAATAGAATTCATAGATAATGTTAAGGTAGAATATGCAAGTTAAAAAATACATCGCTCCAACTCTTAAAAGCGCAACCGAGCAAATGAAAAACGAAATGGGGGATGAAGCACTCATACTTAGTACACGTGTAATAAGAGAGAGTGGCTATCCCGGTCAAAAAATGTTTGAATTGACTGCTGGTATTGAGGATGTTGTCACATACCATGAAACATCAAATCATACAGAAGCAAAAAAAGAAGAAATCTATAAAAGTTTTGAAGAAGAACTTCAAAAAATCTCAAACAAAGTATTTAAAAACTCCACTGAAATTGAAGACCAGATTGGGGTGCGGAAATTGAGAGAGAAAACAGATGCAGAAATTGAAACACCGCAGTCTTTCAAATCGATTGTAGAAAAAACAATTAAAAAACTTGAAGAAGAAGAAATTGAAAAGCTGATTATTAAAAAGATAATCTTACAACTAAAAAAATACGGTAAGATAATTTATACAAGTAATCTCGATAATCATATAATTTCGAGCATCGCATCTATGATACCAACGAAAGAATTTAATGTTTCAAAAGGTTTAAATCCAAAAGTAGTTTCCCTTGTTGGTCCAACAGGTGTTGGGAAAACAACATGCATCGCTAAGTTAGCTATCATATCAAAAATTCTTCACAATCTGGATGTAGGATTAATTTCCATCGATACTTATAGAATCGGAGCATTAGATCAATTAAAGGTTTTTTCTGATGTAAGCAATATTGATATGCTCGTGGCTTATGAACCAAAAGATCTGAATGAAATAATGAAACAATTCAGCAGCAAAGACGTTGTGTTCATTGATACCGCAGGAAGAAGTCAGAAGAATGATGAATTTCTTACGAAGGCTAAGGAATTTTTAACTAACGCTAATGTCGATGAGACCTATCTTGTAATGAGTGCAACCTCTTCCACAAAAACATTACTTGATATAGCAGATAAATTCACAATATTTAATTATGATTCAGTAATCTTTTCAAAAATTGATGAAGGTGTTGCGTTCGGAAATTTACTGAACTTAATAACTAAAATAAATGTTCCATCCATATTTTTAACAAATGGGCAGGTTATACCTGATGATATCATCTCTGCTGATGCGGGTTATATGGCAAAATTAATTTACACTGGAAAGGTGCTTTAGTGATTGGGCAGTTAAAAAGAATTGTTGAACTAAATGATCTTAATAAGTTAAACAGGCAGGAATCTGCTGGAAACCTGGTTGCATTTACATCCGGTAAAGGAGGGGCAGGTAAAAGTGTGCTTTCATTAAACATGGCTTATTCTCTTAGCAGCAAGGGCAAGAAAGTTTTATATGCAGATCTTGATTTGAATTTTGCAAATGCACACATTCTTTTAAATATACTTCCGCCTAAAAACATAAAAGATTATTTTGAAGGCAGGAGTTTAATAAACAATATTATTACTAAGGTTGATAATAATCTTTTTCTGCTGCCCGGTAATTCCGGAGCGATAGAAATGAAAGGTTTTATAAAAAGAAAAATTGAATCGCTAATAAATGAGTTGAAAAAAATATCGGTTAACTACGATTTCATTTTTATTGATACGGGACAAATTAATGATGTTCAGCAAATGGAGATTTTGTTGAATTCGGATTTAATTGTGCTTATAACATCTCCGGAGCCAACTGCAGTAATGGATGCTTATGTAATTGTAAAAATGTTAAACAAACATAACTGTGACATTAATAAATTTGTAATAATTAATAAGTGTTCGGATGAAGAAGAAAGCAGAATAACTTTTAATAATATCAGTACTGCTTCTGAACATTTTTTAAATGAAAAATTAAATTTGTTGGGATATGTAAATTTTGATTCCTTAGTTTACAAATCAATCACCTCCCAAAAACTTTTAATGAAAGAAAATTCAAACTCTATTGTTTATCGTCAGATTTCAAAAATTTCTGTTGCTTTATCTGAATTCATCCAAGTGGCTAATATTCCGCAGCCGTACTAATTATCATATCAAAAATGCCTGATAATTAACCATTTTAACGTCTTTTTATCTTTTATCGGTGGTATAATCTTTGTCTTTTCTCAATTACTATTTCTATTAAGGTAAAATGAATAAAATAATTTATCGAATAGGGTTACTGTTATTTTCTCTTTCCATTATTTTTTTCGTTCAAAGAGGAATGCCGTTACTTGATGTATTAATCAGATCACTGATAGTGTTTATTCTATCTTCAATATTAATAAGCGCAGTAGCGTTGATTTTTATTAAAGCCATAAACCAAAACAAATTTCAAAATGGAAACAAATCATCTCAGAATAAATAAAGATGTAAAAAATGAATAATTCAGAAATGTGGAAAGAATATAAAAACAATCCAAATTCTGATTTGAAGAAGAATATTATTAAGCAGTATACTGACCTAGTTCATTACGTAATAAAAAAATCTAAGTTCGCAAAATTAGATATAATGAATACAGGCGATTTTTTCCAATTTGGGATTGAAGGATTAAGTGAAGCAATTGATCGATACGATCCTGAATACGGGACAAAATTTGAAACCTATGCCATCCAAAGAATTAGAGGAAAAATTATTGATGAATTAAGAAAGATTCAGATTAAACCAAGAGCATTAGCATACGGAGACGGAAATAAACCTTATTATACAAATGTATCTTTAAATCAGCCTGTCGATCAGGAAGATGGATATTTATTATATGAAACAATTCCAAACGAGGAAGAATCGCCGGAAGATACAACAGCAAAAAATGACGAAAAAGAATTCCTGATACAGGCAATAAAAAAACTGCCGGAAAAAGCAAGATTGGTTATAACATTGTACTACTATGAAAGTCTCACTTACAAAGAGATAGCAAAAATATTAAATATAACCGTATCCAGGATTTCACAAATACATTCACAGGTTGTAAAAGTTTTAAAAGAAAATTTACAGGTGCTTAGTGAACGTCAAGGTTAAAAATAATTATGGTATGAAAGAAAAAACAATCGCCTTGATAAAACAGATTGATAGTATGCCTGCTGATCCGGAAATGATAAGTGAAATATTATTCTTATTAAAAAATCCTAATGCAAACTTTGGAAGTCTTGCGAAGAATATTCAAAGAGACCATGGGCTCCTAGCAAAAGTTCTAAGCATAGCAAACTCTAAACTTAACATAATACCAAAAAGAATTTACAGCATTGAGCGTGCAATTATTATGCTTGGATTAGAGAAGATAAAGAGCATAGTAGCTGAAACAAAAAAAAATAATTTGTTAAAATCGCATGATATAAATGAATGGTACAGAAAATATTTTTGGAGGCATTCTATACTTGTAGCAAATACAGCAAAAGCAATTGCAGAAGATCTGGATTATAGAAACCCTGAAGAAGTTTTTACTGCAGGGCTTTTACACGACATTGGTATTTTAGTGATCAGGTATTTCTTTCCCGAAGAATTCGATGAATTAAAACTGTTGGTTAAACAAGATGGCTTCCCTGTTCAAAAAGCTGAGGAAATTACACTTGGCTTAAATCATTCGGAGATAGGAAAGATATTGATAGATAAATGGAATTTGCCGGAAATAATTTCAGAGGCGGTTGAATTCCATCACTTACCATCTTCTGCCGGTGAAGGAATAATTGCTTCTTCTATAATCCATTTATCTGATTTTATGATAAACGGAATTGGAATGAGTAACAATTTTTGGGATAAAGATTTGGAATTAGATGGGGAGTGTATTTCAATACTAAGGTTAAATGAGGGTGAATTTGATGGACGGCTTCCGTTTGTATATCTGGATGTATTGCGCGAGATCATGAATAAAGAAAACACTAAAAGCGGAACCTATTTATAGATATTATTTACCAAACAAAGTTTTATAACATTAATTCCGATTATTAATATGAGAATAGTTAAAGACACTGAAATTGAGTACAGACCGTTTCTTGGCACTTTGCATAATGGCAATAATCAAGAAAAGGTACGACTAGCTTATCCGGAGGATAATCACAATTTCAATCGGGATGCGTATACAAATGATTTAAACAATATAATTGCATTTCAAAAAGCTGTTGAAAAGACTGATACTATAATAAAAACTACGGAAGAACTTAGCGGATTCTTAAAGCAGAATCTAGAAGTAAGTAATGCGCAGCTTTTTTTCTTTAATAAAACAAAAAACCAATTAAATCCAATCGGTACTAATAATAACGGCAATATAATTTCTTTTATAACGCACTTAAATAACGAAGGTTCCATTGACTGGATTTTTGAGAACAATACAAGTTCAAAGTTTACTGAACTGGTAACTTATACGGTAAACGGTAACCTAACAAAATTAATTATAATTCCAATATTTCAAAGGAATAAAAGAAAAGGTATTTTGCTTCTAACAGCTTTGTCGGATGTTTTTATAAACGATGACACCAACTATAATATTGTACAGTCCTCTCTTATTATTGCACTCTTAAAAATTGAATCGATTCTGCATAAACTTCAGGCAAAAGAGGCTACTAAAGAACTCCAGTTGTATCAGTCAAAAATGTTAAACGATAACCGTCTTTTAGCAGTCGGTGAAATGGCAATTGGAGCTGTGGAAGAAATATTAAATCCAATGCAGGTAATATTAAGTTATACCGATATGCTTGCATTAGAAAATAATATTTCTAACCAGCAATCGATTAGGATAATTAAAGAACAGATTGACCAGGTAACTAAAGTTATTTCCAACCTGATGAAATTTTCTCGACGTGAAGATGAAAGCGTATCACTTAAACCAATAAACATAAATGCACTATTAAAAGAATATTATAAGATAATTGAATCTTCGATTTGTAATAAGAATTATGAAATTATATTAGATCTTCAAAGAGATGTTCCTATGGTTATTAGTAACAGGGATTATATCTTCCAACTTTTAACAAACATTTTTGCAATAATTCTATCCGCTGATGTAAATGATGGTGGAATATTGCTGCAAACAAAGTACGGTAATAATTTTATTTCCTTAAGAGTTGTTTTTACCGGTTATCTCAACACCCTCGACTCTAAGAATTTAGAAGTAGATGAGGACTTAAGCATAGGAATAATAAGAAGTATAATGGAAAAACATGAAGGCAGCTACCAAACAAACAGCAATCCTGATACCGGCTCAACAATAGTATTGAATTTTCCTGTTCAAAGGAGAGGAAATGGTAATTAAAGTAAAAATAATTTTTATAGTTTTTCTATTTATCAATTCAAGCTTTATTTATGCAGGCAGTGAAAGCGATACACTATTTGCTTCACAGTACAACGATGAAAGTAGTATTATAAATATTAAAGAAATTGTAACAGGGCAGATGGAAGCAGCCAGGCAAAAACAACTATGGTTGTATTCTTCTCAGCAAAGCAGCGATAAGATTAAGATCAGCACTTCAAAAATTCTTGAGCGCAAATACGTAAGCAAACCAAAGGTGTTTAGTAATATGGATTTAGGGCTATTAGTTTTTATCGCTGTTGCAATTACATTATTACTTATCATTTTGTCCAGACGATTTACGCGGAAAGAAATTAAAGCTGATGATGATTACCATCTTTTAAAGATGAAAATTGAAATGATTAGGAATGAAGAACCCCTTTTTAATGAAGACAAAGAATTATGTGAACTAAGAAAATCACTTTATACAAAATTATTAAGTAATAATGAAAAAAACATGCGCAGCAATTTTATAAGTGGAAGAAAAAAGGTTTACAGCCCCAAAGATAGACCAACTGGAAAACTGTTAAATGAATTTGATAATAATATTTCTAAGACAGCCAAAAGACTGAAAATATCTAAAGGTGAATTGTTATTGGCTTCTAAAATTAAATCTATCGAAATGGATAAAGCATATAGTATTTAATACAAACAGAAATTGAATAACAAAAATATGTGTAGAATATTTCATAATTAGAAAGGAGACTTAAATGATAAAAGGAATTTATTATGCCGCGAGAAGTCTAAATAATGGCTTCCGAAGAATGAGCAACATTGCTAACAATCTTGCAAACATAAATACAACCGGTTATAAAAGAGGGATACCTTTTGAAGAGATGATGATAAGTGCAGGTAACTCTCAGATGGTACAATTTACTGATTTCAGGCAGGGCAGTCTTACAAAAACTTCAAGCCCGCTTGATTTTGCAATTTCAGGTTCAGGGTTTTTTGTTGTGGAAACTCCTAGCTCAACTTATCTTACAAGGAATGGGAATTTCACTGTTTCTGATGATGGATTTATTGTTAACGATAATGGTAATAAACTAATGGGCATAAAAGGACCAATTAATTTAAATGATTTTCTGTTTGATGAAAATAAAGAACTGAGAGTCTTACGTAACGGTGAAATTTATGTGGGTGAGCAGTTAGTTGATAATCTATTGATAATGCAGAGCGATGATCCTTTATCATTAAGGAGATACAGCAACATGAATTTTTTATCTATTACAGGTGATTTTATTCCTGTTGATGAAGATTCCTACCAGATAATGCAGGGATATTTAGAAGACTCAAATGTAAACCCCATTGTAGAGATGGAAGAAAT
>SMUX01367031.1_pt1 | contig 12849 bp, 9 predicted proteins | sample 2456431 | NCBI WGS metagenome assembly SMUX01 (sample SAMN11095930, study PRJNA526329) | marine sediment metagenome | biome: Marine sediment; feature: Surficial sediment; material: Deep marine sediment; isolation source: Hadal surficial sediment | place: Pacific Ocean | collected 2014-11 | depth 0-1... | reverse complement strand
TATGGTGACTATCGTGTCGCCAGATAATTTTGATACCAATGAGCTGAGGACATTGAAACATCTGGTCGATTTGACCCGCATTCGCCGCTATAGCAGCGACGGTTACGCCTTCGGCCTCCTCGCTTCGGGCCATGTCGACATCGTCGTAACCGCAGGCCAGCAACCTTATGACTTCCTTCCGCTCGTGAATGTAGTGGAGCAGGCGGGTGGGTGTATCTCCGATTGGAAGGGCAACAAATTAGGGCTTGATTCAGATGGGCGCATCCTCGCCTCGGCCAATCACCGTCTTCACGAGCAGGTCCTCAGTGCTGTTTGACTTAACACGGTGGATTTGTTAGTCCGGAGCAGGTACGTTCTTCGACATCCCCCCGCCTCTACGACGCTTATGGTGCATCCACTATCCCATAATACGTTTGACCCGCAGACGAGTCTCCGCGCGCCGCCTTCTGGCGCCAGTTGTGTTACAGTGCTTTATTCTTGCACTTTCAGAGGAAAGGGCGGAGACCCTTGGCCCGCAAACAGAAGCTCCGGCGCTCAAGAAGCTAATCCTGGATGGGCTCGTGTCTGCGCCCTTGTTGCGGCAATCATACAGAGCGCTAGGAGGTGTACTGTGACCAAGATAAAGATCGCGATTGTCGGCGTTGGAAACTGTGCCAGTTCGTTGATCCAGGGAATCCATTACTACCGGGACAAGAGTCCTGATGACGCCATCGGTCTCATGCACTGGCAGATTGGCGGGTATTCGCCTTCCGATATCGAAGTCGTAGCGGCGTTCGACATCGACGCGCGCAAGGTCGGCCAAGACCTGGCCGAAGCAATCTTTTCGCGACCGAACTGCACTACCGTATTTTGCCCTGATGTCCCCAGGGCCGGTGTCGCTGTACACATGGGGCGAGTCTTGGATGGTTTCTCTCACCATATGCGCGACTACGCTCATAATCGCACCTTTGTTCGGGCTGATGCGCAAGAACCCGACAACGACGAGGTCGTTCACATCCTCCGGAAATCGGGCACGGAGGTCTTGATGAACTACCTTCCAGTGGGATCCGAAGCGGCGACGCAGTTTTACGCGGCGTGTGCCCTGCAGGCAGGAATCGGCTTCATTAACAACATCCCTGTCTTTATCGCCAGCGACCCCGCCTGGGCCCGCCGCTTCCAAGAGCAAAACTTGCCCGTTCTGGGCGATGACATCAAGTCACAACTTGGGGCTACGATCACGCACCGGTTGTTGACTGATCTGTTCAAGAAACGCGGCGTCAAGTTGGAACGTACCTATCAGCTCAACACCGGCGGTAACACTGACTTTCTGAACATGCTTAACCACAGCCGTCTACTCTCCAAGAAAGAATCGAAAACGGAGGCGGTACAGTCGGTCGCCGAGAAGCGACTGGATGATGAGAATATCCATATAGGCCCCAGTGACTATGTGCCATGGCAAAATGACAACAAAATCTGTTTCATACGCATGGAAGGCAAGCTCTTCGGTAATGTGCCCATGGACCTCGAGCTTCGCCTTTCGGTGGAGGATTCACCGAACTCGGCCGGTGTCGCAATTGACGCCATCCGCTGTGCAAAACTGGCGTTAGAGCGTGGCGAAGGAGGGGCGCTCTACTCGCCATCCTCCTATTTCTTCAAGCATCCGCCGCGCCAGTTCACCGACGATGAGGCATTTCAGATGGTTGAACGCTTCATCCACGGTGACGGGGACCATGAGCATGAAATGTCTGATTCTCGCGGCCGGGAGGGGCAGCCGGCTACGGCAGAGGGGGCCTAGCAAAGCCCTCATTCCCGTTTTGGGGGTCCCCTTGATCGAACGGGTCATTCGCGCCGCGCGAGCGGCAGGAGCGGAAGACTTTTATGTGGTCACCGGATACCGGGGGGAACACGTTGGTGCCTTCCTGGAGCGGCTGACCGGCCGCCTCGGGATTCGTATCACCACCCTCGTTAATGACGAGTGGGAAAAAGAAAACGGCGTTTCGGTGCTAAAGGCACGCGAACACCTGCACGAACCCTTTTTACTGCTGATGGCGGATCATCTCTTTGAGCCGTCCATTGCCCGACATTTGATGGGACTGGATTTGGCCGAGGGTGACATCGCCCTCGCTGTCGACGGCGATACCCACAATTCTGCTATCGACATGCAGGATGTCACCCGGGTAAAGACAGAGGGCGGGAAGATACGCGACATCGGCAAGGGGTTGACGGACTTTAATGGCTTTGACACCGGTATCTTCCTGTGCACGCCTGCTATTTTTGGCGCACTCAAGCGTTGCCTGCAGGAGTCAGGTGACACCACCCTGTCCGCAGCGGTGCGGGTGCTGGCCGCCGGCGACCACGTCAAGGCGGTCGATGTGAGCGGTCGCTTCTGGATTGATGTGGATGATCCCACGGTCCTCGCTCAGGCGGAGCGCGCGCTCTTGGCCAACTTGCGGGACAAGCCCAACGACGGCCCGGTGTCGCGTTATCTGAACCGACCCTTGTCAGCGAGGATTTCCCGCCGACTGGTGAACTACCCGATTTCCCCCAGTCAGATATCCGTATTTTCGTTCTTGTGCTCCGTGCTGGCCGCCGGACTGTTTGCCGTGGGCGGTTATCTCGCCCTTTTGCTGGGCGGTGTTCTGGCACAGTTCGCCTCTGTCATCGACGGCTGCGATGGCGAAGTGGCTCGGCTCAAGTTTCAAAGCAGCGCCTACGGTGGGTGGTTCGATGCGGTGCTGGACCGGTATGCCGACGCTCTGTTGCTTTTCGGTTTGATGTGGCACGCGTACACGGACAAGGCCGATAGCCTCATCCTGGTGATCGGTTTTCTGGCGATTATCGGTTCGTTTATGCTGAGCTATACGGCGGACAAGTACGACAGTCTTATGCACGAGCGGATCCGTCATGACAAGGGATTCCGCCTCGGGCGCGATGTCCGCGTCTTTGTGATATTTCTCGGGGCTATCGTCAACCAGGTTTATTTGACGCTGGTTGTGATTGCCGCGGTCATGAACATTGAAACCATACGCCGCCTTATCATTTGCCGGAATCATGGATAGCCTAGAATGTGCAAAACGCAAGATCAGGGCGATTATCGCAACCTCCAAGGTGCCGGAAGATCCGCGCCATGCCGAAAACACCCTTGAATGGTTGTTGCGACTCGACCCCAAGGCAGATCAAGCGCTGCAGATCGCTGCGCTCGCCCATGACATCGACCGGGCGGTTGAGACACAAAAAGTGCGTCGCGCCGACTATGACGATTATGACGCATTCAAGGCCGCGCATGCGCGTAACGGCGCGAAGATTCTGCGAGCGATCCTGGACGAGTGCGGTGTCGCTAAGTCTATGGTTGACGAGGCGTGCCGGTTGGTAACGTTTCATGAGACTGGATATGATGCGCGTGCCGATTTGCTCAAGGATGCGGACGCTATTTCCTATTTTGCGGTCAATATGCCCTTGTACTACGAACGTGAAGGCTGGGAGGAAACCAAGCGGCGTTGTATCTGGGGCTATCGGCGTCTGTCCGCGCGGATGAAAGAGATCGCGAAGGACATAACCTACGAGGACGAGACACTAACGCGCCTGCTGAAGAAGGCGATACAAGAAGCCGGTCTAAAAGTTTGATCGGACCTAACATTTGTTAACTGCTCCGCTGTCAAGCGGCAACAAAAAACGCTTAACGAAGGAACGTAGCGGCGCAGGTGCTGCGCCGGCTATCGCCATTTATTACACGGTGATTCTCTGAAACAAGAGCAAGTCGACTGTCGCGCGACGGTCACCGTGTTAAGCGGAAAGAAGCCAGCGGGTAAGAGCGAAAAGGTCGCGGGCAAAGATATAATACCTGACATCGAGGAGTCTCCAGAGAACACTGTGTCGATAGAAACAGACGCTGCACATGGCTAGTGTGTTGTAGCATCGCTGTTGCAGACTGGGGAGAAATGTTGGGCGCCAAAAATACCAAATTGCCGCAAATCCTTGGCCGCCTTCTCTGTTGGCTGGGGCTGCACGACTTTCGCGTGATCAACGTGCGCTTTGGCTTCGGGGCCAGCGGCAACATCGAGCAAGTTGAGTGCCGGCGCTGTGGCCGGTTCACCACACGCCAGAGCCGTTGAGCCGTCACGAGTTTTCGCGCGCCGCCTTCTGACGCCGGTTGTGTTACAGTACTTTGTTCTTCCACTTTCAGAGGAAACAGCGAAGACCCATGGCCCCGCAAGCAAACGATCCAGCGCTCAAGAAGCTAATCCTTAACGGCAGGGAACGGGGCTTCCTCACCTATCGCGAGCTCAACGACCATCTGCCGGAGGCGGCACAAGGCACGGATCAGGTCGATGCCGTGGTCGACATGCTCAACGAGCTGGGTATTGACGTCTTCGATCAGGCCCCTGATGCCGATGCCTTGCTGCTACAGGGGCGGCCGCCGGTCGACGATGTCGCCGAAGAGGCGGAAGCCGTGCTGGCAGCCTCAATAGAGCGCGAATTTGACCGCACGAGGGACCCGATACGTGCGTACATGCGCCAAGTGGGGGCGGTGGATCTGCTTTCCCGGAGCGACGAAATCGCGTTGGCGAAACGGATCGAAGCCGGCGCCCGCCAGACCATCGAGGCTGTCGCCGCTTGTCCGATGGCCGTCACAGCAGTACTGCACATGGTCGAGGGTATCGAGGCGGGCGACATGCGCTGGACCGATCTGGTCGTCGATTTTATCCACCCAGCAGTGCTTGCCGAACCGGTCGCGAATGCCAAGGTGGCGGGCCAAGGCGGCGAGGATGACAGCGACGCTGTGACGATCGGCCATAAGCGCCTGCGCCTAGACTCCGCAGAGGCGAAGGCGCGCTTTGCGCGGATCCGCAAGCTTCACGGCAGCCTGATGCGGGTACTGGGAAAGCACGGTATCGGCAGCCCCCAAGCGAAGAAGCTACAACGCAAGCTCGTCAAGGAACTCCTTAAGATCAGGTTTGCCCCGGCGCAGATCGACCGCATTTGCGAGAAGGTGCGCGATCTTGTGAAGCAGGCGCGCAGCTGTGAATGGCCCATCACCGCTATTTGCGTCGAGAAGGCGCGGGTACCACGCAACGTCTTCGTCGAGACCTTTACCGGCAACGAAACAAACCCAAATTGGGTAGCCCGTTTGATCGCCCGCGGCGAGGGTGAGGCGGGCGTGCTCCGGGCCCATGCCGACGAGATTCGGCGCGCCCAGGTGCGACTGAGCCGGCTTGAGGCCAAGGCCGGTCTCGGCATTGCCGAGCTAAAGGAGGTCAACCGGTGCCTGGCGCTCGGCCAGGCCAAGGCCCGGCGCGCCAAAGCGGCGATGATCGAGGCCAACCTGCGGCTGGTGATTTCCATCGCCAAGCACTATAGGAACCGGGGGCTTTCGTTTCTGGACCTCATCCAGGAAGGCAACATCGGCCTGATGAAGGCGGTAGACAAGTATGAGTACCGGCTAGGCTTTAAGTTTTGCACCTATGCCCACTGGTGGATCCGGCAGGCGGTTGCCCGCGCCATCGCCGATCAAGCGCGCACCATCCGGGTGCCGATCCACATGATTGACAGGATCAATAAGCTCTACCGCGTCTCGCATCAGGTCCTGCAAGAGCGAGGCCGCGAGGCGTCGCCAGCAGAGTTGGCTCGGCGCCTGGGCATGGCGGAAGAGAAGGCCCAAGAATTGTTCGAGGTCGCGAAGTATCCGATCTCTATGGAGACACCGATCGGGCACGAGGAGGATGTTCATATCGGTGACCTCATCGAAGATAACAATGCACAGGTGCTGTTGGACTCGGCCGCGAAGGCAAGGATGACAATAGCCGTCCGGGAGATCCTCGACATCCTCACCCCGAGGGAGGCTAAGATCCTGGTGATGCGATTTGGTATCGGCACCCACACCGAGCACACCCTTGAGCAGGTCTCCAGACAGTTTGGTGTTACCCGCGAGCGTATTCGGCAGATCGAAGCCAAGGCCCTACGAAAACTGCGCCAACCTGGTTGCGCGGAGCATCTGCGAAGCTTCCTCAACGACTGACACCGGCTGTAAGACCCTATCATCGAAACCCCTGACGGCTCGTCGCCTTCGGGACCGCCTTGGGGGCAAGCCCTATAGCAGGGACAGAGACAGCCACAGGCTACGCGGGCGAGATCGCGACGCGATGTGTAAAGGGGAGAGATTCAATAGCATCAGTCACCTCGTGGGCGCAGCGCTGGCCGCCGCGGGTCTAGCGGTGCTGGTGGTCATGGCGGCGCACCAGGGTGATCCCTGGAAGATCGTGAGCTTCAGCCTTTATGGCACTAGCCTGTTGTTGCTGTTTGTTTTTTCCACGCTCTATCATAGCCTGCGGGGCAAAGCCAAAACCGTCTTTCGAAAACTCGATCACCATGCCATCTATGTCCTTATAGCGGGCACTTATACGCCCTTCGCTCTGGTTACCCTTCGTGGTGGCTGGGGCTGGTCGTTATTCGGTGTTATCTGGGGCCTCGCCATCTTTGGTATCGTGTTGGACTGCCGCCCGCGGACAGGTCCCAGAATCCTGCCGGTGGTGATCTATCTGGTGATGGGCTGGCTCGCCTTAATTGCCCTGCATCCGTTGTTACAGGCCTTGCCCCTTGCAGGCGTAGTCTGGTTGGTAGTGGGCGGTCTGTTTTTCACCGTGGGCATCGTTTTCTACGCTGCAGATAGTAGGCTTCGCCATGCTCACGGTATTTGGCATGTGTTCGTGCTAACCGGCAGTGCCGCTCACTATTTCGCCATACTTTTTTACGTCGCGTAGGTGCGTGACACTCTCGATCGTCGTGGTCTAAATTAGCGGGGAAACGTCACATCTATTTTCGTTAATCTATTTATGATGGTGCGTTTTATAGGTGCAAAGTTATTAGTAAACCTCAATACTAGCTTTCTAAGAATCTTGGCTGGAAGTTCATCATTCGTGAACAAGTTAACAATTCCGTTTGTCCCCAGGTATGGTGGTTTAGTGACTTGCATATGTTTCGAGTCGTACTTTTTAACTAGATGAGCGCGGACTCGCAGGCCTTGTCGAACGAATTTGAAGGTTACCTAGGAGCGCTAAGTGACAAATAGCAGCTTTGTTCCCGCTCAAAGACGTTGCCGCGCGCGCGTATCGGCACCGCGGGTGTCGCAGATTCAAAAGCAGAACGAGGAAGCTGGTGGTGCGCGGGCGACCTTTCTGTGGGCCAAGCGGTTACCATTCAAAGTAGAAAGTAAAGTGTTGGCCCTATTTACTTTATCTACTTATGAAAAGTAGCGACACTAGAAATCGACAATTCAAGACCTGAACATTCAACGCTCTCCACTTGTCAACAGCACCTTAGGCAAGGCCCAGCGCTGCCTTTTTCTGCCTACTCCAAGCCTGGATAATGCGGTCAGCGATCATCGCGATCAGCGCCATCCCGAGGCCGGCGATCAGGCCCAGGCCGAAGTCTGCGTCTGTAAGCGCGATGTACACGGATTGCCCTAGCCCCTTGGTACCGACCAGCGCCGCGATAACGAGCATTGCCAGAGCAAACATGATCGTCTGGTTGAGTCCCAGCATGATCTCGGGCACCGCGAACGGCAGTTTGACTTGCCAGAGTATCTGCCTGCGCGTACACCCCATCGATTGCGCCGCCTCTATGATATCGGGCGGCACGTGTCTGAGGCCGTGTTCGGTATAGCGGATAGACGGCACGATAGCGTAGGCGATGATGGCGAGAAACGCCGTAAACTCCCCAACCTGAAAAAACATCAATGCCGGGATAAGAAAGACAAACAGCGGCATGGTCTGCAGCGTGTCATTGATAGGCCTGAGAAATGCTGACACGCGGTCGTTATTCGATGCCCACATACCCAGCAATCCGCCAGCGACGAACGAAGTGAGCACTGCCGCGCCGCCCAGGTAGACGGAGCGCATCGCCTGAGGCCATACACCCGTGAGCAGCATGAACAAAAGACCCCCGAGGCTGAACAGGCCGATGCGCCAACCGCCAACCTGCCATGCGACCACCGTCACGATCAGGATAAAGACCGGCCACGGGGTACCAGCGGTCCCAAAGTAGAATATGCCGCCGCTAAGCGCAACGCCGACGCCGGCGCGCCAGCTCCAGACCCGGCCTGCCACAATGGCAAGGACCGCTATGAGGGCCGCATAGCCTAGAATGATCGGCCGCGTCAGGTCAAAGCCCCATGAAAACGGGGTCACGGCAGACTCCAGTCCGATCCTCAGCGGCAGGAGGAAGTAGAACAGCACCGTCTCTTTGATCGCGTCGGTGACATGCGGGTAATTCGCGGTGACGTAAGTGAGTGCATCATTGATGGGCTCGGCCGGATAGAAAACCCATTGTTCGGGATAGGTGCGCAGAGCGGGCATTATCTGCGCTAGCCCGACGAACAAAACGACCGCCATCAGGGCAACCCCCAAGTGGCGGTGGCGGTACCAGATGGACCCACTGGTCGCGTGTAATAAACGTTGTCGGTCTGTAAAGCCGCGGGTAATGCGATCCATTATCATAGCGATAAGGGCGATAACCATCCCCGCCAGCAGGGCCTGTCCAAACTGCGCCCTGCGCATGGTACTCAGCACTTCCCATCCGATATCGGCCGAACTGCCGATGATGGCGGCAATGATTACCATGCTAAGCGCGCACATGGTGGTCTGATTGACCCCGATCATGATCGTGGGCAACGCGGTTGGGATCTGCACCCACCACAAGAGCTGACGTTTGGTGGTCCCCGACATCTGGCCTGATTCGACAATCTCGGTGGGAACCCGCCGTAGCCCCAAAATTACGTTGCGCACCATCGGCGGACTGGCATAGATGGCGCTGGCGATCAGGCCGATCACGAGGCCGAAACCAAACAGCAGCAGGATCGGGATGAGGTATGCAAAAGTGGGCACCGTCTGCATCAGGTCGAGCGTCGGCTGTACGATGCGGTCTACTCGCCGCGATTTGAATGCCCAGACTCCGAGAATAAGGCCGAGACCCACTGCCATCGGTACTGCCACAAAAACCAGCACCAGCGTGTTCATGCTCTCGTCCCAGTAGCCGACGATTACCATGTACAGCAGAGCGGCGCCGGTAAAGGTGGCGAGCCGCCAGCCGCCGGCGACGAAGGCGAGCGTTGAGAATGCCGCTATTGTGGCCGGCCAAGGCAACCAGTGCAGCAGGCCCTGTACCCATGTCATCGGCCAGGTAAGTAACCAAGTAATCGCCTGGAACAGCCAGCGGAAGTTGTCCACGAACCACCCCATGAAGGTGTTTAGCCATTGATAGAGGGGGATGGTGTGACTCCCGGGATACTCGGTTAACCAGGGCAGCTCGTGGCGGAACACGAAACACAATACCACCAAAACCGCGACCGCGATCCACCCGATCAGTTGTGGCTCGAGCCGGCGTCGGCGTTTTTCCGATGTACCGGCGCCTGCCAGATCAGCTGCCGTCACGGGTTCTCCTTGGCGCTGCTGGCTAGCGCTTTCACAACGCCTTGTGGGGTCACCCGCCCTAATAGACGGCCGTTATCGTCGGCAACGGCGATGCCCTGCTCGCGTCCCGCAAAACAAGGCATGAGGTCTTCGAGTGACATGGTGGGCGGCACGGCATGCGAAGGGGCAGTCCCGTCGTTTACGACCGGTTCCACAATGTCGCCTACGGTAATGACCTTGACCCGGGGCACGTCACGGGTGAACTCGGCAACATACTCGCTCCCCGGGTGCATAACGACCTCGGCCGGCGTGCCGATCTGGACCACCCAGCCGTCTTTCATGATCGCGATGCGATCGGCGAGCCGCAGTGCTTCCAGAAAATCGTGGGTAATAAACACGATCGTCTTGTGCAGTAACCGCTGTAAACGCAGAAACTCATCCTGCATCTGCCGTCTGATAAGCGGGTCAAGCGCGCTGAAGGGCTCATCCAGAAACCAGATTTCTGGTTCGACCGCCAGGCTGCGCGCGATTCCCACCCGCTGCTGCTGGCCACCCGACAGTTCCCGCGGGAAACTGTCTTCGCGGCCTTCAAGACCGACCAGCTTGATCACTTTGGCGGCCCTCTTTTCGCGCTCGGCGCGGGAGATTCCCTGGACTTTGAGGGGAAAGGCCACGTTCTCCAGTACCGTCTGGTGTGGCAGGAGGCCGAAGTTCTGGAACACCATGCCCATCTTGTGGCGGCGCATCTCGATCAATTCACGCTCCGACACCGTGAGCAGGTCTTCCCCGTCCAGCAAAACCTCGCCGGCGGTGGGCTCCACCAGGCGCGATAGGCACCGCACCATGGTTGACTTGCCGGAACCGGAAAGCCCCATGATGACGAATATCTCGCCCAGACGGACGTCGAAGCTGACGTTGCAGGCTGCCGCGATGTGACCCGACGACACAACGCGATCCATCAGTGCGGTCGGGTCATCGACGGCGCCATTTCCGGCGGTGAAAAACTGGGCCGGATCGTATCCGTATACCTTCCAGATATTGCGACAGGAGATCTTGGGCTCTCCCACTTCAGCTCCTGGTGGTTCGGACAGAGAATCGATGGCGTCGGTCACTGAATGGGATGTCTAGCGATTAGTCGTTGGAGAGTCGCACCTGACGATGACGCTACCAGCGTCCTGTGACGCGCAATGACAGTGAACAGGGGCCGAGGACACCCCCGGCCCCGTGGTACCACATCTACATCTTGGCGGCCTCGACCCAGGGCTTCCAGCGTGCGTCGTTCTTGTTGATCCATTCGTTGACCACGGTCGTGATATCCTTTCCTTCCTGGTCGATGGCATTCATCATTGGTATCTGGTCCGCGTTGCGCAGCGTATAGGCCTTAAGAAACTTGTAGGCGGCTGGCCATTTGTCCTTCATGCCCTTCCACGCCATCTTCTTGATGTAGCCGCGCTCCCAGTCGCAGTCATAGGTGTCGTTTGGGTTGATACCGACTTTCGCATCGTCGTAGCAGCCCGCTTGGTAGGGCGGCAGCTTCACCACCTTGAGATCGACCACGGCATGCAACCAATGGGGCTCCCAGAACATGGTGACCAGCGGGGCCTTGCGCGCCTCGGCGCCCTTGATCTCGGCGACCAGTGCGCCTTCGCTACCGGCCGGCACCGAGGTATAAGGCAGCCCCAGCGCTTTAATGCGCTTGACGTTGCTGGTGCCCCAGTCGGCGGGATAATCAAGGAACCGGCCCTTTGGAAAGGTCTCGGCGCTCCCCAACACCTTGGCGCAGTCTTTCAGCGCCTTCCAGTCGGGAAGACCCGGACACTTCTCCTTGGCATATGAGTTGTAGAACCACGTCTCCACCGGCACGAGCCCGAGCTCGCCGAGCTCTTCGACCTTCCCGGAAGCCATCGCTTTTGCATAGTGTTCGCCGATGTTTGAGCTCCAGATTTCAAGCGTGGCCGTGACCTCGTTATCCCGGATTGCCACCAACTGCGGATAATACCCCGCTGTCACGTACTCGACGTTGTAACCCATCTTCTTGAGTAACTCGCCCGCGATGCGAGTCGTGATATGCTGGCCAGTCCATTCGTTGATCGCCAGCTTGATCGGCTCATCGGATTCTGGCACGCTGCCGGCGCTTGCAGGTGGCGCAATGCCGAACGCTGCGAGAAGCACCAACCCGACCAGTCCCAAGGTGATTTTCTTTAGCATGCGATACATAACAATATCCTCCACGCAGTCCGCTAATTATAATGTGTGGTTGAAATCACCGCCGGGACTTTGCGGCCCCGCTTGGGCTTCTCGCGAAGGGGCGCCCCTCCCCAAGAAATATAGACATCCCCGCGGAACGATCTACCCCGGCAGAATTAGATAATATCATCCTCCTCCAGCGCCCGCACTCGGTTTCCACACCCAGCTCGCCCGTCCATGCTGTGCGCGAGACCGGAACGCCACTGAAGGATCGTGCTGGCAACCATGCAGGGAGTATATCCTCCGGCGCATGGCCACCGGAATTCAATACACACGTCTCCATAGCAATGGTTCAACACGAATGCTGGGAGTCGGGTACTGAGCTGAGCGTGGAGACACCAGAGGGAGAACGGGCCGCCCGGGTACAGGCGAAGTTCTGGAGTTAGTCTCGTTACGGTAGCGGACCCGTGAGCTGGCAGGCGCATTCCCAGCAGATTATCAATTAAAACAATGTCGCCGCTTTCGCTCATGGTGCGTAGATGGGTGGATTACGTTCTTTCGTGCGAGGCCCCGTGTTCTTGCCTCCGAAAGTTCGAACCGCCTTGTGGACGTACCAGGCTCGGAACTTCGACATCCCATCCTCTATACAGATATCTCTTAATAGGTCGTCAGCGGACTCTCTGTATTCCTCGTGGTCCAGAAGCCCCTCGCGCATCAATTGGTAGAGCCCATCGTGGACGAGAGCACCGCGCATGAAGTTCTTGGTGTCGATCGTCGGCCCGCTCGGTCCATCCCATGCGTAGCCCTTTTTTAGCGTAAGGCGCCCCTTCTTGCCCAGCTTCAGCCATTCGTTTTTCGTGCTGATGTTCTGAATGAGCTGCAAACCCGTCGCGTGAGTGTACGTGGTCAGTAGTTGATATTTGTAGTTCTTGAGATTTCGATAGCGGATTCTTTTTTTGGGCTTCATCGGACTCTCCTTGCTTTGTGTGCCGTGCCGTGCAAGGTACATTGTCACTCACTCACCCAGGAGTTGCATTCATTCTTGTCACCGAGTTGTCGGCGCGAAGGGAAGGCGTTTTCGAAAGTACTTCAACGTGGCACTCACAACAAGGGCGCGGCATCCGCTGTAGGATTTAACAACTAGCAGGTAGATATGGTTGGGTCTTCCGGAAGGGTGAATCGTCCAGCATCTACCCGGAACGACAGCATAGCGCTGTTGGTAAGCATTAACAGTAAAGGCGCTATAATCGATGCGGTACGATCGCCCGAGCGTAATTGG
>SMUX01299385.1_pt1 | contig 12866 bp, 14 predicted proteins | sample 2456431 | NCBI WGS metagenome assembly SMUX01 (sample SAMN11095930, study PRJNA526329) | marine sediment metagenome | biome: Marine sediment; feature: Surficial sediment; material: Deep marine sediment; isolation source: Hadal surficial sediment | place: Pacific Ocean | collected 2014-11 | depth... | reverse complement strand
GCCAGGCCAACAAAGAAGCCAGGAGCGCCCCCACTGCGAACCAGAGGAGAAAGAATCCGGAGACGAAGATCTCTGCCGCCGCCAAGACGAGGCCCAAAATGAGCCAAACGTGCCACGTGCGAAATTGCTTGAACCAGCTCCGCACATCCCAACGTTGCGCGGATCGATCCTTTGTAATCAGTTCAAGCCCGTACATCTGTAAGAGCTGTTCGAGATCGTCACTTTGGGCCGCTGCCAGCTTGAGGGCCAACGCCTCCTGAGTAGTTAGCGTTAGCAGCTTACCCTTCTCTATCACTCCGGGGATAACCACATCCACATCCACCATAGCTTCCGCTAGCGCGGTGGGATGATCCCGGCTTTCCGCAGTTGCCTTCATCTCTTTTCGGAAGTAGCTGATCGCCTTTTCCCCTAGCGGTTTTGGGCCCTCTGCAGTGAATCGCACCGGGGTAGCTGCCCCAATCGTGGCACCGGGGGTCATGACTATGTCGTGCGCTGCCAGGGATATCAGCGCACCAGCGGAGATGGCGCGCTTATTGATGAAAGCGATAATGCGCAAATTCGCATTCAAAAGCGCATCCCGTATCTTGACGGCTGCGTCCAGTCTACCGCCGAAGGTATCAACCTCGACAATGACTACCTCTGCTCTGGTCGCCGTTGCATTCTCCAATCCCTTTCGAATACGCCTCGCAAGCCGACTGTTGACCTCGCCTTTGGCGGGAATCAGGTATGCCTTCGCCAACGCTGTTTCTTGGCCGACAATCGGTTGCGCCTGTTCAGTGTTGTCACCAGCCGCATGCGAACTGGCAGAGCCCGGTCCCAAAAGACTTGTCGCAACGGCACAGACAAGCAAATGATAGGAAATTCCTTTTGAAGCATGATCACCGAGACTCACAAATTCTCCGTGCGACCACATGCCAGACTGCATCCGAAGACCCAAGCGGCTGCTGGAGAGAGCTGAACTGCCCCCGGGTTGCTGCTTTGGGGTGAACAATATCCGAAAACGTTCAGTTATGTCAACTCAACTGACAGGACCTGTAGGCTCCGCAGCCCAGGCTTATTCCACAGCACAGCGGACTTGCTTAGGAAGTAAACCCCGTACCATGGGCTCACGACCGTTCGTGGGAGGCTCACTCGGTGTCCGGCCCTGACCCTTCGACCCATCGACAGGCTCAGGGTGGTGAGGAAGATCGAACCACCATGCTCAGGGTCATTGTGAGGTACTCGAACCATGAGGCTCAGACGCCAAGGGAGCTCAGCCGAGCAGCGCCCGACAGGTGGTACGGGGTAAAGCGGGTTGACAGGAAACCTTTCCACACCTTATACCTGCAAGTGACTCCGCTCAGAAGAGCTGTCGCTAGGAAAGGTGTCAACAACCAGCAGCGCATATGTAGCAGTAACCCCTTGAGCTAAACCCTTTCATCCCATCGACGAAACAAACGTGAACATCCGATTCAGCAGAGAAACCTTCGGGCTGGTTAAACTCTATTCCGCAAGCTTTTTGATGGCATTTGGACCCGGCATGATCCTTCCCGCCATACCCCTTATTGCGGCTTCCTTCAAAATTTCTGTGGGTCTCGCCGCCCAACTGATCACTGCCCTAGCGCTGGGAAGGGCCATTGCTCAGATCCCGGGGGGACTCATTGTAGACCGCCGAGGCAGCAAATTTGCACTGATCCTCAGCACCTTTTTAGCAGCCACAGGCGCCTTGGTGGCTGCGTCCACCCCCCTCTTCAGCTTGCTCCTCTTAGCGCTGTTTCTCATGGGCACCGCGCAAAGCGTGTGGATGCTGGGCAGAGAGGTGGCGGGTATAGACCTGGTTCGACACGATCAGAGGGGCCGGATGATGAGCGGTTTTTTTGGTTTCTCTTCGGCAGGAGAAGCCATGGGACCCGTGGTGGGCGGTATCCTGGCCGATAGGATCGGCTACCGTGTGGTGTTTATAATCTACCTGTTCATTGCCGTGGCAGTATTCCTCACTTCCCTGACCATCAGTGAAAAGAGAAAAGAGCATAAGGAGTTGGGCCCGTTGACCTTTCGCCTCGCCAAGTTTTGGGAGATCGACAAGGCGTATCGGACCACATATCTGGTCCTGGTCTTTACAACCTTCACGATGATGCTTTATCGTACCACCCTTCACAGCATGCTCCCTCTGTTCGTAGTGACACAGTTGGGATTCTCCACCACTCAGGTCGGAACTCTCTTTGGAATCACGGGCATCTGCGTGTTAGTGATGATAGTCCCCGCGGGTTTCATCACGGATAAGCTTGGGAGAAAGGTCGCCACGGTTCCCAGCACTGCCCTCCCTGCCATAGCCTTCGTGGCGTATCCCTTTTCCGATAGCATGCTGCAACTTTCGATTCTTGCGGCCCTGATTGGAATTTCCAACGGTCTTTCCCTTGGCTCTGTGGCCACCTCCACATACGATGTCATCCCGGAGAAAAGCCGGGGCCAGCTCCAAGGGCTCCGCAGGACCATTGGGGACATCGGCGGAATCAGCGGTCCATTGCTTGGGGGTATCATCGCCGATGCGTATAACCCCGGTACGACTTTCCTGATCTACTTCCCCTTGCTGCTACTGGCCGCTGCCCTGCTTGCCTTTGCCTCACGCGAGACCCTTGGAAGAACCAATCCGAGATAGCCTCGGTGCCATGCCACAGAACACCGAGGTTTGGAGGGGGAAGTTACTCGCGAGGCCTCTCACGGGATCATCGGCGAAAGCGTGCCGCAGCATTAGCAGAAGCGACCTGAACGGTTGGTCTCAAAGCATACACTCGCACCGTGGTTGTCACGCAGAGGCGGTGCTTCCAGCCGAAAAAACCGAAAGAGCTGCACGCGCGCTCTGGGACGTCGATACACTCTCGGAGGTACGGGAGTTGATGCCCCTATTGACTAGTTGAGCAGCTAAAGTGGAAAGGCGATCCGCTTCCCAGGCCGCTCTATAGGTATTCGCATTTTTGTAATTACGAAAACGTGAAAGGCCAGCCTGAGCCCCTCGAGTTCCAAAGCCAGACCCGTAGGTAAAGCGAACTAATTCAGAACGATTTATTTCGCAGGCGCCGGCGCAGTTGCTCTGCACGCGTTCGAGCGCCGGGCAAGTGAGGGTTCACCTTGAGAGCCGCCTCTAAAGCTTTCAATGCAGCCCCCTCGTTATCGATGGCGAAAAAGATCAACCCAAGACCCGACAGCGCCCCAAAATGACGTGGCTCAAGCTCTAGCGTTCGTTCGATATCACGGATTGAAGGCTCGTATTCCTGCATCAGATAATAGACTGTGGCCCTCTTGTTCCAACCTTCGGCGAAATGGGGATCAACCTCCACCACTTTGTTAAAGGCAGCCAATGCTGCATCGTAATTGCCGAGCGATATCTCCTCGATGCCCTTGGACATGAGGTCGTTGACGACATCGTAATCGGACTGGTGCCAAATTTCCCAGATTAGCTGGGTGAGGGCTGCTGCTTCACCGTTGTCGTCGGTGGTCTGAAGGCGACGGAAAAGGGTATCTAGACGCTCGTCAGTCTGGCTTGCACAGGCAGAGGGTGCCAGCGATAGCAATGCGAGCAGGATAAGTGTGGTAAAAGAGTATCCCATGCTCCCGGCTCCGATCTTTTCTCAACATTATTTCACCCATTGGGATACGTCAACAAATTTGCTGCCACCGCAACTTGACAAGTATCCTTTGATTACCTACTCTCTCACAAGACACTTACCCACGTCAGACAAGTATTTGTGCCCTGCATAAAGGCGCCGTCGCGTAAAGGAAGTTGCCATGGCTAAAAGCGGTTTCATGATCCTTGACAGTGACATGCACATCATGGAGCCCCCCGACCTATGGGAGCGCTACATCGACCCGGAGTTTCGTTCCCTAGCGCCTCGCGGCAGGACCTCCGAGAATGTGCGGGACCTGGGTCTGATCTTCCCGGACGGAGAGCCCAACGGGAGAAGGACGACGGGCGTCCCCCATCGGGGACGCAACTACGAACGGAATCAGCAGCTCTACCGAGACCACTCTCAACGGGGCTGGGGCCCTGACGTCCAGCTCGAGGCAATGGATCTGGAGGGCCTCGACGTCGCGGTGCTCTTTCCCAGCCGCGGCTTGAGCGTGCTCACCCACCCCGACAGGGATCCACGCTTCGCCGCCGCCATTGCCAGGGCTTACAACGACTGGATGTTCGATTTCTGTAAGATAGACACCACACGGCTTCTCGGCGCAGGCATGATCTCCGTATACAATATCCAGGATGCCGTTGAAGAAACCCACCGGGTAGTGAAGGAACTGGGATTCCGCACGGTCTTTGTCCGCTCCAATATCGTCAACGGCAAGACATGGCACGACTCCTACTACGAACCCCTGTGGGACACATTGGAAGAACTGAACATCCCCATAGGTTTCCACGAAGCCACGGGATCACGATCTCGCCAGACGGGAGATCATTTCGAGCCCAATTTTGGGCTCCGGCGCATCTACTCACAGCCCTTCGAGCAGATGCTCGGCCTCGGCAGCTTCCTTGGCGGAGGTATCCTAGAGCGGCACCCAAAACTCCAAGTCGCGTTTCTCGAGGCCAATTGCTCCTGGATACCGTGGCTGCTCTGGAGGCTCGATGAGGGCTATGAGCGGGAGGGCGACGTATTCATGCCGGAACTAAAAATGCCTCCCAGCGAGTACTTCAAGCGCCAGTGCTACGTCTCAGTGGAGCCCGATGAAGCCCCCGCGCGGCATATGATCGACGAGCTTGGAAGCAATCAGATTGTCTTCTCCACCGACTATCCTCATGGTGATTCCAAGTATCCCAAGGCGGTGGACAGCTTCCTCGAGCTCCCCCTGTCAGACGAGGACAAACGCAAGATTCTTTGGGACAACTGTGCCCGCTTTTATTCGGTTATCGAAGTACCCCGCCCGGTGAAGTCCGAGCAGGCGATTCAGGAACAAAGGAGGATTTCTTAGCCATGGAGACCAAGAACCAAGACGCACTTGAAAGGTTTATCAGCAAGACGCACGAAGTGTTTGCCAGGGAGCAGGATCCGGAGAAGCGATGGACGGCCCTGTCCCCAATCTTGGCAGAGCTGCTGACTGACCCCGAGGTCATCGAGGCCTCCAAGCATTGGCCGGACTGTGTTCCCAGTGACGGACGGGCCGAAAACCTGCTTTTCTATGAAGACCCTGTCTACAAATTCGCCGTCAACGGCCTGACCAAGGGAGAGGCCAGACAAGGCGGGCGCACGCGCATCCACGATCATGCCCATACCTACACCCTTTATGGAGTATTGGACGGACGCGAGCGGGTGGAGCGGTACGAGCGGATCGACGATCGCTCCAAACCCAACTACGCCAAGATTAAAAAGACCACCGATACCCTCGTAACCCCCGGAAAGATAGATCTAGTAAAACCCTACGAGATCCATGCGGAGGTGACTGTGGGTGAAAGGACCGTGGCCGTGATCATTCGCAGTGAGAAGACAGGCGGCTTCAACCAGGGTCGATACAACACGGAAACCAACGAGTACTTCGAGAGCCTCGGTCCGCGCCAGACTCCTGTCGAAATGTTACCGAAAAAGACCAAATCGGCGCAGGCAGCTGCCAGTGGCATGGCGGTGGAGAGCGCATCTCGGTAAGTAATAACACGATAGGGAGGATCGCCGTGGCACGAATTGAAAAACAGAAAGAGTCGACGGGTTCCGTTAAAGCATCTCTCAACTACCTCGTTGACACAGGGGAAAAGCCAGTGACCTACACCGCCAAACCGGGTTCCACGCCCGAACAGCGGTCTGGAAGGTACGAGGCGCACACGGTCACCATCCAGGACGGCCGCCCCATAATCGATCAATTCTCTTTAGATCGTGAGGGATTCGTTTTTATCAACCATGAGACGAAGGTGAAGGATTTCTACAACGAAGATGAGCTGCGGTCCGTCTACTACCCTGAAATGGAGCAGCTGGTGAAAGATCTGACCGGCGCATCCAGGGTCCTGATCTTCGACCACACTCTTAGAGCTGAGAACGATGCAACGCGAGAAGAGAAAAAAGTGCGCGAGCCCGTTAGGAGGGTTCATAATGACTATACCGAGTGGTCCGGTCCCCAGCGAGTGCGCGATCTTCTTCCCCCCGACGAGGCGGAAGCACTGCTCCAACACCGGTTTGCGGTGATTCAAGTATGGAGGCCCATTCGGAAACCTGTGCAAACCGCGCCCCTGGCGATTGCCGATGCATTGAGCATCGCACCCAAGGACCTAATTCCCACCGAACGTAGATACCCGGACAGGGTTGGGGAGACCTACCACATAACCTTCAACCCCTCCCACCGGTGGTTCTATTTTCCGGAAATGCAAAGAAACGAGGCCTTGGTTTTCAAGTGCTACGATTCGGAAAAGGACGGCAGGGCGCGGTTCTCCGCCCACGCGGCCTTCGAGGCCCCCAACAGCCCAACTGACGCACCACCACGCGAGAGTATCGAGATCCGTACCCTTGCCTTTTTTCCGCCCGCGGCCTGACAGGACTACTTTTTCTTCTTTTTACCCCTCACCAGGAAGCTGAGGCTCTCCTTCGTCTTTGGAGACATCGATAATATCTCGTCAACACGTATCTCAATCTCGTTCCCTGGTATGAACTTCAAGTTGAGCCTGGATCTCTTTGCATCAGCCAGGAACCCAGGATCTTGCATCGTAGCCGCGAAGGCCTTGCGCAAAATTTCCAGCCGCTCTTTGGGCGTCCCAGGTGGAACCGAGTAAGGGCGCATGAAAGCGTATGGTGCTGCCCAGGCATCGTAGGTAGCGAGAGCTTCTTTCCCGGCTTTCGCTTTAATAAGCTCAGGGATCAGCGGAAGGTCTTTGACCTCCGGGTCATCCTCCCGACTGTGGATGAGATATGGGATCAGCCTGTCATCGCCCTTTGCATTGAGCATAGCACTAGCCGAGACCTTCATGGACTCCCAGGTCCAGCAGGCCCCGTCCACTTCTCGTCTCTGCATGGCTAGGCGAATCAATGAGGTCCCTGAATAACCGGAGATAATCTCGAAATTGGTCCCCAGGGTCCGGTTTAAAATTTTTGGCACGTCGTAATAAGGAGAACCCGCCCTTGTGGCACCCAGCTTAATACGCTTTTTCGATGCGAGCACATCATCAAACGTCTTATGGCCTGTGAAGCCCATGATGGCACAGATTGGCGTTCCAGTGCTTGGGGCACCAAGCCAACCTACCTTCTTGGGGTCAATTCTAACGGATTTGTCTCCCAGGGTTTGAAGCAACACAGAGGCGCCGGTCCAAACCGATATCGTCAACCCATCCCCCTTGGCCTTATTGTAGCTGTAGTTGGCCGCAATCAGGGTCCCTGCCCCAGGCATGTTTTGCACGAATATGGTAGGCTTACCCGGGATATGCTTGGTTAAATGGCGGGCAATGGTCCTGCTATAGGTATCATAACCCCCTCCTGGTGGGGCTCCGACAATCAGGCGAATGACTTTGCCTTTGTAGAATTCGTCGGCCATTGCGGCGGACCCACCAAAGGTCAAAAACGCAAGGCTGATGACGAGTCTCATCATGAATGAACATCTCTTACTCATGGTATCCTCCTTTTAAAAGGTGTTAGTCAGCTCCGTTTTCCAACAGATAACTACGGCGATCGATCTTCACGGTACCGTTGGTAAAGTTGATGGAGATATTGATATCCCCTTCCGTGCGCTGCCACGGGATCACCTGCATGGTCCGACAGCCCGCCTTCGTGTTGGGCTCCTGAAGGGCAATGGATTCTGCTTCTTTCCTGCTGTCGGCACGCAGGATGAACATGCCGTAACCGAAATCTGACTTTTCACTGAAACGGGGATTTTCCAGCTTACCGGCACCGAAAAGCAAACCCCTGCGTTCAAGATCTGCCAACCACTCCTTATGGGGGCGACGCAGCTCGGCCGGCGGCGGTGCGCCAGCCGGTGGCTTTTCCACCAGCGTCATCACGCAGAGATAGCACTGTTCACGTTTCATGGGGCGGGTTACATCTTGCCTGAGCTCGGCCATTGAATATCCTCCTTGGATGGTCCTATCGTCGGGTCAGATAAGGGTAATACTAGCTTGGTGGGTCAAATGTCAACTGCCTCAATTGCAAATCCTTCACCCTCCCCTTGTCCGAATTTCGTAACCTTGGCACGGTCTTCTGTGCCAGAGCTCTGACGGGGTCCAATCGAACCCGGCGCCCCTTTTCCATTGCCAAAGGGATTTCCGATCCCCCCGCCGAAAGTACCGTCCAGAATCTCAAACCCTGGATAGTTTCGGGACCGAAGAACTTGTCTTCCACGGGAAACTCAATAAATAATCGCCAGCTGCCCTCCAGCGTACCCAACACAAGACCATCCGTGCAGCATGGAAACCAACGATGGCGGGCGATAAAGAGCCTTTGATCCAGCTGAATTTCGTAGGAATCCCAGTCGCAACGGATCATCGAAAACCAGAATGTCTGCGCCGTCGGGATCTCCCTCCACCTTGAGCCGTAAGACCGCGGCCCCACCGTCCTCGTCATGAAATTTTCCGGGGTACCCAGGATGACTCCATCTGCCCAAAGAACGTCTTCCGGAACCGACTCGAAGGGGTTTTTCGCCCGTACTTCCACGCCTTCGATGTCGGAATTGGATGCGCCCCGAAGGACGGCATCGGATAGCTCGCGTGCATTGGCCGAGGGCGCGTGGACGACCAACAGGAGGTGCTTTTTGGAATTCACTTTGCTCCCCGCCTGGAAGGCTAGCCAACTCACAGGATGAACGAGGAGACAAGCGCTACTTCCAGGGACCGTTCTCTCATTATCCCATGGTAGGACAAATGTCCACATACCCCGCTCTCAGGATAGGTTGGAAATTATTTCCCATTGGAGTAATGGAGAATTAGGCAGATTTGTCACAATCATTCATTAACCAAAAGGAGGCAAATATCATGGCAAACGCCATTGCGGAAGAACACCCAGGACTCGGGAAGGGCCTTGGAAGGCTGCAGGGCAAAGTAGCCATTGTGACTGGAGCCAACAGCGGCATCGGGCGCGCCACCGCACGCCTCTTTGCCCACGAAGGGGCAAAGGTGGTGTGCTGTGACATCCAGGAAACGACATCCCCAAGAATAGACAGACTCATTGAACAGGATGGCGGCCAGGCAGTTTACCTGCAAGCAGATGTCACCCGTCAAGCTGATTGGGATCGGACCATCGATACGACGTTAGAGCGATTCCACGGTCTGGATATTCTCTTCAATAATGCTGGTGGAGGCGTGCGCAAGAAAATTCACGAATTCACTGATGATGAGTGGAACTTCATTGTGAATCTAAATCTGAATTCCATATTTCGCGGAGCAAGGGCCGCCCTCCCCCACTTTCTTAACCAGGGTCAGGGCAGTATTGTGAATACGGCCTCCACCTTTGGAATTCTTGCCACCGAGCAATACCCAGCCTATTGTGCCACCAAGGCCGCCGTGGTGAACCTGACCCGTCAGATGGCCCTGGACTATGGTCCTAGTGGGATCAGAGTGAATTGCGTGTGTCCCGGCTCTACCGAGACACCTCGATTCAGGGGCTACCCGCCACGGCCCTCGCTGGATCGGGCAACGGAGGAGCAACGCGCAAGGATGGCCAACAGCAATCGTGCCCTAAGGCGGATGGCCCGTCCGGAGGAAATCGCCTACGGAGTGCTCTTCCTCGTATCAGACGAATCTTCCTTCGTCACAGGCCACGCCCTCGTGATCGATGGCGGGCAAACTATCGACGCGTGAGATTCAGTCTCTGCTTATTCTGACCCACGAGAAGGAACATCAAAGAGTGAACATGGTAGGGTTCCGGATTTGAGTGTTGAGGATCTGAGTTGGCGTCCACCGCTTTCACACGGCGACGATGCGGTGAAGACCTATAGCGGGGGGCCCTTCGACTGGAGGCCCCCCCCGGTTTCGATTAGACTGAGAAGTCCCTATTGACCGTTTTCAAACTCAGACGGCCCCAGGAGCGCTTCGCCAGGTCCTCACGAAGTCCACCATGAAAATCAGCAAGGCCAAGCTACCCAGTATGGCTGGGATAAAATAGACCTGACCATAGTTGAGACCTTCCCACCAGGCACCCAGCATCCGCATTCCCCAATAGGCACCGACCCAACCGATCACTACCTTGGAGAAGTACGAACTAAGGCCCGCGGTGACATAGTAGTTCATCCCGAAGTGCATGATCGCCGAGACCACCATGCTAATGACGAGCAACATAAGAAAGCTAATAAAGTCCATGAGCGACCCCCTTATCCGAATATTCAATAGTTAGAATGGCAAAAGATGTGCCATCCAAATTCCGTTGAAATTATGGGGATTTTTGGTCCCTCGGGACCTTACAAGGGGGTACTATTTTGGACAATGATACGCGAGAAATGTCCAAGACGGAGCGTTAGTGGAATTCTAAGAACGACCTCAGCAAAGTTCTTCGCGCCCTCCGGGCTGTAGGCCCTACGGGCCGGAAGGCCAAGACGCCAAACTCGCAAAGAGTTTTAACCGCAGATTTTCGCCGATCATCGCATATAAGGATTCGGACATTTCACCCGAGAGACGCAGAGTACGCAAAGGGAAAGAAGACTACGGACTACTGACCACGGGACAACGGACCACAAAATTTAGCATGACAGTAGGCAGTGAGCAGAAGGACGCTATGCGTAGATCGCTCATCCTCACTCAGTACTCAGCACTCGGAACTCAGTCCTGAGCGCGCTATGCGCTTTGCGCCATGCGCTTAGCGATTTAGCCTCTGCGGTAATATTCTTAAAGGGATTTCTTTCTGTGTCCATCTGCGTAAATCTGCGGTTAATAGCTCTTGACGCTTTACGCTCTGCGTCTAGCTGCTCACTGCAGCTGCTTTCGCTTCGTGCTTTGCGTCTTTGCGCGAGTCATCTTTTTCCGGATTCCGTAATCCAAAATTCAACCAAAAATTTCAAAATTTCTTCGGCTAGTTTTTTTGTCGGATCGGGGCTAAGAATAGGCTTGATATAGCCCCTCGAATTTCCCCAACTTGATGCGCACCATGTATTGGGCGCTTTCCCGCACCAGTCGTTCATCCCTTGGGGTCTTTATAAATTGGGCCATCAGTTCGGCGGACCGCTTGGTGTGCTCCTGGTCGGCCACCATGTGAACCGTAAAAAACTCGAGCGCGGGATCGCCCAAACCGTAGTGCTTGCGCAGGTAGGTATTGAATTCCCCTGAATAACGGCAGACCATGCTTTCACTCGTTAGAGCAGAGGCTCGATTGACCACAGGGATTCCCAGCAGCACATTACTTACGGTTCGGCAGGTATGGATATGACACTCAAAGATCTGCGTGGCATCGGAAAAGTCTTCCTCCTTTAACCCGATGGCAAGACCAAAGCTCTTTGCCAGATCGGGGTGGGTGTATTCCTCATAGAACTGGTTCACAGATCGGCCGTAGAGCTCAGGATCATGAGCGTTCTTGACCATCCCGAGGACGAAGCCCTTCAGGATAGCCCGGTTGTGAAGATAGTGTTGAATTGCCCATCCCTGAAGTCTCCGGATAGAGAGTTTCCCCTCCCGGAGTTCGGAGAAGTAGCGACTCTCCATGAGGCGCTGCACACCGGGTTGAACGATCTCCCGAATCACCGAGTCGACAACTGCTTTACCGTCCATTTTCAGATCCCTCCCAGGTTAAAGGTACGATTTAGTAACGATCGAACATGCTCTGGATCTCATCTGGATTATGGGACTTCGTGAGGGCCAGAGACAATAGCACGCGGGCCTTCCAGGGCTGAAGGTTGTCTGCGGCAACCAATCCCCGCGTGACGAGTCCCGGACTTCGCGCGACGCGGCCGGACCCCACGCGGCTTGCGATGCAAACCATCACACCTTTCTTAGCCGCTCGATCCAGCGCCTCGTCTTCCGCCGGTGTGGGGCGTCCCGCCCCAGTCCCAGCACTCACGATTCCCCTGGCACCAGCAGCCACGGCGGCATCGATCATCACTCGGTCAGCGCCGACGTAGGATACTACGACATCCACGCGGGGAAGCGAGTTGAGCTGTCGCACGTCGAATTCTGTCTCCACCGTGTGTTTCTTCACGGTACGGTGGAAGTAAACGACCTTCCCGTCGGCATCGGCAAACCCCAGGGGACCAAGGTCGCGCCCTTGAAATGCATGGACCCGGTAGGTCGCTGTTTTAGTCACATCCCGGCCACCGAATATGGTGTCGTTCATGACCAAGAGCACGCCCTGTCCTCTAGAGGACGGATCTGCGGCAACCAGGACTGCATTGACGACGTTGAGATAACCGTCAGCGCTCATGGCCGAAGATGGCCGCATGGAACCCACCAGGACGACGGGCCTATCGGTCTTAAGCGTGAGGTTGAGAAAGTACGCCGTCTCTTCGATGGTGTTTGTTCCATGGGTGACCACTACTCCGTCCGCCCGGTTCTCATCAAGAATCGAATGAATGGTCCGAACCAGATCGAGCCAATCTCGGTCCACGAGTCCGTGGCTAGGGAGCCGGCGAAAGGGAACCTCTTCTATCCTCGCCATGGACTCGAGCTCCGGAAGCTGCGCGAGAAGCTCTCCGGTGTTGAGTCGTTTCCCCGCCTCGATGTACCAGGCAAGATCGAGGCGGTCTTTCCCCACCGAGTCGATGGTGCCCCCGGTGATAATTATTGCCACACGCGGAAGCTCACTCATCCCTTTTTTATCCTTTCGACGGGTTCCTCCGCCGATTGGACGCTGTCCTTTGTCCAAACTTTTTCCCATATTCTCGCCGCTCCAACTGGGCCGTACTTTAGTCTCGGTGTCCTCGGCTTGTCAATCTCGAGAACAGACCGTTGAAAAAGGCCCATATGCTTCGTTGCGCTTAGTCGCCTCGCTCCAACGTACCGCCTAAGTCAAGTG
>SMUX01271220.1_pt1 | contig 12871 bp, 11 predicted proteins | sample 2456431 | NCBI WGS metagenome assembly SMUX01 (sample SAMN11095930, study PRJNA526329) | marine sediment metagenome | biome: Marine sediment; feature: Surficial sediment; material: Deep marine sediment; isolation source: Hadal surficial sediment | place: Pacific Ocean | collected 2014-11 | depth... | reverse complement strand
CATTGAGAGTAGCCAAACGGTCAGGCACCAACTTTTGGTGATGACTCGCTGGTTGTAATGCCTGTCAATCGTCCTGTAGTGTTGCTCAACAATCCATTGTAATCGATCTTTATTGATCATATTTCGGATACATCCTCCAGACTTTCGATGAAATCTTCTCTAATAAAAAGTATTGGTAAATATAGAGAGACCCTTAAACTCTTTCCCGCAAAATCTCCAAAAACTTATCATCGGCCACCCGATCTTTCTGCATCGAATCCCGCTCACGGACAGTCACGGATGAGGAAGGATTTGTGCAATCGATTGCATTTAGCGCTTATAAGAAAGAGACATAAATTGGGTAAATCTCAAATTTCAAAACCCAAATTCCAGAGGATTAGAAATAAACCGATAACCCAAACCTTACAGATGTAGCACTTAAATTGAAAAATTTACTTTTGTTTTCGGATTCAATTACGATACCTGTAGTACTGTCTGTCCTGCTATCTTTTGACCAAATGTAATTCAAAGACAACCCATATTCGGCGAGAAAACTAATACTTTTCGTTGCAAACCATTCCGCACCCAAGTTGGCTGATATTCCAAGAGACCATCGTTTACTCGTCCTTTTTGATGTAGATTCAACAGGATTTGGGGTTTCTCTTTCCGAACCAGTTTCAGAGTTACTGCGATTAAAACCAATCATTGGACCAACTCCAAGAAAAAGGTTGATTTCTTTTTCCGGAGATGGATAGAATAGATATTGGACGTTGAGTTCAATACTCTGAACGTCACTATCTGAATCGGCTTTCAAAATCTGACGCAAAGTATCCGAAGCAAACTGCTTTGAGTTCTGCTCAACATCTGAAATCGACGCATTCAAACTCAAGCCGAATCGTAAAGACTTCTTACCTGAAAAATGGTGCTTTGCCGAAATGACACTTCCCTCGAATCGACTCAGCGTAAAGTTTCGGCTAATTTGAAATTGTAGGGCCCAGGCGCCTGTTTCAAGTGAGTTTTCCCTTTTGTTTTCCTGGGCACACAGAGAAGTGTTAGGCAAGCAATTAATTGCAATAAACAAAATTATATACCCAAACCTAAGCAAATAAAGCATTTTTTAAATCCTGTCTTTCAAAAACTCCAAAAGCTTATCACTCGCAACTCGATCCTGCTGCATCGAATCCCGTTCGCGAACGGTCACTGTGTCATCCTCTAGAGTCTGGGAATCCACGGTGATGCAGAAAGGTGTACCGGCTTCATCCTGGCGGCGGTAGCGGCGACCGACTGCGCCACTTTCATCGTAAAAGACCGGCATGTGCTTTTTCAAGTCATCGGTGATTTTGCGGCCAATTTCCGGCATACCATCCTTTTTGACCAGGGGGAAAATACCGGCTTTAATCGGCGCAATTTTGGGGGAAAGACGCAACACGGTTCGGGTGTCCTTTTCAAGCTCTTCTTCGTCGTAAGCATCGACGAGACAGGTGAGCAGAGTCCGGTCACACCCGGCCGAGGTTTCAATAATATAAGGAGTGTAACGTTCGCGCGTGGCGTCGTCAAAGTATTGCAAATCTTTGCCGGAGTACTCCGTATGCCGCTTGAGGTCAAAATCCGTGCGGTTATGAACGCCTTCCAACTCCTTCCAGCCGAACGGATATTTAAACTCGATGTCAAACGCCGCCGCTGCGTAATGGGCGAGTTCATCTTTGCCGTGCTGGTGAAATCGCAAGTTTTCCTTTTTGATGCCGAGATCGTCGTACCAGTTAATTCGTTGTTCTTTCCAATATTCAAACCATTCACCATCTGAGCCGGGTTTGACAAAAAACTGCATTTCCATCTGTTCGAATTCACGGGTCCGGAAGATAAAATTGCGAGGGGTGATTTCGTTGCGAAAGGCTTTACCAATCTGAGCAATGCCGAAAGGAATTTTCTGACGGGAAGACTGCATGACATTGACGAAGTTGACATAAATACCCTGGGCGGTCTCAGGTCGCAAGTAGACAATCGAGGCATCTTCCGCAACTGCACCCATCTGAGTTTTAAACATCAGGTTGAACTGCCGGACTTCAGTAAGCTCGCCGGCGCAGACCGGGCATTTATCTTTAACCCTTTCATCGTCCTCGCGAAACCGGCGCTTGCAGTTCTTGCAGTCAATCATTGGATCGTTGAAGCCTTCGACGTGTCCGGAGGCCTCCCAGATTTTCGGGTGCATTAAAATGGCAGAATCGAGCCCGACAATGTCTTCCCGGGTCTGCACCATACTTTGCCACCAGAATTCCTTGATATTCTTTTTCAACTCAACACCCAAAGGTCCGTAATCGTAGGAGCTGTCCAGACCGCCATAGATTTCGCTGGATTGAAAAATGTAGCCGCGTCGCTTGCAGAGCGCCACGAGTTTGTTCATTGCTTTTTCAGTAGAGTTTTTGCTCATTTGTCCTCGCTAACCTTAAGCACTTGCCACAGAGGCACAGAGAATACAAAGAAATGATAAAGATAAAGGTGAGTACTTATTAAATGAACTTTGTTTCTTTGTGGTTTATTCAGGTTAATTATATTTTTCTTCCCTCAAAATTCTTGCGGCCGTTTCAGGAGATATGACATTGATTTGAAATCCGGAGCCGATCTCAAAACTTGTGAAGCCGCGAAATTGCGGCGTAATATCGATATGCCAATGATAATCTCGTTCAATTGTTTTCCAGTAACCCCGTTGTTTCCCGGCAGCGACATTTGGTCCGGAATGCAATACCATAACAAAATTCGGATCATTCAAAGTGCTGCTTAATTTTCGTAAAACTTCCTTGAGTATAAAAGCCAATTGGCTGTACTCATTGTTCCATTCAAAGAATGTCTCGTGCTGTTTCGGCAATATGGAAATTTCAAAAGGAGCTCGGGATGCGAAAGGAGTCAGCGCGACGAATTTATCGTTTTGCAGGATAATTCTTTCATCATCCTCAAGCTCTTGATTGATGATGTCGCAAAATAAACACCTCTCTTTATATTGATAATGTTCGCGGGTGTTCATCAATTCATATTTAACCCGCGCCGGAGTAATAGGAGTCGCAATGATGTGTGAATGCGAGTGGTTCTTCAATTGGTCATTGCCGTCGCCATAATTTTTGTGCAGCAACACATACCGAAAACGGGTATCACGTTTAAGATCAACAAAACGCTCACGGTAAGCAAACAACACATTCTGAATCTGATCTAAGTCCATATCATAGATTTGCTCGTTGTGTTTTGGCGATTCTATCACCAACTCATGAGCGCCAATGCCGTTCAAAACATCATACATGCCCATGCCGCGATTATCCAGATCGCCATAGATTTGCAAAAAAGGTTGTTTATCCGGCACGACTCGCACTTTCCACCCCGATTCATTTTTATTCGATTTGTCGTCTCGTATCGCAAAAATTTCTGAAGGTGTCTCAGCCTCGAAGCCGCCGCAAAGTTGACATTTCCCATTAGACTTTTTTTTCCGGCGAGGCGTAGTATTTGAAATCAGATCCTCGACCTTATATTCCTCTTGAAAAATAATCGACCAGCGCCCGGTGATCGGGTCCCGCCGAAATTGATTCATCGCCATTTTAAAATCCAGTTCAAAGTTTTAAACTCCCCCGGAACCCTTCTTTCCGTCTTCAACATCCTTGCTTCTCGTCAGTTCAACTTGAATTATTCGGTTTCTATCTATCCTTTTAATAAGAAATCTGTAGTTGTTATATTTCACAACTTCATTTTGCTCCGGAACATAATCTGTTAAACTAAAAATAAAACCACCCAGGCTTTCGTATTCGCCTTCGGTGGGTAAGTCCATTTCGAGTTCTTCATTTAGCTCATCCAAGTCGATTTTCGCATCGACGAGAAAGCTATTTTCGTCTATTTTTTTATACAGCGGCGGCTCCTTATCGTATTCATCCTGAATTTCGCCAACGATTTCCTCGAGGACATCTTCCAGTGTCACCAGGCCTGCGGTACCGCCGTATTCGTCCACAACGATGGTCATGTGCTGTCGTTTCTTCTGGAACTCTTTCAGCAAATGATGCAGTTTTTTGCTTTCGGGTACAAAGGAAGCGGGACGCGCCAATTTTTTCAAGTCCGGTATGTCTGCTTTACCATTAATAATAATCGGCAAAAGGTCTTTTGCATGAATAATGCCTAAAATATTATCAAGTCCTTCATTGTAGAGCGGAATTCTGGAATGCCCCTTGCTTTTAATTAACTTGGTTAAATTCTCAAGAGAAATGTTTTCCTCAACACCTACGATGTCAATTCGTGGTATCATAATTTCGTGAACCTCGGTTTCGCCAAACTCAAAAATCGAATCAATCATAGCGCGTTCGTTGTCTTCCAGACCGCCGTTTTCTTCCCTATCTTCCACCAATGCCATAATTTTGTGGTGCTCGAAAACCGTGCTCTTCCGGGAAACGTCCAACATGTTTGAAAAAAACTGGAAGAACCTGGCCAGGAGTCCTATAAATGGGCTAATTAAAGTAAAGTAAACCATAGCGGGCAAAGAGAGGAATTCAGCAACAAGGCGATTTTTTTTAAGGACAAACTTTGCCAAAATTTCATTTATCATGAATACCGCTACGGCAAAGAAACTCAGCATTAAAATTAATACCAATGTATGAGAAACATCCAAAAAAACGGCAACACTCTTAGATAACAAAATGACGGTACAGACTAATGCAATTTGAGCAACCAATGAAGCAAACCGTATTGCTATAAAAAAAGTATGATGATTATCCAAAAGCTGCGCCACTCGTTTGGAACGCTTAAGGGCTTTTTTTCTAAGTTCCTTAAGATCGAGTTCGGATAGAGATAAAAAAGCAACCTCGGCGCTTGAAAAAAAAGCTGAAAGAAAAAGTAGAGGAATAAAAGTTATTAATAGTAAATACGACTCGAGGTCCAAACTGGTATATTCACCTCCATGAAAGTTATTATTAGCGATTCTTAAAGTGAGAGATAATAGTCCTCTCGTGCGGTCATTTCGTGCTTTTCAGTGTCAGATTTATCTTTGTAGCCGAGAAAATGCAAAACCCCGTGTACCGCCATTCGCTTTAATTCAAGGCCCAATTCCACATTGTATATACTCCTATTCTCCAGAACACGATCCACACTTATGTAAATTTCTCCTTCAAACACATTCCCAGTTTCATTAGACAAGGGAAAAGCAATGACATCCGTTACAGAATTTTTATTGAGGTAATCCTTGTTCAGTTCTTTTATACAAATGTCGTCAACCAAAATTACAGTTAAATTTGCACTGCTTTTGGTTTCAGCTTGCCAAACTTTTTTAATAAGTTCTTTAATCCCATTTACCGGGATTTCATGAGTTTGACTGTTATGGATCCTAACCTGGAATTTCAACCGGTTTCACCGTAGGTTTCTTATGACCCTTGCGAAAAAGTTTTTTGTCCTGATCAGGGTATTCAATTCTACCGTGGAACATTCCGGTTAAAGTGTTCACGAAACTTTCTTTGATGAAGTTTAAGTCGCGGGTTGTCAGTGGACACTCATCCAACTCAGAATCCAGTAAGCGTTCATGAACAAATGAATTCACCATACCGCGGATTCTGCTGACCGACGGATCTTTCAGGCTCCGCGAGCCTGCCTCGACCGAGTCCGCCAGCATAACGATCCCGGTTTCTTTGGTTTGCGGTTTTGGACCAGGATAGCGGAAATCAGTTTCATTTACTTCAAAACTATCGCTATTTTCCTTGGCCTTTTCATAAAAAAAACGAATGATATTAGTACCATGATGCTCGGAAATAAAATCACAGATTTCCTTTGGCAATTTGTATTCATGGGCAAGATCTAGCCCTCGCTTCACATGATTAATCAGAATTAGGCAGCTCATACTGGGAGTCAGTTTCTCATGTGGGTTCTTCCCGCCCTTTTGATTCTCAACGAAATATTCCGCCTTTTCCATTTTCCCAATATCGTGATAATAGGATGCAACCCGCGCCAGCAAAGCATTGCCGCCGACAGATTCAGTCGCCGCTTCCGAGAGATTTCCGACCATAATGCTGTGATGATAAGTTCCCGGGGCACGTATCGCCAACTGGCGAAGCAAGGGTTTATTCAGATCCGACAACTCCAACAAAGTCCAATTTGTTGTGAAGCTGAAGACGGCTTCAAAAATTATCATTAACCCGTAAGCCAAGATCGGCGACAGCAGGCCGTTGATTAAGCCGTATAGCCACATATTCCACAGATCTTTGAAGTCGGTATTCTGTAGAAACTCAATTGCAGCGATCGATAAAATATATGCGACAGAGATCGATAAAAACCCTTTTATTATCCAGGATCGGGTTTGAATTTCACGTACCGCAAATGTGGAGACCGTTCCTACAAAAAGGCAGATTATCATTATGCCGAATTCATTGCCCCTCAGCCCTCCGATAATGATGCTCAAGGTTACTGTTCCAACAAAAGCAACCCTTGAGTCATAAAATATGGTAAGCAGCATTGAAGCAATGGAAATAGGGATCAGATATTTCAGGTTTGACGAAAAACCAAATTGGTTAATCAGAAAGGTAGTACCAATTATCATCATAAAGATGATAAATATCAAAACCATCTTTTTTAAATCATAAAATATCTCTTTTCGGGAAACAGTCAGAAACATAGCTGTAAATGACAGCGCAAGAGAAACTAATAACATTTTCCCTATATAGGGTAAGACAATCTTTAAGCCGCCTTCACTTATCTCTCTTTCGGCCTTTGCTGTTGCCAACGAATTTAATTTATCCAGCGTTTCGCTTGTGATACGTTCATGGGTATTTACAATTCTTTCGTTTTCAAGAACAATACCCTTTGAAAGAGGCACGGTCGTAACCGCACTCTCGAGCCGTTGCTCAGTCTCAATTTCATTATAAACTAAATTGGGTTTCAAAAAGGCACTGATAATTTGGTACCCTAATTTCACTGTGGTTGAAATCAAATCCGGGAAGGTCTGGGTCAAATTTTCAAGAAGAGTGTCCTCATAATTTTTTTTAGTTAAATAGTTTTTTAACTCTTCTATGGTTTCCTTTTCGGTAGAAATCAAGGTGATTTTTGTAACATACCCGGGTATCTTCTCAGGCTGCAAATTTAAAATTCCTTTTGAATATAGATCGAGAAGAATTCTCCTGAAGTTCTGTCGTAAAAAGTCAAAATTAAATTTTTTCGTTGCCGTTTCTTCGGAATTACTACTGAGCGAAGTTTCAGCGCCGCGCAACAAAATCAGAATGTTGACCTGGTCAATAATAACTGGAAAATTGTTTACCACAGTGTGTAGATCGGTCAATTTTGTCGAATCGGTCGATCCTGCATTTCGAATGGCACTGATTTCCTTAAAAAATTCATCAAATCTGCTGATCTGTTTCAACTCGATACTATCAACGCGGACAAAAACCAGGGGGACTTTTTCAATAGCCGACTTTCTGTCACTGGCTATTTCTTCTGCGGTTTTGTTTACAAAAAATGTAAAAGGGGCGATTATTTCCTCACCTGTGTAAACATCGCCATCCTTCAAATTTGCAAACTGATAAGATTGGCTTGAGGGAAATATAAAAGTGACCGTAATTACAATAACCAAAGCCATAACAAATTGCGGTGTGTACCGCCACTGTTCATGTTCCTGCAGGGCCTTTAGGTTCTCTCTAAAAGGTTTAGTAAACTCAGAAAAAAATTTCAGAAATTTTTGCAAGTGAAAAGTTTAAATTAAATTCGATCAGGTATGGCTGCTCTTATTATTATTGGTTTCGTAAACTTCATAGGCTTTGATTATATCACGCACTAAGCGATGACGAACCACATCTCGCTCGGTTAAATAGATAATTTCAATACCCTCAATATCGGACAAAATAGATCGTACCTGCACCAACCCGGATGATCCGGTATCAGGCAAATCGATCTGAGTGATATCTCCAGTGATGATTGCTTTAGAATTCAGCCCCAGCCGAGTTAGAAACATTTTCATCTGGTTAAAGGAAGTGTTTTGAGCTTCGTCCAGGATGGCAAAGGCATCATTCAGTGTACGCCCGCGCATATAGGCCAAAGGAACTATCTCTATCACACGGGATTCGAGATATCGTTTTAGTTTATCCGCCGGTATCATATCGTTCAGAGCATCATACAAGGGCCTGAGATACGGGTCTATCTTTTCCTTAAAATCACCGGGCAAAAATCCCAAATTTTCACCCGCTTCTACCGCCGGCCGGGTCAACACAATTCTATTGACCAACTTATCACGTAAAGCTGCCACCGCCATCGCAACCGCCAGAAAAGTCTTTCCCGTACCGGCCGGACCAATTGCAAATAAAATATCATTTTGAAAAGATTTCTGATAAAACGCGTTTTGACCCGAACTCTTAGGCTTGATCACCCCATCTTTTGTGTAAAGAATGACTGTATCCAAATTGTCATTCATAACGGCAGGTGAGCCTGTTCCATTTACCAAATCGAGCACTGTTTGCAGGTCCTTTTCGGTTATGGTTTGCTCCCGGGTTGTCATCAATATTAGTTCTAGAAGAACCTTTTCGAGTCTTTCCACTACATCGGCTTGGCCTGACAAATGTATCTCAGTACCGCGCGCAACAATTGTGATTTTAAACCTCTCCTCGAGACGGCGTAGATTTTTATCCTGCAGGCCAAAAAGTTTTAATTGATCAACGCCTTTGATTGATATTTTTTTCTGAATAATTCTGGTCGGATCACTCACTCTATTTCCCGCTTAATAAAAAAAGCTCTTGAGCCAACGGCAAATATCAGCCATCGATTCAAGAGCTTGTTAACATCAACTTTAGAGATATTTAAGTAAAATTTCTATATAGAACAATATAATCGAACACTTCCCTAATACTTGAAAGTTGTCCCCTGCGATTTTTTTTTGCGGTGAATGAGCCTATCTACCCGGTATTTTTAAAACTGTATGTGGGTAGATCAAACTCGAATCATCACCAATAACGTCTTTGTTTGCTTCATACAATTGACGCCATTTGGTTGGATCGCCCATCACGTCCATGCTTCCGGCGATTTTCGCTAAATTGTCACCGTTGCCAACCATGTATTCACCTGGTGCATTATCACGATGAATTTTAAGAACCCGGTCCGAGTAAATCAAATCCGGATTATCACCAATTTGATCACGGTTGTAGGAATAGATCCGGTACCACTGGATTCCTTCACCATATTGATTGCGTGAAATTTTCCACAGGTAATCACCACGGTTGACTGTGTACTCGTCATACATACCCTTTGGCATACTGGCCCTGAGTGTGGCAATCTTGCCTTCAAGACCCGCAATTCTGTCGCGCATTTCAGTTAGTGCGTATATCGGACTTGACTTCATCCCGCCTAACTTTTCTTCCATCGCATCGAGTTCTTTTCTTCTTTTAAACAAATCTTCAGGAGACAAACCACCTAAAGCGCTTAATTCTTGATCCATGTCGTCGAGTTGCGCACGGTAGTCATTAACATCACTCTCGGAAACGCCGAGAGCTGCGTAAATATCTCCCCAGACACTAGCAATTTGACCGTCGAGGTCTGCCATCTGAGAATTCAAGGATGCAATTTCGTTGTCACATTTAGCTATTTCGGTTTTAGCTGCCATTTCTCTATCCGCCCACTCTTGCAACTGAGCTTTGTACTCCTTCATGGTCATCTCTTGCGCGAATCCGGTGGAAACGCCCAGAACCATTGAAAGTACAATGACTAAAGAGCCGGCAAATAGAATTTTTGCCACAGCTTTCATGTTACCCTCCTAATTCTATAAAAAAATAATTACTGTCCTACTCTTTGTTTGACTGTTTCTAATTCTTCTTTTGCTGCTTGTAATTCGTTTCTTTTTTGATTCAGCTTGCTTTCAAGCTCGTTCTTTTCTCTTCTTCTCTCCTCCAAAGTATTTTCTGCTGATAGAGCAGCATTTTTTTGTTCATCCAAGGATTGTAACTGCTCGGCGTTAGGACGCTTCGTACATCCTATAAAAGACATTGAAGAAAAAACAAATAACGCAACAATTAACAATGATACGGTCTTATACAATCTTTTCATTATTTCACCTCCTTCCAAGTCGTCATTTCTCAATAAACTTTAATCTCGGAAATAAATCTAAGAGACAATAAAAACCGCTATTTAACTCTTGTTTGGGATATTGGAATCAAGTATAACAAAAAAAAAACTAATTGTCAAGAAAAAAAACGATTTAGATAACTTTCAGACCCAGCTCCTGAAGCTGTTCCTGGCCGACTTCGGAGGGAGAGCCGTCCATCAAGGAAAGCGCGCTGTTGGTTTTTGGAAAAGCAATCACTTCACGAATTGAACTTTCGTTAGCCAGCAGCATCACCAGGCGATCGAAACCAAAAGCAATGCCGCCATGCGGGGGCGCGCCAAACTCGAAAGCGTCCAGCAAAAATCCGAATTTGTCCCGGGCTTCCTCGTCGGAAATCTTGAGCAAGCGAAAGATCTTATTCTGCAAATCCTGCACGTGAATTCTAATGCTGCCGCCGGCTATTTCATAGCCGTTCAAAACCAAATCATAGGCTTTGGCTCGCACTTCACCCGGTTTTTCTGCCATTAAAGAAATATCCTCATCCATCGGTGATGTAAACGGGTGATGGCGCGCCACGTATCTTTTTTCATCCGGGTCAAATTCCAGAAGTGGAAAATCGACAATCCAAACGTGCTCAAACCTATTTTCCGGAATTAGATTTTCATCCTTGGCAAGCTTCAACCTGAGCGATCCGGTCAAGGTGAGTGCTTTTTCTTTTTCATCTGCGAAAATCAAAAGTAGATCGCCAGCATGAGCCTCAAAGGCTTCGTTTATGTTTTTTATCGCTGCTGCAGAAAAAAACTTCGCCAGGGAGGAATTCCAGCCTTCTTCCGAGACTTTGATTGCAACCAATCCTTTAGCGCCTTCATCGACCGAAAACTTGGTTAATACATCGATCTGCTTGCGAGAGTAACCGGCGCCGTTTTTCAAATTAATTCCGCAGACAATTCCGCCTGCTTTCAGACTCCCTGTAAAAACTTTGAAATCACAATCTTTGACCAGCTCACCCATATCGATAATTTTCATGTCGAAGCGAGTGTCCGGTTTATCGCTGCCGTAGGTGTTCAGGGCCTCTTCATAAGACAAGCGGGGAAAAGGTGTTTTTATTTCAATATCCCGCACATGATTAAAAATATCGACCATGAGCTTTTCAACCATTTCCAGGATATCATCCTTTTCGACGAACGACATCTCCACATCTATCTGGGTGAATTCCAGCTGGCGGTCTGCGCGCAGGGCTTCATCCCGGAAGCAGCGCACTATTTGATAATAGCGGTCGAATCCGGCGACCATGAGAATCTGCTTGTAGGTCTGCGGGCTTTGCGGCAGCGCATAAAACTTGCCCTGGTGAACTCTGCTTGGCACCAGGAAATCCCTGGCGCCTTCGGGAGTGCTGCGCATCAAAAAAGGCGTTTCAATTTCCACAAAATTATTTTGATTAAAAAAGTTTCTGACCGCCAGGTAAGTTTGATGCCGGATGAGCATATTCTTCTGCATATTCGAGTTTCTGAGATCAAGGTAGCGGTACTTGAAACGCAACTCCTCAGAAACTTCTTTGTCTCCGTCGATTTCAAAGGGAGTGGTTTTTGCGGGATTCAGAATCTTCAGCCTGGTCACCGAAATCTCAATGTCACCGGTGCTCAAATTCGGGTTGACCATTCCTTCCGGCCGTTTTCTAACTTCGCCTTTTACCGCAATGACAAACTCCGTGCGCAGCTCTTTCGATTTGGCGTAATCTTCTCCACTGCACTTCGGGTCAAAGACGATTTGGGTCATACCGTAGCGATCTCTCAAATCGATGAAAATCAGGCCGCCATGATCCCGCCAACGATGCACCCAGCCCATTAAAATGATTTCTTCCCCGGCGTTTTTTGCGTTTAACTCACCGCAGGTGTGGGTTCGTTTCCAGCCATCGAGTGTTTCCAAACTATTCTTTTCTCCTCTTATTTCTGTGTTGTGTAACCAGCTGTCTCTTATCAGCGTGCGTCCCTTGTGTCACTCCCGCCAAGGCGGGAGTCCATAAGCTGTTCATTTTGCTGGATGCCCGCCTGCCGCGGGCATGACGTTACGATAGTATGTGCCGACTTTTAGAATCTAAAAAACAAAATTGATAAAACAAACACAAAAAAACCGCCCGAGTTCCGTAAAAAGAATCGCTAACAGGATATTTCTTTGCTTGAATATTTTAATTTTATTTTCATCTAATAAAAAAAAGTCTCCCCTTGAAAATAAAGGTGTTTCAATGGCTCTCTTAGAAATGCTGACCCTTGGTATCGGCGCGGGTATCGCAAAAGGCGTGTTGAAAATCTGGTTGCAAGACAACGAGATTGCGCTTAATGGCAGCGAAGAGATCGTTGAATTAATTAAGGCAAGACCCGCACTAGCTGACCCAGCGAAAAGCTAAGCGCCAGTTTGAGGAAATAAGTGAGAGGGTAGCCAGGCAGGTGCTTCAGCTTTTCGAAGCGGAGGGCGCGTCGACACCGAAGACGCGGGACTTTGCCTCTGCCACTCCGGCATCTAAAGAAACTCAAAATCAACCGGTTCTAAAATAGGCGAAGAATACGAATTTCTCTCACGAAATCCCGCATCAACAAAACAGCTTGAAGAGTTACTTTGGAAATCAGGTCGAGTTGTTTGCAGCATTTTATTGCTTCGTTAGGTTTCATTGTTTCAAAGAACAATTTATAATGGTATTCCTCGTGCAAGTGAGTTTCGCGTTACTCTGAACAAGAAAACCGCCTGAGTTCCAAGCTCAGACGGTTTCCCATTAAGCCAATAAATTTTCAAAAAAAGGTCAATACCCAAAGGCATACGCCTGGCGAACGGTGGTATTCCCATACGATGAATCAATCGTCCCGAAAT
>SMUX01239086.1_pt1 | contig 12875 bp, 12 predicted proteins | sample 2456431 | NCBI WGS metagenome assembly SMUX01 (sample SAMN11095930, study PRJNA526329) | marine sediment metagenome | biome: Marine sediment; feature: Surficial sediment; material: Deep marine sediment; isolation source: Hadal surficial sediment | place: Pacific Ocean | collected 2014-11 | depth... | reverse complement strand
TGGGTAGGACCTTTGGAGAAGCCTTTGCAAAAGGGCAACTGGCAGCGGGCGAAGTGATTCCCAAGTCAGGTCTGGCTTTTATCAGTGTGCGCAATGAAGATAAAAATGATGCTGTCCTTGTTGCCAATGAACTAGCACAGCTTGGCTTCAGTCTTTGTGCCACACATGGGACTGCTAAATCTATTAGGGAGGTGGGTCTCGAGTGTCAAGGTGTGAACAAGGTACGAGAGGGCCAACCACATATTGTCGATATGCTGAAAAATGATCAGATAGATTTGATCGTAAACACGACAGAAGATAAACAGGCCATTGCAGATTCTTATTCAATACGTCGAACAGCTTTGCAACACAGGGTCTTTTACACTACAACAATAGCGGGCGCCATGGCGACGATTCTGGCTTTGAAGCATAGCGATATGAGCCAGGTTAATCGCTTGCAGGACTTGCATGAGGAACTTTCTATGGGGAAACAGGCATGAGTAAGGCACCAGTCACAGCAAGAGGTGCGCAGGAATTGCGGGAGCAACTGAAAAAATTTAAAAAGGTCGACAGGCCACGTATCTCTGCTGCAATAGCAGAGGCACGTGCACATGGTGATTTAAGTGAAAATGCTGAATATCATGCTGCGCGTGAACAACAAAGTTTTCTTGAGGGTAAAATTGGCGCGATTGAAAGTACCCTGGCAAATGCTCAGATTATCGATGTCACGGCACTTAAGGTTAATGACAAGATTGTCTTTGGTGCAACCATTGATCTTGTCAACGTGGAAAATGCTCAGGGAGTTACTTATCAAATTGTCGGAGAAATTGAAGCAGATATCGAAAAGTCACTTATCTCAATAACATCACCCATGGCCCGGGCATTAATTTCTAAAGAAGTGGGTGATGTTGTGGAAGTGAATGCGCCCGGTGGTATCATTAAATACGAAATTCTTGAAGTTCGTTACGAATAAACTTTTAAGCATCTTCAGAAATGGCCAAAGATTCCAGTAAAAAGCACTGGTTAACCCGTCAACAGAAGGATCCTTATGTTAAGCAGGCCCAACTATCTCACTATCGTTCGCGTGCCGTATATAAACTCATTGAAATTGATGATAGAGACCATTTATTCCAGCAAGGTCAGAGTGTGATTGATCTAGGTGCTGCACCAGGGAGTTGGTCTCAATACGTCAGCGAAAAAATTGGTTATCACGGGCGACTGATTGCGATTGACATTCTACCGATGGATCCTATAGTTAACACATTGTTTATAAAGGGAGATTTTACTGAGCAGCCCGTTGTGGAAGAATGCTTGCAAGCGATGAATCATGGCAAAGCGGACCTTGTAATTTCAGATATGTCCCCCAACTTATCAGGTATCAGGGCAACGGATCAGGCACGTAGTCTTCATTTGGCCGAGTTGAGCTTTGATTTGGCCAAAAGTGTGTTAAAGCAGGGCGGAGATATGTTAGTTAAGCTTTTCGAGGGAGAAGGAACAGACATTTATCGCCATGATTTGAAGGAACATTTTAGAAAAATTATTGTCCGAAAACCGAAGGCTTCTCGTGACGATTCGCGTGAATTTTATGTTTTGGCACGTGCCTTTCGGTTATAGTTAAAACAGGGCCAGATAGCAGATTTACTTAAAGAGGTTTTACTTTGAACGAAACAGCAAGAACTTTATTAATGATGGTTATCATCACCCTGGTGTTGATGATGGTTTTCAAGAATTTCGCAACACCTGTGGTCAGTGAAATATCCTATTCGCACTTCCTCAGTGAAGTAAAGAATGGTGCTGTCAGGAGCGTAAAGATTGAGGGAAGCGTGATTAAGGGCATTCACATGGATGATACGCGCTTTGCGACATACAGTCCTGAAACAGGTAATGATGCGCTGATCGGTACCTTGCTTGAGCACAATGTTGAGATTAAAGGTGCAGCTCCGGACAATTCCTTATGGGCACATGCATTTATTACCTGGCTACCTTTCATTCTGATATTTGGTATCTGGTTTTATTTTATGCGTCAGATGCAGGGCGGCGGCGGTCGTGGCGCGTTATCGTTTGGGAAAAGTCGTGCCCGCTTGCTTGGGGAAGATCAGATCAAGATTACTTTTAACGATGTCGCTGGTGTAGAAGAAGCCAAAGAAGAGGTCAGTGAGCTGGTTGAATTCTTACGTGATCCCGGCAAGTTCCAGAAGCTTGGTGGCAGGATCCCCTCGGGTGTTTTGATGGTGGGTGCTCCGGGAACGGGTAAAACCTTGTTGGCCAGGGCGATTGCAGGAGAGGCAAGCGTGCCATTCTTCACCATCTCCGGGTCAGATTTTGTTGAGATGTTTGTCGGGGTAGGTGCCTCACGTGTACGTGACATGTTCGAACAAGCAAAGAAACAAGCGCCTTGTATTATTTTTATTGACGAAATCGATGCCGTTGGTCGACATCGTGGTGCAGGCCTGGGAGGCGGACATGACGAACGTGAACAGACTTTAAATCAGTTGCTTGTCGAAATGGATGGTTTCGAGGGTAATGAAGGCGTTATTGTGATTGCGGCAACCAACAGACCTGACGTACTTGATCCTGCCTTACTCAGACCTGGTCGTTTTGATCGACAGGTGGTTGTTCCATTACCGGACATTCGTGGACGCGAGCAAATTCTGAAAGTGCATATACGTAAAATTGCAGCCTCTGACAATGTAAAGCCTAACATTATTGCCCGTGGCACACCGGGGTTTTCCGGCGCTGATCTTGCCAATCTTGTCAACGAAGCAGCACTGTTTGCAGCAAGAGCCAATAAAAAGCTGGTTGAAATGGACGATCTGGAACAAGCCAAAGACAAAGTCATGATGGGTGCAGAACGACGCTCCATGGTCATGAGTGAAGAGGACAAGAGAAACACAGCATACCATGAGGCAGGGCATGCCATTGTCGGTCTCCTGTCGCCTTCGCATGATCCTGTTTATAAAGTGACGATTATTCCCAGGGGCAAGGCATTGGGCGTAACCATGTTTTTGCCTGAGAAAGACAGTTATAGCCAGGATAAAGAACAGCTTGAAAGTATTATTTCTTCCCTGTTCGGTGGCCGTATTGCTGAGGAACTTATTTTGGGTAAGGACCATGTGACAACAGGTGCAAGTAATGACATCGAGAGGGCAACGCAGATTGCCAGAAACATGGTCACCAAGTGGGGTTTATCAGAGAAGCTGGGACCATTAACCTATAGTGAAGATGAGGGCGAGATATTCCTGGGCCGTTCTATAACGAAGCATAAGGAGGTCTCGGAGGTGACGGCTCATTTGATTGATGAGGAAATCCGGGTATTCATCGACAGGAGCTACGCGCGGGCGGAAAAAATTCTAAAGAAAAACATAGATAAGTTGCACATGATGGCTGATGCTCTGATGAAGTACGAGACCATAGATTCTGATCAGATTGGTGACATCATGGCAGGTAAACAGCCAAGAGATCCTGAGGGCTGGGATGATGATGATCATGGTGATGGACAATCGAACGTAAAAAAGGCAGATGACGTAAAAAAAGACGGTGCTCCTCATGGTGAGCCGCCGGCAAAACCAGCATAATTTCAGTGAAATGTTAAATGTGAAGCGTAATTAATGTTAAAACACTTCACACTTCACACTTAACGCTTCACGTATCACAATATATCTTCTCAAGATCGCGGGGGCGGTTTTATTAGCACAAACACACGAAAATACTTTGGTACGGATGGTATTCGAGGCAAGGTAGGCGAAGCACCCATTACACCTGATTTCATCATGAAGTTGGGCTGGGCTGCGGGGAAAGTGCTGGCAAAGAATGGCGATGGACCGGTGCTTATCGGCAAGGATACACGTATTTCAGGATACATGTTTGAGTCCGCACTTGAGGCAGGTCTGTCAGCAGCAGGTGTTGATATTTGTTTACTTGGCCCAATGCCAACACCAGGTATCGCTTATCTAACGCGCAATGCGAGGGCCCAGGCAGGCATCGTTATCAGCGCATCTCATAATTCATTTCATGATAACGGCATTAAATTTTTTTCAAGTGAGGGAACCAAGCTACCTGACCATATTGAACTGGAGATAGAAAAAGAACTCGAGAAAGCAATCAAGGTTACCGATCCAGCACATTTGGGTAAGGCCAGACGTATTGAAGATGCGGCCAGACGGTATATAGAGTTCTGTAAATTCAGGGTGAACAACAACCTTAATCTTAAAGGTATTCGGATTGTCGTTGATTGTGCTCACGGCGCAACCTATCACATCGCACCTCATGTATTCGATGAACTCGGTGCTGACGTCATCACAATCGGCAATGAACCGGATGGGTTCAATATTAATGTTGAATGCGGTGCGACAAATCCAGGGCTGTTACAGAAAAAAGTACTTGAGCAAAAGGCTGATGTCGGCATAGCATTGGATGGTGATGGTGACCGTTTGATTATGGTGGATCACAAGGGTGAAGTGGTTGACGGTGATGAGATTCTTTTTGTCATCAGCCAGTCCAGGCTCAAGACGCTGGGGGATGGCATTGTTGGGACGGTGATGAGTAATCTTGGTCTTGAAATGGCCATCAAAAAACTGGATATGAATTTTCACCGTGCACAGGTGGGGGATCGTTATGTGATGGAAATGTTGCATAAGAATAATTTGAAATTAGGTGGCGAAACCTCTGGTCATATTATTAATCTGGAAATGACAACAACCGGTGACGGGATCATCTCAGCATTACAAGTGCTGGATGCCATGGTTGATTCAGGAAAAACATTATCCGATCTTAAATCTGGTATGGAAAAATATCCTCAGACAATGATTAATGTGAAGATTGATAAGAATGTTGATCTATCAAAGATGACAAATTTACAAGATGCCATTAGAACCGCTGAATCCGAGTTGGGAGACAAAGGACGAATCTTGTTAAGACCTTCTGGTACTGAGCCTTTGCTTAGAGTGATGGTTGAAGGAGAAGTTAAAACTCAGGTCAATGCAATTGCCGAAAGTCTGGCTAATGAAGTCAGATCTGGCATTGGCGAGCGAGTGTAGTTTTAACCTACTGATCTGACTCGACTGTAGTACAGACTTGATTCCGGCCTTCACGCTTACTTTTATAAAGTGCTCTATCTGCCTTGATGAGTGCACCTTCGGCATTATCGGCATCTTCAGGATAACTGCTAACACCGATACTCACAGTAGCCTTGATCAGATTCCCGTGCATATCAAAAGAAGTGTTCTCGACCGCTTTTCTGATTCTTTCTCCGGCATCTTTGGCCTGCTGCTTGTTTGTTTCAGGCAAGAAAACAACAAACTCGTCCCCACCATATCTTGCCAGAGAATCTGATTCACGCATGCAACTTTCTATTGTTTTTGCTAATGATGTAATCAATTTATCACCTGCCTCATGGCCGTGTTCATCATTAATCGTCTTTAGTCCATCAGCATCAACCATCAGAATAGAATAGTCGTGATTATATCGAACTGATTTATTATGTTCACTTGTGATGACGTCGCTGAAAGACCTGCGATTCATCAGCCCGGTCATTTCATCTGTTTCCGATAGATGTTTAAACATCTTCTTCGCGAATTGTAAATCTGCAGAAAGCATGGTGGTCAGATAAGCTATGATCAGATAGGGGGAGAACATTGTCATCATATGACTAAAATGTTCCAGCGTGAGTGTACCCCTGGATAATGTCGGTAAGCCCATAAAAATATATAAGGCAGTGATTAAACCAAGTACCAATAATGTTGCTAATTTTCCCAGCGTCATTCCACTGGTAATAATAACCAGCAGGTAGAGGTTTAAGAGCGGGCTATCTATTTTGCCTGTATACCAGAGTACGGATGTGATGTAGGCAATCATGACCCATACTTCTATGGCCAGCTTCCAACGTGTCTCTTTTCTATAGAAATTGAGGTAGCGGAATGCAAGCACGAATCCCGCAAAACCAAGGGAATATTTCAGGATGATCCATTGGTTCTCAATGTAAGCCCCAGGGGCGACTGTATAAAGTAATATGAGAACCAGTAATAATCATTCCAGCTCTGCAAAACTGCGTGAAAATCCCTTCAACTCAACTTGTTCGATATCCATTTGTCCAACAAATGTAAATTTGTCGAATATTTTCGTGTCTAGTTTGAAAAGATTCTTCATTGGTCCCCCCTGGATCCCTGGACTTGATGGTATCACTTCACAGAAGTGTATTCTCGTATTTGTTTTCACTAAAACTGACGGAAAGTTTGCTTTGGTTAGCGAGTATCGGTCGCTTGATTAATATCGGGTATTCAGCCATGAGTTCCAGGGCTTTTGAACCATCAATATTATTTATCTGGTTTTCAGGTAATTTGCGCCAGGTGGATCCATGTTTATTGTACCGTTAATTATTCATAAAGAATGGCACGTTGTACCGTTAATCATCCATAAAAAAAGGCACATTGAGTAATGTCTGCCAATTGATTTGCTTGAGAAATTCTTTAATCATTTATTTATCAAGGCCACCTACTCTGAAATCATGAAATGTATATCCTATCTCGTGCGTTTCCAGCCAGCGCCTGTCCTTACTTTACGGTATCGCGATTTTTGATACCGTAAAGAACAATATTCATCACTCAATCTGTTTTGATTTAAATGGTCTTCTAAATGTCACGCAATAATTCGTTGATACTTACCTTGCTGCGCGTTTTTTCATCGACCTGTTTCACAATGACTGCACAATAAAGGCTATAACTGCCATCTTTGGATGGCAGATTGCCGGAGACAACCACAGAACCAGGTGGGATGTAACCGTAGCTTATTTCGCCCGTTTCACGATTGAATATGCGAGTACTTTGGCCAATATAAACACCCATAGAGATCACTGCACCATCACCCACAATAACCCCTTCTACCACTTCAGAACGTGCACCGATAAAGCAGTTATCACCGATGATGGTTGGGTTAGCCTGTAACGGTTCAAGTACCCCACCAATGCCCACACCGCCTGATAGATGTACGTTCTTGCCAATTTGCGCACATGAACCGACGGTGGCCCATGTATCTACCATGGTCCCGGAGTCAACGTAAGCACCAATGTTGACATAGCATGGCATCAAGACCACGCCAGGTGCGATATAACTTCCGCGACGCGCATTTGCTGAGGGGACAATGCGTGCGCCAATCTTTTCAAAATCTTGCTTGTTCATACCACTAAACTTTGATGGGACTTTATCGTAATAATTAGTGAATCCACCTTCGATCACTTTGTTTTCTTCAAGCAGAAAGGAAAGCAGTACAGCCTTTTTCAGCCATTGATTAACCATCCATTCCCCATCCTTCTTTTCAGCAACCCGCATGGTTCCACTGTCCAGTCCTGAGATCACCTCTTCAATGGTATCCTTCAATTCCTGGTTGGCGGTTACTGGTGTGATTCCCGAACGTTTTTCAAAATGTTCGTTAACGATGTTTTCAAGCTTACTCATAATTTATTTTTCCGTATTTTTGAATTTCCCCAAATAAATATTTTGGTAAATATTTTGATAAATATTATGGCTAGATTGTACCAATAATCACTCATAAAGAATGGCACGTTGTATCGTTAATCATTCATAAGGAGTGGCACATTGTACCGTTAATTATTCATAAAGAATGGCACGTTGTTTTGATATATTCACAAATTCTTTCGGCTGCCTCGATACACTGATCAATTTCAGCGACAAGCGCAATACGAATTCGATTTTCACCGGGATCGCCGGCAGCTATGCTACGTGACAGAAAACTTCCAGGCAACACAGTTATGTTATGCCGGGAATACAATCCTGTCGCAAACTCAATATCGGACACAGGCGTCTCCGGCCAGAGATAAAAGCTGGCATCCGGTTTTGTGACATTCATGACCGGTTTGAGTATCTCCAGTACGGCATCAAATTTTTGACGGTACAAGACTCTGTTAACATGGACGTGATCTTCGTCTTGCCAGGCAACAATGCTCGCCATTTGTGTGTAGAGTGGCATGGAGCAACCATGGTAAGTACGATAACGGAGAAAAGCCTGTATGAGTTTCTCATCGCCCGCGACGAAACCGGATCGCATCCCAGGAACATTTGATCGCTTTGAAAGGCTATGAAAAACAATACAACGCTCGTAATTATCTCGTCCCAGATTTGCAGCGGCCTGCAGCAGACCAATGGGAGGAGAATCTTCATCAAGGTATATTTCTGAATAACATTCATCTGCTGCAATAATGAAATCATATTTGTCTGCGAGCTTGAGTAATTTTTTGATGGACTCTTGACCAATTACTGCTCCGGTCGGATTTCCCGGGGAGCATAGGTAAATAAGTTGGCATCTTCGCCAAACATTCTCAGGGATTGCGTCAAAATCCGGAAGGAATCCATTTGCTTCAACACAGTTGATATAATATGGCTCAGCATTGGCTAACAATGTTGCACCTTCGTATATTTGGTAGAACGGATTGGGCGATATAACAACAGGCCTAGTTTTCTTGTTTGAATGGTTGTCATTTAAATCGATAACACATTGTGCAAAGGCAAAAAGTGCTTCTCGGGTACCATTCACTGGCAAGATGTTCCTGTCGGCGCTAATACTGCCATCAGGTAACTGGAATCTTTTGCTTAACCATTCTGCCATGGCTTGTCGTAGTGCATCGACCCCTCGTGTTGTTGGGTAAGATGCCACCTTGGGCAATTGCTTTTGTAATTCATTCAGAATTAATGCTGGGGTGGTATGTTTGGGCTCACCAATCGATAAATCGATATGTTCTGCATCCGTGACGACAGATGTTTCCTGCTTGAGTTGCACAAGCCTTTCAAAGGGGTAGGGGTGTAATTTTTCAAGACCGGGATTCATTAGTTATTGTTGTAGGGAGTTATTGTTTAAAGTTCGAAAAATTTAAGAGAACTCAGTATAGGCTAATCAACCATATGTCGACTAAAAATAAATCACCTCTGCTGCCAATTATCAGTTGTCTGATTGCCGCTACCCTGTGGGGTGTTCTCTGGTATCCACTCAGGGAGTTGGAAGGCATGGGAATTCCAGGTTTATGGGCAACCCTGATTATCTATTTATCCGCACTTGTGCCTATGTGGCCTTTATTCTGGAAACAAAGACATGGTTTGCGATCGCAACGTTTATTATTCGTCTTGATTGGTATTTTTGCAGGCTGGACTAATTTGGCTTTTATTCTGGCCTTGCTAGAAGGGCAGGTGGTTAGAGTGTTGTTGTTGTTTTATTTATTACCCATCTGGACCCTGATATTAGGCCTCATATTTTTACATGAACGTCCTTCGCCTCTGGCCTGGTGCTCACTATTCATTTCATTCATCGGCGCCCTGATCATATTGTGGCAATCAGATAGCAGTGTTGTTCTTCAGTCCAAACAAGTAGATTTACTTGCCGTTTCTGCCGGATTTGCCTTTGCTGTGAACAATGTACTGGTACGAAAGATCGGCGATATCCCCATCATTTTGAAGATGGGATCAGCGTGGTTAGGTGTGATTGTACTTACCATTGCTGGCATCGTCACGATGCAGATTCAACCCCCTGTGTTTAGCGGAGCATCACTTGCACTTGCTATTTTCGTTGGTTGTGTCGGTATGAGTCTGATGTCATTTACAGCATTGTATGGTGTTACGCATCTACCAGTACATCGTTCGGCATCACTTATGTTGTTCGAGGTATTTGTTGGGGCAGTTTCTGCAGCCTTGTTGACTGAAGAGGTGCTGACTGCAAGGGAATTAATGGGGGGTCTGTTAATTATATTTGCTGCATGGCTAACCACCAGAGACTTGATGAAGAATAGTGCAACTTGATGTATCCTTTGCCGCCCTTTGCGATGCACTCTAAATGTGTATGCAAGGGGCATTTTTTAACAGCAGGTATTTGATGTGAGTAAAAGCGTATTAATACTTCCGGGAGATGGAATTGGCCCGGAGATTGTAACTGAAGCAGAAAAGGTGCTGAGTGCCCTGGTGGAGAAGCATAGGCTCGAGATTTCCACTGAACAGGCATTGATTGGTGGCAGGGCAATTGATGAAACAGGAGTGCCGCTGCCTGAAGAAACGCTGGCGCTGGGGAAACAGTCTGATGCAATCTTATTGGGGGCAGTGGGTGGCCCCCAATGGGATAACATTGAACGTTCATTAAGGCCTGAAAGAGGCCTGTTGGCAATTCGGGCTGGTCTTGATCTGTACGCTAACCTCAGGCCTGCAATTCTGTACAAGGAACTTGCTGGAGCCTCTTCCTTAAAACCGGATGTGATTGATGGACTGGACATCATGATCGTGCGTGAATTAACCGGTGGGATCTATTTTGGACAACCACGTGGTATCAGAACTCTGGAAGATGGACAGCGTGAAGGTTTTAATACCTTGGTCTATAAGGAAACCGAGATTGAAAGGATTGCGCGCACTGCATTTGATGTGGCCATGAAAAGAAACAAAAAAGTATGTTCGGTGGACAAGGCAAATGTTTTGGAGGCAACTGAACTTTGGCGTGAAGTCGTGACGCATGTTGCGAAAGATTATCCGAAAGTAAATCTGGAACATATGTATGTGGATAATGCGGCCATGCAGTTGGTAAGGGACCCCAGGCAGTTTGATGTGATTGTTACGACCAATATGTTTGGTGACATATTGTCTGATCTGGCCTCCATGTTGACGGGTTCAATCGGTATGTTGCCTTCAGCCTCATTGAATGCTGAAGGACAGGGAATGTATGAGCCAATCCATGGATCTGCACCTGATATCGCTGGAAAGAATGTTGCCAATCCATTGGCAACAATCATTTCAGTTGCCATGATGTTGAGGTATTCCCTCGCTGAGCCTGCACAGGCAGATCGAATAGGACGGGCTGTACAGCAAGTGCTGGCAGATGGGCTGAGAACGGCTGATATAGTTTCGAATGGCATGACGAAGATATCTACCAGCGAAATGGGCGATGCTGTTGTCGCATCGCTTTAGTAAGAGAATTTTAGTCAGGTAAAGGCACAATGAGTAAGAAATTTAATGTTGCTGTCGTCGGTGCTACCGGTGCGGTCGGTGAAACCATGTTGTCGATCTTGGAAGAGCGTAATTTCCCTGTGGAAAATATTGTTGCACTTGCCAGCAGTCGATCCACTGGTTCAAGAATTCGCTTCAACGGTAAAACAATCATGGTTGAAGATTTGGAAGGATTTGATTTCAAAGGCGTTGATATTGGTCTTTTTTCTCCAGGTGCCTCGGTATCAAAAATACATGCCCCGCGGGCTGTCGAAGCGGGCTGTGTGGTGATTGATAATACCTCGCAGTTTCGATACGACGATGATATTCCTTTGGTTATACCAGAGGTCAATCCTGATGCAATCGCTGATTACCAAAATAGAGGGATTATTGCCAATCCTAATTGTTCAACGATTCAAATGTTAGTCGCACTAAAGCCTATTCACGATGCTGCAACTATTGAGCGAATTAATGTATGTACCTATCAGGCGGTGTCTGGAACAGGTAAAGAGGCAATAGAAGAGTTGGCAAAACAAACTGCAGAATTATTGAACGGCAGAAAAGCTGTGTGTGAAGTTTATCCCAAGCAGATTGCCTTTAATGTCATACCCCATATCGATGATTTCCAGAAAAATGGTTATACTTTGGAAGAAATGAAAATGGTCTGGGAAACCAGAAAAATATTTGAAGATGATGCTATTCAGGTCAATCCAACCGCGGTCAGGGTTCCAGTTTTTTTTGGGCACTCTGAAGCCGTCCATATTGAGACCAAAAACAAATTATCTGCGGAGGAAGTCAGAAATTTACTCAGAAACCAGCCTGGAATTACTTTAGTGAATGAGCCTAAGGATGGTGGCTATCCAACCGCTGTGAGTGAGGCTGCGGGTAAAGATCCTGTCTTTGTTGGGCGTATTCGAGAAGATATTTCACACCCTCGCGGTATTAACCTCTGGGTTGTTTCTGACAATGTTCGTAAAGGTGCTGCATTAAATAGTATTCAAATTGCTGAAATTTTGGTAAAAGACTATTTGTAAGCTATAGTTAAGGGATAATTGTAAAGGATATTCGCAGGTTTTTAGCTGCACAAACTTTTGTTCTCTCTGTGGCATTTTTGACCAGGAGAGGCCGAATTTTAGGTGGTGCATGAGACATTTTTTGTGAACAAATCATGTAACCTATTGAATATAAATAGCATTTATAACAGGATATTCTGTGAGCCAATGAACAAAAGAATCTTATTGATAGCTCTGTTTTTGCTTTTTGCAGGATTTCAATCTGCAGTACAGGCACTGGCGCTGGGTGTGTTAGAACTGAAATCAAGGTTAAATCAACCACTTAATGTAGAAATTCCTTTGGTTTTCTCGAGGGAGAGTGAGCTTGATGATTTGAAGTTGAGCATTGGCAGGCCCGAAGACGAGTCACAAGGCCTGCAGACTTGGTATAATTTGAGGGTTGAAATTATCGAAAATGATGGAAGTCAGCCTTATTTGAAGATTACCAGTAAAAATACAATCCGTGAGCCTGCACTCAGATTTGTACTGGAGATGCACTGGCCGGGTGGACGAATACAACGAGAGTATTCCTTACTGCTAGACCCCAAGATGATAGAAAAATAATACAGTGGCAGGGGAAAACCGGATGAAATTTAAGATGATGTTGGTTTTGTTGGCACTGGTGGTGCCAACATTTGTGAATGCTTTGGGTTTAGGTAAGCTCGAACTTCAATCTGCGTTGAACCAGCCATTTAAAGCAAGAGTTAAATTGGTTTCAGCAACGGCTGATGAACTTGACAGCCTAAAGGTTTCACTGGCAGATCAGAAAGCATTTGATCGTGCAGGTATTCAACGCACCTTTTTACTTACTCGCTTGCGCTTTACTGTCCAGGAATTTGAAGAAGGCCCTGACTATATACAAATTAGCAGTAGTGACCCT